>FWWM01000749.1_pt1 | contig 106314 bp, 91 predicted proteins | sample 2228351 | NCBI WGS metagenome assembly FWWM01 (sample SAMEA103939774, study PRJEB20133) | metagenome
GTCCAGCGCGGCCGCAGCGAGCGAAGAGGCGAGGCGGACTCTTTGCGGTACGTTGAGCCTCTGAGCGACGCGAGAACAAAGCTGGCGGACTTTTTTAACATCCTGCTAGAAAAAGCGACGAGGAGGAACAGATCATGAGCGACCATGTCACCATGTCAGTTCACGAACGATCGGCGCAGTGCAACGATTGGGCCGCAGACGTCCGTGCAGGACTCCGGGTTCTGTTCGTCACGGCGAGCTTTGTGTTGGGTGCATTTTCTGGGGGATTGGCTCAGACGGAAGAGCCTGGAGCGATCTGGGGCAAGCTCGATTTTCTGACGAACACCTATGTTGTTGTGGATGGAAAGCGATACAACTATAGCAAGGACCAGACGAGTCCCGTAATCATTCACACCCGTTCTCTGACGCCGGACAAACGTGGCAATGTCAAGATTTCGCTCAACACCTATGGAGAAGCCGTCGAGGTCAGTTTCTACGGCATTGACGAGCCGGAAGCGCTCACGAGGTTTTTCAGAAATGAGGGGTAACATGAGGAGGGGTACCATGAACACGATCCTCAGCTCATTCCTGATCGTGGTGCTTGCAGTCGTATTGGGGCAACCCACGGTCGTGACGGCGCAAACAATTGCAGACTATACGGCCTATCCGCCGTTCGTGAGCCAATCCGTTCCTCCGTTGGTCATGCTCACGATGTCGAAGGACCACCGGCTCTTTTACAAGGCTTACAACGACATCATGGATCTCGATAACGACGGGGCCATTGATACGACCTACAAAGATACGATCAGCTACTACGGCTATTTCGATTCCAATAAGTGCTATGTCTACCAAAACAATCGCTTTGAACCGTCCGCTTGGGCAATCGGAGCGAATCTGCATTACTGCTCCAATCAGTGGAGCGGCAACTTCCTCAACTGGGCCACGATGGGGCGGATCGATGTCATTCGGAAAGTCCTCTATGGGGGATACCGGAGTGTAGATACGGCGGGCACAGATGCGTCAGGTGGTGGGGCCGTCACGGTCCTCAGCAGGACGCGATTGCCACGTGATAATCACTCGTGGGTCAAAGTCTATAACGGAAGCGATCTGGGCTGGCTGGTGCCGCAAACGGCGCTCGGTTTGGGAAGCAGTGTGACGTTGTGTAACACCAATACCTCGAGCGCCGAAACTTCCGGCAAGATCATGGTCGTCAATGGCTATTATCCCTATGCGGCCAGCACGGAGGTCAAGCAGTGCGTCAAAACATTTCAAGGGTCAGGGTCACAAAATTTCACCTCTCCACTCTTGGTTGCGACCTACAACGCCGATGTCTTGGTCTGCAATACCAGCCTGCTTGAGTCGAACTGTGAGAAATACACGAATACCTCGACCGGCAACGTGACCTATAAACCGGTTGGACTAATTCAGAGACAAGGGATTAATACCCAGGGAACATCGGACCCAGCGGATGACGTGGTGCTCATGAAGTTCGCGCTCATCACCGGCAGCTACGGAGCAAACTTCAGCGGCGGTGTTCTGAGAAGCAATATCGTCGACGTAAACAATGAGATCAATTCCGCAGACGGGACGGTAAAGACCTCCACTTCCAAAATCATCGCGAACATCGATAAGTTCAAAATAGTCGGCTACAACTATTCCACCGGCTACTACAACCTTGGCGGAGTCGAAGGGACTTGCACGACCTCCACGCCGTCGGACGGAGCGTGCAAGAGCTGGGGAAACCCGATCGCTGAAATGTATTATGAAGCCATTCGCTTCTTCAAAGGGCTGAGCGGTCCGACCGCAGAGTTCAAACGCTCGCCACCAGACTATAGCAGCGCCCCCTTGACCGTGGAATCCTCATGGGTTGATCCCTATAGCACCTGTCCGTACTGTGCGAAGCCATTCGTGCTTGTGTTCAGCGACACGTTCCCGTCCTTTGATTCAAACCAGCTTCCGGGCTCGTACTGGTCCACGCCGATCAGCACCTCGGACACGCCAAGTGTGCAAACGCTCATCGACAATGCCGGCATGAACACCCTAGAGGCGATCGGGAATGTACTAGTCGGTCAGTCTGGGGCCACCTACGATCGGAGCTGCACTTCTAAGCCCGGGGACTTCAAAAGCATCAGGGGGCTCTGTGTTGAGGAGCCGACCAAGCAAGGCTCTTACTACTTGGCAGGACTGGCCCACTACGCGAAGACCACAGACCTGCGCCCAGACAAAACGGGCGACCAGAAAATCACGACTTACGCGGTGGCGACCAATGCGCCGATTCCCGTGCTGGACTTTACTGTTGGCGGGCAAAAGCTGCAGCTCGTCCCTATTTTCCATGACGGCTGTCCGGCCACGACCGGCTACGCCGGCTGCACCGCCATTGGGCAGTATGGGGATGCGACTAAAGGATCGTTGGCGGATTTCAAATATTGCGACAGCGATACAGACTGGACCACAGAACAGGGTAACGGCTACACATCCTGCTTCGACATCCTGTGGGATGACTCGGAATTCGGCCAGGATTATGACCTGGACATCCGGTATCGGATCTACCTGAAGCCCGGTGCGGGTACCGTCGAGATTAAGACCAAAGGAATCTATGCGCAAGCCGGGCATACTAATTACGCCGGGTACTTCATTACCGGAGTCAGCGGTGCAGGGGAGTATTTTGAAATTCGCTGTGGAGGGAGCTTGGCCGGCACCGCGGACTGCGACCAAGCCGTCAGCGGCAACGAGACTGCGGTCACTACCAGGACGTTTACGGTGACGGGCTCCATTACTGGGTTTCTGAAAGATCCTCTTTGGTACGCAGCCAAGTACGGCGGGTTTGAGGACAAAGACGGAGATAATCAACCCAACCTCTCGACGGAGTGGGATAAGGACGGGAACGGTGTACCAGACACCTATTTCTACGCCGCGAACCCACTGGAGCTCGAAGCCAAACTCGCCGAAGCCTTTGCGGCTATCTTGAACAGAGCCTCCTCCGGAACCGCCGCCTCCGTGCTGGCCTCATCGACAACCGGCGAGGGTGCCCTCTATCAGTCCTTTTTCTTCCCGACTCAGTTTGAAAGCACGAGAGAGATCAAGTGGACGGGCTATACCCAGGGGTTGTTCGTCGATACGTTTGGGAACCTGCGGGAAGACAGCAACGGCGACGGCAAGCTGGTGTACAGCGAAGACAACATCATCGTGACCCGTTATGATACGGCAAGTACGACTGTGAAGGTCGATCGGTATGTGGATGCGGACGGGAATGGGAAAGCTGATAGCACAACTCCCACAGCCACGGTGACCTTGACGGAAATCAAGCCTATCTGGGAGGCCGGCAAGCAACTCGCTCTGACCACGTCGTCCGCGAGAAAGATTTTTACATGGACAGATCAGGATGGCGACAAAGTGGTCGATACCGGAGAGTTCATCGAATTCAAGACCGCCAACTCAGCGATACTGGCGCCTTATTTGCGTGCAGGGTCAGCCCCCTATACGGCGGACAACATCATCAACTTCATCCGTGGCGATCAAATTTCAGGCCTTCGTGACCGGCAACTCACGGTGGCGGGGACCTTGAAGGTGTGGAAACTGGGCGACTCCGTCTATGCGACGCCGGTCATCGTCGGGGCACCGCGAGAACGGTACGATGTGATCTACGGCGATGCGAGCTACACCGACTACTTCGTGAAATATCGAAACCGTCGGCAGGTGGCTTACGTGGGCGCCAATGACGGGATGCTGCACGCCTTCAACGTAGGCTTTTATCACCGCGGCGACGACCCGGCTACGGCAACAAAGACGGAGCACGGATATTTCACAGAGACTCCAACTGGGAATACGAACACTCCTCCGATTTTCGGGAACGAACTCTGGGGCTTCATTCCCCAGGAATTGCTGCCGCACCTGCGGTGGCTGGCCCAGCCGGACTATACCCACGTCTATTACGTCGATCTGAAGCCAAAGGTCACCGATGCGAGGATTTTCACTCCTGATACGGACCACCCAAACGGCTGGGGTACGATCCTGATCGGGGGCTTCCGGATGGGAGGAAGTTGTGGGAACTGTACGACTCAGGGGAAGCCGATGACGGTCACGGCCGACTTCGGCAGCGGAATAGAGGCTCGGGCCTTCTACAGCGCCTATTTTGTGCTCGACATTACCAACCCCGAGGTAGACCCAAAACTCCTCTGGGTCTTTTCCGATGCGGATCTTGGCCTGACCACGAGTGTCCCAGCGGTGCTTAGAGTCAATCCTTCGACGAGCGCCAAGACGGACAACACTAATGCCAAGTGGTATGCCATATTCGGGTCGGGTCCCACCAACTACGATGCCGGTTCGGCGCAATCGGCGAAGCTCTTCGTCGTCAATCTTGCGACCGGAGCCACGGTTGCAAACCCTGCGGCTGAGCTTCCGGTCGGCTCATGGACCTCCTTCATCGGCGATCCGATTACCGTCGATCGCAATCTTGATTATCGCGTGGATGTCGCGTACATGGGCCGAGTGATCAATGATGGGAGTATGCCATGGCGGGGCAAGCTGTACCGATTGACGACCGACTGCGCCACAGGCGTTTGTCCGACCGATGCGAGCGGGTGGGGGATTGCGTCGGGCAGCGACCGAGTCCCGACGGAGATTCTGGATACCTTTGTCGATGGCTCAAGTACGACGCGCGAATTGGGACCGATCGTGGCGGCGCCAGTCGCTGCGATTGACGACAGCAACATGCTCTGGATTTTCGCCGGGACAGGTCGTTACTACGGCGTTGCCGATAAGACCGACACGTCCACGCAATATCTGTTCGGCGTCAAGGACTCGGTGCTCAATGGGACTTGCAGCGGCGGGCAAACGAGTGTGACGAGCTGTTTGGACGACGATCTGGTTGATGTTTCTAGCGCCCAGGTCTGCGTGGTCTCGATCGGCACCTGCACGGCGGCCAACCAAGTATCGGGCGTGGCAGGTGTCTCCACCTATCCCAGTTTAATCGCGTTAGTCAAGAGTAAGGACGGATGGTTTACCACGCTGCCAGGAACAGGAGAGCGAATGGTGGCGACCCCGGCGGTCCTCGGTGGGGTCGTCTTATTCCCGACCTTTGTGCCAGACAGCGACGTCTGCGTGGCAAGTGGCAACAGCTATCTGTATGCCCTGTACTACGTGACCGGAGGCGCCTACTCTGAGGCTGTGATTGGGACCACGACGTTGGGGTCCAACCAGGTGGTGAACCGGTCCGCTAGCCTAGGCCAAGGGTTGGCCACAACCGTGGCGCTTCATATCGGCGCTCAGGGCAGCGGCGGAGCGGGTGGCGGAAGCCAGAGTGGGCTGACAGGTTGCTCGCAGTCAAGCACCGGTGCGCTCAACTGCATCAATCTGAATCCGGTTCTGGGTGTGACGAGTCGGTACCTTTCATGGGTAAACCAAAGAGATTGAACACCTTAGAAAATTGGCCGGAAGCCGTGAAGCCGGTGCGTTTCCCTTGCAAGGGAGGGGCAGCGGCGAACCTCAAGAGAGAAGGTGGAAGGTCGGGCGTGCAATGCTCCCCGGACGGCCTTGTTGTTGTCTTCCTCGCCTCCTTAGTTCTGGCGGGTTGCTCGTCCGAGCCGACCCAGATGAACCTCGAGGGAGCATCGCGCTCACAGAATAACCATCCCCCTTCCGTCCGATCAGTTCGGATAACGCCGAACCCGGTCGTCCTCACCGGACCGCTGTCGGTCCAAGTCGAAGGAGAAGACCAGGACCGCGACCCGCTCACCTTTCGCTATCAATGGCTGGTGAACGGCGAACCCGTTCCCGGAGCCGTCGGACATCAGTTGAGCACCGACGCGCTCAAGCGCGGCGACCGCGTCAGCGTCGAGGTGATTCCGTTCGACGGAAAAGGTCAAGGGGCTCCGTATCGAACCGAACCGGTCATCGTCGGCAATACGCTTCCGGTTGTCTCGCGGGTGACGATCGAGCCCGGCCAAATACGGGTCGGAGATGTGTTGCAGGCCCAGGTGGAAGGAACCGACGCGGATCACGATGAGGTCCGGTATCGATTCCGATGGTGGAAAAACAACCGACTCGTCTCCGAAGGCGAAGAGAACACGTTCGATACCGCCGGGTTTCTCAGAGATGATGTCGTCGCGGTCTCCGTGATACCGCGCGACGGCGGTGGAGAAGGCAAAGAGGTGTTTTCTCCGACGATGACCATTGCGAACAGCCCGCCCAAGATCACCTCCGTTCCTCACTCGATCATCCAACAGGGGCGTTACCTCTATACCGTCACGGTCGTTGATCCGGAAGGGGATCCGGTCTCGTTTTCGCTGCCGACCGCTCCGCCCGGCATGACGATCGATCAGAAGACCGGCCGCGTCGACTGGCAGATCCCGCGGGAATCGAAAGGGTCGTACCGGGTCAAGGTGGTGGTCCAGGACGATCGGGGAGGCTGGGCGTTTCAGGAGTTCGACTTGTCTCTCAGCGCACCCGCTTCGTCCTAGCGGCCCGCTTGCGCCTTTCTTGTCCTCCGACCTTGTCAGGTTTTCGTGTCCTCTGTTAGAATCCCGCTTGCCACTTGGAAGGAGGTTTTCCCAAAAGCACCGCGTGCGTAAGATCAAGCTGCGAGAAGGGACGAATACCGCCGCGCTTTTCGGCCATCACGATCGGCACCTCAAGCTCATTGAAGAAGAGTTTGGGATTCGGTTGTCGGCGCGAGGAGAAGAGTTGGCGCTCGAAGGCTCGCCCGATGCCGAACGGCGTGCCGAACGGGTGCTGACGGAACTGGCCGCTCTGACGACCGAAGGGTACGAACTGAAAGCCGACGATGTCAGTCTGGCTTTGACCGCGCTCCGGCAGAATCAGGACACTCCTCTCAAAGACCTCCTGTTCAGCGCCGCTCCCATCGCCACCAAGAAACGGTTCATTGTCCCGAAGTCCGCCGGCCAAAAGGCGTACATCGAAGCGATCGAGAAATACGACATCGTGATCGCCATCGGCCCGGCGGGGACGGGCAAAACCTATTTGGCAATGGCGATGGCGGTCAATGCGCTGATGCGCAGAGAAGTCAGCCGCATCATCCTGGCTCGGCCGGCGGTTGAGGCGGGGGAGAAACTCGGCTTTTTGCCGGGGGATATGTACGCCAAGGTCAATCCGTATTTGCGGCCGCTCTACGATGCGCTCTACGACATGATGGATGTGGATCGCGCGAACCGGCTGGTCGAACGCGGCGAGATCGAAATCGCGCCGCTGGCGTTCATGCGAGGCCGGACGCTGAACGACTCGTTCGTCATCCTGGACGAGGCGCAGAACGCCACGGCCGAGCAAATGAAGATGTTTCTGACCCGGCTGGGGTTCCACTCGAAAGCCGTGGTCACCGGGGACGTGACCCAGGTCGACCTGCCGGCCGACCGCGTATCCGGATTGATCGAAGTCCGGGACATTTTGCGCGATATCGACGGGATTCAGTTCGTGTATTTCGACGAGCGCGACGTGGTCCGTCATCGGTTGGTGCAGGAGATCATCAAGGCCTACGATCGGCACGGCGCCGGTCGCGATGCTGAAACCAAACCGACAAAAACGCCCCGGCAGCCGTCCGTCACGAGCCATCCTTCTGCGCGCCGGTCTCCGTCCTCCGCCCCGACCTCGAAAGACCCCTGGGGTCAACCGCATTAATGCCGGTCCTGTTGCGGGTCCGGCCGCGCCGCATCCGGGTCCGGCCCGCTACGTTCAAGGCGTTGGCCCAAAAGCTGTTGAAGACGGTGGGCGAGTCCCGCGCCGAACTCAGCGTGGAGTTGGTCGGCGATCGGCGGATGCGTGAGCTGAATCGGCGGTATCGCGGGCGGGATTATTCCACCGATGTGCTGGCTTTTCCGATGCGGCGCGCGCCACGCGTGAATCGGTTAGGCCTGAGCCGTAAGGCGTTAGAGGGTTCCGCTTCACGCTTCATGCCCGACGCAGTACGACCTTCGATGATAGGCGATGTGGTGATCTCTCTGCCGACGGCCGAACGCCAGGCAGCGCGTCACGGCCGTTCCGTCGATCATGAAGTCGCGACGCTGTTGATCCACGGGGTCTTGCACCTGTGCGGGTATGACCACGAGCGCGGAGAGAAAGAAGCACGCCGTATGCGGCGCAAAGAACGAGCAGTGTGGAAGGCGCTGCAGCCGATTCCGAAGCTGATAGCGAGCCGCTAGCCAGGACTCGGAAGCTATCAGCTATTCGCTGTTCGCCCAGAACTTAAAGAGATGAGTTGGTTTCAGCGGCTCAGTCAAGGGTTAGCCAAGACTCGCGAGGTCGTCAAGGGCTCACTGGACCGATTGACCGGTCGGGCTCCGGATCCGGCCGTGCTCGACGAACTGGAAGCGGCGTTGATCTCCGCCGACCTGGGAGTCCGCGTCGTGAGCCGGTTGATGGAGTGCGTGCGGGCGCAGGCCAGAGGCGGCGGCTCGGACGTCCGGCATCTGCAGGACCAGCTTCGGTTGACCATTCTCGATAGTCTCCGCGCCTGCGCCGGCGAATCGATCGAACGATTGATCGCCAAGGGCCCGCGTCCCTATGTCGTCCTGGCGGTCGGCGTCAACGGAGTGGGGAAAACGACGACGGTCGCCAAGCTGGCCCAACGGTTACGGCAAGGCAACCTCACGCCGCTCCTCGTCGCCGCCGATACCTTCCGGGCTGCGGCGATCGATCAACTCCAGGCGTGGGCCGACCGGATCGGCGTGGAGCTGATTCGGCAGCGGCATGGCTCCGATCCGGCCGCCGTCGTCTTCGACGGACTGACGGCCGCCGGGGCCCGAGGCGTCCAGGCGGTGTTGATCGATACCGCCGGCCGTTTGCACACGAAGTCGAATCTGATGGATGAGTTGCGAAAAATCAAACGCGTGCTGGCACGGGAACAGCCCGGCGCGCCGCATGAAGTGCTGCTGGTCCTGGATGCCACCGTGGGGCAGAACGCTCTTTCACAGGTGCGGCTCTTTCACGAGGCGGTCGGCGTCACCGGTCTGGCCTTGACCAAGCTGGATGGGACCGCGCGCGGCGGAATCGTCGTGGCCATCGCCGACGAGTTCAAGATTCCCGTCCGCGTGATCGGCGTCGGCGAGGCGGTCGATGATCTGCAGGATTTCGATCCGCAAGCCTTTGTGGATGCGCTGTTCGGCCAATCAGCCTGATCGGCTGCTTCTTTGCCGATCTCGTCAATTCCTTCTCATCGCCCGGCGGCTATGCTATTCTGGTACCGTCATGATCGCGGCGCTCTTCGAGGTCGCGAAGGAGGGCGGGCGGTTGTCGCCACGCCGCGGGCGTCTCGGCCCGCAGAAGGAAAGGTTCCGTGAACACCCTTCTCGTGATCGACGACGATCGGTTGAATTGCGATCTGCTCCAAGCCGTCTTCTCGCGCCAGGGGTACCACGTGCTCACGGCGACCAGCGGGCGCGAAGGCTTGGACCTGTTCCGCAAGCTGACCCCGCGCGTCACCCTGCTGGATCTGCGGATGCCGGAGATGGACGGGTTAACGGTGCTCAAGGAGATCCGCGCCATCGATCCCTACGCGCCGGTCATCATTTTGGGGGGCGGAGCGACCGAAGCGCAGGAGAATCAAGCCCGTGAACTGATGGTCACGGATTTTCTGCGGAAGGGGTTGTCGCTGGACGTGCTGGTCGCAACGGTGAATCGGGTGGCCCAACAACCCCTCATGCGGGTGTTCGCCCCGTCCTTCCCCCAGTCGGTTTCCCCGACGAGCACCGAAGGCGAAACCATTCTCGTGGTGGACGACGAGGCGATGGTGCGCGACCTGCTGGTCCGCTTCCTGAACCTGCGGGGGTATCGCGCGCAGGGAGCCAAGGACGGGCCCGAGGCGTTGAAGATGATCGAGCAAGCGCGGCCGGATCTGGTGCTGCTCGATGTGATCATGCCGGGCATGAACGGCGTGGAGGTGCTTCGCGCCTTGCGGGAGCGTGAGTACCAGGGTGGAGTCATCATCCTGACCGGCAGCCAAAGCGAAGAGTGGCTCGACAAGGCCTGGGCCATGGGCCCGCAGGAAGTCCTCAGCAAACCCGTCGATCTTGAGCGGTTGTTGACGGCGATCCAGCTCGTACTGGTGTGCCGAGAATGTTGATCTCGCCTCGTCTGTGCCGCGGTGTAGGGTGACCCAGTCTTGCCTCGTGCGTACCGCCGGTCTGTTCGCCGCCGGGGTTCTTTCCTCAGCCGGGTTTCTTCTCGGGGGCGCTGCACCGGCCTGGGCCGGCGCGGACCCCGTCGGTTCGCCCAGGCTCAAGGACACGGCCATCCGTTCTCATGCGCTCTCCATCCACCTTGTTCCGGATACGCATCGGCTGATCGCCGCCGACCATATGACGATCCGAATCGGGGCCGGCCCAATTCAGGAGTTCGCGTTTTCGCTCGCGTCGTCGCTTCAAGTGCGAGAGATCCGGGCGACCCTGGAGTCCCAGCCGATTGATGTGACCTGGACAGCCGAATCGGGAGCCGCCGCGGCGCCCCATGGATCGCAGGGGCGACGGGTGCTCGTTCGATTGGGACGCCCGGTTCCCTCCGGCCGAACCCTTACGTTGGAGTGGGGGTACGAGGGAATCATCAATGACCCCCCGCGCGAACCCCGGCATCTTCGCTTCGTGATTCCCAGTGAAACCTCCGGCCATATCGGTCCGGAGGGCGTGTATCTGAGCGGCGAGACCCAATGGTATCCGGACCTGGTCGGCTCGCTCGCGACCTTTCATGTCTCGGTGACCACGCCTCGCGGGTGGGTGGCCGTCACGCAGGGCAGAGAGGTCTCTCGGAGGGAAGCCGGCGTCGGGACCGAGTCGGTGACGGCCGAATGGGAGGTGACGGAAAAGACCGAGGCGCTGACGCTCGTGGCCAATCGATTCGTAACGTCGCAGCGGGAGTGGCGGGACAGGGGAGGCCGCGCGATCCGGATCGCGACCTATCTGTTCCCGGAAGACGCCCACCTGGCGGATGAATATCTCGAGGCGTCCGCGCGCTACCTGGAAGCCTACAGCGAGATTCTCGGGCCCTATCCGTTCCCCAAATTCGCCGTGGTGGAAAATTTCTTCGCCAGCGGCTTGGGTATGCCGTCGTTCACCCTGCTGGGAAGCGGCGTCATCAAGCGCCACTATGTGCAGCCCTACGCGCTGGGCCATGAGATCGTCCATTCCTGGATCGGCAACGCCGTGTTCAATCGGACGGAAGCGGGGAATTGGGTCGAGGGACTCACCACCTACCTGGCCAATTACTACTATCACGAGTTGACCGGGAAGACCGAAGACGCCGGGCGGGAGCGACGCCTGATGCTCTACGGCTATGCGGTGCACGTCAGGCCGGAGCAGGACTATCCGGTCGGGAGCTTCACCCGGAAAACGGACGAGAAGGACAATGCCATCGGCTATCAAAAGGCGGCCATGGTCTTCCACATGCTGCGCGGCGAGATCGGCGAAACGGCGTTCTGGGCCGGCGTGAAGAAGCTGGTCTCGGGCTTCCGGGGAACCTATGCCGATTGGCGCGATCTCGAACGGGTCTTTGCCGAAGCGGCCGGCAGGGATCTGCGGTGGTTCTTCGCCCAGTGGATTGGACGGCCCGGCGCCCCCCACGTGACACTCGGGCGCGCGACGGCGCGGCCGGCGCCGACAACGTCGGAGCCGGGCGGCTATCGGCTCACCGCCAGGGTCGTGCAGGCGGGAACCCCGTTCCGATTCCGGGTTCAGTTGCTGGTCCGGTTGGAAGGGAACCGGATGCACTGCGCAGATGTCGTGATCGAGCGGGCCGAGCAGGACGTGACCGTGTCCGTCCCGGCCAAACCGGTCACCGTCGAGCTCGATCCCGACCTGGCGGTATTCCGCCGCCTGGACCGCGCCCGGCTTCCGGCGATGCTGAATCTTTATGTCACCGATCGGCGACGATCGGTGGTGCCGCCGGACGCCGGGTCGGAGGCGGCGCGCGCACCGTATCGGGACCTGGTCGCCCGCATCCTCAAACAAAATCAGTCACGGCCCGCTGGAGAGCAGACCGACGTGGTGGAAGGAGTGGGAACCGACGGGATATCGGCCGCGGGTTCGGTGCTGGTGTTGGGCGGGCCCGGCGCGAACCGGGCCGCTGAGTGGGCGGTGCGCGGCTGCGAAGGGAACGTGCAGATCAGCGAGGACGGGTTTGCCATCGGGGGGAATCGGTATGAAGGGCCGCAGGCCGCGCTCTTGGTATCCTGTCGACGACCGGACCGGCCGGGGAGCGTCGTGACGCTCTTTTACGGGGTGTCGCCGGAGGCGGCGGCGAAAGTCGCCAGGCTGTTATTTTTCTACGGGTGGAACAGTTACGTCGTCTTCCGCGACGGCGCGGTGGTGGCCCGCGGAGACTGGGAAGAACCGCGGGACGTGGTGGAGGTCGATGTTGAGGCGCCGTAGGTCGGTGCTGAGCACTGTGTCGCTCGCGTTCTTGAGCGTGCTTGTCGGGGCGTTGTGTTCCGATGTTCGAAGTTCGACGTTCGACGTTCGAGGCATTCCGACCGCCGGCCAACCTCGAACCTCGAACCTCGAACCCCGACGGGCGGTCGAGCGTCACCTCGCGAACATCCGCCAGCTCACCTTCGGCCGGCAAAACGCCGAAGCGTATTTTTCCTTCGACGGGACCAAGCTCATTTTCCAATCCACCAACAACTGGATGAAGGGCACCTTTGCGGAGACGCTCGCGCCGGCGGAATCGGGCCTCGGTTGTTATCAGATGTACGTGATGGATCTGGAGACCGGCCACATCCGGCTGGTCAGCACCGGGACGGGGGCGACCACCTGCGGCTACTTCTTCCCCGGTGACCGGCGCGTGCTCTTCTCGTCCACTCATTTGCGTGGACCGAACTGTCCGCCGAAGCCCAAGCGTGACGGGGCCTACCGCTGGGCCTTGGACGACTACGATATTTTTTCCGTCAGGATCGACGGCCAGCAGATACAGCGTCTGACCCATACGCCGGGCTATGACGCCGAAGCGACCGTCTCGCCGGACGGCAAGACGATCGTCTTCACCTCGATGCGCGACGGAGATTTGGACATCTACGCCATGAATTTGGACGGCACCCATCTGCGACGGCTGACCGACGAAGTCGGCTACGACGGCGGACCCTTCTTCTCGCCGGACAGCAAGCGGATCGTGTATCGGGCGCACCACCCCAAGGAGCCGGCCGACATCGCCAAGTACAAAGAATTGCTGGCGCGGAACCTGGTCGAACCGAGCCGTCTGGAAATCTTCGTGATGAACGCCGACGGCACGGGCAAGCGGCAGGTGACCGCGAACGGCGCCTCCAACTTTGCGCCGTTCTTTCATCCGGACGGCCGGCGCATCATCTTCTCGTCGAATGTGCAGGACGTGTCCCCGTCTTCCGTCCCCCGTTCTCCGTTGACGGATGACGGACAACGGAAAACGGAAGGCGGAAGACCGCCGGCGTTTCATCTCTATCTGATCAACGACGACGGAACCGCCTTGGAGCGCGTCACGTTCGAGGGCTCTTTCAACAGCTTCCCGATGTTCTCACCCGACGGCAAAAAGCTGGTCTGGGTGTCGAACCGCGGCGCGAAGGAACCCGGAGAGTTCAACATCTTCCTCGCCGACTGGGTGCCGCGAGGACGTAATGCGTGATGCGTAACGGGTGACGTGTGACAGGGCACGAGTTCTTGCAAGGGGTTACTGCGCCACGCATCACGCATCACGCGTCACGCGCCACGACTCCGATTCTCTCCTGCGCGGCCTTGGCCGTGGTGTTCTGGGGTCTGGCCCAACTGGACGTTCCGGTAGCCCGGGCGATGCGCTCGCTCTATCACCCGGTGGGGTATTTGCCGAACCCCTGGCTGGCCTGGTTCAGTGATGTGGGGGATGCCTTGGGGCAGGGGCGATCCCTGGTGCTTTTTTCTCTGGCGTTGCTGGCCGTCGGGGTTTTGGGCAAATGGCCGGTCGTGCGAACGGCGGGGCTCAAGACCTTGATCGCGCACGGCGCGGTCGCGATTATCTCGAACGTGCTCAAGCACCTGATCGGCCGGCCGCGGCCGAAATTCATGCACGCGGGAACCGAGCAGCTTGGTCCGTCGATGGACAACGGCTTCGACTCCTTTCCCTCCGGCCACGCTTCCGCCTCCTTTGCCGTGGCGATGGTCTTGTCCAAACAATTTCCGCAAGCCGCGTGGATCGCGATGGGCGTCGCCGTGACCGTGGCCATGAGCCGGGTTTTGCGGGGGTCGCACTTTCCGACCGATGTGGCGGCCGGCACCGTCATCGGTGTCCTCGTCGGGGCCGCGGCGGCCGAGCCGTTCAGACAGTGGCCCGCGGCGCTCAGCCGGGCGCTCCTCGGCGTCACCACGTATCTGGCCGCCGCCTTTGCGTTCCTCTGGACGGTCTCGCACGGCGCGGAGTCCTCCTGGAGTCATACCGTGATGCTGGGCCTGGGAAGCGCCATGATGCTCTACGGCGTCGCCAGCCGGGTGTACGGCCGGTATGTGGCAGGAAGCAAACGGTGGATGGCGGGAAAGTCCGAAGCCAAGGTCGCGATCGGAGTCGGACTGGCGGTCACGACGGGATCGCTGTTGGTGGCGGCGCTGGCCCTGGGCGTCTGCGCGGCCTGGTGGCTGGTCTGGCAAGAGTCGCCCGAGGCGGGCCATGCCGAGGCGCCGGCGTCACGCTCGCTGGCCCGGCTCCTTTCGGAAGGGGCGTGGGTGGCCGGAATCGTGCTGGCGTTTCTGATGATCCAGAGCGTCAAAGGCGCCGTGCCGATCCCGTGAGGATCGGGGACGGTCAGTGCCCCGGAATCCTCAACACATCGGGCGGCGGCTGGGCGGAAACCGGCGGGAGCTTCACCATCGGCTCATTGGCGAGGAGGAGATACCCGTAGCGCTGTAAGACGACGGGATAGTCCGCCGTCTCCTCGGGAAGTTTGGATTTCAGTCGGGCCGGCAGCAGGATCATCGTCCTTCCCGGTTGATTCAGATAGGGGCGGATGTTCTCCTCCTCGCCCAGGTGAATCACGATGGCTTTCCGTCTCGCATAGAACACCGAGGACGGACGAGGCGGCCCGTACAGGATGAGACGATCCTGGGGACCCAGATTCAGCCCGGCGGTAAAGGCCAGTTCCTGGGGCGGCGCGATAAAATAGTGACTGATGCGCGGCAGGGTCACCTGAATCGCGATCAACCCCACCAGCGCGATCGACGCGCCGGCCGCCCAAAACGCGCCGGCCCGGCGCGTTTCCCATAATCCGAAATAGCCGACCGACGCCATCCCGATCACGAGAACGGTCGCCGCGGCATAGGGCCCGATCCCCAGATTCACCTCCGTCGCCGCGGGAAACTCTTTGGCGATCGTGTCGATGAACGTGGAATACAGCGGGGGCAACGCGGCAAAGCCCAACGCCAGCGCGTAGCCCAGCCCCATCATCAGATGGATCGACGCGCGGGCGCCGCGCGTGGCGGGGTCGGTCACGCAACGGTGCCAATAGGACGCGGTCAACAACGCGGCGGCCGGGAACAACGGCCCGATGTAATGGGGAAGCCTCGTTGAAGACAGGGTAAAGAACAGAAACACCCCGACCACCCACAGGGCGGCGAACAACTCCAGTTCAAACGAACTCGATGGGGCACCGGCCTCATCTCTTATCCCTCGCCCCTCGCCCCGCGCCTCTCGCCGGCCGCGGAACGCGGCATACAGCGCGAACGGCAGCAGGCTGCTCCAAGGGAAAAACCCGAAAAACAACACCGGGACGTAAAACAAGATGGAGAAGCCATGCCCTTCCATCGGATTGAGAAAGCGACCGACGGTGTCGGCCTGCGCGGAGGCCGTGTACGCCGAGCCGTGAATGGCCAGCATCGCGGCGTACCAGGGCAGCGCGAGCAGTACGAACAGGAACAGGCCCGCCAACGGAAAGCCGTGTCGCCAGAACTGTCCCCACCGCCGGGAGAACGAGAGGTACAACCCCGCCGTCAGCGACGGCACGACGACGCCGACCGGCCCCTTCGTCAACGTCGCCAGTGCCATCCCGATGTAGAACAGCCAAAAGAAATGGCGGGAGCGTTCAGGGGGAGAGGATAAGGGAGAGGGGGCGCGCGCAGTCGAAGCCTGGAGCCCGGACCAGAACCCGTAGAGCGCCAGCGTGGTGAAGAAAATCAGCACGCTGTCGGTCAGGGCCATGCGTCCCAGGCCGATGATCTCGATGTTGAGCAACAACATCAACCCGCCGAACAGATCGACCGGCGTCCCGCGCCAGCGCCTGAGAAACAAGTACTGCAACAGGATCAACGCCACGCCGAACAGCGCCGACGGGAACCGCGCGGCGAATTCGCTCACGCCGAACAGCCGGTAGGACAGGCTCATCAGCCAATAGAGGAACACCGGCTTGGCGTAACGGGGTTCGTAATTGAACGTCGGGCTGATCCAGTCGCCGGTCTCGAACATTTCGCGTCCGGCTTCGGCGTTCCGGCCTTCATCCCGATCGGTGAGCCCCATTCCGCCGAGATTAAGGAAGAAGAGGAGCCCGGCGAGCGACAGCAGCAGAAGAAGATGGGACCAGGCGGACGCCGTGCGCTGATCGACGGTCGATGCGACGCCGGCCGTGCTCACCAGCGAACCTCGGACAGCGAGCGCTTCCCGCCGGCGCGATGGATGAGCATGAGGTTCCGCAGATAGACGAGCGCCCCCACGCTCTGGCCGGCGATGAAGACGGGGTCCATCCGGTAGATGGCGTAGGCCAGGGTGATCAGCCCGCCGATCAGGCTCATGTACCAGAACGCGAGCGGCACGCGGCTCTCGGCGCTCCGCTCGGAAGCCACCCACTGCAGGACCCAGCGTCCGAAAAAGAGTCCCTGGCCGAGGAAACCGATGGCGATCCAGATGGTTTCGGTAAGCGTCATAGAGATGGCGTGATGGGTGATGGGTGATGGGTGATGGGTTTGTGTCTTAAGGAACGGAGAAGACCGAGCAACATTTTCCTAATATGTTCGATTTGATGGAACACGCCGCCGTCAGAAAACATTCCCATATCTCGCGCAAGGAGCAGTTGCGTTTCCAACTCTGCTACCGAGCCGAGGGAAACACGAAGAAACTGCATGAACTCCTTGCGCGACCTCCTGGCCGCCCCTTCTGCAATATTACTCGGTATGGAGACAGCACAACGCCTCGTCTGTAAGGTCAGACCATAGGTTTCTTCCTTCGGAAAGCCGGCGGTTAACCTGTAAGTGGTCCGAGCGAGGTTCATCGCCTCCTGCCATACATCCAGATCCTTATGAGTTCTCGGACGCTTGCCATTTGTTTCTTCAAAACCCATCACCCATCACCCTTCACATGTTGTCACGGAATCTGTACCGCAACGCCCGTTTCATCATCCACCGCACTGCGATCAAATCGTACAGGCCTTTGAAGAGCCGGTTGCCGACGCCGTACTTCGAGGCGCCGTGGACGCGGGGATAGTGCCGCACCGGCACTTCCGTCACGGTGAAGCCGTACATCAGCGCCAGCGCGGGAAAAAACCGGTGCATCCCGTCGAAGAGCGGCACCCGCTCCACCACCGCGCGCCGGAACACCTTCAGCGAGCACCCCGTATCGTGGACGCGGTCGCCGGTCACGGCGCTGCGCACGGTGTTGGCGATGCGCGAGGACAGCCGCCGGATCAGCGTATCGTGCCGGTTCTGCCGCCAGCCGCACACCAGGTCGTACCGATCGATGGACGAGAGGAGCACGCCGATATCCTCCGGATCGTTCTGCAGGTCGCCGTCCATCGTGATGATCAGCTCGCCGGTCGAGCGCCGGAATCCGGCGTCGAAGGCGGACGTTTGCCCGTAGTTCCGATCGAAGTGAAGCGCCGCGACCTCCGGGTATTGGGCCGCCAGCCGGTCCAGCACGGCGTCGCTGCCGTCCGTGCTCCCGTCGTCGATATAGATGATCTCGAAGGGCGCGGACCGCGACTCCTCACGCGCGTGAAGCGCCTTGAGCAACCGCTCGGTCAGGGGAACCAGGTTCTCCCGTTCGTCTTTGATCGGGATGACCACCGAGGCCCATGGGCGGGGTGAAACCGTCATGCGGAGCGGGCGGTCCTTCGAAGGGTCGAACTCGTGTGAACCACGCGGGCATTCTACAGAATGGACAGGAGACGGTCAAACGCGCGAACGGAAGCGGGCAGGGATCGACATCAGCCACGCCACGCCTGCCGTTCCCGCCGCCGCGGCCAATCCGAAGGCCCATTCGGAATGCCCGGCCTCGAGCAGGAAACCGACATAGAGACTGGAGGCCATATCGCCGACGGCATTGGCGCACGCGAGGACACCGAAGCCCAGGCTGCGCAGTTCGCGCGGCAGGATGTCCGCCGCCACGGCTTTTTCCAAGGTTTCCTCCACGGCGATGAAGATGCCGGACAGGATCACGACGGCGACCAGCCAGCCGAGCGAGTCGCTGAACAACGCCAGCAACACGTTAGTGCCCACGCCGGCGCCATAGCCCCAGAGCAGGACGCGAAACTTGGAGAGGCGATCGCCCAAGCGGCCGATCGGGTAGGCGACGGCGGCGCTCACCAGGTTGTGGAGCGTATACAACAGAACGGCGCCGGACACGGCGCCCGCTGCGGGAGCGCCGTTCTCGCCCAGCCCGTCGGCGGCCAGCCAAATGAGAAACGTCCGTGAGAAGTCCCCCAGGCCGAACAGGAGCACGCCGATCAAAAAGAACCGGAACGCACGCGGAAACGGCGGGCGGACCTGCGTCGCTGACCGGTCCGGCTGATGCGAAGAAGACGGAAGCTCGGGGCGCCGCTCGCGCGTCAGAAAGAACATGGATCCGGCCGCCAGCAGGCCTGGAACCAGCGTCCAGAGAATAACGGTGCGGAACTCCATCCCGGCCCCGACGAACAGCGTCGCCGCCAAGGGACCGGCCACAGCTCCCGCCATATCGCCCGCCCGTTCGAGCCCGTAAGCGCGTCCATAATGGGTCGGCGCCACCGCGTCCGCAAGCAGGTAGTCCCGCAAAGGGCCCCGAAACCCGCGACCGATCCAGGCGGCGCCGCGCAGAGTCAGCAGAGCGGCAAGCCCGTTGACAAGCCCGATCCCCCACGTGGCCACCGCCGTGACGAGATAGCCGAGCGACGCCCAGGGCCGTTTATGGCGAACGCGGTGGCCGACGACCCCGCCCAGGAGCTTGGATAGGCTGACCAGAAAGTCCGCGATCCCTTCAATCAGACCCAACGCGGCGGGGCCCAAGCCGAGGGTGGCCAGATAGAGCGGCAGCACGGCCGTGCACATTTCGTGGCTCAAATCGGAGAAGAACGTGGCCAGCGCGATGCCCACGACGGCCGGCGTGATCCAGGAACGAGAGCGTGCGGGGGCTGAGGAGGAAGGTGGGGAGGCGGGCATCTCAATCATCCAACAGGAAAAACCACCGTCCGGGAGAAGCGTGCTACCGCCGGAAGCGCCGTTTCAGACTCTCGATCACGGTTCGAGCCCTGCGCAGCACGTCTTTTTCCCAGCTCTCCTTGTTCGGCTCGGGTTCCGGCGGCTCGTCGCGCTGATCCGGCGGAGACTGCGGAGACTCCTTGTTGGTGTCGGACTCCTCCGGAGCGTTCACTCTACGATCAGGCATCGCACACACGGTTGGCAAGCGCCGGGCGCCGGCGACACGGAGGAAGCGGGAGCCGGCTACGGAAGCATCCTCATTTGACCACCAGCACCGTGCACGGCGCGAGCTTGGCCAGGTTTTGGGAGGTGCTTCCCCAGATCCGCCCGAAGATTTTCGAATGCCCCATGAATCCGATGACCAACAGATCGAACCCGCGGTCCTTGGCGAACGTGACAATCGTTTCGACTTCATGCCCGGGGACCACGTGGGAGACCAGCCGGATCCCCTGCGCCATCGCCGCAAGCTCCGCCTCGGCCGTTACGCGGCGAAAATAGTCGGCCGCCTCCTGTTTCGCTTCCACGACCTCGCCGACGGTGGCGGCATAGTGCGGCAGGTGCTCCTCCACGCAGATCTCATGCAACTCGGCGCCGTAGCGTTTCGCCAGGTCGATCGCGGCCTGGACGGCTTTCTTCGCGCCCTCGGACCCGTCGTTCGCGACGAGAATCTTATGAAACATCGGCGCCGCCTCCACGGCTGTCGCCGGCGGGAATCGGGACGGGTTGCGACTCGCTCGACACACGGTCGGTCGCTCGACGGCTCAAGGACTCCTCCACCGGCACGCCGCCGGGATCAAACCAGCGCTCGGCGATCAGCGTCGGCACGATGGCGCTCAACATCACGGTCGTCACCAGGACCGCGTACTGCTCCCGGCTGATCAGGTCATGGCTCAGCCCGTACAATGCCGAGATGGTTCCGAACGTCAGCCCCGTGGACATCAGCAGGGTCGTATACATGGCCTCCCGTCGACCGAACCGGAACCCGTGCGCCAGGGGCCACACGCCGATGAACTTGGCCGCCATTTTCACCACCAGGAACGCACCGATCACAACGACGCTGGCCGCGACCGTCCGAAGATTGACCAAGGCGCCGGCCTTCAAAAAATAAAACGGGGTCAGCACCGAGAAGGCGATGACGCGGATGCGTTGGGCCAACGTCCGGTTGGCCAGGAACAGCGGCGCCAGCACCATGCCGACCAGATAGGCCGGCAGCACCGCTTCGCTCCCCGCCGCGGTCGCCGCCGCGCCCAGGCCGAACAGCACCACGAGGACGAATTTCGTTTCCGGTTCGCTGATCCGCGGCCCGACGGCGGCGAAGAACCGGGCGGCGGCCGCAGGGAGCGTCCACAGCGTGGCCGCCGTCACGAGCGCAAACGCCAGCAGCCACCAGTCATAACGGGCGAACAGCAGGCCGAGCGCGAGCACCGTGCCCAGATCGGTGACGAAGCAGGCGGCCAAAATCACCTTCCCCAACTCCGTGGCGTTGTGGCCCCGTTCGATCATGACTGCATAGACCACTGCGACCGAGGTGGTGGACAGCGCGATCCCGGCGATTTGGGAAGCCGGCAGCGACCAGCCGGCGATCCAGTACGCATAGCCCCAGGCCCCGAGGAACGGACCCAGGAACGAAGCGATCCCGATGGAGAGCGTCGGCTTCCATTTGTCGCGCACCGCGTCCAGGTCGATCTCGGCGCCGGCCAGGAAGGTCAGCAGCACGCTGCCGATCGCCGCCAGCGCGTTGATCCATTCGGTCGTGCGAAGGTCGAGCAGATTCCCGCCCGCCGTCCCGACGCAGATTTCGACCAGGGCGACCGAGATCCCGAGACGGATCGAAATCAGCGTCGCGAGCAACGCCATACCGATCCAAAGCGCGGCGACGGGCCAGACGGATTCCATACGATCGCCTTACTTCAATGACATTACACAATCACCAAATCGGACGTTCCGAGCGAGGGCGGTTCGGGTGAACGCCGGCGCCCGGTCATGTTCAGCGACCCCCTCGGCCGGCTTGATCGAGGACGCGGGTGGTCAAAATTCGTGCTCGGGTAAGACGTCGATGAACCGTGGCGCCAGCGTGCGACTCTCGATGAACGCGTATCCGCGCTCGTAATTATTTTCATAGGTGAGGTTCACCTCGGTATCCGGGCCCCGCCAGTTGAACTGCTGGTTCAACCCGCGCATCATCGAGCCGGGAGTCCGGTCGGCCGGGCCGAATTGCGTTTCAAGATAGGCCAGAATCTGCGCATGGGTCTGGGCGCTGCGATAGCGGACGGCGGCGCGCGCGAATTGCCCGTTAATGGCCGTGAGCCGCAAAGAATCGGGTCTGGCGTCGCCTAACCGGGGAGGACCGTTCTTGAATTCATACGTTTGAATGCGGTCCCCGGACTCGACCTGAACGAGCCCCGGAACATCGGCCAGCTTGGCCCCCCAACGAATGCCCAGGAATCCGTTCGGGTCTTGGGCCATCTCGCCGGCCGGTGCGGAGGCCGGTATAAAGAAGAAGACGCACAGGGTGAAGCCGATCAGTCGAGCGAATTCGGCAAGCGGGGCGGTCATGAGCGACCTCCGGAACATCGCGTGCCTCGCCGAAAACAAAAAACTCCTCCCGCCGGAACGGCGAGTAGGAGTCATCAGCCGGCTCTGAAGAAAGGACGATTTGTTCCTTACTTCACGAAATCAAGCAAACACCAAATCGTGCTTTCTCGGGTGGCGGCGGTTCGGGTGAACTCCATCACCTTGAAAGCTGTGCCAGGGGCAGTTCCTACACGAAGTCGGGGAACCTGTCAACCGGGATTAAGAAAAGGGGTCGGGAGTCTTTATTGAACGGGTGCCGTTCAGTCTGGTCCAAGAAGCAAGAAGGTCCAAACAAAGACTCCCGACCCCTTTTCTTGCCTTCGACGCGCTCAGTTCGGCCCTGCGGCCGGGGTGGGGGTGGCCACGCTGGAGGTGGGCGCGACGGTGAACCGCATCGTCCCGATCAAGGACACCGGGCTCACTTGCTCGCCGACGTGGATCTCCACTTTGTACCGGCCGGGTTTCCAGCCCCCTTGGGGCGGAAAGAGTTTGAGGTACCCGCTCTCATCTTCGGTGGCGATGTACACCGTGTCGCGGGTCAGCTCGACCTTGGGGTCGAGTCCGGAGACCTCCTCCGGATAGCAGACGCCGATGATCAGGAAGGACTGGTAGTGTTGGTGCAAACGAAACACGATGAACACCGGTTTGGAATCCGACCGGTATTCCGTGGTGGGGTTGATCGGGACATATTCATTCTGCCGCCGGAAGCCCAGTTCCTCTTCGAACCCCTCCGTCATCTCGATGGTGCGGAACATGCCTTCCGGGGGGGCGTCGAAGTTGTAGGGCTTGACGTCTTCCAGCCGGTTTTGGAACTGGTCGATCGGCACGTTGCGCGTCAGCGGCAGTTCTTCCGCCCAAGCCGCCGGCAACGCCAGAAGCGCGCCGGCCACGAATACGACGAGGAGTCCTCTCGCCGCTTGCCCTTCGCCTCGTGCCATAAATATGTTGGTACACCCGGCCGGTGAGGGCTGTCAAGCAAGGAAGAGGCGGTCAAGTTGGGGGAGGGCTAGGGAGAGGGCTCGGTTGCGGCACGCCGAAGGCATTTGTTAGAATCCGCTCCCTCTCAAGAAAAAGCGAATAGCTGGTAGCGAGCGGCTTAGGATCGGAGCTATTCGCTGCGCGCTATTCGCTATCGGCTCTTGGCGATGCTGCAAGACCTCGACGCTCTGCCTCAGCCCATCGGCGAGTATAAGCCGGTCGATCACTGGCAGGCCCACATCAACGACCTCTTCTATCGCCTGCGGGGCGATCAGCTCCGCAACTACTACCAAACCTTCGCCTCCGCCGACTACCGGCTCGCGCACGCGCTGGCAGCCGACTATTACGAGCGCGCCATGAAGCGCGAGAAGGCGCTCGGCGTGACGCGCGAGACGGGCGAGAAGGGCGAGTCGCGCATGTCCCGCGCATTGATCATTCACGAATGGGGTCCCGGCAACGGCAACTTGGCGGCCTGCTTCTTAAGCCACCTCCAGCGCCTCGACAGCGAAGGGCGCGTCTATCCGCGGGTGCGCTACGTGTTAGTGGATACGCATCCGGCGACGCTGGAGCAGGCCAAGGCGCATCCCGACCTGGCGCCGCATCGGGATCGGGTGGACACGCTCTGCGCCGATGCGGCGAACCTGGCCGCGGTCAAAGACGGCACGGTCGATCGGATCATCTGCAACGAGCTGTGGAACGATCTGCCCACCAAATTGATGGCGAAGAAAGACGGCGAAATCGAAGAGGAGCACCTCCGCCCCAACTTGAGCGAAGCGAAACACGCGGCGATCACGGACTGGTCGGGGTTCGTGCGGGCCTTCGACGCCAAGGACGCCGAGGCCCTGAAGGCGTTTCCCCCCTTCTTCGAGGACATCATCTGGGAAAAGGAGTACCACAAGGTCGAGTGGAAGGACACGCCCTATCGCAAGACCATCGTCGAGTTCCTCAAGCAGATCGACGAGCAGGTGCTCGTGCCGGTGAATCTGGGGGCGTTCGCGACGCTGAAGGAAGCCAAGCGGCTCCTCGCGCCGGACGCCGTCGGGTTCAGCAGCTTCGACGCCGGCGCGGCCGAGCTCAAGGTCTTGAACGATCCCGACAAACCCTGCTACGGCCAATTCGGCGGCCAATACAGCTTCATGATCAATTTCCCGCTGATCGAAGCGGTGGCCAGGCAACTCGGCGTCGGCTCAATGGTCGTTGAATCGCAACGGGAATTCGTCGGGCGCAGCCTGAACGCCAACGTCATGACGCTCATGGACCTGCTGGCCGCCCATCCGTCGGCCGGCAAGAAATTGGAGCCCTGGGCGCAGGACCGCCTGGTGATCAAGACGATCCGCGCGCTCAACGAGACGGTCCACAGCCCCTACGAGCGCACACTGGACTTCCCGATCCGTCCGGAAACGCCCCCCGAAGAACGGGAGACCCTTGAGGCGATCCTGCTCGCCTTGAAGAAGGACGGCGTGCCCGACACCGTCGCCTACCTCACGGAAGACGAACTCGATCGAGCCATGCCGGACCTGGAAGCGATCGGCTACGACCGGGAATCCATCCGCATGGCGCTCGGAGCTCCCCTGAGCGATATCGAGTACTTCCATGTGTTTTTCACCGTGAAATAGCCGGGAGCAAGCAGCGAACAGCCGTGCTCAGCGCGTTCAGGCTCGCCTTGAGACCCTCCCGCCGAAAAAACCCGGAACCTCAAGAAACTCCTTGACTATTTGGGAAAACTTTTATAGCCTCACCCCCGTCCGTGCAGGAAAAGCCCCTCCTTTGCGTGAAGGAACCGTTGGAGGACGGTCGGCGCGGACGGGCGTGGGCGCCCGAGGGACGCTGAAGAAGACCGCGACGACATTCACGGCAGAGAACAATACAGGCACGCGATGTTCGGTTCGTTCGGCTGGATGGAATTGCTGCTGATCTTGATTATCGTGCTGATTATCTTCGGCGCGGGCAAGATTCCGCAGCTCGGCGAAGGGTTGGGCAAGGCGATCAAGGGATTCAAGAAGTCCGTCAACGAACCGGACGCGATCGACGTGACGGCGCAGGCGGACCAGGCGCAACCGGCCCAGCCGAGCCAGCTCGCCCAATCGCAGGCCGCGCCGGGTCAGCAACCCCAAGCGCCGCCGCAACCCGGCGCGTCAACTCCCCAGCCGGCGGAACAGCAGAAGCAGGCGTGAGGGGTAAGGGGTGAGGGCGGGAAGACCCGGGAGCAATCACCGCACGGTTCACGCGTCACGCATGACGCGTGACGCATCACGCATCACGGTCTCGAAAGATGTTCGGCCTCGGCGCGGGCGAGATACTCATTATTTTGATCATCGCCTTTCTCTTGTTCGGACCCAAGCAGTTGCCTGAAATCGGCCGGCAGGTCGGCAAAGCGGTCAAGGGCTTCAAGGAAACGGCGGACGATCTCCGGAAGACGGTCGAGCCGGAGATCAACCTGATCCAGCAGGAAGTCAAGATGGTCGAGCAGGACTTCGAAGCCTCGATGAAAGAAGCCGAGGAGGAAATCAACGCGGCCGCCGATCCGTCAAAGGCGGCGAACAGCGAACAGAAAACAGCGAACACCTGACCCCCCTCACCCTCCCCCTCTCCCACGGGGGGAGAGGGCCGGGGTGAGGGGGGCGACCCAATTCATCATTACAAGAATTCAGAATTCATAATTTCTTTTAAGGAAGGGAGGTGACGCAATCTGAAAAGCGAACAGCAAGTAGCAAACAGCGAAGAGCGCCGTCTTCCTTCGCTGCGCGCTACCAGCGACTCGCTACCAGTTTTTCTTGATGAACGGAGGCGTGGGCACATCGCCTCCGAGTGAACACGAGGCCCGCACCGCGAATCTCCCCGGCTTTGACGGATCCTTCTCCCCTGGTGGGGGAGGACAGTCTCGCAAGTCCTCTCGCCTCCAGGGGGAGGACAGTCTCTCCAGTCCCCTCTCCCCCTGGCGGGAGAGGGGGAGGGTGAGGGGGAGAGAATGGTGAGGGCGTAACATCGTAGTGGTACGGTTGGATTTCCAGCGAATGGCCTCTCACCCGCCCCACTCCCCGTGGGGGAGAGGGGCGGGTGAGGGGAGCTATCCAACACACAGGAGGAACACTATGAGAACCATCCATGGACGGACGCGGCGGTTGCGATACGCAATCGCCGCTGGGGCGGCCATCCTGGTCGCCGGGCTCCAGGGTTTCATCTTTCCCGCCTTCGCCGGGTACGAACTCCCGCCGGGCGAACGCATTACCAACCTCCCGCACATCCCGCGGTCCCTACCGCAAAAGGAAGCCTACGAGATCTACGATCCGGTCATCGGCCGGAACTTCGATCTCAAGAACCTCTGGATGCGCGCCGACCTGCGCGTCAGGCCGGAGTTCAGAAACGGCGTCTGCTTCGGCGGCGGCGTGCCGACAGGCGGGGCGTGTAACGCTTTCGGTGCCAATAGCTTCCGAGCGAATTCGGGCAAAGGCGCCAACGATTTCTACGTCCAACAGTGGGTGCGGCTGGGCATCGGGTACGACCTCTCGCCGGACGTGAACTTCTATTTCGAGATCATCGACGCGGCGACCTGGGGCGGAAACGGGAACCCAGCCAATGCCGGGAACGGCGGTGATCCGTTGAACCACAACTGCTCGAGCGTCACGACGGGCGCCTGCCGGCTGGGTGTCCGAGCCGCCTATGTGTTGATCAGGAACCTGGCCGGTGTTCAGGGGCTGAGCGTGAAGGCCGGCCGGCAATACGTGATCTTCGGCAACCACTCCCTGTTCGGCCACTTTGACTGGGCGAACACCGGCTACTCCCATGACGGCATCATGTTCGCCTACCAGACCAAGGCCTTCGACTCCTATGTCGGGTGGTTCCGGAACGCGGAGACAGATCTCAATCAGGCGGCGCCGGTCGGCAGCTTGGCTGGGAACGTCGCTGGAACTGCTGGAACTAACCGGCCTGACGGCGGCGGCGACGCCGACTTGTTCATTTTCTACAATCAGATCAAGACCGTCCCCGGCTTCCTGATTGAACCCTACTACGTCCTGTATTCGAACAACATGCACGAAAGCGTGAATACGGCTCAGGGGATGGGGACGCCCAAGAAGTCCTCCCAACTCCGCCATATGATCGGCAACCGGATCGAAATGCGGAAGGGCAACTTTGACTTCATCAACGAGACCGCCTGGCAATTCGGTTCTATGGCGGATGGGCTCGGGGCGGACAACAACCGGAACGTGAAGATCAACGCCTGGGCGACCCGGAACTGGGTGGGCTACACCATCTATGAAAATAAAATGAAGCCGCGCTTCGCCGCCGGGTTCGATTACGCCTCCGGAGACGGCGATGCCAACTGTTCGGTCGGCGGAGTGGTTCGGGCCGGCTTCTCCTGCGCCAGCGCAGGCGGCACCTTCGAAAACTTCTTCCCGACCAACCACATCCACATGGGGTACATGGACATCATGGCGTGGAAGAACATGGTGATGCCGCAGGGCAACATCCAGTTCCGGCCCACCGCGCGGGACCATTTCGAGATTTGGTACTCGCACATGCGGCTGGCCAGCGCCAGGGACAACTGGTACCGCGCAGCCCAGGGCCCGTATGTCTTCTCGCGGAACGACAACACCGCCAATCATATCGGCGACGAGGTGGACTTCACCTGGACGCGCATGTTCGCGGACGGCAAGGTGGCCTTCCAGGCGACCTACGGCCACATGGTCACCGGCTCCTATATCGCCAAGAACCTGGGCACCAGCTCCGATCAGACCTGGGGCTTCGTGCAGTTGTGGATGAATTTCTAGCTGCGAGATGCAAGCTAACAGCGAGCAGCGAACAGCTAATAGCTTTACTGAGCGGATAGCGAGTAGCTAAGAGTGAATTGCGGGTGGCTAATGGCAAATAGCAGTGATCTGGAGATCTATGGATCTAAGCTATTTAGCTGTTAGCTATTGGCTGCCAGCTATCCCGTGAGAGATTTCACACAGTTCGCCGTTTGGAAGAAGGCGCGTGATCTGGTGATGGATATTTACAGAGAATCAGCCCGATTTCCTGTCTCGGAGCAATACGGGCTGACCAGCCAACTCAGGAGAGCGGCGGTTTCTGTGGCAGCCAATGTCGCGGAAGGGTCAGGTCGGGGAAGCGATTTGGAGTTTGCCCGCTTTCTTGATATGGCCAGTGGCTCCGTTGCGGAGACTCGCTCCCATTTGATGTTGGCGGAGCGTCTGGGCTACCTCAGGCCGGAGACCTTGGAGCGCCTTTCTGAGAAAGCTGTAGAAGTCGGACGAATGCTGAATGGTTTAAGCGAGAAATTGAGACACGGCGAGCAGCGAATAGCCAAGAGCAAATAGCTCTGAAGCTGTTAGCTGCTCGCTACCAGCTACTCGCTAAAAAAGGAGACCAGCCATGAACAAACTGATGGGACTGACGCTGGGCATTGTCGCCCTGGCGTGGTGGGCTTTGCCGTCGGTGGCCCAGGCCCAGTTGGCGGAGGTCAACGAGGCGGTCAAGGTGTTGACCGACTATCCGGGCAAGGGTCAGCGAGCCACGGCCTTTAAGACGCCTGAAGATTTCACGAAGACTTGGGGCGCGGACGTGCGGAATATCGACAAGGCGGCCGGCCTGCTCCAGGACGCGCTGAACAAGACCACCGATGCGCAAGCCAGGGCTCAACTGGACCTGGCGGTGGATTACGCCAAGGCGCGGCTGCATAAGGAGGCGCGGCTCTCCGCGCAGGGCGCGCTCTTCTATCTGTGTAAGCAAGCCGGCGGACAACCGGCCGATGTCTGCGACAAGGTGCCTAAGAAAGGCAGCTACGTGGCGCCATAACCTGTCCTTCTCACCCTGGCCTCTTCCCTGGCAGGGGGAAGGAACCTTGGCTGATTCTTTCTCCCCGGGAGAGGAACCTTTCCTGGTTCCCTCTCCCCTTGAGGGAGAGGGGAGGCTGAGGGGTACGCGAGACGGGCGGGTACCCATGGCTCCTGGATGCCATGGGTCCCGGCGAGAAATGCGCATCTCCCTTTTCGCGCAAGTCGCGCGGTTCGCGCGAGGGTAAAGAGTCCCCGCTGGGGATCACCGGATGCTCGGCGGGGATTTTTTTGTGATGAGGACGGCAAATAGCGAATAGAAGGTAGCAAACAGCGAATCGCTGGTAGAAAGTAGCCGGAACGTATTCTGCTCCCTCTATTAGTCGCTCTGCGCTACTCGCTCCTTTACAGAGTCCGAAATTCTTTCAGATCTTGAGTCCTCTCTGCTCCTCGCCCCCTTGGGGGGAGAGGCTGCGGTGAGGGGGTTCTTCTCGGACACCACCCTCACCTGTCTCCTCTCCCTCCCGCGGGAGGGAGAGGATCGTTTCAAGAAGCGGAGAAAGGCATCACTGAAGAGCAGGATGGTTTGACAAGCCAACTGCGGCGCGCAGCCGTTTCCATCGTGGCGAATATTGCGGAAGGTTTAGGGCGCAGGAGCGAGCAAGATTTTACACGATTTCTCGATATGGCAAGGGGCTCCGTCGCCGAGACACGCTCTCATCTGGTGATTGCGCACGAACTTGGCTATGTAAGGCCTAAGGCATTGGACGGTCTGTCGGAACAGGCTTGAGAAGTTGCCCGCATGTTGAACGGATTGCTTGGAACGTTGCGAGCGAAGCGATAGCGATTTGAGCCGGCAGCCGGCAGTTTGGTAGCGAAGAGCGGGTAGAGAGCAGCCGTAGCACGTTCCGCTTCCTCTACGCTTCGCTATTGGCTTTTCGCTATGTTCTATTCGCTAGCAGCTATTCGCTGCCCGCTACTCGCTATGAGCGATTCGCCGTCCGCTAGGAGGTACATCGTGCGACCATTAAGGAGGCTCGTCCTCTTCTTGCCGCTGATCATGCCGGCGCTTGGGCTCTGGCCTACCGGTGTGCTGGCCGGATTTGACCTTCCCCCCGGTGAACGCATCACGAATCTTCCGCACATCCCGCGTGCGATCCCGCAAAAAGAGGCCTATGAACTGTACGACCCGGTCATCGGCCGCCAGTTCGATCTCAAGAAATTGTGGATGCGCGCCGATCTGCGCGTGCGGCCCGAATGGCGCAACGGCGTCTGCTTCGGCGGCGGCGCGCCGGCCGGAGGCGTCTGCAACACCTTCAATCCGGCCGCCGGCACGGCCAACCGCGCCAATGCCGGCAAAGGCGCGAACGACTTCTACGTCCAGCAGTGGGTGCGCCTCGGCATCGGCTATGACCTCTCGCCGGACGTGAACGTCTATGTTGAGCTCATCGACTCGGCGGTATGGGGCGGGAACGGGAGTCCGGCGAACGCCGGGAACGGCGGCGATCCGTTGAACCACAACTGCTCGAGCGTCGCGGGGGGTGCCTGCCGGCTCGGTGTCCGCGCCGGCTATGTGCTGATCCGGAATCTCGGCGGCGTGCAGGGGGTGAGCCTCAAAGTCGGCCGGCAATATGTCGTCTTCGGCAACCACTCGCTCTTCGGCCACTTCGACTGGGCCAATACCGGCTACTCGCACGACGGCGTCATGGTCAAATATTCCACGAAGGCCGTTGATACGCACATCGGCTGGTTCCGCAGCGCGGAGACCGATCTGGCACAGGCGGCCCCCGTCGGGAGCCTCGGCGGCAACGTCGTCGGGGCCGGTGGCGGCCGGCCGGATGGGTCGTCGGATGCCGACTGGTTCCTCGTCTACAATCAGATCAAGACCGTGCCCGGCTTTCTGATCGAGCCGTACTACGTGTTCTACAGCAACAACCTGCACGAGTCGACGAACAGCGGCTTCGGCATCGGGACGCCCAAGCACGCCTCGCAACTGCGCCACATGGTGGGGATGCGCACCGAGATGCGCAAGGGCAATTGGGACTTCATCAACGAGACGGCCTGGCAATTCGGCCGCATGGCCGACGGGCTGGGCGCGGACAACCGGCGGAACCTCACCATCAACGCCTGGGCGACCCGCAACTGGCTGGGCTACACCTGGTTCGGGTGGAAGTGGAAACCCCGGGCGGCGATCGGCTTCGACTATGCCTCGGGCGACGGCAACGCCAACTGCGCGGTGGCCGCGAACTCCGGGAACCAATTGGCCGCGCCGACCGCCTCGGCCGGCTTTGCCTGCAAGACGGCCAACACGTTCGAGAATTTCTTCCCCACCAACTACATCCACGCCGGCTACATGCTGAACGCCGCCTGGCGGAACTCGATCCAGCCCCAGGTCAATCTCCAAGCCAAGCCGACGGCCCGCGACCATGTAGAGTTCTGGGGCCAGCGGCACTACCTGGCCAACGCGCGGGACAACTGGTATCGCGGGGCGCAGGGGCCGCTCGTCTTCTCCGCCGCCGACAACACGGTCAATCACGTCGGCGACGAAGTCGATTTCGCCTGGACCCACATGTTCGCCGACGGGAAAGTGTCCTTCACCGCGACCTACGGCCACTTCTTCGTGGGCGACTATGTCCGCCGGAACCTCGGCACCGATGCCGACCAGGACTGGGGCATCCTCCAACTCTGGATGAATTTCTAGCCCCCTCCGGAGGAAAGAAAAGGGGTCGGGAGGAAAGAAAAGGGGTCGGGAGTCTTTTCTTGACATTCTCCGCCAGCCGCTGTACAAGGGTTGCCATGCCCCGGCGTCCCCGTGTCGCAACCGGCGGGATCGTCTATCACGTGCTCAACCGGCGCGTCGGCCGCCTGCCGCTGTTTGAGAAGCCCGCCGACTATGCCGCGTTCGAGAAGATCCTCGAAGATGCCTACGCACAGACCCGCCTGCGCATTCTGGCCTATTGCCTGATGCCCAACCATTGGCATCTGTTGCTGTGGCCCAGGCAGGATGGGGAGCTGTCCGAGGCGTTGCGGTGGATCACGGTGACCCACACGCAGCGCTGGCATGCCCACCGCGGCACGGCGGGCTTGGGACCGGTCTATCAAGGGAGGTTCAAGTCGTTTCCGGTACAGACCGACGAGCACTTTCTCGCGGTGGCGCGCTACGTGGAGCGGAATCCGGTGCGGGCTCGGCTCGTGCGGCAGGCGGAAAACTGGCGATGGTCAAGCCTGTGGCGGAGGCTGCAGGAAGATCCGAAACTGTCGCTGTGGCTGTCGGATTGGCCTGTGGAACGACCGCGCAACTGGGTGGCCTGGGTGAATCAAGCGGAGACCGCAGCCGAGTTGGAAGCCCTGCGGGAATCGGTGCAGCGAGGGCGGCCGTTCGGGAACGAAAGCTGGGTCATGCGGACAGCGAAGCGCTTGGAACTGGAATCGACATTGCGGCCGCGTGGCCGGCCGAAAGGTTCCTGAAGGGAGGGGGTGAGGGGAGGCCAGAAAAGACTCCCGACCCCTTTTCTCCTTTCGGCGGGCAGCACGGCGCGGTGGGCGTAGTGCGCGTTCGCGGTGCCTGACCGGGTAGGCCGGCGGTAGACTTCGAGGCAGCGGTCCAGCAGGTTCACGATCCAGTACTCGGCGATTCCGGCTCGCGCATACAGATTGGCTTTTCGCTCACGGTCGTAGGGCAACGTCGCATCGGGGACTTCCACGATCAGAAGAGCGCTAGTGGGATGCGCGTCTCGATAATCTCGCGGATGCCCTGCCACGACCGCAACGTCCGGCTCAGGCTCGGAATCGTCGGTGAGGGCCAAAGGCATCTGGACTCGGACATGATGGCCGGCGCCGAACGCGGCGCGGAGGGCTTCCACACAGAGACTGATGGCTGTGGCATGCGGGCTTCCCTGGGGAGTCAGGCGAATGATCTCTTTTTCCACCAATTCCAACCGCTCTTCCGGATGAAAGAAGCCCTCCGTCACAAGGCGTTCGTATTCCCGGCGTGTCCATCGACGAAGTACAACGGCCTGAACAGACATGGTCGTGATCCTCATTGAAACCGATCGTAGTGTACCAGCGTGGCCATCACGTGACGAGCCGATACGGCTCTCCTTTGGCTCGGTTCTCCCGTGACGGCCGTACAGCGACGGCCGTACAACGACGGCTTGCCGGAGGGGGGGCTCTTCTTTATACTGCGCTCCGGCATGTCCGACCGTCTCGACCTCTTTCCGACCTCATCCTCTCTTGATCCGGATCGTCAGCTCCGGCATCTGTTCGGCTTCACCGACTTTCGCCCCGGCCAGCGCGAGGCGATCGAGGCCGTCCTCTCCGGCCGCGACGTGCTCGCCGTCATGCCCACGGGACAGGGCAAGTCGCTGTGCTTTCAACTTCCCGCCACGCTGCAACCGGGCCTCACGCTCGTCATTTCGCCGCTCATCGCGCTGATGAAGGATCAGGTGGACGGGCTGCGCGCGAAAGGCATCGCGGCGGCGGCCTTTCACTCCGGCCTGTCGGAACCGGAGCGGGACCGCGTCGTCCAGGATCTCAAGCTCGGCCGGCTGCGGTTGCTGTACGTCGCCCCGGAGCGAGTGCAACACGAGTGGTTCATGCGGCTGCTGCGGTCCGCCTGGGTGTCGCTCTTCGTGGTGGACGAGGCCCACTGCATCTCGCATTGGGGGCACGATTTCCGGCCGGACTACCTCCGCCTCGGCGCGCTGCGGCGCGAGCTGCAGACGCCTCCCTGCCTGGCGCTGACGGCGACCGCGACGCCGATGGTGCAGGCGGATATCGCGGAGAAGTTGGGGCTGCGCGACCCGCTCCGCGTCGTGACGGGATTCCGGCGGCCCAATCTCCGGTTCTCCGTCCAGCCGTGCGGTTCCACCGCCGAAAAGTTCTCGGCCCTGGAACAGGCGCTCGCCGAAGTCCAGGACGGTGGCGCGATCGTCTACTGCGCCACGCGCAAGCATGTGGAGGAGGTGGCCGCCGCTCTCTCGCGGGTTTCCCTCGCTTCACGCGTGACCCGTCACGCCTCATGTTTCACGCCTCACGCGTCACGTCTCTCTGTCGGCTACTACCACGCCGGCCTCGCCGATGACCTGCGGGCCAAGGTGCACGAGCAATTTCTGACCGGACGGATCGCGGTCTTGGTGGCGACCAACGCGTTCGGCATGGGGATCGACAAGCCGGATGTGCGGCTGGTCGTGCATTACGACGTGCCCGGCAGCCTGGAGGCCTATTATCAGGAGGCCGGCCGGGCGGGACGGGACGGCCGACCGGCGAGCTGCGTCCTGCTGTTTCATCGCCAGGACGTCCGAACCCAGGAGTATTTCATCAAGCAATCCGGCAACGAGCAGGCCGACACGCTCCGCGAGTTGCTGCGACGGATGGTCGCGTACACGTCGGTGGAAACGTGCCGCCAGTTGGCGTTCCTGGACTATTTCGGCGACATCGACGAGCGCGCGCTCGGCCCGTGCGGCCGGTGTGACCGCTGTCTCGATCCGCCGACGACCGGCGCGACCGCGACCGATCCCGAAGAGCATGCGGCCGTCCGGGCGGTCTTGCACACGGTGGCCTGCCTGCACGGCCGGTTCGGCGCCACCCGGATCGTGGAGGTCCTGCACGGCGGTCTGTCGAAGCAGGTCACGCGCCTGCGGCTCCACACGATGGCCGGGTTCGGCCAATTACGAAGCTGGCGGCGCCCGGCGATCAGCCGATTGGTCCAGCGCCTGATCGCGTCGGGCTACCTCCGAGTCGAAGGGCTCGAATTTCCGGTGCTGGAGATCACCGCCAAGGGCGCGGCGGTGTTGGACGGCAAGGAGCCGCTGCTTCCCTCGCCCTCCCCCTCTCCAGTCCTCTCTTCTTCTCCCTCTTTACGGGGTGCCCGTTGCTCTTCCGGAAGCAACGGACCATGGAGAGGGCGGAATGAGGCGGAGGCGGTGGATCGTGACCTCTTCCAGCGGCTCCGACAGTTCCGGAAAGACCTGGCGGCGGAAGAAGGCGTGGCGCCATTTGTCATTTTTCACGACAAGACCTTGCGGCTGATTGCCAGCCGGCGTCCCGCCAGCGTCGCAGAATTGGGAGAAATCCCGGGCATCGGCCCGGCGAAACTGGAACGGTACGGGAAGAAGGTGGTGGAGCTGGTGAACGAATTCCAATAAGCTGCGAAAAAAGGGGTCGGGAGTCTTTTTTGGATCCCGGGAGTCTTTTTTTGGATCAGCCAACAGCGAGATCAATAAAGACTCCCGACCCCTTTTCTTTCTTCGTGCTTACGCGCGGAGTCCTCCCGCTTTCCGCAATTGCTCCTGCAGCTCCGCGTAGGTCTGCGTCACCGGGAATTGCGGGAACTGCTTGGCGACCGCATCGGGCGGGCGGAAGAAAATGCCGGCATCGGCTTCGCCCAGCATGGCCGTGTCGTTGTAGGCGTCGCCGGCGGCGAGGACCGTGAAGTTCAGTTGTTTCAGCGCGGCCACCGAATGTTTCTTTTGGTTGGGCAGGCGCAGGTGGTAGTTGACGATCCGGCCGGTCTGATCCGTTTCCAGCCGGTTGCAGAACAGCGTGGGGTAGGCGAGTTGCCGCATGAGTGGCAACGCGAACTCGTAAAACGTATCGGACAGGATGATAACCTGGCAGCGCTCGCGCAGCCAGGCGAGAAAGTCGGTTGCGCCGTCCAAGGGCCCCATCGCGGCGATGACGGATTGAATATCCGGCAGCTTCAGCCCGTGACGGTCGAGGATCGCCAGGCGCCGCTTCATGAGCAGGTCATAGTCCGGCACCTCCCGCGTCGTCGCCTTCAATTCGTCGATGCCGGTCTTGAGCGCGACGTTGATCCAAATCTCCGGCACGAGCACGCCTTCCAGATCCAAACAGACAATGACGGGTTTTTCCATGTTGATCGCTCCTTAGTAGCCAGTAGCCAATCGAGAACAGCGAATAGCCGGCAGCCGTCAGCTATCAGCCCCGACGTGACCTCCCCTGCTCCTCCCGGATACCCGTTGCTCCGGGACCCATTGCTCTTTCGTCGCCATGGGTGCTCGGCAATGGGTGATGGGAGGGGTGAAGAGCAGGCAAAGGTTACTGATCATAGCGTAAGCGCGTCGGCGCGCACAATGCGCGGGCGCCTACCCGGCGGTCCGGTCCGCCGCTTGCCCCTCACCCCGACCCTCTCCCCCGCCGGGGGAGAGGAGAAGGTGAGGGGGGAGCGTTGCCCTGACGGCGGATGCGACGGCGGTCCAGCCACCAGGCAAGCAGGGGAAGCGTCAGAGGGGCGGCGGGCAGCAGGAGCGCGATCAGATAAGGACCGGTGGAGGCCAGCCGGCGGAGGTGAGCCCGGATCGCGACCCGGTCGTCCCGCGTCCACCGCTGTCCGTTGCGCGGTTTCATCAGCAGGGGCATCAGGCCCTGCACCTGGACAACCTCGGCGAGGAGGCGTCGGCGTTCGCGATCCGCCAACTCCCGCAGGTTGCGCACGAACCGCACGATGGGGTTCACAAAGCGATCTCGTGGCCTGTCTCCCCCTCCCCCTACCTCTCCCCCACCGCCGGGGGAGAGGAGAAGGAGAGGGGGGTGGCCGTCATCGTTCGCCGGCCTGTTGCCGGTGTTGAAATTCCTGGTTGAGAAACCGCCAGACCTTGTCGAGCGCCTTGTCCAGCAACTCCGCGCCTTGCCACGTCCGGCGGTTGTCGGCGTGATGGCGGGCCGCCCAGTCCAAGGCGAGCGGGAGCGGAATCAACCGCGCGGCGCCGCCGGTCAGCTCCGCCCACAAGAAGCCCAACACGGTGCTGACTCGGACGGAGACGGGAATCGGCTTTACGGGATTGTGGGCCAGGTCGTCGCACAGCTCGGCCGGCGTGGTGACCAGCAGCTCGCGGCAGGCCGCCGGCCGGTCTTCATAGATGGTGCAGAGTTCGTCCTCCAGGAACGGGCAGGGTAGGCGCAGCGCATAGTAGTCGCGGTTGACCGGTTCGAAATCCTCGTCCGTCAACGGGCGGTCCGTTTCCGCCAGTGCCGTCAGGCGAGACCAGAGGCCGGCCTGCTCCAGCTTGGCTCGGGCTTGTGCCACCCTGGCCATGAGGGCGTTGCGGCGTTCGGCGGGCAGCGCGTGCACCATGTCGTGCAGGGCGAACGCCTCCGGCGCGGAGACCGGCACCAGCATGCGGCAACACGCGGCGCAACCTTTCCGGCACGAGATCGTGAGCCCCGCCCCGGTCACCCGCCGCTCTTCCTGCGCGAGCGCCTGTTCGCCCAGCTTGCGCATCGCCGGCAGGATGGCGGTGATCGGCACGAAGCCGGACGGCACGTCAATGACCGTCGTGACCTGTCCGGCCGGCGTGTTCAACGAGACATCGTAGCGGTCGGCCATACTCATGCGTGATGCGTGAAGCGTGATGCGTCACGCGTGAGGAAAATACCGGGCTGATGCCCCTCCTTGTTGCGCGTCACGTGTCACGGGCTTCCATGCCGCGTGCCTCGTCGCCATCATAGGTGACAGTCCGGAAGCGGTCAACCGAGTCGATCGCTCACGTGTCGGCGGGCGATCCTCGGCTTGCCTCGCTGGATTCGATCACGGATAATGGCGCGGTGAAGTCGCTCACGGCGAATAGCCGATAGCGAATCGCGCGGAAGACAGTACGATGTGGCGAAGCCTGATGTGGTGAAGTACGGTCTGCCCCTTCGCCGGATCGCCGAATCACCGGATCGTACTTGTACGGTCTGCCTGCGTTCGCTGTCGGCTACCGGTAATTCCCGGCCGCAAAGCGGCCACCCTGGAGCATGAAACTCGCCCCCCTCCCCAAGACCCTCCCCCTTGAAGGGAGAGGGGCAAGGTGAGGGTAAAGCTGGTCGCTTCCTCCTTATGCACTTGTCCGGCCACCTGATCGGGCTGCTCAAGGAGTACATGCATGATCTGGTCGAGCAGGCTCGCCAGGAGGCGGAGGCGCAGCGCTCCTTCGGGTTCTCGCCCGCTCCGTATCGGCCGGACCAGGCGATTTCGGATCTGTTGGCGATTCTGGACGACCGCATCGAGTCGGAGGGTGTGCAGGTCGGGTTGCCGGCGGGGTTCTTGCACGACATGTGGACGCTGTGCAATGAGGCCCGGGCCCAGGTCGTCGACCGCGTCTGGCTGGAGGCGAACGTCGGCGAGCAGGCCGCGTCCAAGGCCCGGATCCGGGAATTAACCTACCGGACGTTGATCGAGTTCATCGAGCGGCGCGGCGAGTGAGCGAGTCGATGAGGCGTTGGACCGCCATGGCCGTGCTTCTCCTTGTCGGCTCGGGGCTTTTCTTCTTCCTGCCCGGCGATGCTCCGCTGTCGCTCGCGACCGTGCAGGCGGCTCCCGCCGCTGTCCCGCCGTTGCGGCTTGTTCCGATCGTCACGAGCGGATTGCACGAGCCGCTGTATCTCACCCATGCTGGCGACGGCAGCGGCTTCCTGTTCGTCGTGGAGCAGCCGGGCCGCATCCGCATCGTCGAGCGCGGCGGGTTGCTCGCGACGCCGTTTCTCGATATTTCGAAACGGGTGCTGAGCGGCGGCGAGCGCGGCCTGCTGGGCTTGGCCTTTCATCCCGACTATGCCCGCAACGGCCGCTACATCGTGAATTACACCCGCCGGCCGGACGGCGCGACCGTCGTGGCCGAATACCGGCGGTCCGACCGGCCCACCCGGTCGCGGACCGACGAGCGGGTGTTGCTGATCGTGCCGCAGCCCTATCCCAACCACAACGGCGGCATGGTGGCCTTCGGCCCGGACGGGTTTCTGTACATCGGGCTCGGCGACGGAGGGTCGGCGGGCGATCCGCAGAACCGAGGCCAGAACCGCGACGAGTTGCTGGGAAAAATCCTGCGGATCGATGTCGATCGGGGGACCCCCTACGCCATTCCTCCGGACAATCCGTTTGCCGCCGGCGGGGGGCGGCCGGAGATCTTTGCCTACGGGCTCAGGAATCCCTGGCGGTTCTCGTTCGACCGCCGGACGGAGATGCTGTGGGCGGCGGATGTCGGGCAATATGAGTGGGAGGAAGTCGATGTGATCCAGCGCGGCGGGAACTACGGCTGGCGCATCATGGAAGGCGCCCATTGCTATGCGCCCCCGACCGGGTGCCGGACCGAGGGGCTGATTTTTCCGGTCGCCGAATACGGCCACCAGCGCGGCCGATGCTCGATCACCGGCGGCTACGTGTACCGGGGCCGAGCCATGCCGGCGCTTCAGGGGCTGTACCTCTACGGCGATTATTGCAGCGGCGAACTGTTCGCGCTCGATGCGGCGGCTCCCGCATCGGGCGAGGCGCGCGTCCTGCTTCAGACCGGGCTCAGCATCTCGTCTTTCGGCGAGGACGAACAGGGGGAGCTGTATGTGGTGGATCACCGCGGCGGACTCTACCGCCTGGCGGAGGAGCCGCAGCCTGCCGGCGGCCGATCATAGTTTGCCGGCCAGCCGGTACAGCGCGAAGCCGGCTATCTCGACGACGGCGTCCGTGGTTTTGTCCAACGACCGGTTGTCCGGGATGAAGTCGAACACGGTCAGTTCGTCCCATCCGTCCGCAGGACGGTGTCGCACGCTGTACCCGCACGGGTACGGTGTCACCTGCAGGCCTTGCTTGCGGAACAAAGCGGTCGCGCGAGGCAGGTGACCGGCGGAGGTCACGAGGAGCACGGATGCGTTGCCCAAGATCCGCTTCGTATAGACGGCGTTTTCGTACGTCGTCCGGGAACGTTCTTCGAGCAGGATGGCGGTCTCCGGCACGCCGAGGCGTTGGGCCCATCGTTTCATCTCCAAGGACTCCGTGGGACCCCGGCCGAAAATGGTCGCGTCGCCCCCGGAGAGAAGAAGCTTGGGAGCGATGCCCTGCAGGAAGAGGTCGGCGGCGCAAGCGGTCCTCTGCTTCGTCAGATCGACCAACTCGTGCGCGGGTCGCAGCGTGCCTTTGGTCCGGACGCCGCCGCCCAGCACCACGATCGCGTCGAATCGCGGCAAAGCCGCCGGCTCGGGCTGCGGGTACCAGGCTTCCAGCATGCCCATCAAGATGTTCGCGGTGATCGGGATACTGAGCAGCCAGAGCGCCAGGAACGCCGACAGGGCCGACCGTCTGATCCATCGGTGGCGTGGCGGCGACGGCGGCCGGAGGGCGAGGGCGACGGTCAGCCCCAGCAGCAGGGCGACCCACGACAACGGATACAAGGCATACTTGGCAAGCTTGTACAGGCCGAACCAGAAAGGCGTCAGTTCCATCGCGGCTCCTCGTTGCTGTGGGAGGGGAGGTGATTAAGTAATCGGTGATCGAGTAATTAAGTAACCAAGTGATCGCAAGAATGCCATCTGTTTTTACTCACTCAATTACCAATCACTCAATCACTCTTTGTTCCAAGATGCGCTCGGCGCGCAAGGAGAGCCCCATGCCGGAGACCAAACAGTATTGGCTGATGAAGTCGGAACCCGACGCGTTTTCCCTCGACGATCTGCGCAACGCGCCCCGGCAAACCACGTGCTGGGACGGGGTCCGCAACTACCAGGCCCGCAACTACATGCGCGCCATGCAGGTCGGAGACCAGGTGCTGTTTTATCACAGCAACGCCGATCCGCCGGCCATCGTGGGGATCGCCGAGGTCGTCCGCACGGCTTATCCCGACCCGACGCAGTTCGACAAAAAGGACAAGCATTACGATCCGGCGAGCGATCCCGCCGATCCCCGGTGGGATATGGTGGACATCCGCTTCGTCCGGAAGTTCCCAATGCCCCTTCCGCTCGATCTCCTGCGCCAGCAGCCGGGGTTGAAGGGCATGGAGTTGCTGCGGAAAGGCTCCCGGCTGTCCGTCCAGCCTGTCCGACCTTCGGAATGGGCGGTCATTTTGAAACTGGCCGGCGGGTGAGTCGTCGGTCGGAGTGGAGGCGACGGTGCTTCGGAACCGTGAGGAAGCAGGCCGGCTCTTGGCGGATCGTCTGAGTTTTTATCGGGATGATCCCAGCGGGCTGGTGCTGGCGCTGCCCCGGGGAGGCGTCGTGGTCGGCGCGGTGATCGCCCGGAGCCTCCGACTGCCGCTCGATGTCATCATCGTCCGCAAGCTCGGGGCGCCCGGCTGTCCCGAATATGCCCTCGGCGCGGTGTCGGAAACCGGCTCCCTCTTCATGAACGAGGAGGCGCTGGCCGAATTCCATCTTTCCGGTCGCGAACTGGATGCGCTGATCGCCTCGCAACGGAGCGAGATCGCGCGGCAGCAGGCCTTGTATCGGAAAGGCCGCCCGCTCCCCTTGTTGGACGGGCGGGCGGTGATCTTGGTGGATGACGGGATCGCCACCGGCGCGACATTCTCCGCGGCGGCCGCCGCCATCAAGTCGGCTCGGGCGGGACGACTGATCGCCGCCATTCCCGTCGGTCCCCAGGATTCGTTGGGGCGGATCAGCCGGCAGGTGGATGAACTGGTCGTCTTGGCCATGCCGGAGCCCTTTCACGCGGTCGGGCAGCACTACGTGGATTTCAGCCAAGTGGACGATGACGAGGTGATCAGCGCGCTGACGCACACTGCCGCCGCCCGTTCCGAGCCGGGCCCGGGCTAGTGTTGCATCCCGCGCCTCACAAGTTCCAACGACCAGGCCCCACGCTTCCCTCCCCCAACTTGGGAGAGGGGTAGGGAGGCAAGTTGGTTGTTCGCTATGCGCTAGCCCTGATCCGAAATTCGTTCCGACCGTGAGCCCTCTCTGCTCCTCGCCCCCGTTGGGGAGAGGCTGCGGTGAGGGGGCTCGTCCCGGACATTACCCTCACCCGATCCTCTCCCTCCCGCGGGAGAGAGAGGATCGTTTCAAGAAGCGGAGAAAGGCATTTTTTCCGAGACAAATATGTTCGGATCAGGGCTAAGTTCTTGCTTTGCCGTTGTCCAAATAGCGGTGCTGCCAGTCGAGCCAGGCGTGACCGAGTTCGTGGGCGAGGATATAGCGGCGGCGTGTGACCGGCAGGCGTTTCCGAATATAAATGGTTCTGGTTTCATTATCCCACAGCCCATCCGCGTTCGGGTCACGACGGTCCATCTCCGAATCCGGCACCTGCCGGACCGTGATGCGGTACCCGAACGGAAGGACCACGCGGGTCGGTATGCGTAACATTTCGTCGACACTCCAGCAGTACAATCCAAGTTAGTCCGATTTCGGCGCGAAGACCTATGGGGTTGATCGATGCTCAGACGACAGGCCCTGAGAAGTCAGGGACCACCGGATCGAGGCTCTAGCCTAACACAAATCAGTCCGGCGATTCTCGCTGTATAAAGCTAGGTATTTCAAATACTTATGATGTCGATCGAATAAAACCGTGATCTCATGGTGCAACCGAATCGCCCCTTAAAAGCGGTCCTGTTTGATTTCGACGGGGTCTTGGCGGACACGGAGCCCCTCCATTTCCGGATGTTCCAACGGGTGCTTGCGGATTCCGGCCTGACGCTTACCGCACCGGACTATGCCGCCCGCTACCTCGGTTTGACCGACGAGGCCTGTTTTGTCGCCGTGTATGCCGCACAGGGCCTGTCCGTTTCAGAAGAACTCCTTGCTCAACTGGTCAGGCGCAAGACCGAGCTCATGCAAGACGCCCTGCGCGCCGATCCCGGGATCATGCCCGGCGTGACCGAGTTTGTGCGGAAGCTCTCGGGTCGCTACCGGCTTGCAGTGGTGTCCGGCGCGCTGCGGGAGGAAATCCGGCTGTGCCTGGAACAGGCCGGATTACTGGAGGCGTTCGAGCATATTACCGCGGCTCAGGATGTGAAAAACGGGAAGCCTGCCCCCGAGCCCTACCTGCACGCCCTCCGCCGGCTCGCTCGGACGGCGCCGCTGATCGGGTCCGAGTGCCTCGCGATCGAGGATAGCCTGCACGGGATCCGCGCTGCCCGGGCGGCCGGCATGCGATGTCTCGCCGTCGCGACGACCTACGCCCCGCAAGACCTGCATGCCGCCGACGCCGTCGTCTCTTCCCTGGAAGCCTGCGAGTTCGCCTCGCTCGTGCGCCGTCTGTGGGGATGAAGCGCCGCGGTCCGACCACTCGGCGACATCCCGCCGCCTCGGACTCGGAACCCCCTCGCGACACAGTCGGCGCGCGCGTTTACATGATCGTAGCGGAGCGTTAACACGCGCTTAACAAGGGCCGGGTAGGCTGAAGATGGCCCGGAGGTGCGCCGGATATCGCCGGGCGCGGAGTCCAGGGCCGGGATTCATGTCGCACTTCGGATCCAACATCGCGCTTTCGGGTTCGCGAAGCCTCGATCCTTCCGCATCGAGCGTCGATCCCCGGCGCCTGCTGAAGGCTCTGGCCGACGGCACCCTGCCGTTCTCTCCCTCTGACATCACGGCCGGCTCTGAAAACGAGCTGCAAGCCGCGGTGGAGGGGGCGCAGGACCGTATCGACTTCGCCATCACCCTGCAAGAGTCGAACTACTGGAAGAACGTGGTGAAGCGGGCCGCGGCCGGCGACAGTCCCAGGACGCTGCTGACGAACCTGGAGCGGTATCTCCGGGAGAATGCCCGTGCGGTCTGGGAAAATTCCTGGGTGCGGTTTCCACTCCGCGTCCTGAATCCGTTCGCCCTTCGGGTTTTGCAGGGGGATTTGGTGGCCGACAAGAGCAATGCCTTCAGCCCGCTGCGAAGCGACGTGTCCGCCTTTCTCTTTTCCCGCGAGGGCGACGATTGGCTCAGAGTGCCGATCAGCTACCTGCTCCGGCTGGCGTTGGCGCAGGCGATCGCGGATCAGCCGGCGTGGCATCCGGCGGTCGCCGACATGGGCCGGCGGTGCATGGATCATTTTCTCAACGACAACAGCTCGCCGGAGACCTACTCCTTCTACGTTGTGCCGCTGTCTCCCGAGACCGGCATGGGATGCGCCGTCGCCCGCGAAACCACAAAGCGGTACCTGTTGACCCAGCTCCTCGTCCTGTATGCGAACGAGCGATTCGGACTCGCGCGATCGGGGCAGCGGGCCAGGGTGTATTTCGCGCCGCATCCGCCAGTCCGGCAGAAGGAGCTGAACGCGCTCATCCCCGATGCGTTCTATCGCAAGCTGTTTATGAATCCCTGCCTGTTCGGCTGGGATCGCGGCGAAGACAAACGCCGGTACATGCACCTGTGCCATCAGGTCCTGTCGCGCAGCCAGCTCAACGCGGTGATCAAGCTCAAGGACGCCGGCATCGTCACCCGCAACCTCGTGGTGCTGCCGAGCGCCTCGAACATCAGCCTCGCCAACAACGGCACCCATCTCAGTCTGGGAAGCCGCCTCCTCACCGAGGCGCTCGCGTCGGGCGCGTCGCCGTTCGACGCGTCGCACGAGAAATATCTCGGCGACCTGACGATCAAAATCGTGGAGCATTTCCTGCCCCTCTTCGTCGGGACCTACAGCGCGGCGCCGTATCGGTTGGATTTCTGGGATTTTCATCCGGAACGGGCGTTGGGCTTTCTTCCGCATGAACTGGACGGCGCGCACCTTCGGATGCTGTGGCGGCGATGGAAGAAGAAAGCCGGGTTGACGGTTTTCGGCCGGCCGGTGACGCCGGTCGGCCCGCTGTGGCTGGATCGGGCGATCAGTCTGCTGTTCGGGCTCAGAGGTGATTTCGTGCCGGACTTCCGGCTGATCGATTATCTGGTCTCGCTGCTCAGCACCGACCAGAGCCCGGCGCTGGACGGCACGCCGGGCAACGAGCAGCGGCTCAAACGCGATTTGGCGCAACTGGGGATCTTCGACGAGTCCATGTCGCTGGATCTGTTCTATAAACTGCGCGCCCATGCGGTCATAGGCTTCTCGGGATTCGAAGGGCGTCAGTACAGCCTGTTCGAGAGCCTGCGCGACGATCTGTCCGACGCGGCGAGCCTGCAGGCCCTGCTGACCGGGCTCGCCTTCCGATACATCGCCGACGGAACGGTGAGCCACGAGGACATTCCCGATACGCCGTTCGTCGAGAGCGAGCGGCGGCAATTCATCTTCGCGACGGCCATCGGCATCCCGACCTGCAACGTGCGGGAGGACACGGCGAATCGGTTCATGCTGCGGATTCTGTCGAACACCCGCAAGACCCGCGGCAGCCGTCGCTATGCCGGCTGTCTCCGAGTGCGGCTCGCCGACTACCGTCAGGCCCTGGTGGCAACCATCGAGGAAGACGCGCCGGACCTCGTTCGCGACTTCGGCTTGCAGGACGCCCTCGCCCGCCTGCGCGAGCGGTTGGCTGATCCCGAACGGGCGACCGTCGCCGGAAAGCTGACGTCGGGCATTCTCCGCGAAGCCGGCGTCGCCTCTCCGCCGCGGTTGCCCGGGCGCGAGTTCAACCTGGCTGCCGAACACTATTATCGCGGGACCCTCAAGATTCGCCATCTCAGGGAAGCGTTCGCAATCGTCGAAGACGATCTCCGGCGGATCGATGCGGCGGAGGAACCGTATCGCCGGGCGATCGCGAGCGTCATCGGGCCGCGCAGCGCGGCCGATTTTTTCGCGTCGGTCAAGGAGGCGCTGGTGGGTGAGGAGCTCGACGCCGACGGGCTGCGCCGATGCCTCGCCCTCGTCCTGTTGGTGATCCGGCGCGACATGGAAGAGGCCGGGACGCTCCGGCCCGGATCGCGACATGCCGAACACGACCGAGCACCAGTACGTTGATCGCGAGACCGCCCAAGTGCGGACCGAGCGGCTGTATGCGGATCGTCTGGTGCGCTGGCTGTACGCCCAGCCCTGGGAAGACGCCGCGTGGCTCTTCAGGGCGTTGACGTCGGCCAGGACATCGAGAGCGCTCGGCTTTTTCAATTACGATTTGCCGTTCGGCTCCGCGCGGTGGGGCGTAGAACGGTTCATCCGCTCGCTCGGGGTGGATGTGGCGGAATGCGTGGACCCTCCCGGGCGGCTCGACACGCCCAGGAAAGTGTTCCAGCGCAAGGTGCGGTACTGGGACGTGCGCCCGATGGAGGACGATCCGAGCGCCGTCGTCTCTCCGGCGGACGCCCGCGTGTTGGTCGGCTCGATGGAGGAACGCTCGGCGCTGTTCCTCAAAGGCAAGTTTTTCGAATTCGAGGAACTGCTGGGGTCCGATCGGGCCCGCTGGATAAAGGCTTTCCGGAAGGGCGACGTCGCCGTCTTCCGGCTCACGCCGGACAAGTATCATTACAACCATGCGCCTGTCGCCGGAACCGTCGCGGACTTCTACGCCGTCGCCGGACGCTACCATTCCTGCAATCCGTCGCCCGTGGTGGCGCTCGCGACGCCGTATTCCAAGAACGCGCGGGTCGTGACGATCGTGGACAGCGACGTGCCTGGCGGCACCGGGGTCGGGCTGGTCGCGATGATCGAGATCGCGGCCCTCATGGTCGGGGTCATCGATCAGTGTTACAGCGACACCGGCTACGATCATCCGCGGCCCATGGCGACGGGCCTGTTCTTGCGAAAAGGCCAACCCAAGAGTCTGTACCGTCCCGGGAGCTCGACGACCGTGCTCCTGTTTCAGCCCGGACGCGTCAGGTTCTGCGACGACTTGATTCGGAACAGGTTCCGCCCCGGCGTCCGCAGCCGGTATTCGCAGGGATTCGGGCGGCCGCTGGTCGAGACGGATGTGAAAGTGCGCTCGACGATCGCCCGCGCGCACCGGAGCGCGCCGGCGGACATTCGAGCGGAGGCGTCGCGCGATGGCGAATGAGATCGCTCTCCTGAGTCTGTTTTTCGTGTACACGCTCCTCTTCCGGTAGGCGTTTCGGACCCTGCCGCGGGAGGAGTGGCAGATTCTCGCGGCGATCCCCACGCAGAAGGGTCCCGACGGCCGGTGGGAGGGACTCAACCTGACGTATTACGGCGTGTTGACTGCGAGCGCGGTCACGCTGGCGGTGGCCGTGCTGATCGTGCTGATGGGCGCGCTCGCGGTCCCGCTGATCGCCACGGCGAGTCTGGCGGCCCTCACGCTCGCGTTGTGCGTGCCCGCTGCGAAGCTCCTGGCGAGGCTGGTCGAAGACAGGCCGAATACCTTCACGATCGGAGGGGCGTCGTTTGTCGGGTTGCTCGCTGCGCCGTGGCTGATCCTGCTGACCAACGAGACGCTGGGAGAAGGGGCGGACGGCGCAATCCCGATGCTCCCGACGCTGGCCGCGCTGGCGATCGCCTACGCCTTCGGAGAGGGGACCGGTCGGCTTGCCTGCATCAGCTTCGGCTGTTGCTACGGCAAGCCGTTGAGCGCCGCTCATCCGGCGTTGGCCGGGCTGTTTCGGATGCGCCACTTCGCCTTCGCCGGGCCGACAAAGAAAGCGGCGTATGAGGGAGGATTGGAATCGGCGCCCGTGATTCCCGTTCAGGCCGTGACCGCCGTGATTTCTACGGGCGCCGGCCTGGTCGGCCTGTCGTTGTTTCTCCACGGCCGCATGCAGGCGGCGTTTTTGACCGCCTTGCTGATCACCCACGCATGGCGGGTGCTCTCCGAGCGGTTCAGAGCGGACCATCGGGGCGGCGGCGACCTGTCCGTCTATCAGGTGCTGGCCGCGCTCGGCTCACTTTACGGACTCGTCCTGAGTGTCTCGCCGACGGACGAACGGCCCGTGAGGCCGGACCTGCTCGCCGGGCTCGAAGCCCTGTGGAACCCCTTCGTCATCCTTTCGCTGCAGGCCGTGTGGGTCGCGATCTTTCTCTACACCGGGCGCGGTAAGGTAACGGCGTCCACGATTTCCCTCTCCGTCCTCAAGGATCGCGTGTGAGGCGCCCGCGGCCTTCGGCATCGCGGTGGCCTGCGGCCCTCCTGCTGGGCCTGGCCGTGCTGTCGGCCGCGGGATCGGCGTCCGCGCAACGCGATGCGATTCCTTCGGATTACCCGCACTCGCTCATGCGCGACCTGGCCGCCCTGTTGGCGGCGCTGGATCGCGATCCCTCCGACGTCAACCTCCTGACCCGCTTGGCCGATCTCTATCTCAACATCGCGGATGACTTGTACACGGACGCCCAAGACCGGCTGGCGGCGTACGAAGAAGGCGCCAGAACCGCCGAACGCGCGATCGAGCTCCGGGAGGCGAACGCGGACGCCCATTTTCTCTACGCCGCCGCCCTCGGCAGCGCGGCGCGCTTGAAAGGCCCGGCCTCGGCGGCGCTCGTCCTCCGGAACGTCAAACGTCACGTCGCAGGGGCGATCGAGCTGCGGCCCGATCATGCGCCGGCGCTGCAGATGATGGGCGGGTTGCTGGCGGAGTTGCCCCGGTTTCTGGGAGGCGATCCGGAGGCGGCGGAGCGCTATCTCATGCGGGCCATCGCCGCGGACGGGGACTACACCAACGCGCGGATCCTTCTGGCCAAGCTCTATCTCAAGCAGGGGCGAGTCGACGCCGCCCGCCTGCAACTGCGCGCAGTCGTCGGCGCCGCGCATCCGCATTATCCGTATGCCTGGGCGCGCAGGTTCAAGCCGGAGGCGGAGCGGCTCCTGAAGTCGCTGGATGAGCCGCAGTGAACGGCAGACCCGCGCCGAGCGTCCGCGGAGAATTTTACTGGAACTTTATCAGCCCGAGAAGAGTCTGCAATGCTCCCCAGGCATTCTGTCGCCGGCAGGTAGGATCCTAGCCTCAACCGGCGCACCCCGCGGAATCGACGCGTAGGCCGGCTCTCTTCATTGACAGGATTCCGTAATCGGTCAACGCCGCCGGACGTTCGGGTACAGGTGTGCCCGCGAGGCGGCGGCTCCGCACAACTCTACGAGCAACCGTCACCTTCGATGACGGTGTGCGATGACAGGAGGAACACGAGATGAGGTTGAAGCAACGATCGGGACTCGTTCTTTCCCTGGGCATGCTCGGTCTCGCGGCCTTGCTCCCGTTGCAGCGCGTGCAGGCCGACGACGGCTTCGAGGGGCTCCAGGATTTCGGCCGGCAGGTGCAGCGATCGCTCGAACAGCGATCGTTCCTGCTCTTCGGGGTCCACAAGCCGTTGAAGGAATCGGCTCCGCCGACCACCGGCGAGTATCGGACGCCGGACCAGAAGGCTCAGGACCAGGTCGTCCTGGCCAAGAGTCTCAAGGCCGAGTACGTGACCCGGCAGGCGGCCCACAACGCCGACCAGTTTGCATTCTGGCCGTCGGACGAACATCCGACCCATTTGATTTTCTGCATCGAGGAATTCACGCCCCACAAGATCGGGGAATATCCCAGCGGCGTGCCCAAGTTGACCCCTAGTGTGCAGCGGATCCGCCTGAGCGACGGGGCCGTGGAAACCATATTGCGCGGGACTGCAGGTTGCGACGGCATTCGTCGCACGCCTTGGGGCACCATCCTGGCCACAGAAGAAGTGGATGACGGCGCCGCCTATGAAATCATGGACCCGCTCGACGTGACGAACCTGACCGTGATCGATCGTGCGACGGGCGCCGTGATCGACGTCAACGGCGTGCCGTCCGCCAAGGTCGTGAAGCGGACGGCTCTGCCGACCTTGGCTTGGGAAGGCATCGGCATCCTGCCGAACGGCGTGGTGTACTTGGGCGACGAGGAGCGTCCCGGGTCCGCGGCGCCGGATTCGGACGGTGGCGCCATCTACAAATTCGTCCCGGCGAATCCGCGGACGGAGAGCGGTCCGATTTCCGCGCTCGCGCAATCCCCGTTGGCCGCCGGCAACGTGTATGCGATGCAGGTGTCCTGTCGGACCGGCAGGCAGCAGTACGGCCAGGGGTGCGAAGTCGGAAACGTGGCGTGGATTCCGGTGAGCGCCGCCGATGCCCGCAGCGATGCCCACAAGGCGGGCGCGACGGGTTACTATCGGCCGGAGGATATGGAGCTGGATCCGCATTATGAGGGGGAGGGCGTTCGGTTCTGTTGGGCCGCGACCGGAAGCGCCGGCAGCGGACAGTACGCCGAAGTCGGCTGCGCGGTGGACCGCGCGCCGCTCACGGCCGACCCTCGCCAACAGACGGTCCTGGTCGAGCGCTTCATCGAAGGCGATCAGGACTTCAATCAATTCGACAATCTCGAGTTCCAGCCGAAGACGGGCAATCTCTACGTCATCGAGGACAATGACAACGGCGATATTTTCGCGTGCTTGCCGGACGGCGACGACCGCGACATCAAGTCGGACGGCTGCGTCAAGATTCTCTCGGTCAAGGATTCGTCCGCGGAGCCGACCGGGTTCAAGTTTGCGCCTGACGGAACCACGGCCTACCTGTCCATCCAGCATAGCAGCGACGGCAAGATGCCGAAGATCGACGACTACCCGACCGACGACATCCTCAAAATCACCGGGTTCCAGATCCCGCCGCATTTCAGGCGCTAGGGCAAACGGAACGGGGGAACCGGCTTGCGCCGGCTCCCCCGGCCGCCGCTGACCCGCGACGGGATGCTTCCGGGCGCGCGGCCGATCAACCGGCCGTCGCGCGTTTCATCCGCCGCCGCCACCTCAGTCCGTACATTCCGGTCCTCGCCCGAGTCGGCCGGGGCGGGATCCGAAGCGAGCGATTTCGCCGGATGACCGGGTCCACGATATCGCCGCACGATACGCAGCGGCGCGCGAACGACACGGTCGCTCCCTCGCGAATCTCCTCCGAAACGGTCAGGCCGGCCCAGCGCGAACAGCTCGTCATGGTGCAGCCTTCTGGTTTCGAGATATGGGACCCGTGGAATCTCCGTCCTCCAGCCGCGATTGGCATCTCAGGCAGTGCGCCGCGTCCGGCTTGGCTTGAAGCCGTTCACAGGGGATCTCGTCCCCGCAGCCGGCGCAGAACCCGTACCGCTCGGCCCGCATACGGGAGAGCGCGTGATCAATCTGCCTCAGCTTTTGCTTCGCCCGTTCCCTGATGCGCAGCAGATATTCGCGATCCCGCTCGACGGCGGCTTGGTCGCTCGGGTCGGCCAAATGTTCCGGTTCCAGGCGATGGCCCAGGGTCTCGCCGGCTTCGCTCAACAGGGCGACCCGTTGACGCTCCAACTCCGACCGGAGCTCATCCAGCAGCCGACGACGAGCGCCGTCCCGGTTCGACGAGGCATGAACGGAGGACCTATGGCCCTTGATGGGTCGTTTTGGCATCCTGGAGATGGAGCGTGCCGGGCGACGCCTCGCGTCGAGCGGAACCTCTCTACCACGAAAGACAGGCTGCGACGGACTGCTCATCATCACGATCGGGCGGGAGCCACGACGAGAATTCGTCCGGTTCGGTCGGGACCGGCGGGTTTGCGCGGTTTCGAAGAATCACCGGGTCTATCAGTTCTCCGCAAATCAGGCAGCGCCGGCCGATCGAGACGCAGACGCCGTCCCGGAACAATTCCGGAATCATAAGCCCGCCGCAGCGTTGACAGTCCGTCATGGCGCCGCCTCCTGGCGGAAAGCGGTGGATCCTGCGCGGTCTTGTCGCCCGCTCGTCGGGCCCCACGATAACCGGGGAGTGTTACGCCGAGGGCCGTAGAGCGTTACGTTTGTGGAAATTCTGCGTCGACGTCGCGGGTCATTCGGAGACCGGCGAGCTGGGAACTCGACCGGGCGGCGAAGTCGTCGGCAATTTACATCTGCCTAACGGCGGGGAAACGTCTCCGTAACGAGCCGCAATGACCATATCCTGCCTTCTTTTGAAGAAGGCCGCGCGGCGGCGTTCCTGTCGGATCTCGCGACCGGATCCCCGGCGGAGAAGAAGCGCTGGTCGGCGCAGCGACCTCTGCGGACGCTGCGCTTCAGAGTCGCGGCACCTGCGCAAGAGGAACGTTCATGAACAAGAGGGGATGTCGGTGAGGCTTCGATGGTCTCGGCAATCGCGGCGGTGTGCGCCCTGTTTCTGGCGGCCGGTTGCGTCGCGGGAGCGGATGTCCACGGCTCCTACACGGGACGGACCGATTGGATCGAGATCGGGCGCACCACTCGCGACGAGGTTCTCGCCCGCTTCGGCGACCCCGACTCAACGGCGCCGCTCCCGAGCGGTGAGATCGCCGTGTATCGGGTGGCGCCGGAGAGGCCGACGCTCCCGCCGCCGAGCATCCCCACTTTCGAGGCCGGTCCGCTCGGCACCACGGCGACGAAAATGAAGCCCCTCGAACCGGGTTTGGGGACCCAAGGTCACACTCCACCGGGCGGGGAAGAACGCCTCGCCCGCGCGATCTGGATTCGCTACGATGCGCGTGGCGTCGTACAGGAACTCGGCTACGACGCGCCTCTCCCGCGATGAAGAGGCCGTGACACCGTCTTCCGGCGGGAAGGGTCACATGGTCCGCGCCTCTCCTCCGCAGGGCAGGTGATCCCACCGGTGAAGCCGGCGTTGGGTATCGAACGTAAGGGTATAGCGCGCGCACCGTGCGCCGCGGCCCACGAAGTCGTATTCCCAGATCGTTGTTCCGTCGTCCAGGCGCCTCAGGCGCTGAGGGTACCCGAACTTGTGGACGATCTCGTCCTGAGAGGCTTCGCGGAGCGTGTCTTCCAGATACTCGACCCGCCAGGGCGAGCAGGCGGACAGCAGCAGACACAGGACCGCTCCGGTCCAAAGCTTCAGCATGGCGGCCTCGAGCGGCTCGCCCCGTCAAGCGCGAAGCGGATGCGGCCGCTCCTGACTGTGTCCGGCTCTCCGGAGCCCGAGATCGCAAATATCGCGGGTTCGCACTCGGGACGGGCGGCGACGGAAACAGAGAGCGCCATTGGTTTTTCTTCGGTTGATCGGTATGATCGATACGGACACGCGGAGAGTTCGGCGATCGAAGCAGCGGCGTCGTTGCCCGAACGTCGAACGGTCCAGACGGCTATGCCGAAGTGCCCGCAATGCGGCAGTCAATGGGTGCGCCAGGCTTCCCGGCAGGGCATCCGCGAATTATTGCTGGCGTGTCTGCTGATTTCTCCCTTCCGGTGCCAACTATGCGCGAACCGCTTCCTGGCTTCGCGGGCCGGTCCGGGCTTCAACCCGAGGCGGGAGTACCGGCGCCTGCCGGTTCAGTACCCCGTCTTGTTTCGGTCCGCGTCGGCGGATAGCGAAGAGAAAGAACAGGAGTGGATGACGGTCAACCTGTCGATTCAGGGTTGTATGGTCAGGAGCGACGCGCCGCCGGCCAGGGGCACGCGGCTTCGCCTCCGCATCCATACGATGGACGGCGAGCCGCCGCTGGAGATCGCCGGAGCGGAAGTCCGGTCGGTGAAGGACACCCGGATCGGGCTGCTGTTCTCGGACATCCACCCGCAGGAACGGGCACGTCTTCGTCGGATCATCGCCCGTCGCCTGAGACAGGCGACGTTTCAGTCGCCTCTTGTTCGATGAAGAGGCGCACCCGCTGCTCGATCTGATCACGCACCTTCCGAAACACCGCCAGCCGCTCCTCGAACGGGCCCGTCGCGGCCGCCGGGTCCTCGAAGCTCCAATGCGAGAGCGTCGGCGTGCCGGGGAACATCGGACAGGATTCTTTAGCCCGGTCGCACACGGTGATGACCTGATCGAAGCGCTCGCCCAGATAGGTATCGACGCGCTCGGAGACGTGATGGGAGATGTCGATCCCGATTTCGCGCATCGCCTCCACCGCATAGGGATTGAGGCCGGCCGGATGGGTGCCGGCGCTGGCGACCAGGAAACGGTCGCCCGCCAGATGGCGCAGGAACCCTTCGGCCATCTGGCTCCGGGCGGAATTGCCGGTGCAGAGAAACAGTACGCGCTTCTTTGTCGTCGCGTCCATAGCGTCACCCGCGTCTGTTGTGTGCGGTGTCGAGTGTTCAGCCTCCATCACTTGCTTCCGGTCTTTTTGGTGATTTCTTTGCGAGTCACGAGTCACGCGTTACGCGTCACCGGTGTGCGGGAACCAATGTCTCGTACGGTTGCAGACCGCGCACACCGACAGCATAACGGGCACTTCGACCAGCACGCCGACGACGGTGGCCAGCGCGGCTCCGGATCCCGGACCGAAGAGCGCGATGGCCGTGGCGACGGCCAATTCGAAAAAATTGCTCGCGCCGATCAAGGCGCCGGGCGCCGCGACGGCGTGTTCCACCTGGAGCGCCTTCATCGCGCCGTAGGCGAGGGCGGCGTTGAGATAGACTTGCAGCAAAATGGGCACGGCGATCAGGGCGGCGTGCAGCGACTTCCCCGTGATGTTGTCGGCCTGAAAGGCGAAGATCAACACCAAGGTCGCCAGCAACGCCAGGATGGTCACCGGAGCGAAACGCGGCAAGAGGACCTGCTCGAACCATTGCCGGCCCCGGCGGGCGATGAACCAGGCGCGCAGGGCCGTGCCCGCCGCCAGGGGGATCACGATGAAGGCGACGACGGAATACAGCAGGACTTCAAACGGCACCGACAGCGACGAGGCGCCGCTGACCAACAGGCCGACGGTCGGTGCGAACAAGACCAACATGATCAGGTCGTTCACGGACACCTGTACCAGCGTGTAGGCGGGATCGCCGTCCGTGAGATAACTCCAGACAAACACCATCGCCGTGCAGGGCGCCGCGGCCAGGATGATGCAGCCGGCGATGTACTGGTCGGCCTCGGCCGGCGTGAGCCACGGCGCAAAGGCGTGGCGAAAAAACAGCCAGGCGATGAGCGCCATCGAAAAGGGCTTGGCGACCCAGTTGACGAGCAGCGTCACCGCCAGGCCGCGCGGCCGCCGGCCGACGTTACGCACGGCGGCGAAGTCCACTTTCATCATCATCGGGATGATCATCAGCCAGATCAGCAGCGCGATGGGCAGGTTGACGTGGCTGTCGTGGCCGAATTCCAGGCTCCTGAGCCCGTCGATCAGCGCCGGCGCGCTCTTGCCGAGCAGCACGCCGGCGATCATGCAGAGCCCGACCCAAAGGCTCAGATAGCGCTCGAACGGGTTCAGTCGTTTGACGGCCGGTCGGACGACCGGAACGGCGAGTTCCATCGGGTTACTCCTTCGCGCTGATCGGCGGTTTCATCGCCCGGACAAAGGCGCTCATGAACGCCTCGTCCACGAGCGGCGCGATCGCGTCGGCATCGAGCCCGGAGCCGCTGAGAAGCGCTTTCGCGTCTTCGGCCCGATACACACGGGTCGGCTCGACGGAGATCCCGACGAAGCCGGCCTGCTCCAGCTTGGCCCGGTACTCGGCTTCCTCCAGCGCGCCGGCCACGCAGCCGGCCCACAGCTCCAGGCTTTTGCGAATGTCGGCGGGGACGGTCCTGCGGACCACGATGTCGGAGACGGCCAGCCGGCCGCCCGGTTTCAGCACGCGGAAGGCCTCGGCCAGCACGCGATCCTTGTCGCCGGAGAGATTGATGACGCAGTTGGAGATGATGATGTCCACCGAGCCGTCGGGAAGCGGGATGTGCTCGATCTCCCCTTTGAGGAATTCCACGTGCTCGACGCCCGCCTTGCGCTGGTTCTCGCGGGCGAGCGCCAGCATCTCATCGGTCATGTCGAGGCCGTAGACCTTGCCGGTCGGCCCCACCCGCCTGGCGGAGAGCAGCACGTCGATGCCTCCGCCCGAGCCCAGATCCAGGACCGTTTCGCCGGGGCGGAGTTGCGCCAGTGCCACCGGGTTGCCGCAGCCGAACGACGCGGCGACGGCTTCTTGCGGCACCTGAGCCCTATCGCTCGCCTCGTACAGATTGGAGGTGATGGGGTCCCATGCTTCAGGTGAGGCTGCCGTCCCGCAGCAGGTGCTGCGGCCGGATCTAATGACCTGCAGGGCGGCCTGCGCGTACCTGCTCTTGACGGTCTCTCGAACGTCCTGAGGGTTCATGGCGTCCTCCTTTCCCTCACCCAACAACAATTGTTGATGAATACGGCCAAAAAAAGAGCCTGCTACCGACAGCAGCGCGAAGGCTTCGTAAACAGTTTCGTGCCGTCCCTCATCGCGCCGGCGAGCGTGACGACCTCATCGAACGCCTCCGGAGCCAGCGAGTAATAGTTCCAGCGTCCTTCACGCCGATCTCTGATGAGGCCGGCCTCTTTGAGGATCTTCAGATGAAAAGACAGCCGGGACTGTCCCGTCTCCAACGCTTCGGTCAGATCGCAGACACATTGCTCGCCGCTGCTGAGGAATTCCACGATCTTCAGGCGCGTCTCGTCGGCCAGCGCGTGGAACAGGCGCGCGGCTCGCGTCGCATCTTGCGTCGCCGTCTGCGGCATGGACGGAAGATATATCAACAAAAGTTGATTTGTCAATCCCGTGCGGTTCGGCAACAGGCAGGATCTCGATGAGGGGGCCGGGTGCGCGCAGAGTCTCAGCGGCGGACGTGCCGAAGCAGGGTGATGAATTCGATGAGGCGGTTCAGCGTGCTCGGGGCGATCTCCGTGAACTGGATGCCCATGCCGGGCAGCAGGATGTGGCGTTCCGGCTTCCGGCGGATCCAGGCGACCTTGCCGGAGGCGGTGAGTGGGACCCAGGGACGGTCCGGCAGGGCGAACGCCATCGTCAATGCCGTGCCGGTCGGCAACGGCGCCACGGTTTCGATGAAGAGTCCGCCTCCGCCGATGCCGGAGGTCATGCCCTCGAACGATCGACCCCCCTCCGTCGCATACGTCACTCGCAGGGCCAGGGAGGTGCGCGGGTGCAGCCTGGTTTGGATTCCATGCTGCTCCGAGGCTGCCGAGTCGAGCCACCGGATGAGCGCGCTCCACGGAACGGTGCGCAATGGTTCGCCCTGGGCGCTCAAGACGGAGATCAACTCCTGTTCGATGTCGAGCGCAAGGATTTTCCCCGCATGTGCGTCGGACGCTGATCCCTGCAGTTTCATCGGTTCATCCGGGCTTCACGTGTCTGGTCGTAGACGTACGATGAACTGTGCAAGAGACGGTCCACGCCTGCAATCTCAAAAGCCGAACGTGGCACAATCGTCCCGCCGGCGCACGCCTCCGGCGGGGTCGGAATTTGACCATGTTCGCTCCAATTTGTGCCGGACAGTCGGCGGCATGACGGTGTAGTCGAAGGAATAACCGGGTCAGCGTGCGGGTTCTTCAGCGTAAAGAGTTGTCATGAGCCTTCGGCTCACCCTGTTTGACCCGTTGCTTGCACCCGTGGCAACGAGAAGAGCAACCGGTACCCGGGGCAACGGGTACCCCGAAGATGCCCTAGCCGGTCCCCCTCACCGTTCTCCTCTCCCCCAAACCTGGGGGAGCGGGGAGGGTGAGGGGGCATTTTCAGCGCAGTTGCTGCGGTGCTGGTTCAATCGGCGTCGGAGGTATACAATGGGCGGCGGAAGGAGGACAGGATGCTTCGCGCGTTGGTGTTGGGCGCCGGAAAGATCGGTTCGCTGGTCGCTTGCCTGCTGGCGGACAGCGGTCGGTACGACGTCCATCTGGGAGATGTCACCCTGGATGCGCCCAAGCGCCTGGCCGAAGACCTGGCCCTGGAGCGCCTCACGCCCTGCGCGCTGGATGTCCGCCGTCCCGAAGTCGTCGGGGAGTATCTGCGCGCCCATACCTTCGAGGCCGTTGTTTCCAGCCTCCCGTATTTCTGCAATCCCACGGTCGCCGAACTGGCCCGCGCGCATCACCTGCATTATTTCGACCTGACCGAAGACCTCGACGTGACGGAGCGGATCAAGGCGCTCAGCAAGGGATCGGATCGCGCGTTCGTGCCGCAATGCGGGTTGGCGCCGGGATTCATCAGCATCGTGGCGCAGGAACTCATGACGCACTTCGAGGCGCTGGACACGGTGAAACTGCGGGTGGGGGCTCTCCCGGTCAATCCGAGCAACGCCCTCAAGTATTCGCTCACCTGGTCCACCGACGGGTTGATCAACGAGTACGGGAATCTGTGCGTGGGCATCGAAGGCGGGAAGAAAGTGACGCTCCTCCCGTTGGAAGGGTATGAAACCATCGAAGTCGACGGCTTGCTGTACGAAGCCTTCAACACCTCGGGCGGGCTCGGCACGCTGGCGGATACCTACGCCGGCAAGGTCCGCACGATGAACTATAAAACCCTCCGGTATCCCGGGCATTGCGAGAAAATCCATCTGCTGATGAAAGACTTGAAGCTCAACGAGGACCGGGAGACGTTGAAACGGATCTTGGAGAACGCGATCCCGCAGACGTTGCAGGATGTGGTGCTCATTTATGCGTCGGTCACCGGCAAGCGGCAAGGTGCGTTGTTCGAGGAAACGTATGTGAAAAAGATCTATCCGCAGACCATCCGCGGCCGGCTGTGGTCGGCGATTCAGGTGACGACCGCCTCGGGCCTGTGCAGCGTGATGGACATCGTGCTCAGCGATCCCTCGGCGTACAAGGGATTTGTCACGCAGGAGACGTTTCCGTTGCGCCGCGTGCTGGAAAATCAATTCGGCGCGTGGTTTCGATGACGGAATAAGCGAGTAGCGGGGTAGCGAATAGCGGGTAGCAAATAGCTGGTCGGGGGTCGCAGGTCGCGGACGGAACCGCTGCTCGCTATGAGCTCTTCGCAGGTTGCTACGGGCCGGAGTTCACGTATGGACGTTCTCAGGGACTTAGGTATTGAGCCGGTGAATCCCGGCGGCAGTTCGGGGCCCGGGTGGTGGGCGACCTCCTCTGGGGCCGGCGTGCTGGAGTCGATCAACCCGGCGACGGGTCAGGTGATCGCCAAGGTCAATCTGTGCTCGGCGGACGATTACGAGCGAGTGGTGCAGGACGCTGTCGCGGCGTTTCAGACCTGGCGGATGGTGCCCGCGCCCAAGCGCGGGGAAGTCGTCCGCTTGATCGGACAGGCCCTGCGGGAGAAGAAGGACGCGCTGGGCAGCCTGGTCGCGATGGAGGTCGGGAAGATCAAAGCCGAAGGAGACGGGGAGGCGCAGGAGATGATCGACATGGCCGACTTCGCGGTCGGCCAGTCCCGGATGTTGTACGGGCTGACGATGCACTCGGAGCGGCCGAACCATCGGATGTACGAACAGTGGCATCCGCTCGGGCCGGTCGGGGTGATCACCGCCTTCAATTTTCCGGTCGCCGTGTGGGCCTGGAACGCCTTCATCGCGGCGGTGGCCGGCGATCCCGTGATCTGGAAGCCGTCGCCCAAAGCGCCGCTCTGCGCCGTCGCCGTGCAGCGCCTCTGCAATCAGGTGATGGCGCAACAGGGCTACCACGGAATTTTCTCGCTGTTCATCACGGATCGGGCCGACCTGGCCGAGATGATGGTGCGGGACGCCCGGCTCCCGCTGATTTCGTTCACCGGGTCCGTTCCCGTGGGCCGTCACGTGGCGCAGGTCGTGGCCGGCCGGCTGGGCCGAACGCTGCTGGAGTTGAGCGGCAACAACGCGATCATCGTCGATGAGAGCGCCGATCTGGACCTGGCCGTCCGGGCGATCCTCTTCGGCGCGGTCGGCACGGCCGGCCAGCGCTGCACCACGACGCGGCGGCTCATCGTCCATGAGTCTCGCTATCAGGAGGTCGTCTCGAAGCTAGTGGCTGCCTACCAGCAGGTCCGCATCGGCAATCCGCTCGAGCCCGGCGTGCTGATGGGGCCGCTGATCGATCAGGCGGCGGTGGAAGCCTATCGCGCGGCGCTCGGCGAAGTGAAGCGCGAGGGCGGTGAGATTCTCTGCGGCGGCCGCGTGCTGCCGGGGCCCGGGTACTTCGTCGAGCCGACCATCGTGCGCGCGCAGAATCGCTGGAAGATCGTCCAGCGCGAAACCTTCGCGCCCATCCTGTACGTGATGACGTTCAAGACGCTGGACGAGGCGATCGCCATGCAGAACGATGCGCCGCAGGGACTCTCGTCCGCCATCTTCACGCGGAACCTCCGGCACGGCGAGCGGTTTCTCTCCGCGGCGGGCAGCGACTGCGGGATCGCGAACGTCAATATCGGCACGTCCGGCGCCGAGATCGGCGGGGCGTTCGGCGGAGAGAAGGAGACCGGCGGCGGGCGGGAAGCCGGCTCCGATGCCTGGAAGGCCTACATGCGCCGGCAGACCACGACCATCAACTGGGGGACCGACCTCCCGCTGGCGCAGGGAATCACGTTTGGCGAATGAGGAATGTGGAATGAGAAATGTGGAATGAAGCGCGCGCTCTTGCATTCATCGCCGCCGATTCCTCATTCATAATTCCTCATTCCTAATTTCTTATCATGGGGGTTGCCATGCAGCACGGAGACGAGCTGGATGCCTTGATCGCGAAAATGGTCGGCGACTATCTCGCGAGAAATCGCGCGGCGCGCATCCTGCGGGACATGCTGGATGAGGCCGGGGTGGGCTTCGAACCCGTCGTTGACCACCTGACCATCCGAACCCTGGACATCGACCGGCGGGCCGAGGAATTTACGAAGCTCGGCTACGTTTACAGCGAGACGCTGAACTACGACGACTGGTTTGCGAAAGTGTACCGGCTGGCCGGCTATCCGGCGCTGTTCGTCGATCAGGCCTATCCGGGCGAGAAGGGCAAGACCAGCATCATTCCCGGCTGGGTGGCGAAGTTCGGGGATCGGGTCTTTCATCATGTGGCGGTGCGCGTGGAGGACATCGAGAAGGCGATTCAGCGGCTCCAAGCCAAGGGCGTCGTCTTCGCCGGCGAGATCGTCGGCCCGCGTGGCGGCGAACTGCGGCAGATCTTCACCGCGCCCGAAATGGTCGACGGCCAGCCGTTCTCCGTGCTGGAGCTGACCGAACGCCACCGGGGCTACCTGGGCTTCATGCCGCCCCAAGCCGACAGCCTGATGAAATCCACGGTGAAACCAGCGTGACGCGTGGAAGACAAAAAGGGGGGAAGACGAAAAAGGGGTCGGGAGTCTTTCTTTCGGATTTTTCCCCTCTGAAAAGCGGTCAAGAAAAGAAGTGGGGGTCAGAAAAGACTCCCGACCCCTTTTCTTCTCTTCCGCGAAAGACATCCTTGTGCGGGCTCCACAGGAGTTTCTGGAATGGCAAACGGTTCCGAACGCCTTCATTACCACTGTGCCGGTTGAAAGGAAAGTTCTCTATGAAAGACACGATGGCGTTGGCGCGGGGCCATAAGTCAATCAATCATGAATGAGGAATGTGGAATGATGAATGGCTCAACCACTACCGGCAATTCCTCATTTCTCATTCATATTTGGTCCACCTCCTCGCCTCTCGCCTCGCGCCCGCTTCGGCGAATCTTTTCCTCCGCTCATGCCTCTTACAGCCAGGACGAACGGAGGGAGACTATGCGACTCAATGAATGGTTGCGTTTGATCGCCGGGAGCTTTGTGCTGGCGGCGCTGGTTCTGGGCGCCACGGTCCATCCCTACTGGAATTATTTCGCGGCCTTTGTCGCTCTCAATCTGATCCAGTCGGCGTTCACCGGCTGGTGTCCCATGATGGCGCTGCTGCGAAAGCTCGGGGTGCGGGAATAGAGGCGAGGGGCGCAGGGCGAGAGGCGAGCGGAGGAAATTGCGAATGAGCAAGGATGAAAGAGGAATTATCGGGTTTGAAGTGACCGAGCCATTCATCATTCATAATGGCGTTGGCATCACCCATAGCCTCTTGCCACTCGCCGCATGCCTCATGAAGAGGAGAAAGGAGTCTTCGATGCGAGCCCTCTGGCGAATGACACCGGGATTTGGCGCCGTGCTCTTGCAGAGTCTTTTGGTGGCTCTTCCACTGCTTTGGCCCGCGGCATCCGCCGCCCGCGACTTGACGCTGGAGCAGGCGCTGGAGTTGGCGCAGCAGCACAGCCCCGTGTTGAAGGCCTCCCGCCAGGACCTGCGGTCCGCGGAAGCCCAGCGGCAAATCGCTCGGTCCGCCTACATGCCCAAGCTGGAAGCGGTCGAGGCCTGGACCAACACGAACAATCCCGCGCAGGCCTTCGGCATCCTGTTGAATCAGGGGCGGTTCACCCAGGCCGGCTTCGACATCGGGACGTTGAACCGGCCCGGCTCGACCGAGAACTATCGCTCGGCGCTCAATCTGACCCAGCCCGTGTACAACGGAGGCCGGGAACGGCTCGGGCTCCGCATCGCCGATGTCGGTCACGCCGCCTCCACGGAGGGCGTCGAGAGCACAAGGCAGCACGTGCTGTTCACCGTGACGCGGGCTTATTACGATCTGGCGCTGGCCAAGGCGGTGCTGGGCATCGCGCGCGAAACCGTCCAGATCGCCGAAGCGAACGCCAAGCAGATCGCCTCGCGCTACAAAGGCGGCACGGTGGTGAAGTCGGATGTGTTGCAGGCGGAGGTGCGGCTGGCCGCGATGCGGGAAGAGGCCATCCGGGCGGACCAGATGGTGCGCGTCGCCGCCATCGCCTTGCGTCACGCCATCGGCTTGGACGAGCCGGTCGATGCCGTCGAAGGCTTGACTGTGGGCGAGATACCCTCACAAGACCTGGATGCCGCGGTCGCGACCGCGCTCGAGAGCAGACCGGATTATCGCATGTTGGCTGCGGAGCTCCGGAGAGCCGAAATGGCGACCCAGTTGGCCAAATCGGCCTACCTGCCGAATTTCAACCTGCAGGGAAGTTTCGAGAACAACAGCACCTTTCCGTTGGGCCCGAACGGGCAGACGAACTATGCCGCCCTCGGGATCGTCAGCGTGAATCTGTTCAACGGCATGCAGGACGCCGCCCAGGTGCGCAAGGCGCGGGCACAGGAGGAGAAGGCCCGCGAGCTGCTCGCGGCCAAGCGCCGGGAGATTGAAGTCGAAGTGGTGGAAGCCTATTATGCCGTCGCCGCTGCGCGCGAACGCCTCGCCGTCAGCGAAAGCGCGGTGGCGCAGGCGGAAGAGAACCTTCGGATCATCCGAAACCGCTATGAATCCGGCATCGCGCCGGTGCTCGACCTCTTCACCGCGGAGATGGTCTTGAATCAGGCCAAGCACAACCGGATGCGGGCGCTGTACGACGAGCGGATGGGCCACGCGCGCCAGGAGTTGGTGACCGGGCAGTTCCGCAAAGGTCGAGGGTGAACGTGGAGCCCGTGCGCAAGAAAGGTTCGAGGTTCGAAGTTCGAGGGTGGAAAGAGAAGCCGGCCCGGAGTTCGAGCGTTCCCACCCGTCGAACTTCGAACCTCGAACGCATTTTTGTCGGCCTCGTCATGTTCCTGATGACCGCCTGCGGCTCGCGCGATGAGGCTGGCCCGCCTGCGACACAGGGCGTGCCGGCGGCGATCAAGGCGGCGATCACGGAGGTGCGAGCCGCCCAATTTCCCGTGGTGGTGGAGGTGACGGGACAGATCACCGCCGCGTCGCAGGCCACGCTCTCCGCCAAGGTTCAAGGCACCGTGCAGGAACTGCGCGTGCGCGAGGGCGAAACGGTGAGGAAGGGCCAGACGCTGGTCGTGCTGGACAGCCGCGACCTGCGCGCCAACTTGGCGCGCGCGGAAGCGGAGTACGACAACGCGCGGGCGCATCTCGCCCGTATGCAGCGGCTGTATCAGCAGGAATCGGTCGCCAAGCAGGAGCTCGATAACGCGACTCGCGCCTATAAGGTCGCCGCGGCCGGCCGGCGGGCGGCGGAAGCGCATCTCAGCGACACCGTCATCAAAGCTCCCTTCGACGGCGTCGTCACGGAGAAACGCATCGAGGTCGGCGAGTTGGCCGCGCCGGGCCGGCCGGTGCTGAAGATCGAAGACCCTCGGCGCCTGCGCCTGGAAGCGACGGTCTCCGAAGGGGACGTGAAAGCCGTGGCGGTGGGCGACAAGGTGGCGGTCGTCGTCGACGCCCTGGGCGATCGGCCCTTGACCGGCACGGTCGCGCAAGTCCTCCCCGCGGGCGATCCCGCCACTCACACTTTTGTAGTGAAAGTCGATCTGCCCCCGGCGCCGGGCCTCAAGAGCGGCATGTTCGGCCGCATGCGCCTGGACAAGGGCGTGAGTCAGACGCTGGCCGTGCCTGAGCCGGCCCTGATCGAACGAGGCCAGTTGACCGGCGTGTACGTGGTCGGGGACGACCAGGTCGTCCATCTCCGCTGGGTGAAAGTCGGCCGCACGAGCGGCGGCAACGTCGAAGTCCTGTCAGGAGTCAACGCCGGCGAACGGATTGTGGCCGATGCGAGCCTAGGCGCGGACGGCGTGCGCGTCGAGCCCTCCGAATCGGTCGCCTCCCCTACGAAGCCGTAATGGGAGACGTGATGCGTAATGCGTGACGCGTGACGCGGGATGCGGGACGTGGCCGGAGAAGAAGAGCGGACCGTCATGAACGAGCAAGCACCCATCACGCATCACGCGTCACCGGGATCCATTGCTGTGAAGAACGAAATGGGTGCCCCGCATCACGCGTCACGCATCACCCCTTACGGCCTCTCGGGCCGCATCGCGGCGCTTTTCATCGACAGCAAGCTTACCCCCCTGATCATCGTCGGCGCGTTGCTGCTCGGGCTCTTCGCCGTGTTCCTCACCCCGCGTGAGGAGGAGCCGCAGATCGTCGTGCCGATGGCCGATGTCTTCCTTCCCTTCCCCGGCGCCTCGGCCAAAGTGGTCGAAGAGCAACTGACCAAACCCATCGAGCGCAAGATTTCGGAGATCAAAGGCGTCGAGTACCTCTATTCGCTCTCCAGACCCGGCGGCGCGCTCCTGATCGTCCGCTTCTATGTCGGCGAGCCGATGGAACAGAGTCTGGTGGACCTGTACGACAAGCTGATGTCCAACCAGGACCTCCTGCCGCCCGGCGCGGGTCCGTTCCAGGTGAAACCCCGCGACATCAACGACGTCCCGATCGTCACGATCACGCTCTCCAGTTCGCGCTATTCGGAGTTCCACCTGCGCCGGCTGGCACAGTCCGTCCTGGAGGAAGTCAAGAAAGTCCCGAACACCTCGGGCGGCTTCATCATCGGGGGCGGCCGGCGCGAACTGCGCGTGCAACTGGATCCCAGCCGGCTGAAGGCGTACGGCGTCACCCCGTTGCACATCGCCTCCCTGATTCGAGGCGAAAACCTGTCGTTGCCGGCCGGCCGCTTTCAGAGCGAGAACCGGGACTACGTCGTGGAGACCGGCCGCTTCATCGGCTCGCGGGAGGATTTGGACTCGCTCGTCGTCGGCGTCTTCCGGCCGGAAACACGACTCGGCCGAGACCTCGCCGCAGCGGACGGCGCAGGCGCGGCTCGGCCGATTTATCTCCGGCAGGTCGCGGACGTGATCGACGGGCCCGGCGAGACGACGAGCTATGTGTGGTTCGGCGTTGGCCCCTCACCCTCCCCTTTCCCCGCCGGCGGGGAGAGGGCTGGGGTGAGGGGAGAAACACCCGCCGTTACCGTCGCGATCGCCAAGCAGGCCCGCACCAACGCGGTTACGGTGGCCCGGGACGTCGTCCGGAAGGTTGAGGAGCTTAAAGGAACGGTACTGCCTGCGGATGTTCTGGTGACGGTCACCCGCGATTACGGCGAGACGGCGGATGAAAAGGCCGACGAACTGCTCTGGCACTTGCTGATCGCCGTGGCGGCCGTGGTGGTCTTTTTGGGATTGGCCCTCGGTCCCCGTCCGGCGCTGGTCGTCTCGATCGCGATTCCGTTGACGCTGGCTTTGACCCTCTTCACCTCGATGCTGATCGGGTACACGATCAATCGGGTCACGCTGTTCGCGCTGATCTTCTCGATCGGCATCCTGGTGGACGACGCGATCGTGGTCGTCGAGAACACGTATCGGCACCTCACCCTCCGCGTGCTTCCGCATCGCGAGGCGTCGATCTACGCCGTGGACGAGGTCGGCAATCCGACCATCCTCGCCACCTTCACCGTCATCGCAGCCCTGCTGCCGATGGCTTTCGTCTCCGGCCTGATGGGGCCGTACATGCGGCCCATCCCCGTCAACGCCTCCATCGCGATGTTCTTCTCGTTGTTGGTCGCCTTCGTGGTCGTCCCCTGGTTCTGCCAGAAATGTTACCGCTCCTCACCCTCCCCTCTCCCCAATGGGGAGAGGGCAAGGGAGAGGGGAATGGGAGAGGGCTCCGCTCAAGAGCAAGAGAGGGAGACCCGCGGCCGGACGTACCGGCTCTACCAGCGGCTCCTGACCCCGTTGCTCTCACACCCGGTCATCGCCTACGCCTTCCTGGCCGGTGTGGCGCTCCTGCTCCTGGCCTCGCTCGCGCTCTTCTCCACGCGGGCCGTGGCGGTGAAGATGTTGCCGTTCGACAACAAGAGCGAGCTAGAGCTCGTGATCGACATGCCGGAAGGGACCACGCTGGAAGAAACGGCGCGGGTGACCAAGGCGCTCACCCGCTATGTGGCGACCGTGCCGGAAGTCCGGGACTATCAGGCCTACGTCGGCACCGCGTCGCCCTTCAACTTCAACGGGCTGGTGCGGCATTACTTTCTCCGAGATCAACCGCAACAGGCCGATATCCAGATCAACCTCGTGGCGAAAGGCGAGCGAGCGGCTCAAAGTCACGAGATCGCCAACCGCCTGCGACCGGTGGTGCAGCGGATCGCGAGAGAACACGGCGCCAATGTCAAAGTGGTGGAGGTGCCGCCCGGCCCGCCGGTGCAATCGGTGCTGGTGGCGGAGATCTACGGCCCTGACTACGAGCGACAGATCACGATCGCGCGCGACGTGCGGCGCCTGTTCGAGACCACGCCGGGCGTCGTGGACGTGGATGATTCCATCGAGGCCGACCAGGTCAAGTATCGGTTCACCGTGGATCGGGCTAAGGCGGCGTTGGCCGGCATCCCGTCGCAGGATATCGTCAACACGCTGCGCATGGCGCTGGAAGGCGCCACGGTCGGTCTGGTGCACATCCCCAACGAAAAGGAGCCGGTGCCGATCGTCCTGCGGCTGCCGCAGGCGGAGCGGACCGGACTGGAACACTTCGGCGAAATCGGGATGAAGACCGCCGCGGGCGGGATCGTCCAACTGTCCGAGTTACTCAAGCTGGAGCAGACGGTGCAGGAGAAGACGATCTATCACAAGAACCAGAAACCCGTTGTCTATGTGACGGCGGATGTGGGCGGGCCAGGCGCCGAACGGGCGGAAAGTCCGGTCTACGGCGTGCTGGGGGTGGGAAAGCGACTCGACGCCTATCGCCTGCCGGAAGGCTATTCCCTCGAGCAGCACTACGCGTCGCAACCCTGGTCGGAGCGCCGGTTCGCGCTGAAGTGGGACGGGGAGTGGCACATCACCTACGAAACGTTCCGTGACATGGGGGTCGCCTTCGCCGTCGCCATGCTGCTGATCTATCTGTTGATCGTCGGCGAGTTCCAGTCGTTCCTCACGCCGCTCATCATCATGGCGCCGATCCCGCTGACGCTCATCGGGATTCTGCCGGGCCACTGGCTGACGGGCTCCTACTTCACCGCCACGTCGATGATCGGCTTCATCGCGCTGGCCGGCATCATCGTGCGGAACTCGATCCTGCTCGTCGACTTCATTCAACTCGAACGGGCGCGTGGCCTGCCGATTGCGGAAGCGGTGATCCGGGCCGGCGCGATCCGCACCAGGCCGATTCTGCTGACCGCCGCGGCGCTCATGGTCGGGGCCTTCGTCATCATTCTCGATCCGATCTTCCAAGGGTTGGCCGTCTCGCTGCTCTTCGGGGTCGGCGCCTCGACCGTGCTCACCCTGGTGGTCATCCCGGTGCTCTACTACGCGTTGATCGGCGAGCGTTCCCGGCCTGTCCCTCCTCCGCCGAAGACCCGCGACGAGGATCGAGAACCGAAGCATGCCGGCCGGGCGCTGGAGGCCGCGGCGAGGCCGTGAGGGGGACGACGGCGGGCATACGGGCTCCGACTTATGGTATTCTGCGGCGAACTCAGCGAATAGCTTGTCTCGAACAGTTCCGAGCTATGCGCTGTCGGCTACTCGCTGCTTTGAACGAGGAGGAATGTGTATGGCGCGAACGGCGATCATAGTCATCACTGCGTGTGTCCTGATCGGGGCTGCAAGCCCGGTCTTGTTCACCGGCGAACGGCCCGCGCAAGCGTCGCCGGCCGTCGAAGGCATGCCGGGGACCGTGACGATCGACGGCATCACCGTCCTGGACATCGGTCCGCTGCCGACCGCCGTGCCGATGCCGTCGACCAATCTCAATTACAAGGCGAAAATCGAGCTGGGCAAGCAGCTCTACTTCGACGGCCGGCTGTCCAAGAACAATTCGGTCTCCTGCGCGTTCTGCCATACGCCCGGCTCCGGCTTCGCCGACCCGCGCCAGACGTCCATCGGCGTGGACGGCAAAGTGGGCGGGCGCCAGGCTCCGACCGTGTACAACACGGCGTTCAACCATCTGCAGTTCTGGGACGGCCGCGCCCGGTCGTTGGAGGAGCAGGCCATCGGGCCGATTCAAAATCCGATCGAGATGGGAGAAACCCATGAGAACGTGGTGAAGAAACTCGGCAAGATCAAAGGCTATCGGGAGCAGTTCCGCGCCGTCTTTGGGACCGAGGTGAATCTCCAAGGGATCGCCGAGGCGATCGCGGCCTACGAACGGACGATCCTCTCGACCAACTCCGCGTTCGACAAATATGTGCTGGGCGACAAAGCGGCGATGGACAACGCGGCGGTGCGGGGGATGACGCTCTTCAAAGGCAAGGCCCGCTGCATCCTGTGCCACAACGGCCCCAACTTCACCGACAACAAGTTCCACAACCTCGGCGTCCCGCAAGTCGGGCCGATGAAAGAAGACCTGGGCCGCTACTACGTCACGCGGCAGGAAAAAGACAAGGGGGCGTTCAAAACCCCGACCCTGCGGAGCATCACGGAGACCGCGCCGTACATGCACGACGGCGCGTTCAAAACGTTGGAAGAAGTGATCGACTTCCTCGACAAGGGCGGGGGGCCGAATCCCAACCTGAGCCCGCTCATCAAGCCGCTCGGACTCACGGCCGAAGAGAAGGCCGACCTCCTGGCGTTTCTCAAAACCCTGACCGGCGAGCCGATCACATTCGAGATGCCCAAGCTGCCGAAATAAAAAAGCGAATCCTTTCGATGGCCGCCTGCTCTAACGGGATATCCCACGCGGTGGAATTCCGCGGGAACGGGATTCCACCGCAATACCCTGTTCACCTTAACCAAGGAGGCCGTAATGAGGAAGCGTGTGCTTGTTGTCGCGATCATCGGTTTAGTCGGATGCGCCAATCTCGCCCCGCGGCAGGTCGGCGCCGAGCCGAAATCGCCGGTCGATGGATATGACATCCATGTGCAAGCCCCCCACATGATGCATGACGGAACCGTCGGGGGACCGTATCATCACTACTGCAAAGGGGTCTCCGACAAAATTCTCCAGTGCCTCTTGTTCAAGTCCACGGACCCGAAAGCCCAACTTGTCGGGATTGAATATTTTGTGGCAAAAGATCTGTCGAGAAAACTCCCGCCTATCAAGTGGCATCGGTATTTCCACGATCACAAGGTGGAGATTGCGACCGGCCGGGTCCAGGTCCTCGAGCCGGCCGACAAGGCGAAAGAAATTGCCGAGGCCGCATCCAACACGGACGGAGTCATCTATCATCTCTGGCAGGAAGGCCAGGAGTTTCCCGACGGCACGGTGACCTTCCCGCAGTCTCTCGGCCACAAATTCGCCGGACACGGCGAATAAGCGTTTCGTGGTGGATGGCGCCCTGCAAGACGCAAGACAGCAAGGCGGGCGGGAGCGGAACCACGCTTCCGCCCGCGTCCTTTGCGTTGAGGGAGACGATTCGACCCATTCTATTTGTATTTGTCGCGTTACCGATCCTATTGGCGTTCTGCCGGGCATGGGCCGCCGATGCGGACGTGCTGCGGCCGCGCGTTCCGCCGGATCAGATGGAGGCGGCCCGCGCAGTCGCCAGTCCGCTGCCCCGCACGCCTGAAAACGTTGAAAAGGGCAAAGCGCTGTACCACGGCAAGGCCTTCTGCGTCACCTGCCACGGGCGTGACGGAAAAGGCCTGGGCGAGATTCCCGGTCTGGTCGGCCGACTTCCGCGAGACTTTACGGACCATGCGTGGCAGGCGGCCAGGACCGACGGCGAGCTGTTCTGGATTCTCAAGAACGGCAGCCCCGGCACCGACATGGGGCCGTTCATTCCTCTCATCCTGACCGAAGAAGAAGCCTGGCAGGTGCTGCTCTACGTGCGGTCGTTCGGCCAGCAATGAGCTATGGCTCGTATTCCCGCACGTGACTGCATCCGCGGGCTTTGCGCGACATGCATCCTGGTCGGGACAAAAGGGGCCGTGGGACAAAAGGGGTCGGGAGTCTTTTGCACAAGGGAGCATAAGCGCTTCGGTAAAAGAATCCGCGAAACGCCGGTAAACAAAGACTCCCGTGGTAAACAAAGACTCCCGACCCCTTTTCCGCTCCCCGTACCGTGTCCCGTTTCCCGTGCTGAGCTCCCCTTCTTGACCCCCTATCGGCTGAAGGACTAGGCTTGGGCGGCCGGAGACGACAGCGTGCGCAAGCGAAGGCTCGAAGGGGAGGCCGTGACAATGGCGGAGAATCAGGGCGCGATTCTGATCGTCGATGACGATGCGGAGATGCGGGAACTGGTCCGGGACGTGCTCGCCGAACGGGGCCATCAGGTGACCACCGCCGGCGGCGGAAAAGAAGCGCTGCAACGGCTCGCCGAAGGAGACTATGCGGCCGTGCTGACCGACCTGCGCATGAAGGAGATGCAGGGGATCGAGCTGCTGGGCGAGATCAGGCGCCTGTATCCCGACACCGGCGTGATCCTGATGACGGCGTTCGGATCGGTCGAGACGGCGGTCGAGGCGATGAAACACGGCGCTAGCGACTATCTCGTCAAGCCGGTGAAAACGGACGAACTGGTCCGCGTGGTCGAACGCGTGTTGCGGGAGGCGGCCCTCCGGCGGGAGATCGCGCGTCTCCGGCGGGAGGTTCACAAGGAATACAGCTTCCACCAGATTCTGGGGAAGAGCAAGCCCATGCAGGAAGTGTTCGACCTGATCCGGCGGGTTGCCGACAGCCCGACCAACGTCCTGATCACCGGCGAGAGCGGGACGGGAAAAGAGCTGGTGGCCAAGGCGATCCATTACAACAGCGATCGCCGCCTTGCGCCGTTCGTGCCCGTCAACTGCGCCGCCATTCCCGAGGCCTTGCTCGAAAGCGAGCTGTTCGGCCATGTAAAGGGCGCCTTCACCGACGCCAAATTGGACAAGCGCGGGCTCTTCGAAGAGGCTCATACGGGCACGCTGTTTCTGGACGAGATCAGCGAGCTGCCGATCATACTCCAAGCCAAGCTGCTGCGGGCGATTCAAGAGCGGGAGATCCGGCGGGTCGGAGCGACCAGGCCGACGGCGGTGGACGTGCGGATCATTGCGGCCACCAACCTCGATCTGGCCGAAGAGGTGAAGGCGAAACGGTTCCGGGAGGATCTCTACTACCGGCTGAATGTGATCGAAGTGCGCTTGCCGCCCCTGCGCGAGCGGAGAGAAGATATCCCGCTCCTTGTAGACGCTTTCCTGAAGAAGTGCGCCGAGGCACGGGCCAAGCAGGTCAAAGGCGTGAATGAAGCGGCGTTGGCCCTGCTGGTCGATTACGCCTGGCCGGGGAACGTCCGCGAACTGGAAAACGTCATCGAGCGCGCCGTGACCCTCAGCCGGGGAGAGAAGATTGTGCCGGAGGATCTGCCGCCGGCGATCCGAGGCGCGCGTGGGGATCGGCGTATTCTCGACGAAGCGGCGGAACGGACGCTGCCGTTGGAAGAAGTGGAGAAGGAATACATCCTTCGGATTTTGGAGAAGACCGGAGGGAACAAGTACCAGGCCGCGCATATTCTGGGGATCGACCGGAAGACGCTGTATCGCAAACTGGGCGAGATCGAAGGCAAGAGGCAGGTGTGATCCGGTGGAGCTCAGGGGGGATGACTCGCTCTACAAGCTGATCGTCGACGCGTCGCCGATCGGGCTCCTGGTGGTTGACGAGACGGGGGCCATCGTGATGGCCAATCCCTGCCTGCTCGCCCAATTCGGGTATCAGGAGTCGGAGTTGCTGGGGCAATCGGTGGAAGTGCTGCTCCCGGGACCGGCACAGGCGATTCATCGGACGCGCCGTACCGCGTTTATGGAAGAACCTCAAGCCCGCCCGATGGGGAGAGGGCGGGAACTCTACGGGAGGCGCAGGGACGACACCACGTTCCCGGTCGAAATCGGGCTGACTCCGCTCCGGGTCAACGGACGAACGTATGTCTTGGCCGCCGTGGTGGACATCACGGAGCGCCGACGCTTGGAAGAACGGTTGCGCCGAACCGAGCGGATCGCCGAACTGGGCACGCTGGCCTCGGGCATGGCGCACGAGATCGGCACGCCGATGAACGTCATCCTCGGTCGGGCGGAATATCTGTTGGACCGGGTCACGGAGGAACCGATCAAAAAGAGTCTCAAGATCATCGTGACGCAGGTCGAACGAATCACGCGGGTGATGAATCAACTGCTGGCGTTCGCCAGGCGTCGCCCGGCCGATCGCCGGCCCCTTGATTTGCGCGAGACGATCGAAGGCAGCCTCGAGATGTTCCAGGAACGACTGGCGCGGCATGGCATCCGGATCGAGAAATCGCTCCGCGACGACTGCCCGAAGGTGTGCGCCGATGCGGACCAGATGAGCCAAGTCCTCATCAATCTGGTCATGAACGCCATTCACGCGATGCCGGAGGGAGGCACGTTGCGGATCGGTCTCGCTCGGTCGGACGAGACGGTCCAGTTGACCGTGGCCGATACCGGTCACGGCATCCCTCCGCAGGACCTCCCGAAAATCTTCGATCCGTTCTTCACCACCAAGGAAACCGGCAAGGGCACGGGCCTGGGCCTGACCGTGGTGAAGGGCATCATCGACGAGCACGGCGGGACTATTCGGGCCGAGAGCGAGCCGGGAAACGGAACCACCTTCACCGTCAGCCTGCCGGTGCATTCCTAACAAAGCTCATCGCTAGCAGCGAAGAGCTGATAGCAAAAAGGAGGGTGCGGCTTATGTTGTTCTAAGACAACGGCGAATGACCCTACACTTTGGTTCTTATCCATCAGCTACCAGCTACCCGCTATTGGCTACCAGATCTACCTTCCTATGGGACTGTGGCATCCGGCAACACCGCTGCTCCCCGCCGCTGGGGTGTTTCTCGCCATTGCATCGGCTGCCGGCCGCGCGCGCTCATCCCCCGCGAGCCGAAAGTTGTGCAATAATCAATTGATGCGCGGCCTTGCCTGGTCGGCCGTATAAGCATGCGCCTTGCTATCGTGTGTTGCACAGACTCGCGGTCGAGTTAAAAGGGGACATCTGTGCACAAAAGGAAACCGGTCGTGTTGCTTGTCGTTGAAGATGACAGCGATATGCGCAGCCTGCTCTGCGACGAGCTGTCGAGCGAGGGGTATCAACTCCGGGAGGCCGCCACCGGGGAGGAGGCCCTCTCGGCGGTCGGCAAAGAGCTGCCCGACTTGATCCTGACGGACCTCAAAATGCCGTCCGGAGGATTGGACTATGTGAGCCGGCTGCGTCAGGCTGCGCCAGGCTGCCCGATCGTGGTCATGACCGCCTTCGGTGAGCAAGGGGTCCGGCAGGAGGCGTTCCATTGCGGAGCCACGGCCTATTTTGATAAACCGGTCCGCATTGCGGAATTGAAGGCGACCATCAAACGGCTGCTGGATCATCAGACGGGATAGTTTGAACTGAGCTTACGGCCACCAGCTTCACCTTCATCCCTCCCTCACCCGAGGGGGAGGAAGAGGGAGAGAGGTGAGTGTCACGAGGGCACAAGGGGAGACAGCGCAAGTGGAGACGGCCGGGTTTCCGAGGGAATCCGTCGCAAGCGGCCCATTTGCCGATGAGGTGTTGAACGCTCGATTGGAGGCGCTCAAGCTTCTGGCGGACCATCTTCCCGATCGCGTGCGGGTCATCGTGCTTGGCCCGGATCTGCGGATTGTGTATTCCAATGAGCCGGCATGGACCTCGGCCGCCGATCTCGAATCCGCCCGTCCGGCTCTGTGTTACGAGATCATCGGTCATCGGGTGGAACGCTGTGTCCCCTGCCCGGCCATGCACTCGCTCACCACCGGCGAAGCGGCCTCGGCTCCGGATCTGTCCGGCGGTACCTTTCCGTGCGGAATCAGTCGCGCCTTTCCCTTGAAATCCTCGCGAAACGAGACACAGTCGGTCCTCGTTTTCCTGCACCCTCAGGGAGAAGCGGGAAAAGCCCCTCCCCCGACTCCAGGCGCTGACGCCCCTGAGGGGAGCGAGGGAGAAGACCGACTCGGCGAACTGATCGGCCGGGGCCCGGCTATGCGACAAGTGTTCGAGATGATTCGTCTGGTCGCGGACAGCCAAGCGACGGTGCTGCTCCAAGGCGAAAGCGGGACCGGGAAAGAATTGGTCGCGAAAACGATCCACCGGCTCAGCGCCCGTCGCGATCGCCCCTTCGTCGTCATCGACTGCGGGTCCTTGCCGGAAGCGTTGCTGGAGAGCGAGCTCTTCGGCCATGTCAGAGGCGCCTTCACCGGCGCCGTGTCGGCCAAGCGCGGACTGTTCGAGGAAGCCGACGGGGGGACGATCTTTCTGGATGAAATCGCGGATACCTCCCTGCAATTTCAAGCCAAGCTGTTGCGGGTGTTGCAAGAGGGTGAGATCAAGCCGGTGGGGAGCAGCCAGCGGATCAAAATAGATGTGCGGGTCATTTCCGCCAGCAACAAAGACCTGTTGGATCTGGTCAAGGCGAAAGCCTTTCGGCAGGACCTCTACTATCGGCTGGCCGTGTTGCCGTTGTTCCTCCCGCCGCTCCGCGAGCGGCGGGAAGACATCCCCCTCCTCGTTCGGCATTTCGTGGCGGCCTCTTGCAAGCGGCACCGACAACCCCTCCGAGCGGTGACACCCGAAGCCATGCAGGCGTTGGCGAACGCCCCCTGGCCCGGGAACGTGCGCGAGTTACAGCATGTCATCGAGCGCGCCGTCGTGACCACCGGGGGAGCCGAGCTGACGTGCAAGGACTTCGTCGGCCTTGCCGCGCTTCCTCCTTGCAGCGACTTGCGGACAGTCTCTCGCAGCGCTGCGCAGCAGGCGGAGCGGGCCCGCATCCTTCAAGCGTTGCAGGAAGCCGGAGGCAACCGGGTCAAAGCCGCCCGTCTTCTGAAGATCAGCCGAGCCGGCCTCTACAACAAGCTGCGCGCCTATGGGATCGACCGCGAATAGCGCATCGCTCTGCTTCCCTTCCCGGGATGCAAACTTTGCATGCCCCTCAGGCCGCCGGGATCCTCTTTCTCGCTCACTCCTGAACAGCCGACCTCCAAGTTTTGAATTTCATTGAAGAGATAAGCTCGAAGGTCTTGGCTGCCCTGACGGCACATCTGTTGCTCGCCCGGTGAAAAATGAAAGTAGCTGAGCGCGAACGGGAGATGTCCGGACGTGAGACCCCTTACCTGCGCTTTCTGTGGCCAAACGCTGACCCACGCGATCTGGGACAAGCTGACGGAACAGGTGTACTGCGACCGGTGCATTCCCCCGTTACCCCCGGCCTCAGACCGGAACATCCGGCCTCGCAGCCCACTGGACACGAGCCGCCGGACGGGCTTGGCGCGGAAACGATCCGATGAATGACGAAGGCGAGAAGGTGTTGGAACCCGAGGACAGCCCGTGTGAATGCTGCGGGCGTACGTCGCCGCGCCTGTTCTTCGATAACCGCAGCCAACTGCTGCTGTGCCCGCGGTGCTTCAAAGGCATACGAGAACTCCGGGAGGACCGAACCTTCCGCGAGTCTGCGTAGCGTCACAAGAGATCAGGCGATCTTGTGCGACGGAAGACCCGATACCAGATACAAATTGCCGATGAAGAAACGAAGCTCCGCTGGTTGATCGCCCGTCAACCCGGCAGCCTGGAACTCCGGTATTACCTGCTGTTCCTCTTGGTGGCTAACCGGCGATATATGCAGGCGGCCAAGGAATGCGAGTAGATTCTGGAGCGTCACTCGGACGACGTGATCGCCCGAATGTGGATGGCGGCTTTGGGAAGGCGTCTGCTCCTGGTGCAGGTCCGTCACGCGATTCGGCGGCGGCGCAAGAGGCGTGGAAATCGTTTTTTGTGGAGGCATGTCTGCCGCTACTCGGAGTGACGCGGTCGCGGCTAGCGCGGCCGGGCTTTGTGTTGTCCACCGAGGCGATGAGCGAACGGGCGCCCTTTCCGGGCTGGCCTGGTTTTTACGCCGGCGGTTCCGGCAGCACGGACGGGATGTGCTGATGATGGAAGGGCGGTGGCAACTTCAGGATTCCTGGTGTTCCCACAGTTCAAGCATCGCCAATTGTGAAACCATGTGAGACTCGAGACCGAATCAGACCCATAGGCTCGCCCCAAGCCCTCATCCTTTATCATCAGTCCGCCGCACCGTCGACACGTCATCTCACGACGCCTTCGGGAGGAGAATCGTTCCCGGCCGCGGGAGTCATCTCGCCCTGCTCAGGCTGGTGCGAAGAGGGCGCGCCCATTCCCCTTGGAATATGCAGCCTCTTCAGCACCTCGTGTTCTCCTTCTTTCACAAACTGGGCGGAGACCCAGTCTCCGACGATCAGATCGGCCAGGGTCTTGCGCTCATCACCCGCGAGGATTTCGCTGTCCGGCCTGACGTCCAGACGCCGAACTCTCTTGCCGTCGTGCTCGGAAGGTTGAATGACGATGGTGTGGTGGACCAGATCGAGCCCAACGAGGGTCCCCCGTAGCTTATAAGCCTTTTGGGACGTTCGTTTCTGAAGCGTGTTGGCTGCCATGGCTGCGTCTCCTCTTCTTCTTCAAATAAATGGCGGTGTTGATTGACGAGCCTTGTGAGAACCGTGAACGCATAGAGCATGCCTCGGTAGTTGAGAAGGGTTCGTGTTATGACGGGGAAACGCCGGAGCCGGCGGAAAACTCGGAGGAACAACGGGGGTTGGAAGCCTAGACGCGAGTGAGAGAGCCGGTATCAAACTGATCGTCGTCGGAACAGTCCTGCAGATAAGTGCAATCTTTGCAGCCTTCATCCTGGCTGTGAAGGGAGGGCTGTCGCCGGCCGGCCTGTGAAGCGTAATTCTTCAAGTTGAACGATGAGTTGCCCATGTGGACGTGCGACGTGGCTGATGGTGCGCGAGTTGCTAATAACAAAAAACAGGCAATGCTGCAGGAGCCCATCAGCCCGCGATAAATGGAAAAGGTTGAGGACTGGAGGAAGGAGCTACAGATCCCCGTCGTTGACCTGGCGACTCGCCTCCGGCGGATCACGGAAATCCTGGATCAGATCGTGCCGGAAGCGGAAGAGCGCCATGTGGAGGTTCAGGCTTCGCTCGCACGGACATTCGCACACAGCGCTCGCCATGACATCGCTCAGGCTATCTCCCTCCTGGAGAACATGCTCAGGAAGGATCCGCTCTGGCTTCGCGGGTATCTGCTCTTAGGCACCATCTACGAAGAAGCACAGGGCGCCGGGCAAGCTATCGCTGTGATCGAGAGCGGGATCAACATCTGCCGGGCGTGCCTCCGGTCGTCCGCCATGCAAAGTTGCTCCCTGACCATGAGGGGAACGTTCGGCCATGAAGTACGGTCTCGTCTCCTGCGTCGAGCCGCCTGGCTCTCGCGTTACGAACGGATTCTGCAACACCGGCTTGCACAAGTGCTGGTCCAGGCGGGCCGTTTCGAGGAGGCACTCCGATATTGGACCGAATTCGAGACCCTGCATTGCGCCTGATGGCATGCCGCGCAGGCTCTGCGAACGCATGAAGCGGCGAGTTGAGGGTGACGGGAAGAGCGATGAAAGGGAGCCACGTGGGACCAATCAAAAGGAGGATAGAACTCAATGAACATCGTGGAGACATCAGATCAGGAACAGACGCCGGCACAGTACTGCGACCGGTGCGCCCGGCGGTCGTCAGCCCTGGTTCTTGATGACCTCAGCTTGCAGGAACTCTGCGCTGAGTGCCGACGGGAACTGGCACGATTACGGGCAAGACACATTCAGCCCATCAAGACGGGGTGCTGACCGGGTCCAAGGTCCGCCGGCGACCGGCGCGGTCGGGGGTATACAGCGTGGTCCGGCGGTGTTAGCATACCGGTGAGCATCAGTCCGAGCCCGGTTGATCAGGATGTTCCGGCCCGTTCCAGAAACCACGCTCTTCCGCGGAGTCCCGTTCCGCCTGATCGCGTCCGTCCTCATCATTTTGGCGCTCGCCGTCTCGGTCATCCTTCTCTTCAGCTTGGAGCACGAGAAACTCCTCCTCCGCGGGCTCACGGAAGGCAAGTCCGTTCCCACGGAGCTCTTTCCTGCGCTCTGGCAGTCACGCCGCGATCTGATCGGGGTGACCGTCCTCTTGTTCCTGGTCAGCGCGATCGGCATCGCCGCGGTGATCACGTTTCTGCACTATCACAGCACCAGGCGGACTCTCGAAGAAGTCAAAGGGCTCGCGCGGAACATCCTGCAGAGCATCCCGACCGGGGTGCTCACGGTGAACCGCGAGGGAGTCATCACGGCCGTCAACCCGACCGCCGAAGCGGTGTTGAAACGGTCGTCGTCGGACTTGCTGGGCCATCCCTACGAGTCGGTGTTCGCAGAGGGCGAGACGATCCGGACGGTGCTCGACGGGGCGTTGCGCAGTCACCGGCACGTGAGTCAGAAGGATTTGTCGTACGAGAGGGGCGACGGCCTGGCCCGCACCATCCGCGTCAGCACGGCTGAATTGACGGGGGACGACGGCCGACTCGCCGGCGTCATTCTGCAGGCCCAGGACGTCACCGAGTGGCTGGCGTTGGAACGACGCGTCCGCGTCGCCGAGAAGCTCGCGGCGTTGCACACCTTGTCGGCCGGGGTGGCGCACGAGTTGCGGAATCCGCTCAGCGCGATGGATTTGAATCTGTATTTGCTGGAAGAGGAACTGAAGGACAAAGAGGCGTTGGGTCCGCAGGCCGCGCATTATTTGCACGTGCTCAATGCGGAATGTCGGCGGCTGTCCGCGATCCTGGACAACTTTATGAAATTCGCCCGGCCCGGAGCCCCCAGCCTCCATGAAGTGGACGTGAAGAAACTGATCGCGCACATTTTGGCGCTCATGCAGTTCGAAGCGGAAGAGCGCAAGATCCGCATCGAGCGGATCATCGAAGAAGGATTGCCGCCTGTGCTTGGCGATGAGACGCAAATCAGTCAGGTCCTGGTGAACGTGGTGATCAACGCCTTTCATGCCATGCCGGAAGGCGGCGCCTGCCGGGTCAGCGCCCGCCGGCGCGAGGCTGACGGGCAACCGTGGGTCGAGATCTCCGTCAGGGACACGGGGGTGGGGATCAAGAAGGAAGAGTTGGCGCGGCTGTTCGAACCGTTCTACACCACGAAACCGAGCGGGAGTGGGCTGGGCCTGGCGATTGCCTATCGAATTATCCAGGACCACGCCGGGACGATCGAAGTCACGAGCGCGCCGGGGAACGGCGCAACGGTCGTGATGAAGTTTCCGGCGGTCGTTGAACGACCTCAGGCGGTGACGGCGGCATCATGAAACCGGTGGCCGACATCCTCGTCGTGGACGACGAGGTCAATATTCGGAACGCGCTGGTGACCATGCTGGAAAAGAAGGGCCACCGCGTGTGCAGGGTCGGGACCGGGGAAGAAGCGTTCGCGCATCTGGAGGAAGCCGGAGCGGACCTGGTGATCACCGATCTGAAGATGCCGGGGATCGGAGGCATGGAGTTCCTGCGCCGTCTGAAAGGCGCGCGGCCGGACACGGAAGTCGTCGTGATGACCGCCTACGGTTCCATCGATACGGCCGTCGAGGCGATGCGGCTGGGCGCCTACGACTATCTGACCAAACCCATCGATCGCGAACGCTTCCCGGTCGTGGTCGAGAAGGCGCTGGAGCGCCACTTTCTGGCGGCGGAGAACAAACAGCTCCGCGATCGTCTGGAGACAAGGACCCGCTTCGAACAGATGATCGGCGCGAGCGAGCCCATGCAGCGCGTGTACGAACTGGTCGATCAGGTGGCCGGGAGCGACGTGACCGTGTTGTTGACGGGAGAAAGCGGAACCGGCAAGGAACTGGTCGCCCGGGCCATCCATCACAAGAGCGCCCGGGCGAACGGGCCCTTTGTCACGTTGAACTGCGGGGCTCTGCCGGAGAACCTGTTCGAAAGCGAGTTGTTCGGCTATGAAAAAGGGGCGTTTACGGGGGCTATGACGACCAAGGTGGGCCGCTTTGAGTTGGCCGACTGGGGGACGCTATTGCTCGATGAAATCGGCGAACTGTCCCTGAAGTCTCAGGTCGACTTTCTGCGGGTGCTGGAGACCAAAGAGTTTCGCCGTCTCGGCGGGACGAAGCTGATCACGGTGGACACGCGGATCATCGCCGCGACCAACCGGAATCTGGAGGAAGCGGTCAAGCAAGGCGAGTTCCGCGAAGATCTCTATTATCGACTGAATGTGGTGCCCGTCAAACTCCCGCCTCTGCGTGAACGAGGAGACGACATTCCTCTGTTGATCGAACACTTCCTCCACGAATTTACCGCGCAATACCAGCGGGAGCCCAAGGAGGTGTCGCGCGAGGCGATGCGATTACTGCGGCTGTATGCGTGGCCGGGGAACATCCGGCAACTCCGTAACCTGGTGGAGCGGTTGGTGGTCACGGTGCGCGAGAAAACCGTTCAACCGCACCATCTGCCGGAGGAAATTCAGGCGAGCAAGGAAGACGTCCGGACCATGGTGGTCACGTTGGGCAGCTCGCTCGAGCAGATCGAACGGGAAGTGATCCGGCGCACCTTGGCCGAAGTGACGAATCACCGGGAACGGGCCGCGAAACTGTTGGGGATCAGCCTGCGCGCGCTGCAATACAAGATCAAAGAGTATGGAATACGAGATTGATTCTTCTCTCCATCCCGCTGGCTTTTCCGTTCACCGAGTACCCCCGCCTGTTCCGCCGAATTCGCAAATCCGGTGATAGGCTGCCTAGCTCGCGAGGGGCGACGAAGCATCCGATTTCGCAAGATGGGCAACTCCGCATCATCGGCAACGAGGCCGCACCTGCAATTCTTGCACGGCTCGGTGCGGGATGAGACGATCCGTTCTGTCAGCCCTGCACTTTCACGCCATAAGTCCTCGATATTCTTTGAAGCCGTTCGTGAGCGCAGCTTCGGCACTCCGCCTGCAATGGCACGATGGAGAAGTCTCTCGTCGAGAGACGGTGGGCGCTATCAATCAATTTGGGAGAGGCACATCGTGAAGAAGAGCACAAGGAATCGTGAAAAGCAGGTGGGCACACTGGAGATCATCTGCGCGCTGGTCGCGATCGCGGCAGTGGCGGCCAGAGCCGCATGGGGGCTTCAGCTCAATCTCGTTATCGCTCTGGTGATGCTGGTCGCCGCGTACGCCGTGCTCCGCGACGTGCGCCTGCTCTGGCGTTTGAAACGACTGAACAGCGAGAGCGATGCAGCGGCGAACCGTCCACCTACCTCGGAGGATTCCGCGAACGTGCAGTTTCTGCATGGCGGAAGGGATCGAGCCGCATCGCCTGGACGATCCGTCTCGCCGGCGTCGTCTAACCCTCGGTAGTTCTTCATGTGTACACGGGCCACGCCCGCCTAATCTTCATGGCACCGACCTTGGTGAACGAGCCGGCTCTTTGAGAGTTAGGCTCCGGACAACGCTTCGGCCGTGCCGGTCGGTTGGCGGAACGCCGCAGGTGCCGGACGGAATCGCTGAAAGCGCGGGTCATGAAGCCATCGCCGAACAGATCGTCGCCAACCTCCGAGCATGGGGGAGAGGGGATGGCTCCAGAGGAAAGGAACGCCGGGCTTCGACGATTGCAACATGCGGTTGCCGTCTGCCCGACGGATCTCGCGGCTCGTTGCGAATTGGCGAGCCTGCTGGAAGAGCTGGGCCGACCGGAAGACGCGCTCGTGAACTGGAAGGCGATCCTGGCGTGCGACCCGAATCACCTCAAAGCTTGGGAAGGTGTCGCGAGGTGCAGAGAAGAACTGGCGCGAGGGCTTCCGCGCACATGCTGAATGGATAGCCGACGGTGCCGACTATGTGGGGAAAGGTGACTCATGAGGTTTTGCGAGGAGGGGTACTGATGGGAGTGTTCGCGCGAGCAGTGTTTGTGGCGGTCATGAGCGGCTTGGCGGGTTGGGCGTGGGCCTACGAAGAAGTTCCGGTGCCGGAGGGAGGCGCCGTCGTCGGCACCGTGATCTTCGATGGAAAAGTCCCCAAGCCGAAAGGATACAACCTCACGACGTTGCCCGATCCGTTGTACTGCGGGCGCATTTCCGACGGACAGGGCTGGCGTATTCTGCAACCCTTCGCCGTCGGGCCCGCGGGCGAGTTTCGCGACGTGGTGGTGTATCTGGAGGGAGTCGAGAAGGGCAAGCCCTTTCCCGACAACGGTGTGCCCCAAATCCAGGCGAAAGATTGTCTCTTTCTCCCGTTCACCACGGTCGTGCGAGACAATCAATCGGTCACGGTGGTCAATATGGACCCGGTCATGCACGACATTCAGGCGTATGAGACCTCGCACCTGGGAGCGCGCGTGCTGTTCAACGTGCCGCTGCCGATGAACCCCCGGCATCCGCGGAACTTCAAGGACCGCAGCGAGGCCGCCCTGTACCACAAACACATGGCCGGAGCGCCCATGAAGCAATTGGTCAACTTGAGCAAGGGCCGGCGGATCTTCGTCATGCAATGCGGCTTCCACGCGTACATGGAAAGCTGGGGGCTGGCCGTCCAGAACCCGTACTTTGCCAAGACCGACGAGCAGGGGCGGTTCACGATCACGAAAGTGCCGCCGGGCGACTATGAGTTGGTAGTCTGGCATCCGTACATTCGGACCGCAATCACGCAAACCGTGACCGTCGGTCCCAAACAGACGGTCGAAACTCGCCTGGTGGTCCCGGCCCCGACGGGACGCCTTTATGCCAACGAAGTACTGGACCATCCATACAACCGGTACAGCGTGACGGAAGAAGTGAAGCAAGAAATCGAGCCGATGGTGGAAACTCAGCGGCATTGATCCGGCAAGCCTGGTCAAGGCCTGATGCTGCGCCCGACTGGTTGTTCCTGTCGGAAGATCGGCGCGGTGTCCCGTGGCGGCATCCGGATCCGACTGATGCGCCTCTGTATGAGGATTCATCGTCCGTTCGCGCCGTTCCCGGTTCGGCCAAACCGATAGGACGCCATCCGACCCCATGCTGAACCTGTTGTGGTTGTTGCTCGGGTGCTATGCACTCGGGATGCTGTCACCCCTGTGCCTGCGACGCCCACGGGCGCAAGCGCTTGCCGCCCACCTGTTTGCCGCCGCTGCGACCGGGATGGGGGTCGGTCTCGGGATTTGGGGACTGCTCTCCGTGGAGGCGCTCGCCGCCGCGGCCGTGTCGTCCCTGCCGCTGCTCACGTTTGCCATCAGGCTCGACCCTCTTGCCTCGTTCTTCCTACTGACCATCTCGCTCGTCGCTCTCGCCGTCTCGATCTACGCGATCGGCTATGTCCCGCCCCTTCCAGGGCCGTGCCTCCGTTAGAGCGCTTGGCGCTCTCTATAACGCCTTCTTGGCCTCGATGACGCTGGTGGTGCTGGCGGACAACGGCTTCTTCTTTCTCATCGTCTGGGAGCTGATGTCGCTGCTCTCCTATTTCCTGGTGGTGACGGAGCACGAGAAGACGGAGGTCCGCTATGCCGGCTTGTTCTACCTGATCATGGCGCATGTGGGCACCGCCTTCATCCTCCTGGCCTTTCTGATTCTCTTCCAGCAGGCCGGTTCGTTCTCGTTCGACGCGTTCCGGCATTTGGAGACTCCTCTGCCGGAAGGGATGAGAACACTCGCATTTGTGATGGCGCTGATCGGTTTCGGCGCCAAAGCCGGCATTGTGCCGCTCCATGTCTGGCTCCCCTATGCCCACCCGGCCGCGCCCTCGCATGTCTCGGCACTGATGTCCGGGGTCATGATCAAGACGGCGATCTACGCGCTGATTCGCGTCTACTTCGATTTCTTGGGCGGCCAGTTCCCGTGGTGGTGGGGGTTCGTGGTGCTCGTCGTCGGCGCGGTGTCGGCGCTGTTGGGCGTCATGTACGCGCTGATGGAACATGACCTCAAAAGTCTGCTGGCCTATCACAGCGTCGAGAACATCGGGATCATCCTGCTGGGGATCGGGGCGGGCATGATCTTTCAGACGTACGGGCTCAAGGAGTTGGCCGCGCTGGGGGTGCTGGCCGGGCTCTACCACACCGCCAATCACGCGATGTTCAAAGCGCTGCTCTTCTTGGGAGCCGGCGCGCTGTCGTACGCGACTCACACCCGCAACTTGGAAGAATACGGAGGCTTGCTCCGCCGCATGCCTTGGACGGGGCTCTTTTTCTTGATCGGAGCGGTCTCCATCTCGGCGTTGCCTCCCACGAACGGGTTCGTCAGCGAGTGGCTCGTCTTCCAAACTCTGTTTCTCGGTTTTCAGATTCCGGCCGTGCTGCTGAAACTGGTGCTGCCGCTCGCCGCGGCGATGTTGGCCCTGACGGTGGTGCTGGCGCTCGCCTGCTTTGCGAAAGCGTTCGGCATCTCGTTTCTCGCGCTGCCGCGAAGCTCCCATGCGCGGCACGCCGAAGAAGTGCCGGTCCCCATGCGCCTCGGCATGGGAATGCTGGCTGCGGCCTGCGTGCTGCTCGGGATCGGACCGATGATGGTGGTGCCGCTGCTGGACCGGGTCGTCGCCCCGTTCGCAGGGGTCGCGATCGGCGGGAAAGTGGTGGCGCTCGACGGCTGGGCCCTGGCGCCCGTGAACGTGGAATTTTCCAGCGTCTCTTCTCCGGCGATCGCCCTCGGGTTGATCGCCTTGTCGCTCCTGGGCCTCGCGTTGGTCGCGGTGTTCGGCGGCCTGGCGAAGGCGCGTTATTACAAGACCTGGGGTTGCGGGATCAACCTGACGCCCCGCACGGAATACACCGCGACCGGGTTCGTCCAGCCGATCAAGCGGGTGTTCAGCGCGATCTATCAGCCCACGGTGAAGTTGGAGACGGAGATGCTCGAAGAGTCCCGCTATTTCGCCAAGCGGCGCCGGTTCGAGTTCCATATCGAACCGGTCTTCCAGAAGTATCTCTACGATCCGGTTGTCCGGTTCTTTTCGACCACGGCCGACCGCCTGCGGGTCATCCAGGCCGGAAGTCTCCATCTCTACCTGACCTACATCTTCGTGACGCTGGTGGTGCTGTTGCTCTTTGCCGTTTAGAAGATCGTTCGTCTGGCTTATCTCGTTTGTTTGGTTCAACCAGACAGACCAGACAAACCGGACAAACCAGACAGACCAACTCACATGCTGCAAGCCGTCACGCTCGTTATCGCTCAAGTCATCGTCTTGCTGGCGGTTTCTCCGTTCATCGTGGGGCTCATCCGGAAGGTGAAGGCGTGCCTGCAAATGCGCCGGGGGGCGAGCGTCTTCCAGCCCTATGCCGATCTTGCCAAGCTCTTTCGCAAGCAGCCGGTCGTTTCGACCGCGACGTCATGGATCTTTACCGCGACGCCGTACCTCGTCTTCGCCTCGACGCTGGCGGCCGGTCTCTTGGTCCCGGTCTTCACGTCCAGGATCCCGCTGAGCTTCGCCGGCAACATCATCGCGCTCGTGTACCTGTTGGCACTGGGAACCTTCTTTCTCATCCTGGCCGGCCTCGACGCCGGGTCGGCCTTCGGTGGGATGGGGAGCAGCCGCGAAGCGATCGTGGCGTCGCTGACCGAGCCGGCCATGATCATGTCCATCTTCGCCATCGCGCTGACCGCCGGTTACACGAATCTCAGCACCATCGTGCACAAGACGGCTTTGCTGGAAGGGATCGTGACCGATCCCTCGCCGCACCTGATGGCGCTGGCGGCGCTGTTCATTGTGACCATCGCCGAAACCGGCCGGGTCCCGGTGGATAATCCGGCGACGCACCTGGAGCTGACGATGATCCACGAGGCCATGATCCTGGAATATTCGGGGCGGTACCTGGCGCTCGTGGAGTGGGCGGCCGGTCTCAAGTTGCTGGTGTTCCTCACCTTGATCGTGAACGTGTTTGCGCCCTGGGGGATCGCCACCGACACGGAACCGGTCGCGCTCACGGTCGGCCTTCTGGCCTATCTGGTGAAGGTCTCGGGGTTGGCCGTGGCGATCGGCGTCCTCGAATCCATGTTCGCCAAGCTCCGGCTGTTTCGTGTGACGGAGTTTCTGGGGGTGGCGTTCATTCTGGCGCTCCTGGGGATGATCTTTTTCTACGTCCTGCGAGGATGACGTGTCGCTCATCACGCCCCAGATCGGTTCGCAATTGGTGGACCTCTGCTCCGCGCTGCTCTTGCTGGCCTGTTTCGCCATCGTGGCGCAGCGGAGGCTCTCGGCCTGCGTGGACTTGTTCGCCTTGCAGTCGGGCTTCCTGGCGCTGACCGCGACCGTGGTGGCGTTTCTCACGGGCATCCACCATATCTATGTCGCGGCCGCCCTCACCGTCGTGATCAAGGTCATCGTGATCCCGCGCATCCTCAAACAGGTCATCGAGCGGTTGAACGTGACCCGCGAGCTGGTCATGAACGTGAACATCCCCGCCGGGTTGCTGATCTGCGGGGCGCTGGTGATGCTGGCTTTTTCCATCTCTCAACCCATTATCCCGTTGGGATTCCTGCTGACCCGGGATTCGCTCGCCATTGCTCTCGCGATCGTGCTGATCGGCTTCTTCACGATGATCGCCCGCAAGAAGGCCGTCACGCAGGTGATCGGCTTCCTGGTCATGGAGAACGGCCTGTTCCTGGGCGCCACCGCGGCCGCCTACGGCATGCCGCTGATCGTGTAGCTGGGCGTGTTCTTTGACGTGCTGGTGGGCGCCTTGATCATCGGGATCTATACCCATCGGCTGCAGGATGCCTTCGACAGCGTGGATACGAGCAAGCTCACGATTCTCAAGGAGTAACCCAGGGGGCTGGCGCCCTTCTTCCGGCGCCTGTCCCCTTCCAGCACGGGGACAGGCACCTGCTTCGCAGGAGCCAGTCCCCTCGCGGGCGGATGGGCGCCCCGATTGGCGCCACCCGCATTTTCGTTGTGTAGGGGGTTGTTTTAAGGCTCGGGGAGACTGTGATGGCCTGGTCGCTGCTCTTGCTTGTGACGACACCTGTTGCGGTTGGCGTCGGCAGTCTCCTCTTAAAAGATCGGCGCGCCGTGGATGCGCTTCAGTGCGCGCAGGCCGGCGCGCTCCTGGCGTCGGCCGTTCTGGTGGCGGGGAGCGTAGCCGCCGGCGGCGGCGTGTCGGCGGGTATGCTGCTGCAGGCCGACGCACTGAGCGCGTGGCTCGATGTGATCCTCAGCCTGGTGGGGAGCACCGGGACCTTGTATGCGGTCGGCTACATGGGCGAGGAGATAGACTGCGGGCATCTGTCCTTGACGCGCTATCGACGGTTCTTCTGTCTGTTCGATCTCTATCTCGCCGCCATGCTCACGGCGGTCAATCAGGAAAACATCGCCCTCATGTGGATCGCGGTCGAAGGCTCGACCCTCTCCGCCGCGCTGCTGATCGGGTTCGAGCGCAGCAAGGCCGCCTTGGAGGCCGGCTGGAAGTATGTGATCTTGAGCTCGGTGGGCATTGCGCTGGCCTTGTTCGGGACCATTCTTATCTACTACTCCTCCGAACATCTGCTGGGAGTGTCGAGCGAAGCGCTCCGCTGGTCCCAATTGTATCGGGTGGCGGAGGGGCTGGACCCGACGGCCATCAAGGTGGCGTTCATCTTTGCCGTGATCGGCTACGGAACGAAAGCGGGCGTGGCGCCGATGCATACCTGGTTGCCGGACGCGCATGCCGAAGCGCCGACGCCGGTGAGCGCCATGTTGTCGGCGAACATGCTGACGCTGGCGGTCTATGCCATCCTGCGGTTCAAGGCGGTGACGGATCACGCCGTGGGACCGGCGTTCAGCGGCAGACTGCTGGTGGGACTGGGCCTGCTCTCGCTGGCCATCGCGGCGGCGTTCTTCCTCGTGCAGCGAGACTACAAGCGGCTGTTCGCCTATTCCAGCATCGAGCACATCGGGGTGGCGTTGCTGGGCTTCGGCATCGGCGGAGCCGGAACCTTTGCGGGGACCTGGCATCTGCTGAATCATGCCCTGGCGAAGTCCACGGCCTTTTACGGCGCCGGGCTGGTGTTCCTCCGGCATAATCACAAATTGCTCGACCGCGTGACGGGTCTGCTCGGTCAAATGCCCCTGGCGGGCGGGGCGATCCTGATCGCCGGCGTCGCGCTCGCGGGCCTGCCGCCGTTCGGGCTGTTCGCCAGCGAAGTCTTGATCGCGGTCGGGACGTATGCGGCAAGACCGGAACTGGCCGCCGCGTTTCTACTTCTCCTCGCGGTGGCCTTTGCGACGTTGCTGTATCAGGTGCTCCGCATGGCGTTGGGCTCGCCGGGGGAGGCGGGTCGTGCGCTGGGACCTCGGTGCCGCCTGTTCGCCGGCGTCGCCGTGGGAATCAACGTGGCGGTACTGGGAGCGATCGGTCTTTACGTGCCGCCGGGGCTTGAAACCCTGCTCCAATCGGTGGTGTCGATTCTGACCGTGGAGGCGCCGTAATGGGAACAGGTGCGGCTCCGGTGGCGATCTTTCTCGGGGCGCCACTGCTTGTGGCGGGTCTGAGTTTGCTCACCAGGCGCGCTCAGGTGCTGCACGGGCTGAACCTGGCCGCGATGACCGCGCTGGGCATTGCCTAGACGGCCGTGGTTCAACACGTCTTGGCGGAGGGACCCTTCACCGCGCTCTGGGGGCTTGTCTATCTGGACGCGCTGTCCGCCTTCATCCTGTTGATCATTACGGCGATCGGCCTCACCTGTTCACTATATATATGGTCCTACCTCGACGAGTATGTGGCGCGGGGCGTGATCCCGCCGCGACGCGTGAGCCGGTTCTTTTTCCTGTTTCACCTGTTTCTCTTCGCGATGATCGCCGCGACGTCGGCGAACAACCTCGGCGTGCTCTGGGTCGCCGTCGAAGGAACCACGCTGGCGACGACCTTCCTCGTCGCGTTCTTCAGAAAGCGCGAAGGCCTCGAGGCCGGATGGAAATACCTGATCCTCTGTTCGGTCGGGATCGCGTTGGCGCTGTTCGGGACCGTCTTGACCTATTACTCGTCGGTGCGGGTTCTGGGAGATGTCAGCGCGGCGCTGAACGTCACCACGCTCCAGGAGGTGGCCGGTCAACTGGATCTCCATGTGCTCAAACTGGCGTTCATCTTTATTCTGGTCGGGTACGGCACGAAGATCGGCCTCGTGCCCATGCATACCTGGGTCCCGGAGGCGTATGGCGAGGCGCCGGCGCCCGTCACGGCGATGCTGGCGGGCGTTCTGGAGACCGTCGCCGTCTACGCCGTCCTTCGCAGCAAGGCCGTCATGGACCATGCGCTTTCCGCGGGATTCACGGGCAACCTGCTGATGGTCTTCGGCTTGCTCTCGTTCGTCGTGGCCGCGCTCTTCATCCTGCTCCAGCGGGACTACAAACGCCTGTTCGCGTACTCCAGCGTCGAGCACATGGGCGTCGCGATGGTGGGATTCGGGGTGGGCGGCCCGGCCGGCACGTTCGGCGGGCTCTTTCATCTGCTTAACAACGCGTTGGCCAAGTCGCTCGCGTTTTTCTCGGCCGGCAACGTGCATCGCCGGTTCGCGACCCGCGAGATCGACCACGTACGCGGATTGGCGGCCGTTCAGCCGCTGACGGCGGCGGCCCTCCTGGTCGCGGGCTTGGCGCTGGTCGGCATGCCGCCCTTCTCGATGTTCATGAGCGAGGTCATGATCGTATCGGCGCTGGCCAATCAGGATTTTGCCTCCGATACGCTTCACCTTGGAAGGTTCCTGACCATCACCATGACCGATGATGTGCGCGGTCTCGCGATCGTGACGCTCTTCCTGGTGTTCGCCGTCGCCCTGTTCGGCGGGTTCATGTCTCGCGTGGTCGCGATGGTCTGGGGAGCCCCGCCGGACGGGGTGAAGCGCGGCGAAGGATGGGAGATCGGACACGTGTCGTTGCTTCTGACGATCGCGGCGTTGGTCGGGCTCGGGATGGCGATGCCGGATCCGATGAAAGGGCTCGTGGATCGAGCGGTCTCCGTACTCTTGAGGTAACGAGATGGCGGACGCAAAGACGGCGGTGGCGTTGCTGCAACAGGCGTTTCCGAGCGCGGTGGTGGGAACCGGTATGGTCCATGGCACGCCGCTCGTTCGCCTGCAAGCCGACCAGGTGCCGCTGGTCGCGCACTACCTGCACACCAAACCGGATCTGCGCGGCAGCTTGTCGCTCCTTTGGGCGGTGGACCACCGGCCCCGCGAAGCGCGCTACGAGCTGTTCTATCTGTTCACGCTGGCCGAGCGGCGAGATTGGTTGGTGCTTGTGACGGAGCTGCTGGGCAACACCCGGCAGTTCCGCTCCATCACGCCGTCGATCCACGCGGCCAAATGGTACGAGCGCGAGATCCGCGACATGTTCGGCCTGATCCCCGTCGGACATCCGGACATGCGCCGTCTGGTGCGCCATGAGCACTGGCCGAAGGGGACGCACCCGCTCAAGAAAGATTTCCGGTGGGACACCGTGCTCGCGCGGGCCCAGGGGCAGTATGCCTTCCGCCACATCGAAGGCGAAGGCGTGTTTGAGATTCCGGTCGGTCCGATCCACGTGGGTATCATCGAGCCGGGCCACTTCAGGTTCTCCGTGGCCGGGGAGCCCATCATGCAGGTTGAAGTGCGCCACTTCTGGAAGCACCGCGGAGTCGAAAAATTGTTCGAGCAGATGGTGCTGGCGGAAGCCGTATCACTGGCGGAACGGGTGTCGGGAGACACGACCGTCGGCCATAGCCTGGCGTATTGCCAGGCGGTCGAAGCACTGCTGGGGATCGAGGCGCCGCCGCGGGCGTGCTATCTCCGCAGTCTCTTCCTCGAGCTGGAACGTTTGCACAATCATCTGGGAGATGTCGGCGCGATCTGTAACGATACCGCCTACGCGCTGGCCCATGCTCATTGCGGACGGATGAAAGAGCGCATCATGCAGCTCAACGATCGTTTGACCGGGTCGCGATTTCTGCGCGGCGTGATCCGTCCCGGCGGCGTCAACCTCGACGTGAGCGAGCGGCAACTTGAGGACGTGGCGGCGGAGATCGATGCCATCGAGCCCGATTTCACGGAGCTCGAACGCATTCTGTTCGCCAATGCCTCGCTCACGGACCGGCTGGAGACGACGGGCGTGCTGACCGAGCGAACCGCCTGGGACCACGCCGTAATCGGCGTCGTGGGCCGGGCGTCGGGTCTCGATCGGGACATCCGGCGCGATCGGCCCTTTGCGGCCTATGGAGAACTTCAGCCCAAGGTGCCCGTCTATCGATACGGGGATGTCCGCGCTCGGATGCGCGTGCGGATGGACGAGATTCATGAATCGATGAGACTCATCCGGGAGATCCGCCGGCGGATCCCGACCGGGTTGGTGACGGCGACGCCGAGCCGAACACCGGGGTCGGGAGAATGGACGTTGTCCGCGGTGGAAGGTTGGCGCGGCGAAATTCTCTATATGGTCATGGCCGGCACGGGCGGGCGGATTCACCGGTGCAAGGTGCGCGATCCCTCGTTCGTGAATTGGCCGGCGATCCAGTGGGCGGTCCTGGGCAATATCGTCCCGGACTTTCCGTTGATCAACAAGAGCTTCAATCTGTCGTATGCGGGAAACGACCTGTAAAAATCGTGGAGCGTCCAACCGTGAAGCGTATCTCGCAGGACGCTTGCGAGCGACGCTTCACGAGCGACGAACGACGAGGAGGAAGAGATGTTCCGCATTCTGAAAAAAAGCCTGAAAACCGGCGTCGTGACCGGCCGGTATGCCGAGCCGGCCCCGGCAGAGATGCCGCCCGATGCGCCGGCGGTGGAGAAAACCAAGCCTTTCCGGCGCTCGCTGGCGATCCGGGAGGTGGACACCGGCTCCTGTAACGCCTGTGAGATGGAAATGAATGCGCTGATGAATCCGGTCTACGACGCCGAACGTTTCGGGATTCACATTGCGGCGTCGCCGCGGCATGCCGATGCCTTGGTGGTCACCGGTCCGGTAACCGTGAACATGGAGCGGGCGCTGAAGGATGTCTATACACAGACTCCCGATCCGAAGGTCGTCATCGCCTTGGGGGACTGCGCCATCACCTGCGGCCTGTTCAAGGGGAGCTACGCCGTGACCGGTCCGGTCGAGAAACACGTGCCTGTGGATGTGCGTATTCCCGGGTGCCCGCCCAGGCCGGCGGAAATCCTGCAGGCGCTGAGCAGCATTCGAAAACGGTCCCACGACCGTCGCAGATGATCAGCCTTCGTTGAGTCCGGCTGGGCCCTCGTCGTTTTTCTTCCCTCTTGATCGCTGTTTTCTTTCGAGAGCCTCATTGGCGCGTCCTGCCCCATTTTCCCTCGACGGATGTCTAATCGTGTGGACAGTCGCAACGCGTTGACAATCTTCGGAAAGATTCATTCAGGCGCGATCGGCTGTCTCTTGGCTGTCTAAGGCTGTGGAGCGGCGACCCATTCCTTCTCCAGCCTGACGAAATGTTCAACATTTACGAACGCCGCTTCAGGAGAGGAGAAACGAACGTTCATGAGGCTTAAGCAATCCCGGGCACGCCGGTTGCGCATACGGTGAGCGCTGGTGAAGGCGCGGGTGATTTTGGACCGGCCTCCGAATGACCCTTGAACCTCTGCAAAGAGGGCCCCTTCACCAGCTCTTTTCAAAGAGTGAATAGCCGATAGCTAAGAGCCGGTAACCGGAGGCCAGAAAGACATCGGTATCTCTTCTCTTCGTGATGTGTTTGGGATTGTCTCATCGTTGCTGCCAGCTATCAGCTATTCGCTGTTAGCTCATTAACAAGGAGGCCGTACTATGAAGTGGTCGTATCTACGTCACCAACGCAGGCAGGGGCGTCAATGGGCGACGCAATGTCTGCAGGCCGCGGTGTTGGCGAGCAGTGTAGTCGCCTCACCGTGGCTGTTTGCCGCGGAGCCGGGGGGAGCGCCCCATCAGGGGCATGCCTCGCCGGTGGCGATGCCGGGCTGGACCCAGACCTTGAAGGGCCAGACCGTGGTCGAGGATACCATCGAGGGACGGGCCGATCGCTCCGAAAAGATCGAGCTGCAGCATCACCGACTCATGCGCCGGCTCGAAGAGCAGGCGCAGAAGGATGCTCAGGCCCAGCAGACCTCCGGACTGTTCAACAACATGTCCATGATGCACCAGTACATGGGACAGGACGGGAGCAGTTGGCTGCTGGCGACGGACACCGGCAAGGGAGAACCGGTGCTCAGCAACGGCGGTCGCTGCCCGGCCGGCGTGCCCACCAAGCACTACGATGTCTCGATGATCAGCGTCGAGATCACGCTCAACCGATGGCTCGATTATTACCCCGGTTACATGTACGTCTTGACCGAGAACATCGATAAGGTCAGGGCGGCAGAGGCAAAGAACAAAGCGGCCCGCGAGAAGGAAGGATTTGATCCGGGCGCCGTGTCCACCGGGTTGCAAGGCGACATCATTCAGCCGTTGGTCCTCCGGGCCAACCAGGGCGATTGCGTGAAGCTGACCCTCCGCAATCAAATGGAGGACGAGGACGGCAGCCTGTTCATCCAAGCATCCAGCATGGTCGTGAGCGCTACCGGCAAGCCGGCGACGACCACCAATCCGGATGCGATTGTCCCGCCCGGCAAGTCACAGGAGTTTGAGTGGTATATCCATCCGTATATGCAAGAGGGCGTGCGACAGTTCCATTCCTGGAGCCATGACCGCGAACTGACCGTGTTGGGTCTGTTCGGCGCGTTCGTGATCGAACCGAAGGGGTCCAAGTATCTCGACCCGCTCGGCACCGGCCCCGCTCCTGAAACCAAGAGCGGCTGGCAGGTCATGATCGACAACGGCTCCGGGCCGGACTTCCGCGAGTTCGTGATCTTCTATCACGAGGTCGGCGACGAAGCGTTCCGTCCGTTGAACAAGAAGGGCGACTTCCTGCCGCAGCGCGATCCGCTGACCGACGCCTATCGGCCCGGCGGCCGCGCGTTGAACTACCGGAGCGAGCCCTTCGGCATCGACGAGATGCACCTCCAGCACGAGTACTTCGGCTTCGAGGACGAGTCGTTGGCCTACAGCGCCTATACCTTCGGCGACGTACCGACGACGATTCCACGCGCCTACCTGGGCGATCCGGTCAAGTGGCGGTTGGTGCACGGAGGCTCCGAGGTCTTCCACTCCCACCATCCCCACAGCGGATCGATCCGCTGGCAACGCAGCCCGGTCACGGAGCCCAATATGCTCTGGGCGGCCGGTCAAGATGGGCCGGTGAAATATCCGGTGGTCCGGACCAAATCGGACCGGGTCGACGTCGAAGTCATCGGGCCGTCCGAAGCCTTGGACCTGGAGCCGGAATGCGGCGCCGGGCAGTGCCAGCACCTGGCAGGCGAGTTCCTGTTCCACTGCCACGTGGCGCACCACTATGTGGCCGGGATGTGGGGCTATGGACGGGTGTACAACACGCTGCAAGTCGGCCAAGGCCACACCGATACCATGCCGGACTTGCGGGAATTGCCGGACCGGCAGGGGCGGATGAAACTCGGCGTGACGTCCGACAAGCTGATCGGCAGGACGGTCGATTGGTTCGGCAAGCAGTTCAAGATTGTGGGCAGGAACCAGAAGACCAACTGGAAAGCCGATCCCGCCGTGGTGAACGTCAAGGACTGGGTTGAGATGTTCTTACCGGCGCAGGGGAAGCCCGGCCATACGGACGACGAGCGCGGCCAGATCATGGCCTATGACGCGACCGTGTGGGACTGGGTCTGGAGGGGGGATGTCGCCTACGGCGAGCGGGAGAGCACGGCGAAGAACCCCAAGTATCCCGCTGCGGCCAAGTGGGAGGACAGCACCAGACCCCCGATTCTGTTTGATCCGACGACAGGGAAGCTGGCCTGGCCGCTGTTCAAGCCGCACTTCGGCAAGCGCGTGCCGTTCTCCGCGAACCATAACGGCGCGCCCTGGTTGGAGCCGATCCACCAGGATGAAAACGGCGAGCGGACCAGCGAACCGGCCAAGCCGGGAGAACAGGGCCGGTGGAGTCTGTGTCCGGACAACGCCAATCAGAAGTTCTACAACCTGCACTTCATCCGGCTCCCGATCACTCTTGCCAAAAAGCAGGGAAAGGAGCCGCCGATCGTGGATAAGGACGGCCTGATCTACGTCTTGCACGAGGAAGAACGGTTGATCAGGGCCAACGACGATCTGAAGTACCCCGCGGTCATCCGCGCCAACGTGTATGACTGCGTGGATCTGGTGCTGACGAGCGAGTGGGACGACGACGACTTCACCAATTTCCAGGCGTCCAAGATCAACATCCACCCCCATTTCTTCCAGTTCGACACGGGGAACTCGGATGGGGTGATCTCAGGCTTCGAATACGAAATGTCGGTCCGGCCTTTCACCATGTGGGGGAAGCCGACCAAGCACGGATTGCCGGCGCCGATGGTGGCGAAGCTGAAGAGCGCCGTCAAAGCCGGGGCGACATCCGTCAAGATCGAGATGGCGCCCGGAGCCACGCCCTTCCACGTCAATACCGAGCTGATGGTCGGGATGGACTGTTTGCAGAAGGGCAACGATCCCACGGCCTCGCTGCCGCGGGATAAGAGTTGCTCGGAGGTCGCCCGGATCAAGGAAATCAAGGGCGATACGATCACGTTCTTCAAGCCGCTCAAGCACAACCACCCGGTGAACGACCTGGTGTCGCCGGAATTTGTGCGGTATCGATGGTGGGTGGATGTAGACATGGGGACCGTGTTCTGGCACGACCACGCGTTCGGCGCCACGACCTGGCCGCACGGCGGGTTCGGGGTGACGATCGTGGAACCCTACGGATCCACCTATCACGATCCCAAGAACGGCAAGCTCGTGTGGAGCGGGCCGATCGCGGATATCCACAGCACGGAGCCGATCGGCGCCGGCGTGAGCGGGAGCTTCCGGGAGCTGATGGTGTCGATCCATGACACCGTGCCCCATACCGTGAACGTCATCCAGGCGGGCAACCCGCCGGGACAGCCGGTCGAAGTGGCGCTGGAAGCCGGCAAGACCGTGTCCTTTCAGATGCCGGAAAAGATCCTGATGGCGCCCAACCCCTATATCAACGGGGGTACGCACACGACAGGGAGCGGCCTGAACTTCCGAGCCGAGCCCTTCGCGCAGCGGTTGGCCAACAATCCGGACACGTCGAAGCTGTTCAGCAGCGCGATCCACGGCGATCCGGACACGCCGCTGTTGCGCGCGTACGTGGGCGATACGATGGTGTTCCGGCTGCTGCATCAGCTCATGAACGAGTCGCACGTCTGGACCCTCTCCGGGCATACCTTCCTCACGGAACGGTACGCCGCGGACGCCAATCGGAAGTACTCGATCCATGTCGGGATCGCCGAGCGGTACGACCTGGTGACCAAGGCGGGCGGCTTCCAAGGCATGCCGGGCGACTACATCCACTTCAACGGCCGCAGTTCGCACTTCGCCGAAGGCGGATGGGGCATCGTCCGGGTACTGGACAAGCCGGTGCCGGACCTCATGCCGCTGCCGTCCGGGACGAAACCGTTCGAGATTCCGCCGGTGCCCAAGTCGGTCTGCCCGGCCGACGCGCCGGTGAAGACCTTCAACGTGGTGGCGCTGGATCGCCCGTTGAAACTGAATCCGAAGGCGCCGGACGCGATCGAAGTGGACTTCGAGCGGAAGATCGAAATGACCGTGCCGGAAGGCAAGATCTTCGCGCTCGAGGAAGAAGTCACCAAGGTCGCTGCGGACGTGATGCCGCATCCGCTCACGCTGCGGGTGAACCTGGGCGACTGCGTCAAAGTGAATCTGAAGAACAAGATGAAGAGCAGCCGGGCGTCGTTCTTCGCGCCGGGGCTGGCCTTCGATCCCAAAGACTCGCTCGGCCTGAACGTCGGGAATAATCCCGGCGATCAGACCATCGGACCGGGCGAGAGCCGGACCTATACCTACTACGCGCATCCGGCGAACAAGGAGACGACGTCGCTGGTGTGGGACGGCGGCAATATCGTGACGAATCCGCGCAACGGATTGTACGGAGCGGTCATCGTCGGGCCCCGCGGATCGCAATATCGCGATCCGGTGACCGGGCAGGACATCTCGCTCAAGAACGCCTGGCGCGCGGACGTGATCATCGACCGGAGCCTGCCGGAGAACGCGGGCAAGGTGAACTACCGGGATGTGGCCCTCTTCTTCCAGGATGAGGACAACATCATCGGCACCGCGTTCATGCCCTACGTCCAGAACGTCGCGGGGCTGACGGCGGTGAACTACCGCGCGGAACCCTACAAGTTCCGTGAAGATCAGGGCTGCTCGCTCGGCCGGATCTTCCAGCCCTGCGCGGTGGACAAGCCCGAGGATCCGGCCACGCCGATCATCGAAGCGCATGCCGGAGATCCGGTGCGGATCCACGTGATCGGCGCCAACAGCGAGCAGAACGGGATGTTTACCGTCGAAGGACATGAATGGCCCATCGAACCCTACATGCCGGGCGCGGACATGATCAGCGTGGTGGAGTACGCCGGATCGGAGACCCTGGATGTCTTCCTCCGCGGCGGTGCGGGCGGGCCGTACCGTCAGGCGGGGGATTACGTCTGGTCCAACGCGCGGTTGCCCTACACGCAGTCCGGGCAGTGGGGGTACTTCCGGGTGCTGCCGGCCGGTGATCAGCGTATCCTCCCGCTGAACGGCGCCGGCGCCGGCATCAAGCGCACGGAAGCCGAGCCGGCGGCGATCCCGACCGCGATGCGGTAGCCAGGACCGAGGTGTGAGGACTGAGGACTGAGCTAACCGTACACTCAGTCCTCAGCACTCGGCACTTGAGACGCCGAAGCCTGTTGCACCTCGGCAGGTTTGCATGAGCGGAGGTGAGCGGAGAGCGTGAGAAAGAGATAAGGATGGCGGGGGAGCTGCGAACGAGTTGTGGCTCCCCCGTTTCTTTAGGCCTCTCGCGTGTTTTAGGATGGGGGTATTCATCCACCACACGCGAAAGGAGGAAAGGATGGAGAGTAGACGGAGACAAGCACGACGGTATTGGTTGGGACTTGCGCTGGCGGGGTTGCTGTCGGTGGCCGGACCGAGCTTCGCGTATGAGGAGGTGCAGGTCGTTGACGGGGGCACGCTCACCGGCACGGTGGTGCTGGAGGGAAAAGTCCCGAGGCCGAAAGGGTACAACCTCACGACGTTGCCCGATCCGGTGTATTGCGGCCGGATTTCCGACGGGCGAGGCTGGCGGCTGTTGCAGCCCTTCAACGTCGGAGCCAACGGCGAATTCCGGCAGGTCGTGGTCTATCTGGAGTCGATCGACCGGGGGAAGCCGTTCGGGACGTTCACGCCGCCGCGTATCGAGGCGATCGACTGCCGGTTCCTCCCGTTCGTGACGGTCGTCCGCGATCAACACGACGTCGTGGTCGTTAACATGGATCCCGCGATGCACGACATCCAGGCCTACGAGACCTCGCATCTCGGGCCGCGGGTGCTGTTCAACGTGCCGTTGCCGATCAGTTCGAAATATCCGAACGAGGCCGGACTGAGCGCGCATTTCCACAAGCACTTCGCCGGGACCCCGGTGACCCAGACCGTGAGAATGACGAAAGGGCGGAAGGTCTTCGTCATGCAGTGCGGGTTTCACGCCTACATGGAAGCCTGGGCGCTGGTGGCGGACCATCCCTATTATGCGGTGACGGATAACGATGGGCGGTTCGAGCTGACCGACATTCCTCCGGGCACGTACACGGTGAAAATCTGGCATCCGTATCTCCGGGAACACGTGGAGCGGGTCGTCACGATCGAGCCCAAGGAACAGACCAGCGTGACGTTGCAGGTCGAGTCGCCCAAGGGGCGGCTCTATGCCAATCAGATGGTGGACAGTCCGTACATCCGGTATCAGATCACGCAGGACGTGCAAAGCCAGATCGTCCCGACGCTGGAGAAGCAGAGTTATGAATGATGGCTCTTCAGGAAATCGTGCGGGTCGTTCTTTTTCCCTCTCCCCCGCCAAGCGGGGGCGAGGGATGTCCTGGAGTGCTCTATCCACGCAAGATCCGGAAGAACCTGAAGGATGAAAGAGGGCGAGGCGCGAGGCGAGCGGCAAGGGGTAAAGGCTGGAGCCGTGAAGTGGAAAGCCAGAGCGATCCGCGCGCTGTTCCGCATGCTCGCCTCTTGCCTCGTGCCCCTCGCCCCGAGCCTGGGTCTGGCCGACCATGATCGTCCGAAACGGCCGCCCATGTGGACGCCGCTGTTCGAAGCGGAACGGCTCGCGGCGATCGAAGTGCCGGAGGAGATGGTCACCGTGCCGGCCGGCTGGTTTCTGATGGGCAGCGACCCAAAGGTGGACCGCGCCGCCGGTCCGCAGGAGCAACCGCATCGGCTCGTCTACCTTGATACGTTCCGGATCGACCGATACGAAGTGACGAACGTGCAGTATCTCCGCTATGTCCTGGCGACCGGTGCGGAGTGGCCGCCCTACTGGAGAGCGGAGCCCTTCCCGGAGGAGTACGCGTTGCATCCGGTCATCGGTGTGAGCTGGTGGGAGGCGGACGCCTATTGCCGGTGGGCGGGCAAACGGCTGCCGACCGAGGCCGAATGGGAAAAGGCGGCGCGCGGGACCGACGGCCGCATCTTCCCGTGGGGCGACGAGCCGGCCGGATGGCTGAAGAGCAATATCGCCCACAGCGGCTCCGGACGCGTGAAACGGTATCCGCCGCTCGCCAACGTGAACCGTTACGACCGGGGGGTGAGCCCGTACGGCGTCTATCAGATGGCGGGGAACGTGAGTGAATGGGTGGCCGACTGGTTCGATCCGGAGTATTACCGGCGGGGCGAGACGCACAACCCGACTGGTCCCTCGCATGGGCAGGACAAAGTCTTTCGAGGCGGGTCTTGGAACGAAGATCCGGAAGTGGCCCGCTCGGCCGGCCGCAACGCCGGCGCGCCCGACCACCGGAGCTATCTCATCGGATTTCGATGCGCAGGCGATGCACGTGACGCGTTCAGCGTGAAGCGTGAAGCGCGGGCCGAACCACGATGATCCCGCCTGTGCGAACGACGCTTCACGAGCGACGAGATACGAGCCGAGGAGACCGACACATGAACGGGGACGACATCGGCAGATGGGCGACGGCCAACCGGGTCGTGAACGCGCTCCTCGCCATCGGCGCCGCCCTGGCCCTGGCCAGTATCGCCTGGGGGCTCGACACGCAGGACATCACGGTCGAATGGACGCCGGAAGGCAAACAATTGGCTCTCAAGCGGGTTGCGACGTGGCCGGCGAAAGAAGAAATGGTGCGGGTTCCCGCCGGACCGTTCCTCATGGGCAGCGACAAGCGCGTCGACCACAATGCGTATCGGACCGAGTTTCCGCAGCGGCGGGTCTATCTCGATGCGTTCGAGATCGACAAGTACGAGGTGACGGCGCTGCAGTACCTGAAGTTCGTCTTGGCCTCGAATCGGCAGCCGCTGCTGGATTGGCGGTATGACGGTGGAAATTTTCAGGAGAGTATGGCGTACCATCCGGTGATGCATGTGACGTGGTATGACGCGGACGCCTATTGCCGGTGGGCGGGCAAGCGGCTGCCGACCGAGGCCGAGTGGGAGAAGGCCGCACGCGGGGAGGACGGCCGGATTTATCCCTGGGGCAACCAGATCGCGGGCTTGAGCCGCGCGAATTTCGGGCGATCGGGCCTCTCCGGTCCCGTGCGGGATCGACCGGAGCGGCTGCTGCTGTATCCGCCCATCATTTCCGTGGACAAATACGAGAACGCGGTGAGCCCGTACGGCGTGCATCAGATGATCGGCAATGTGGCCGAATGGGTGGCGGACTGGTACGACCCGGATTACTACAAGGTCGCGCCGAACCGCAATCCAACGGGACCGGAGACGGGCACACAGAAAGCCTTCCGCGGCGGCGGGTGGATCGACAGCACCACGACCATGCGGGCGGCGATGCGCAACGGAACCGATCCGAAAACGAAGATGAACTGGCTGGGCTTCCGCTGCGCGCGGGATGTGTCGGCAAAGGCCAGGCCCGTTGCGGCGGAGGTGAGCGCTCCGGCGCAGTGAAGCGCCGATCTCCGGTGAGCATACCAGCCGCTATTCCCCCGCTCTTCCCTCCCTGCTTTGAAGGGGAAGGGTCTCGGGGAGGGGGTGACTGTCCTGCTACTCGGGGCCGGAAGGAGGGCCACAAATGAAGACGCTCGCCGCGGACGTTGAGCCGAGTCTCAAACGGGCGCTCGAGGCGGTGGATTTGGAGCTAGCCCACAGCCAGTATTGGCTGCAGAACGAATTCCTGCTGCTCGAACACCTTTTGTCTCCGGATCTGGTCGAGGCGCTGATCTCGGAAGCCGACGACCTCCGGTCCGACATCAACCGCAATTATGTCCCCGGGCACAAGAAGGGCGGCAGTGTCAGCTTCTACGTGATTCGGGACCGGGCGCCGGTCACGCTGGCGCTGTACCGGTCGTCCGCGCTCCGCATGTTCCTGAGCCGCCTGGCCGAATCGAATCTGCTACTCTGCCCGGAAGGCGATCCGCATTCCTGCGCCCTCTACTATTACACCGAGCCGGGCGACCATATCGGCTTCCACTATGACACCTCCTATTACAAGGGGAAGCGCTACACGGTCCTGATCGGTCTGGTGGAACGCTCCGAACACTGTCGGCTGGTCGCGAGGCTCTATCAGGACCAGCCGGAGCGGGAAATTCGCGAAATGCGCATCGCGATGGAGCCGGGAACCGCGGTGATTTTCAACGGGGACAAGCTGTGGCATGCCGTGACGCCGTTGGGCAAGGGAGAGGAGCGCATCATCCTGACCCTGCAATATGTAACGAATCAGGAGATGGGACCGTTCAAACGGATGTTCTCCAACTTGAAGGACGCCTTCGCCTATTTCGGACCGGCGGTGCTGATGCGGAGAAAACCGGCGAAAGGATGACACGAGCGTCACCTCAATGCGGAGAGCCGCCATCGGTCATGGAACGGCAAGCGATCTCGCTGACCGTCAGGATCCCGGAAACCGAGGAAGCCCTGTTGTCGGCGGCGCTGCCCTTGGCGCATCTGGCGCCTCGCTATCAGCTCATCGGAAGAGAGGGCGCCCTTCGCGTGCACGTGGCGCACTTTCCGGACCTGCCCTCGGAGCTCTATCAGGCCGCCAGGCTGATCGGAGAAGTGCTCAGCCTCCCCCAGGTCTCGGTGACGATCAATTCGCGGTCCGTGGTCAATCTCTCCAAGTTCCTGAGCGCGCTGCTGTGTTACGGAGAAAGTCTCGGCGAACAGGACAAGGGCGCCTATTGTGCCCGCCAGGCTGATCGAATCGGCGAAGCGGCTGGGTGTCCGATCTGGACATGCCACGCGCGCTGCCCGTTCATCTGCGCGCGGTGCCTGCAAGTGGTCCGGAACGCCGGCGCGCCGCCGGTCGAGGAGCAACTCAAGACGATCGCGGTGCTCGCGGAGGTGGAGTGGTGTCCCAACCTGAAGTTGCCGTAAGGAGTAAATGATAAAGGGTAAGGGGTAAAGGGTAAGGGGAGTTCGAAGTCTCGGGGCCGGCCGAGGAATCATGCAACACATCACTCTTTCAAGGAGGCACGAGCATGATGGGCGGCTGGCTCAGGGGGAAATTGTGTGGACTGACCGGGGTGCTTCTCACTGTCGAGATGGTGCTGGCGGCGCTTTCCCCGGCGTGGGCGGAGGAGACAGGCAACATGGTGGTGTTCAAGGGCGGATTCATGCGCTTGAACAGCAACCGGGCGAACGAAATTTTTACGGATGCGCAGAACGTCACCGGTCAGGGTTTCAACGATGGCCAAAACGGTTGGTACGTCGGCGCGTGGTTGGACAATGTTCTGTCGAAAGATACGTGGGGCATGATAAGCGGAGTCTGGGCCGTTGGGGAGATCGGGCTTCAATTCAATCGCATGAGTTCCCAGAGGGTTCAAAGTCCCCCGGCTGCCGGACTCGCAGGTGGTGCCCTTGATGGCGGAGTGAACAACCAACGGAAGCTGCAGCTCACGATGGTCACCATCGACATCGCGCCCAAACTCAAGTTCATGGAAGGCAGCGCGTTCCGGCCGTGGCTCATCCCGATCGGATTGGACATCCATGTGATCAGCCCACCCTCGAATCAGACACAATATCTCGACGTCGGCGTGCAGTTCGGTGCCGGCTTCGACTATCGCGTCTGGAAGGCGTTTCACCTCGGCGCCGATGTGCGCTATCACCTGGCGGCCAACATGACCAATACTGAGAACAGTTATTTTCAAGTCGGCCCCTATGTGGGGATTGCATTTTGATTAATCGGACGCGCGAGGCGGGACGGGCGTGAAAGGCGAGACGTGTCCCACCTTCGAGCAGAAGTCCCGCTCGCGCCTTTCTCGCTTGTCTCGCTCGGTGATGGCCATGCACCCGCCACCTCGTCTGGTCTACTGGGAACTCACCAAGCGCTGCAATCTGCGCTGCGCCCACTGCCGGGCCGTGCCGGAGGCTCAGGCTGATCCTGCCGAGTTGACCACGCCGGAGGGCTTTCGGTTGATCGATGAACTCGCGGGTATCGGCCGGCCCTTGTTGGTGCTGACCGGCGGGGAGCCGCTTCTGCGGGATGATCTCTTCGTCCTCGCCGACTATGCGAGGCGTCGCGGGCTGCCCTCGGCGCTCGCCACGAACGGGACCCTGGTCACCCGCGTGATCGCCCGGCGCATCGTCTCCGCGGGATTCACGCGGGTGTCGATCAGCCTCGACGGCCCCGACACGGAGACGCACGATGCCTTCCGCCGTGTGGCCGGCGCCTTCGACGCGGCGGTGGACGGGTTCATCCACCTCAAGGAGCTCGGGATGTCCCTGCAGGTCAACACCACCGTCACGAACCACAACCGGGATCGGTTGGAAGAGATCTATGAGCTGGTGCGGAAACTGGGCGCCGCGGCCTGGCACCTCTTCTTGCTCGTCCCGGTCGGGTGCGGGCTGGAGATCGGCCCATCCCTGCAACTGACTCCGCGCGACTATGAAGCGGTCTTGTGGTGGATCGACGAGCTGGTTGAACGAGAAACCATGGAGGTCCGCGCCACCTGCGCGCCGCACATCCAACGCGTTCGGCTGCAGCGGCGAGCGTTAGCTGAAGGTGAACATGTTCGAAGTTTGAAGTTCGAGGTTCGAAGTGTGGAACCTGAAACGCCCGGAACTTCGAACTGTGAACTTCGAACCGCGCAGCCTGCGGCTGCGCTTCGAAGAGGCTGTCTCGCCGGGAGCGGGATCGGCTTTGTCTCGCATCGGGGCGAGGTGTTCCCGTGCGGCTATTTGCCGTTCAAAGCGGGCGACCTTCGACGGCAATCCTTCGCCGAGGTGTGGGCCGATTCACCGGTGTTCGCCGATCTCCGCGATCCGGAACGCCTCATGGGCAAGTGCGGGCGGTGCGAATACCGGATCGTCTGCGGCGGCTGCCGCGCCCGCGCGTTCGGCCAGACCGGCCATTACCTCGGCGAAGAACCGGCCTGTCTCTATCTGCCCCAACCGACTCTCACCGGATAAGGGAGAGCGACGCAGGACCAAGACGAGACGGGACCTGCCGCCATGCAACTGGCCTCCTATTTGCACACCCGGCTGTACGAGCTTGGCGCCGCTCATGCCTTCGGGATCCCCGGGGACCTCATCCTGCCGTTGTACGCCGCGTTGGAGCGGAGCCCGATCCGGCCAATCCTGACCACCCACGAACCCTCCGCCGGTTTCGCCGCCGATGCCTATGGCCGCCTCGCGGGAATAGGCCTGGCCGTCGGCACCTATGGAGCGGGCGCGCTCAATATGGTGAATGCCATCGCTCAGGCCTACGCCGAGAAATCGCCGGTGGTGGTCCTGAGCGGGGCGCCCGCTCTGGCCGGCCGCTCGCCGGAACTGTTGATCCATCATAAAGTGAAGACCTTCGACTCCCAGCGGCGCATCTATGAACATGTCACCGTAGCAGCCGTTGCGCTGGAAGATCCGGCGCGGGCGTCGGCGGATATCGACCGCGTCATCGACGCGGTACGCCGGGAGAAGCGGCCCGGGTATGTGGAGATCCCGTGCGACATGGTAACGGCCGACATCGGCGAGCCAAGCGCAGCCGCCGTTCCGGTCCACGAGCGGGATGAAGCGGCGCTGGCGGAAGCGATGCAGGAGATCACGACCCGCCTCCATCGCAGCCGTCACCCGGTGATCCTGGCGGGGGTCGAGATCATGCGGCTGGGGCTCAGGGATCGTCTCATTCAGCTCGCCGAACGGTACGGGCTTCCGGTCTCAACGTCCTTTATGGGCAAAGCCGTCTTCCCGGAGCACCATCCGAATTTCATCGGCACGTACATGGGGGCTGCCGGCCATCCCTATTCCCGCCGGATGGTCGAAGAGGCGGATTGCCTCCTCATGTTGGGCGCCTGGCTCACCGATACCGAAACCGGCCTGTTCACGAGCGCGATCGCGCGAGAATCCATGATCCAGGTCCTGGCCAACGAAATCGTGATCAGCCATCATCGATACGAGCGGATCGGATTGGTCGAGGTGATGGCCGCGCTGCTGGCGGAAAGGAAGATCACGCCGCGGACGTTCAAGAACGAGTATGTGCCCGAGAGGCCGGACTCGCGCGGAGGTTCGCTGATGGCGGGCGTCTTCGCGGAATTGAGCCGTCTGGACGACCGGCGCTATGTGTTCACCACCGATGCCGGCGATTGTCTGTTCGGCTCGGTGGAACTACATGCCGAATTGATCCTCAATCCCGGCTACTATGCCAGCATGGGCTTCGGCGTGCCGGCCGCACTGGGCGCCGGTTTGGCCTTGCCGGACCGCCGGCCGATCGCTCTCGTGGGCGACGGTGGATTCCAGATGACCGGGATGGAGATCGCTACGTTGGTGCGTTATGGGGTGCACGCCGTCGTGATCGTGCTCAACAATCGGGGGTATCGCAGCCTGGAAGCCTTGGGCGCTCCGGCCACCATCTGCGACATCCCGGCTTGGGACTATGTGACGATCGCCGAAGCGCTGGGGGCGACCGGCGTGCGCGTCGGAACACGGAACGGGTTCCACAGCGCCCTCCATGCCGCCTGCGAGAGGCCGGGCGTGACGCTCATCGAAGTCCTGGTCGATCCCTCCGATCATTCGCCCACGCTCAACCGGCTTCGGGCCGCTGTCCTCTCGCGGCGAGCGCCCGGCGACCCTCGGAGGGACGGCACGCGATCCGCCGGATCGGATCGGGCGGAAACGGTCGCATGACGGTGTTGGTCGTCTGGTTCCATCTGCTCGCGGCGGTCAGTTGGATCGGCGGGATGGTGTTCCTCTCCCTTGTGCTGGTCCCGGCGCTCAAGCGCGAAAGCGCGCCGTCCCAGCGAGCCGCGCTGTTCCGGACCATCGCCGTCAGGTTTCGGGCTGTCGTGTGGTGCTCCTTTGCGGTCCTGGTCGTCACCGGCCCCGCACTCCTCGCATTGCGGGGGCTTTCTTTACTCGAGCCGAGCCGCTGGCCCGCGGCGTTGACAGCCAAAGTATCCCTTGTGCTGCTGCTCCTTGCGCTGACCGGCGCTCATGATTTCGTGGTCGGGCCCCGCGCCAGCCGAATCCAGCAACAACCGGAATCCGATCGAACGGAAATCGACCGTCTTCTGATCACCTGGTCCCCCTGGCTGGCCCGCCTCTCGCTCGTGTTGGCGCTGGGCATCCTGCTCCTGGCCGTCGCATTGGTGCGAACGTAGGGACCGGGATGGATCGAAACCGATGACGCAAGGCTGATCGCCAACGGCGCTTCGGAAACCAACAGAGCGGATGGCTTGAACCGCGACCGCAAACCGGGTAGCTTGCCGATTCATGTCGGACGCAGGCGACCGGATCGCCGATTTCCTAACCGAGGACCATGCGCGGCTGGACGAACTCCTCCGCGCTGCGACCGCCGATCCGAGCCATATCGATCACCAGGCCTAGCAGGCTGTTGAAAAACTATTTTGGACTCCCCCAAACACAGGACCGCACAAGATCGCAGATGCAATTGGAATAGCCCGCAGGATGTT
>FWWM01000751.1_pt1 | contig 106003 bp, 103 predicted proteins | sample 2228351 | NCBI WGS metagenome assembly FWWM01 (sample SAMEA103939774, study PRJEB20133) | metagenome
ATAAGTTATTGTTTCAATTACAAAAATTTATACCCATAAATCGATAGCGCAAAAATTATTGGCTTTTTTGCCCTTTACTGCGAAATGTAGGTTATATGCCTAAAAACGGGGGAGCTTAGGCTCGATAGCAATCTTTTATTTTATTAGAATACCCCGCAGCTCGCTGTGAGGAAGAGCTCATCCGTAAAGGTCTTCATCTCAAAAGGCAAATTTTAAATTCAAAATAATTTTATTTTATTCTGGGGACGCAGATAATGGAGAGCAGCAAAAGCAGCATCCATGCTATCAATATTATCAGATGATGTATGATGGTAGTACGTCTGTTAACAACGCTGAAGTTAGTCAAGAGATGGTAAATCAATCCCTTTCCCATAAGTCTTCACATTACGTATTAATGTCTATTTATCATTAATAAATCTTCTCTTTTGCAGGATGGACCTGTCCGAATAAGGATTAAGCGCTTCTGACATGCAGAAGCGGTAAAGGTCCAAATCTCTAGCTTCATCGCTTATCCGGACAGGTTCCCTTTGGAAGTTCCACAGTCGTGAGCACCCTATCAACCTCTTCCACGAGCTGTTCTTGTGTGACACCATAAATGCTAGCCAGAAGCGCTGCCCCGCCCGCTCCAACACCTTCTTTCACAAAGCCCCTGCTGAAGGCCTGAACAACTGGTATTTTCGATCGCTCAAGGCCTGGATCGATAACATAATACGGCCAGCCGGTCTCCTCTACGATGTCCTTGAAGTTTGCGCTAGCGTCCTCAGCCACGTACTTCGTGGTCGCTATAGAGAAGTCACCCTCAATTCCAAGCGCTTTGGCGAGCAGAAGCACCACAGCCAATTGGGTTCCGCCTGCGAGAACCACCCGCGCACCAGATCCTATGCCCTGGAGAAGACCGAGAACACAGGCCATCATGGGATCTCCGAACTCCGTAACTGCGCGCATGACATTGTTCTTAAAGCTGCCCGGTTCTGCGTTACATCTGCTCAGCGCTTTCTTCACGATATCCATCTTGAGCTCAAGCGGATTCGCATCAAAGCTGCTGCTAACGTTTCCATCAAATCCCATGGCGCGAAGCACGGCGAGAGCTGTAGTCGTACCGCCAGCGATCGATTCACCGATGAATATGCAGTCCGATAGTCCTGATAACTTTCTTCCGAGAAGTGAAGACCTGTGCATTATCGATTGGGCTTCAGGCACACCTGGAGTGTATCTTATATCACCACCAGGAGAGCCACCCATCTCCACATAAGGTACTGATGGCTTCTTCTCGAGACCGCTGGCCACAAAGAGCGCTGGCACGCCTGACAAGCTCAATGCTGCCCTTGTAATTATACCAGGTGTTGGGCAGCCGCCAGGTGTCTCTGGAAGGCCCGGCATGGTGACTATTTTATTAAGCTCGACCAACTCAGCATCAGCACCAGGTGTATAGAACGTGAGCTCAGGCGTAACACCTGCAGCGCTCACTCCAGGTATTTTTCCAACATGTGTGTTCGATATCACGCAGATGAAAATGGGCCTCGCAGGCCTGAATTCAAACTCAGGGTATATCCATCTAGGCATGATCTCCAGATCTGCAATGGTGTATATTAAATCAACGGTATCTTATTTAAGTAAAATTTATTTGTCTATTGGTCAAGAAAACTTAACAGATCTGAAAAGTATATTCTCTAGGAGATGGAGTTTCCAGTCGAGATGCTGTGTTGAATAATGTTCAGCAATTCACTAGCATAGGACCGATTCATACGAATAAAGATTTTGATAATAATAGATATCTAGCGACCGCATCGCCTCGAATTATTCAACACAGCAAGTCGAGATTATACTTTTTCAGAAACATCCATGATACGAGACCTGTCCGGATAAGGATTAAGTGTTTCTTAAGATGCAGAAGCGGTAAAGGTCCAAATCTCTGGCTTCATCGCTTATCCGGACACGTCCACGAGAAGAATCCAAAGTTATATATGCTATAAAACTTAATGATTAAGCATGAACTATGGCTATACGGGGTATGTAGCCACACCGCGCTCCAGCGAGATAGATATCGCAGAATTCCTGAGAGATCTCGGGTTCGCTGAGGATGAGATAATCACTGTTGTGTATGAGTTGAATTCATACAGAACGATACCCGGAACTACGCTGGAGAGGTACATTCATAGAGTGATGTCCTCCATCGTAGAAGAGGACAGGCCATCATTCCTCAAGGGGCTGCTGGTGGGAATAGCTATAAGGCAGGTCGTCGATACACTTCAGGATGACGATGAGCCAGCCCTAAGTGACGAGGAGCTAACTCTGCTTGAGGAACTGCGGAAGCTTTCCTGATATGCTTTCATGATATGCGCGTTCTGTAAGGCAGCTGATTTAGCTCAAGGATCGTAGATCACCGGAATCTTCCGGTTAGCGGCTACTTTATCAACTGCCTCTTTCAGGCCAAGATGCTTCATAGCGCTTTTGCTGGCCTCCACCAGCAGGATGACATCACTGTTGTGAAGCGCCTTGCCGATTTGTGAGGCTTTCTTTCCCATCCTCGGATCTGCCCTTCTCACCAGATGGATCTGTGCATCGCCCACCACAAATGCTCCATCGGCAGAGCGATGGCCGAGCTTGATGGTCGCCTTCTCAGAATCATAAGACAGATCGAAGTCCAGTGGGTAATTCGCGAATTCGTAATGGTCGTATACCTTTTTATCTTTGAGCATGACCCTAAGCTCAGCTAGCATGCTCCTCGCCATCTCCGCCATATCGATCTGGGCCTTTCTCGAAAAATCCATGCATTTAGCGATTGATAGAAGAGTCAGATGATGGAGCGGCTTGCCCTTCTTGTGGCAGTACGCGTGCGTATCTACAACATCATAATCGTCGTCCATCGGGAAGAAGCAAGGTGCATAACTATCGCAATTCTTACACTTCAGCTCTATGATCGTGCTCCTATCGAGAAATGGCGCCAAACCCTCCAGTATCTCGAGCAGATCTATAATCTGGGCACTGACGCCGTTTCTCTGCTGTATGCCCTTAATCATGAACAGAAGTTCCTCAGACTCCATTTTGGACCCTTTAGACTCCTGAACAGACTCGTTCATTCAGCCAACCAATGGGAATCAAGAGAGATTTAAATATTGCCGCAGCTTTCGTGGAGGCTGAATATTTGACAGAGATTCTGGCGGTCGCCCTCTAAAGCGCTGTTGCCACAAAAACATCTAACAATCAACACCAGCCAGCATGCGGCGCTTGATGCTGATCAGAAAGAATCGACCGCTTCTATTGGGTAGCCTTAGATCGGCTCATCTGCGATAGACAGCTGCTTTCCTCCATGTCATGTGATTTCGCCCCCGTTTAAAATTACAGCATCCAATCCCGCCCGAAAGGGGCCTTCTGTCTGGTCTAGAATCTTCTGCGGAGCGCCGAGACGATGAGTTTCGGGGGAATCGCTCGGGCGATCCAGCGGATAAAACTCCTGTAGCTCAGGCCCTTTGCATGTATATCCATGTATCTCTCGAGAAGGGATCTCTCCTCTATGAACAAGTTGAAGAGCTGATCCGGAAAGCGGTGCATTATTCTGGCGAGAAGAAGTGACGCCTTGAGATCATCGCCGAACTCCCTCTTGCATCTTCGCTCGTACTCCGAGAGATCTGCTTCGCCATTGATGTATTCAGCAGCTACGCTGGCTGCGATCTGCCCTGAGCGTATCGCGTAAGCTATCCCCTCGCCTGTGAATGGATCCACCATGCCTGCAGAATCTCCACAGAGCATTACCCTCTCTCCCGCTGAATAGCCAGAAGGACCGGAGAGTGGGATCGCATGACCGTGAAGTCTTCCTGCAACGAGACCCTTCGATCTCATGAAATCATGCATTATACTTCTTAGAGATGATGAGATACCCCCAACCCCAACAGAGAGATAGCTTCCGTGTGGGAATACCCAGCCGTAGCCCATATCTGCATAGCCGAAATGCATCTCCATGAAATCCATGGGCTCTCCCGTCTCGATCTCGGTGACGAGACATGCGCCGTTCGTTCCATTTTTTATGCGCATCTTCTTCCTCAGAGCGCCCTGCAGACCTTCAGCCAGTATCAGCGTTCGTCCCCTGAATGCATCTCCTGCCATGACAGTCACGAATCCATCTCCCTCTGAAATATCTGTGGCTCTTCTTCCCAGCAGAACCTCCGCTCCGGCATCGAGCGCTTTTCTTACCAGCATCTCATCGAAAACGCTTCTTGTGACGAGCGTTGATAGCCTCTCAGATCTTGAGATCTCCGCAAAACGATCCTTGAAATGTATCCTCACCTTGTAGATCTCGGCATCTACGATATCATCGGGCAGCCTGAAGTCCAGATACGATCTTCCTCTCTCAGAGAGCGCCCCTCCGCACGGCTTATAGCGCGGCATCATCTCCTTCTCAATCAGAAGAACCTTCATGCCCATCCTCGCGCCTGCCCGCGCGGCACTGGCGCCAGCTGGCCCTCCGCCGACCACTATGATGTCATACATATGCATGATCTCTCCAGGCTGAAGGTTGGGGATGTCCCTGCTCACTCGCGCTCCGAGCGGCTCGCTCCGTGATCGAGTTCATCTCGATCCTGAAGGCCGTATATCTCTTCGCCTCCTTGCAACCGGTCTTTCACACAAGGCCAAAAGCGAGCTGCGATATGTGTATCACTTAGAGCCCAGAATGAGGAGCTGGTACGCCTCTTTGGCCATATCCGAGACGTCGATGTCCAACTCCCTCGCGACCAGGAGCGCCACAGCGTCCAGCTCCACAAGCCGCTGCAGCGAGTCCTGTCTCTCGTTTATCATCGCGATGATCTCCTTTCTGCCCATTCCTGTCTTGGATGATATCAAGCGTACAGCCCTCTCGAATATGCTCTCCGTCGAGGCCGGCTTGAACCCCACCGGTATCTCGATATCATCCCTGCTCAAGGAATGCACAGAATCACCATCTATCCGCACAAGACCCTCTTTTTCAGCCTCCATGAGGAGCGCTCTCACCTTCTCTGGCGGTCCCCACTTCATATCCAGAGAGAGGGCGAATATGAAGTCGCTTATCTTCAGACTGTTCTTCCCGCGCTTCTTGAATGGCAGAGCCACAAGATATCTCTTCTCCTGATCCAAATGCAACACCTTTCCGAATGCCAAGAGTAATCTCTATCGTTGAGATAGGAATTTAATGTGGTTTGAGTGCGATTTCTTTTCCGATTACATTTTAAATGGAAGCCAGCTGAATTTCTCCAGCGCATTTTCACGGTTCTTATGGAACGAAAATGCCTCCGAACCATTCCACGGGTGACCTTGAGACATGAGTTTTTCCCCTCGGCACACCATCTGTTAGGCAGGTTGGACGTGCCCGGATAAGGATTGAAGTGTTTCTGATATGCAGAAGCGGTAAATGACCAGATTTCTGCCCGCATAGCTTATCCGGACAGGTCCGACAGTTTGATCGATATCGCTTAAAGGATTTACCAATCTTCATTTTCCCAGGCGCAGCCGGTAGTAGCTCATAGGATGCCTGATACGCCTGCAAAGCTCATCCCCTCCAGGGCAGTTACCATAGGTGATCATTGTGGAGCACGATGGCGGAGCATATCTCGTCCCAGTTGAGCCCGCGATATGCTCGATCTGGTATCTGGTCATCTCCTCATCGAAGTCGGGGCTGTTGTTGAATATTTTCATTATCTCCTCAACAGACATGTTTATATTCAGCAGGAAGCTTGTGAGCGCGAACCTAGCGGTGTGGGCGAGATTCTCGCCGGCAGCGAGCTGATTAAGAAGAGCTCTGATGCACGGCGGAAGCGCTTCTCTGCTGAACTCTCCTATAACCACGCTAGCCTGCTTCGTGGATTCCAGCTCTGTCTTTATGGATCTCAGATATTCGGCCAGCTCTTCACACAAGCCCCCTGGATTCAGCGGAAGCCCCTCCATGATCCTGTCTTTTATCCTCTCCTCAAGCAGGCGCAGCAGCTCTTCGAGTGTGATCTTGAGGCGGCCGTGATCGAGCGGCCTGTTGACCAGCTTCCACTTCTGGCTTTTAAATCTCGATGCAGATACTATGAAATCCACAAAGGATATCCTGAAGAGATCTCCTTCCCGCTCTACATCCATCTCCAGGTCCCTGGCAACCTCCAGCACCTCTTCCGTCTCGCATTCCCTCAATCTGCGGTGCGCCAGCTTCGCCTCGGCGAGAACATAACGCCTCAAGAGGTAATCATCGCCTATACAGGATACCATGATCCTTGCAAGGGGGTAAGAGAGGAGCTCGACGTTCTCTTTTATCAAATCGAACGTCTCCATCTCAGGTATCTCTCCGCGCAGCGCGCCCGATAGACGCTCGAGGGCTCTACGCCTGACCGGCTGGAACGCACGGCTTCTGAGCACGACATCCAGAGGAGCATCGATCTTCTCGATATCCTTTGCAGCAGCACGGGTGAATGGATACCAGAAAGTCCTCATTCCTGCTCAATTCTGGGCGCTAGGAGATAGCTCACATAAACGTTGTTCAGGTTGAAGCTCACACGCAGAGGATAGTCTATTCCTATCTCAAGTTTAACCTCAGCTGCCTTTCCGATCGACTTGCTCATATCAGATAGATAATCGATGGAGAAGAGCGACCGCGCCTCGCCAGGCTTCATGTCCAGCAGCTCGGAGCTCGGCATTGTGAGTTTAAGCGCATCTATATCGCCCTTTGCTTCCATGTAAAATACATCGTCCTTCACGCCCAAGACGACGTGGTCGCTGACCTTCTCAGCAGCCTTGATGGCCCTCCGAAACTCGGCTCCAGGCAGCGTAACATGCGCAGGCAGCTCAAGCTCCGGTATCCGCGGCTCCTTGCGTATAGCACTTGGGTCTATGAGGCTCAGGGTATATGAAAGAGAACCGACACCTATTTTGAGCTTTCTCCTCTCCTCGTCGAGCTCAAGCCTAACACGCTCTCCACGATCTGCCATGCTCAGAAGATCGCTCAGGCGCACGAGATCCACGCCAATCTCGCCTGGAGTCGCTTGGTAGAACTCAAAGGCAGACGCATCGATCCGAAGTGAGACCATTGCGACATTGGCCGGATCAACCGCTTTGAGCTCAAGACCTCTCTCAGATATCGTGAACTTAACCTCGTCGACCAAGGAGGATACCGCCTCGATCGCATCACGCAGGGTTTCTGCGTCAATGACCGCCTTCAACATCCTAGCGCCTCCAGAAAAGAAAGTATCTAGTATTTAATATAGTTTTCCATGTGATCCATCATTCAGTCGTACTCTCTCCATGTATTTCCGCATTTTGTGCATCTGAAGAAGCGAACCTCAGACTCATCTGCAGCTCTGAGCTGCCTCAGCCACCAGTAGGCGGTATCGTTCCCACACTCGGGACACTTCGCTTTCGTTGTCGGCAGGCCTGCTGACTCCTGCTCGAGCACTGGCACAACCCTTTCGAGCTTGTTGGTCACTGAGACCATGGGATTGTTGCTCTTCGGAATCTTATGGCCGCATTTTCTGCAGACCATCATCCCTTCTTTGGGGATCATCATGCTTTTGCACTTAGGGCAGAATTCCATCGGCCTGGACTCGACCCGCGTTATATTAAAGTTTGCGAGAGATCTGGGGGGTTAGAGGGGTCTTAGATGAGCTTCGCGATAAACATAATCTGCGAGGATAAACCCGGCATGCTGCGCGATATAGCGGGCGTGGTTGCCGAGCATGGCGGGAATATAGTGTATACACAGCAGTTCGTCCTGGACAGAGGCGTGAACAAAGGGAAGGGCACAGTTTATATGGAGATCGAGGGGGATGTGCGTGGCGGCGTTGAGGGGGTTGTTGAGGCGCTCAGATCGATGCCTCTCGTATACGATGTCTCTGTGCACCCCTCCTTCGAGAAGATATACGGCTCCAGAGTTATCATAATAGGAGGAGGGGCACAGGTTGCGCAGGTTGCGGTGGGCGCTGTCAGCGAGGCCGATAGGCATAATCTGAGAGGGGAGCGCATCAGCGTCGATACGATTCCGCTTGTTGGAGAGGATGCAATAGCAGATGCTGTCAGCGCCGTGAGCAGACTCCACAGGGCGTCGATATTGATACTCGCGGGGGCTTTGATGGGCGGGCGAATAACTGAGGAGGTTGCTAATCTCCAGAAGGAGGGGATACCTGTTATAGCCCTTAAGATGGCAGGTACGGTCCCCAAACAGGCGGATCTTGTAGTCACAGATCCGATTCAGGCTGGCACATTTGCGGTTATGCATGTTGCAAAGACGGCAGTCTTCGATATCAACAGGGTCAGAGGCATGGAGTTCTGAAGAACGTGTCCCTCCTAGCACCTGATGCAAGCATTAAGGTCGTTTGTTATCTGAACCGCTCTCTACTTATTCGGAGATATCGAGATCCTTAAGACGATCCCCCTCGAAGAGATCGTTGGTGGTGTAGAACCTGTCGTCTATCTGGAGCACTGGCGCCGCCAAAGTGAAGATCCCATTAACTCTGAGCTCTGTGAGCGCTTCCGCAGTCGTCATATCCATTACCTCGAAGCTAACGCCTCTGCTCTTCAGGAACGACTTTAGCTGCTCACATCTCGGACACTCCGGCGTTGTGTAAACCCTGCATAACAATCATCTCACCTCAAAGACATGGGATAGTCCCTCTCGGCCCAGACAGCGTATCCTTGATTGACAGCCCGCTCGGCGCACTCCCTGCAGCATGAGAAGTTCGCGAAGTACTCAACGCCGTTGAGCTCATACTCAAAGACGTTGTTGCAGCTGAAGCCGCATATCCTTCTGAAGTCCTCGCCCATGCAGAAGAAGTCGTTTGCAACCTCTGGCGGGCACTCTTCAAGGTACCAGTCCTTCGGCACAAGCACGGGCAGAATGGCAACGTCCATCCCGCAGCCACACGGTCCGTAGTAGTCCTCGGGCCCCAGGAACACGATCGCCTTGTTGACCGGAGGCAATGAACTCACCTCATTATAGCCTAAAGTGCATAGCACTTGCGGGTCCGTATTGTGACCCACTCGCCGATCTCAATACCGGAGCTTGCTCCAGAGTCGGAGCCCTCCGACACGCTTCGACGAAGTCGAAAGTGGTCGAAGGTTTTATCGATCCGCTTATCCGGTATCTCCCCCGGCTATACCCTCGGTCCGAGGGTGAACATTCGCAAGTTTACCAGCTATTTCAACCAGATATGTTGTAGTGAATTCATTTGCTAAGATATATGTAGCTTATGGCCATGCTCCAACCTACGGGAGTTTCAGCCTGCTGTTCTCTACAATATCTTTCCGGCATATCATTCCGGCTGAGAGAAAAGCGAGTGGGATAACCAGGGTTTATAGAGAGGGGAGTACGGGCGCAAAGACTCCGGTCTTCAGGCCGGTGAGGGGGGGGGCGTTCATCTTCCCGTCAATGGTTTTTCTTCAGAGGATTTCATTTGTCAATTCATCTCAACTGGGAGGGACCTGTCCGAATAAGGACTGAGATTTTCTGAGATGCAGAAGAGGAGAATGTCAAAATTTCTGGCCTCAGCGCTTATCCGGACGCCTCCCTGGGGGAGCACGCTAAGACTTATAAAGTAGTGGGTGGCAAGTAGCAGGGATCAAGCTCATCGGAGGAGTATTATTTGGCGCGAAAACCAGGAAGTATGTATAGAAGAATAGAGCGGCCGTACACGCGCAGGGAGTACATCGGCGGTGTCCCTGGCAGCAAGGTCGTTCACTATGATATGGGGAATCTCACGGAGGACTTCCCAGTCAAGCTCTCTCTTGTCGTGAGAGAGCCATGCCAGATCAGACACACAGCCCTTGAGGCCGCGAGGGTGGCTGCAAATCGTTATCTACTTAAGACTCTGGGCAGAAACGACTTCCACCTTAAGCTCCGCGTATATCCACACCATGTAATAAGGGAGAACAAGCAAGCAACAGGCGCAGGCGCGGATCGCGTCTCCAGCGGAATGCGACGCGCTTTTGGGAAGCCGGTTGGAACTGCAGCGCAGGTATACCCAGGGCAGAGGATATTCACATTAGGCGTGAATCCTGACCACATAGAAGAGGCCAAGACAGCTCTGCGAAGGGCCGGACACAAGCTGCCCTCGCCGGTCCAGATAATAGTAGGCTCCTGAATGGTGACCAGGCTTGGAGGACTATCTACAGGGGCTTGAGCGGGCTATGCGAGCCATGCCCGCCACAAAGGGCACGAAGGAGAGGTTCCAGCTTCCAGTGCCCAAGATATTCTACGAGGGAAAGACGACCGTCCTCGACAACTTCTCTGCAATAGCGGATGCTCTCAACAGAGAACCCGATCATCTCATGAAGTTCTTATTGCAGGAGCTGGGCACAGCTGGAAAGATCGAGGGGCATCGCGGCATCTTTCAGGGCAAGTTCACGGAGCAGGCGATCCAGAACCAGATTGAGGCCTATGTGGATGAGTATGTCATCTGTACGGAATGCAAGCTTCCAGATACACATCTCATAAAAAGCGATCGCGTTCTCATGTTAAAGTGCGACGCCTGCGGAGCACATCGCCCGGTCAAAAAGCGAAAGGCAAAGGCAGTTATCGTTAAAGATGTCATAGAGGAAGGCGAGACATACGAGCTCAAGATAGAGTCGGTCGGCAGCAAGGGCGATGGCATAGCCAAGGTGGACAAATACCTTATCTTCGTGCCAAACACATCCAAGGGAGAGGTTGTTAAGGCGAAGATCAAGAAGATCAGCGGCACGCTGGCATTCGCGGAGATCGTGGAGCGGATGGGCAAGTCATGAGGGACAAAAGCATACACCTGAGCTTCACGGATAAGCATAAGTACAGAATGGAGTTCGAGCCTGCCGAGTTCTGGAAGCCATTTGCAGATACCTATCCAGGGGTCGAGTGGTCGATAGGCGAGGATCGCGTCTCAGTGGTCGCCGAGAACTACTCATACCTCCTCGACCTGCTCGTTCACGCAAGGCAGTTCTATTTGAGATCCATGCCATTCGAGGAGCGGTTCCGCTGAGCCGAGTCCTCACAGAATTCTCCAGAGTGCAACCATATACCTGCGACCTCTCTCAGACCGGCCGGCAGAGGGTCTTTATACCCGTTTATATGATTTGGTAAATTCGGCGGCATACTCAGATTACTGAATAGCGCTAACCGGTGAACTGATAGCTCTTTGGCAGGAAATAAATCCCTTGCATTCGATTCTAATGACAATTTTCAGTAGAGCGAGTACACGACCGTAAATTCTAATTTGCGCTTTAACTATTGAGCCTTCTCTCTTCTACACCCATGCGGAACCTATCCGGCTAAGCGCTGAGGTCAGAAATTCGGACGTGTACCGCTTCTGCCTGTCAGAAACACTGCTGTGTTGAATAATGTTCGGAAATCCAATAGCATAAGGCCGATTCACACGAATCAAATTTTTGATAAGAAACGATAGGTAGCGACCATATTGTCTCGAATTACCCAACAAAGCAAGAAATACTTAATCCTTATTAGGACAGGTCCCTCATGCGAGTTAAAAGATTTTTATATCTCCTTCTCGTAGATATCACGGAATAATGAACGAAAGCTGCGTCTTTTGTAGGATTGCAAGAGGAGAAGAGCATGCTTACATCATAGAGAAAGACGACCTCTCGCTGGCCATACTCGACATAAATCCGCTTGCCAGAGGCCATTGTCTTGTGATTCCAAAGAGGCATGTTCCATGGTGGCACGACCTCGAATATGAAGAGGTCACAAGTCTATTCGGTCTTGCCAGATCTGTTGCGGATAGAATCAAGAGGGCTTTCAGCCCCGACTTCGTGGCTATGTATGCAAGAGGCAGGAGAATACCGCACACGCATATCTTCCTGGTTCCTACATACAAAGGTGATCCCGTTGACAGGTTCTTCAACGCGCTTGAGGGCTTTCAGGAGTCGGCTGTGCAGCTCGCCTCGTTGAGGAACGATATGAAAGAGACAGCGGAGATCCTCCGGAGCGTTTGAACAGCCATGGATCTATGGTATGGGAACACCGCCGAGCGCAGGTCTTACAGCAAGGAGGAGAGCATAGAGCGCCTCCTCTCTCCAGAAAGGCCACCGGCAGAGCCTCAGATCGATATCAGAGGTATAGCTAAAGAGCTGGGGTTGTTTCGCGATGATAGAGAATATGATCAGCGGCTAAGGGATGTGGCTATCGGGCTTGTTAGACGCCAGCTTGAGAACCTCCGCGATCCTGAATCGGAGCTACTGCAGCTGGTTGAGGCACTTGACGATCTGAATGTTGCCATCAACCAGATCGAGGAGAGATTATACGAGTGGTCGCTTCTTTATGGAATGAGATCCAGAGGTGAGGAGCTCGCCACTGCTCTGCTCCACATAGATGGAATCTGCATAATGGCGAGATCTTTTATGGATCTCATCGATGCCAGGAAGAAGATGGAGGCTCTTCTCGAATCTAAGGCATCAGAGGTAGCGCCGAACCTTTCATCCATACTGGGCCCGATACTGGCGGCGAGACTGATATCAAGAGCAGGTGGACTCGAGCGTTTGGCTAGGCTTCCAGCATCCACGATACAGGTCATCGGCGCTGAAAGGGCACTGTTCAAACATCTCAAAGGAAGGGCACCGTCGCCGAAGCACGGCATAATATTCAGACACCCCCTCATCCAGTCGTCGCCGAAAAAAGTGAGGGGAAAGGTGGCAAGAGCGCTCGCCTCGAAGATCGCGATAGCCGCGCGGGTGGATTTCTACTCCGGCTCTCTGATTCCATCGCTGGATATCACTCTTAAAGAGAGGATGAATCAGATAAGGAGAAGGGGCGCCCAGATCAAGCCTCACGAGAATGAGACGTGAGGTTTGATGGAGAACAACAGGCCGCAAACTCCTGTATTCAGCAGGCAAGGAAGTCACGCCATGCGAGCTACCCTGCATAGAGGCCTTCCGCTCCTTTGCTCCCGAGCGCCAGAGCGATAAATCTATACGCATCTGCATATTGCATCGTCTATAACGCGGAGATGTATGCATACTGCCGCAAGATGCTTAAAATCGTGAATTCAGAGTAATTCCGCCTTAGGAGGGATTGGCTTGAGTTTTGGAGACGGTTTGAAGGTGATCCTCGGCATTCTTGTGATCGCCTTGGGTGTATGGACCATGGCGGATCCGAGATGGGTTGGACAGAATATCTGGATGTACGGGCTCAACTGGTGGCCTTACACTATGAGCATGATAAAAGGCTCTCTCGGTCCTCTCCTGATTCTCATCGGTATAGTGATAGTATGGATAGTCTACGAGGAATCCAAGGCCTAGTGCGCCATAACACAAGTTTTGAAAAATAGGGTTGGACCTGCGAATCGGTTCTTCCTGGATATATGTATTGAATTAATGTTATGGCGCACTAGCCCTTCGGCTGCCCTAGCCGTTTCATTAGCTTTTTCATATTCATTCGCCCCATGCCCCCTCTCATTCCCTTTAGCGCCTTCTGCATGGCGGCGTGCGATTTCAACAATTCCTTGACGATCTCCGGCCTTGTGCCGCTTCCGCGGGCGATTCTTTTTATTCTATTTGCGTTTATGATCTTCGGATCCTCGAGCTCTTCCTCCGTCATAGAGTCCATGATGTATCTGTAGGTATCAAGCCGCTCCTTTGTGACCTGATACTCCTTGTCCGAAAGCTCAAGCCCTATTCCACCGATGGGGAGCATCTGCATTATCTGCTTGAGTGGCCCCATCTTGTTCATGGCCTCAAGCTGTGTGTACATATCCTTCAGAGTGAACTTGCCCTTCATCATGGCATCTATATCCACGTCGCTCTCGAGCTGTACCTCCTGGGCCTTCTCGATCAATCCCTTTATGTCGCCCATTCCCAGAAGGCGCGATATGAACCTGTCAGCCTCGAACTTCTCCAGATCATTCGCGGTTTCACCGACTCCGATAAAAGCAACAGAGGTCTTTGTCTCGGCGACCGCGCTGAGCGCACCTCCACCCTTAGCTGTTCCATCCAGCTTTGTTATTATGACTCCTGTGATGCCCACTGCCTCGTTGAAGGCCCTCGCCTGCTCGCTAGCCTGCTGGCCGATCGCGGCGTCCATGACGAGCAGCTTGTGATCCGCATTTACTACCGCATGGATATCCTTCATCTCTTGAATCAGATCGCTCTCTAGCGCGTGCCTTCCAGCCGTATCGACGATGCGCACATCATACCTCTTCGTCGCCTCAAGCCCGTTTCTCGCGACCTCAGGCGCGTTCTTATTGCCCTTCTCCCCGTAGAAGAAAATCCCCTGCCGCTCGCAGAGGGCCTTCAGCTGATCATATGCTCCGGCCCGAAATGTATCCGCGCATATGACAGCGGTCCTGAGGCCCTTCCTCTGGAAGTATGTCGCAAGCTTTGCAGCCGTGGTCGTCTTTCCGCTTCCCTGGAGGCCGACGAGCATTATCGTCTGTTTCTTCAGTGGGATGTCGGTGCCCCTGCCGATCAGGTTTATAAGCTCCTGGTAGACGATGTTTATAACGTGCTCTCTCGGGTTCATCCCCGAAGGTGGCTTCTCGTTCAACGCGCGCTCTCTGATCCTGTTCGAGAGGTTCATCACAAGCTTCACATTAACGTCTGCCTGAAGCAGGGCGCGCTGAATATCGCGCACCGCCTCATCCACGAGAGCTTTATCAACGCGTGTGGCTGAAGCGATCTTCTTCAGTGCGCCACGAAGCGATCCGCCTAGGTTATCTAACACCATATTTCTCACACAGACCTACTGCACTTCGCATTACAGGTTCATAACTTTTAGCATCGGCGTGGTGGACGTGTCCGGATAAGCGCTGAGGCCAGCTTGTTACGCTTCTGCATGTCAGAAACACTTAATCCTTATTCGGACAGGTCCGGCGTGGTGCTATTTAATTAGAATACCCTCAGCTCGCCTGCGGTTGGGATAGAATGAAGCGATCCCGCCAGCTATGCCAAAAACGTTGAAGGATCGAGTACATGAATGCCCGCACTGTGGCTTAAGACTCGATCGAGATCATAAAGCTTAAGGAACACACCCTCGGACTGGGGGTATAGCCGGAGAGATACCGGATGACCGGATCCATGAAGCCTCCGACTTCCTTCGCCGAAGGGCTCCTACAGAGTCGGAGCGCAGGATGCCCCACAGCTTGCTGTTGAGAGGAGATCACTTAAGAAGATCAAGTTAAAGAACAAGTACGATCAGAGATCTCGTCAGAAGCGCCGATGATGAAAAGCCGTCTCTGAACCATGATGAGCCCTATGAGTGCTGAGGCGCAATCATACCACACAAGCCTTCTCGCGTAAGCAGGATTCGCGGCATCTGATGCACTATGTTTGACATCAGTTTCGTTTTGGCAGACGATCACAGGATCCAGTAGCTGCTGCGTTTCGAGATGCACTATGTTTGACCATTTTCGTTTTGGCAGGGGGACATGTCCGGATAAGCGCTGAGGCCAGCTTGTTACGCTTCTGCATGTCAGAAACACTTGATCCTTATTCGAACATGTCCCTCCCAGTTGAGAGGATAGCCAAATGAAGTCCTCTGAAGAAAAACCATTGACGGGAAGATGAACGCGCCCTCCACCAGCCTGAAGACCGGAGTCTTTGCGCCCATACTCTCCCATCTCTATAAAAGGACATGATGTATGGCTACTGATCGCCTAAGCTGCTTCATGCTTACTCTAGAGCCCTGCTTAAGAACCTGCCAATGAATATTCGCCTTGTTCCCTATGCAATTCAACTGAAACCATCCCGAAACTCATGGATTGCACACCTTGCATGGCTCATAACCCCGTGACTCTGCCTCTTCCCTGCTGGAGAAACTTATCATATGTTCGGGTTTTATCTTCTTAGCGTAACGGCATTCGGGTAGATGGTATTTCTTGGAGGTTGTGCTTCCGATATACCTAACTTCCTGCTCCTTTTGAGGTGCCTTTCCCGCATTCGTTGCATTAGAGCTATCCGCTTCATCGATCGAGCTCTCATTCGAATCCTTATTCTCAGACCGAGTTCCTTCCTCTTCCTCCGATCCCTTGTTTTTATCAGATACGCTAATAGATTCTCCGATTGAGATCGAGGGAGGATAGATCGATTGTTCTATGGAGCTTTCTGAAAACTTAGACGCTCGTTCTTCACTGAAAATAACGCCACATGAATCTGAAACCTCAAGGCGACATATATAGCCCCGTCCAGGATAAAGTCTCGCAGCCTTAGAGAACTCAAAGGTGTTTTGACCTGGAGGCACATCGATCATGAGATACTTTGCTCTCAAAACCTCACGGCTGTCCTTCATCAAAGCCGCCTCAAGGATGAGATACGGCTCAGAGAGATTGGATTCCAAATCAAACCTTCCCCAGATGCGAAAGAGAGAGCTGCTAACCTCAGACTCAAACTCGAGTTCAAGCATTTTATCCGCGGACGTCCCTGACGAGCTCTTTTGCTCAGTTGCTTTATTCTCTATACAGCCATGAAGAAGAACCAAAAGCGATACAAAGCATACGAGAATACATGACCTCAACAAGAGCACCCAGACCCCCTTATTTCCACTGGAAATCGTGTGGATCCTCAAATGCGAGCTGTGCTTATCCTCGTAAACTATCTCATCTTTACGGTTCGCGTGTCTTAGAGATGAGTTAGTGAAAACCACAGACATCAGATCATGAGATGCTTTTGGGTACGAAAATGCTCCCGACCATAACCCATTTTTTATTCCCAAGAGTGACCTGTCCAGCTAAGCGCTGAGGCCAGAGATTTGGACCTTTACCGCTTCCGCATGTCAGAAACACCTAATCCTTATTCGGACAGGTCCAGCATTCAGAACTGCTGTGTGGAATAATTCGAAGCAGTACAGCCGCAGAATATCGATTCTTATTAAATTTTTGATTCGTATGATTTGGTCCTACGCTATTGGATTCGGAACATTATTCAACACAGCATTCAGGGCCTGCCCGGCTAATCGCTGAGGCCAGAGATTTGGACCTTTACCGCTTCCGCATGTCAGAAACACCTAATCCTTATTCGGACAGGTCCAGCATTCAGAACCATACTTTTAAATATACCAATACACATGGAGAATGCAAGAGCTGAGGCGAGAAATTCCTCAACCCTTTTGTAGCCCTAGAAAAGAACAATGGCGGTGATTTTTATTATGTCTGAAAAAGTGATAAAGCAATGTGTCGAGATTTTGGAGAGAATAATAGGTGATGATACCGTTCCGAGGAACATAAGGCGTTCCGCAGAAAACGTAAAAGGTATTCTTCTTCAAGAAGGGCTCTCCGAGGCGGTTAAGGCAGCTTCAGCGATATCAATACTTGACGAGATGAGCAACGATCCAAATATTCCACTCCACACGAGAACTCTAATATGGAACGTCGCAAGTCAGCTTGAGACCATCCCAGTTGCTTAAGCAAACTGGTTCAAGACATAACATCATTCCCCACAACCAAAATTAGTTACTCTCGCAGCAAGATTAGATAAAGCTGGGATTCCCGCATTTCAGTGCCCTTCGACGAAGTCGATAACTCTCGAGCTAATCGAAAGTATTCAAGGTCAGAGAGCCAGAGGTAGCCGGTGTTTCCATAGCCACTCTTCTTCATCCGATGGTCTATGTTCATTCAGCGTGTGATCTCGATTGAATTTCAACTCTCCCTTTGGGCATACTCGACGAAATTGAGAGTTCATGAACTCGATCCTTCAGCGCTCTCAATTCTAAGCTCCCCAACCATTAGGCGAAGGAGAGAGAAAAATGATGAGCATAATTTTTGGTGGCGTACTCAGATTACTGAACAGCGCTAACCGGTGAACTGATAGCTCTTTGGCAGGAAATAAATCCCTTGCATTCGATTCTAGTGAAGATTTTCAGTAGAGCGAGTACACGACCTAATTTTTTAGTGTGGTAAAGTGCCTACATCGGTCATCGGTTAAGGGAATTATGTAAATATATGATGGGCAGTATTTATCAATTTGAGACTCTAGGTAGTGGCAGTGCTCAGAGGAAATGCTGCCAATGGGATCAGATCTCATTTAAAGAACGAAGGTTATGATAAGGTTTGCAACCCGATTTTATCAGCAGTGTTCTTAACCGAAGACGAATGAAAGTGCCTATTGCCCACTGCTGATCGTTATGCTTCGGCGTTATATGCCTAAAAACGGGGGAGCTTAGGTTCAGAACATTATTCAACGCAGCAGAATTTGATGTTGTGTGGAATAAGTCAAGGCAATGTAGTCGTTAGGATGAGATCAGGGCCGATCCCCACTTTTTCAAAGGTGGGATACGGCCCGTACTATCGGAGGATATAGACCAAAGCGACGATATGACACCTCGTACTTGCTGTGGGGCGGCACAGCATCGGTATAAATCCGTAGATGCCTGCGGCTTCAGTCGCTGGAGCCGTCACGTTAGCCCTCTCGGTTCTTATTCTGGCATCATCATCCGCAACAGCGGTAGGACGTGCCCGAATAAGGATTAAGTATTCTGACATACGGAAGCTGGAAAGGTCCGAATCTCTGGCCCCAGCGCTTATCTGGAGAAGTCCCAGCGGTGTTTGAGAATCCTCAAATATCAGATCGGATCTTCCTAGCTTGAAACTGCAGAGGTATGTTATGGACGAAGAGGAGATGTTAAAGCGCATCAGCAGGATGTTGGAGATCGGCGGTACCATGCTTGCGGAGCATCACGAATGCGGAGCGCCGCTCTTTCGCTATAAAGGCAAAGTGCTCTGTCCTGTCTGCTCCACAGGCGTTGCTTCCGAAGAGACCGCTGAGGTTGAAGAACTCTCTGAAGGTCGGTTAAAAGAAAAAACATCCTCCAGTAGCGAGGCTGCACGAGCTGATGAGGCTACTGCGCCTGAGGAGACTATTAAACATGGAGAACCCTTCAATGCTGTGCGGAGATCTCTCTGCATAAAGCTAAATGAACTATCACAGAGCATCTCTGAAGAACAGGACCCAGCCAGATTAAAGACAAAACTCGAATGTATAGAGATCGCTATTAGAGCGATCAAGCTGCTTTGAATCATCGAACGCATCATCCGAGGAGGTTTTCCATCAGCCTCCTCTTCATGAGTTATTTTCCCTTCTTCGCCGAATGGTTGGGAGGCTCAAGATCAAATTATCTCGCTTGCGTGATGGCTCACGCGACTGAAGTCGCAGGCATCCCCAGCCACAGGCCATGCCGTCCCAGGGCCAAACCCTGCTGCGTTGAATAATGTTCCGAAATCCAACAGCCGAGGGTCATTTCACACGGATCTGAAATTTGATAAGAATCGATGTCTAACGACTACATTGCCTTGACTTATTCCACACAACATCAAATTCTGCTGCGTTGAATAATGTTCTGAACCTAAGCTCCCCCGTTTTTAGCCATATAACGTCGAAGCATAGCGATTAGCAGTGGGCAATAGGCACTTTGTCATATGAAGAAGAAACGATATTATGTGCTTCATTTTTCTGGTGGCGTACTCGGATTACTGAATAGCGCTAACCTGTGGACTGATAGCTCTCTGGCAGGAAATAAATCCCTTGCATTCGATTCTAGTGACGATTTTCAGTAGAACGAGTACAAGACCATTTTTCTCTCTCCTTCGCCTAATGGTTGGGGAGCTTAGGGACCAAATCACACGAATCAAAAATTTAATAAGAATTGATATCCTGCGGCCGTAGTGCCTCGAATTATTCCACACGTTGTCAAATTCTATAACTATACATCTGATTGACGTTGCCGTATATATCGACACGCACTGTGGACATGTCCAAATAAGGATTAGGTGTTTCTGAAATGCGGAAGCGGTAAAGGTCCGAATTTCTGGCCTCAGCGATTAGCCGGACGGGTCCCGTACGGGCCGTATCCTGCCTTTGAAAAAGTGGGGATTGGCCCTGCCTTCGACCTAAGCGATGGGAACTCAGCTTAAGCACGGTGCTCTTCATATTGCAATCTCCACTAGAAATAAAGGGGTCCCCCTCTTCCACTGGAAATAAAGGGGGCTTCACCATAACTCTTAATACTATCCATAACTAAAATGGCTGTGTTCGAGGGAGTTCTCGTGACCACTTCTAGCGGATTATTTGCGAACTTTATTGGTCAGGGAGGCATATTCAAGTCGCGGGACGTTCTGCGCCCGACATACACTCCAAAGGAACTGCCACACAGAGAGGAGCAGATACAAGATTTGGCGTCAGTGTTGGCTCCAGCTCTTCATGGCGAGACACCCTCAAATGTTCTCATTTATGGAAAAACCGGCACGGGAAAGACGGCCGTCGCGAAGTACGTGGGCAAGGAGCTGGAGGAAGCGGGCGCTGGCTCCGCTTGCTCAGTTATCTATCTCAACTGCGAGGTGGTTGATACCCAGTACAGAGTTCTCGCGCATCTCGCTAGGCACTTCGATAAGGATATCCCGATGACCGGCTGGCCGACCGATCAGGTGTATTCCGAGTTCAGGAATGCTCTGGACGAGAAGAAGCGCGTTGTTGTCATAATGCTCGATGAGGTTGACAAGCTTGTCAGAAAAGGCGATGATGTGCTCTACAATCTATCAAGAATAAACTCCGATCTGGTCCAGACAAGAGTGAGCCTCATCGGCATCTCAAACGATCTGAAGTTCACCGAGTTCCTCGACCCCAGGGTCAAATCCTCGCTTGGAGAGGATGAGATAATCTTCCCCCCCTACAACGCGGAACAGATACAGGATATACTGGAACAGAGAGCCGAGATGGCTTTTATGCCAGGAGTCCTCGCGGATGACGTGATACCGCTCTGCGCGGCGTTCGCGGCTCGAGAACATGGGGACGCCAGGCGTGCTCTTGACCTCCTCAGAATCGCTGGAGAGATCGCGGAGAGGTCCAGAAGCAATATGATCACCGAGGAGCATGTGAGAGCGGCCAGGGATAAGATCGAGCAGGATAGAGTTGAGGCGGTCGTCAAAACATTGCCCACCCAGTCCAAGTTGGTTCTCTATAGCATAGTTCTCCTCGAGGAGCAAGCCGCCAGGAATATAACAACTAGTGCTGTTTATGGTATGTACAAGCAGCTCTGTCCGCTTGTTGAGACCGACTCCCTCACCCACAGGAGGATCACCGATCTCATAGCTGAGCTGGATATGCTTGGCATCCTCCATACGGTGGTCATAAGCAAGGGGCGTTACGGTAGAACAAAGGAGATCTCGCTCAGCGTCTATCCTGCTAAGCTGAAGAGCATACTCCTCCAGGACTACAGGCTCAAGGATCTCGCGAATTTCAGCGTGCCAACGCAGGCTCGATTCGGTCCCATCTGACCGTATGCTGATGGATCTGTTGGGCGAAAGGCAGCTAGCATACATTCATCGAGCGTGGTGCGGCCCTCCTCTGCTGGAATTCATCGCATCCGGCCTCTAGGCTTCAGGAAGGCCGTTTTCATGAATTCCGGTTTCGCCGAATTCCTTCACTATTTGAACCTCACAACCCAGCGGAGAATGTGCTCGGATAGCAAAGCCCGAGGATCAGAATTAAGAATCTGCCAGTTATGCCCGCGTCAGGAGCCCGTTCGAATAAGCATAAATTATCTCATATAATAACAGAGGAGCGAGGATTCCTATAAACCTCTCTTTTAAGATTCTCGCTTGTTGCTGCATACTTGTATTAATGATATTTTATACCAAAAAGGTGGGTTTTTAGAAACCCTCATGAAGTATCTGAGATGATATTCGCAAGGCATGCGTCTCAGATGTTGAGCAATTCTCACACCTCTGAGGTCATACCGAAACATCTAAGCAATTGGTCATTATACGTTAACTTAAGGCATAGTTAAAATAAGAAAGGTGGACGCATGACTGATGCTCTCAATAAAATAATTTTGGCTATTGCGTTGGTATCTCTTTCAGGTTGTATCGGTCCGTCTGGTGGGCCTGAGTCGGCCATTCCAAACTCCACCGCGTTGGTGGATGATCTGATCAGGTCTTCTGGCAATGTGACCTCATATAAATTCACTACATACGATTCGATAAGCGCAGAGTTTCTGAATCTGACAGAAGGCTATTCTCTTGAGGACAGGCTCTCTTATATCCTGAGAGAGGATGGGGCGATATCTATAGGGACGGATGGCTCCCAGAGCATGCTCAAGGTATCTCAGGAGAGCTCGATGAACTCGCAGAGGTACGAGAATCTGAGCACATCCCTTAGCAGAGATTACTATATAATAAACAACACTAGGTACGAAAGGGTCGATAACAACTGGACCCGTCTATTCCTGCCCTATCCGGATTACGAGCTGCTTCGAGAGAACAGACTTTTCCTGCAGTTGGACATAATCAACAGGTCCAAGGCAGAGATCCTTGGCTCTGAGAGTGTGGATGGCACCGACTGCTGGAAGCTCAGGATCTCGCCTGATAACAGCACAATCCAAGCGGCCATAATCGCTCTGGAGGTCAGCAATATCTTGGGAATACCACCGCAGCTTCTGCTAGCGATGTTCAACACCACCGAGCTCGAGAGAAACAGCAGCATAGAGTGGTTTGCTTGGGTTTCAAAGGTGGATCACCATCTCCTAAAGAAGACGGGCACTTTAGAAGCGAAGATCACGCCTGAGGTTCTGAGCATAACATCTCCAAGTGTCAGATTCGAGATAAATGTCAATACCGAGGAGAGCATGAGGTTCTTCGATTACAACAAGCCGCTCGAGATAGATGTGCCGGAGGAGGCGAAGACGGCGGTGATGCTGATACCGGTGATAAATGCGACATCTCAAGGTGTTACAAATGGATGAGCTTGAGAGGCTTCTCCTCAAAGAGAAGCCCTGCCAGGCTCTCCTCGCGATTCTGGAGCTCAATCCTGCCTATGTCTCGCTCGTTGCGAAGGAGATCGACTCCACCTTTGCCCACACGCTGCGAATAATCTCGCAGCTCGAGCAAGCAGGCCTGATTTCCACAAAAACTTCAGGGCGGATGAAACAGATCGAGCTCACAGAGCCTGGAAAAAAGGCCGCGGAGGCCATCCGGATTCTGAGAAATGCATTGGAAGAGGCGGCAAATGCGAAGAAGCGCATCAAGAGGATCTCTGAGTTGCTGGAGCTGGCTGAGGGGCGTCCTGGTGACAAACAGCTGCTCGTGGGCCCTCTGCGAAGAGACCTGGCTCTGCTTAAATCCAAAGCAGATAGTAGTGAGATTGGGTTCTTGGAATCCAAGATACGTCGCATGATAGATAATAGCAGGTCGCAAACGTCGATCTTCCAGGCGGAGAGGAGTTTGCATCAAACCCAGCTTTAACTCGCAGGAGCGGGTGGACAGAGGAGAAGTCGTCTTTGGGTTTGGGATGAAAGCATGGTCATCCCCTTTCAGGGCACAATGCAGATCAAATTATTTTTGTACGAAAATGCCACGGAATCATGAGGATCCCTATAAACCTCCCTTTTAAGATGGTGAGATCGATCCATCTGCTGTATACTACCGATGGCGCCTTGAATTATTCGAGACAGCACCGCTAGCAAACCTCTCGATTATCCAGTCGTTTCTCACCTCCGGGCTGAAGAGAATGCCGTAGATCTGATGATCTCTTGAGATGAACGCCTCGCAGCCCTCGGCGATCTCCTTTAGTCCTTCTGGCAGATCGACTCCGAAGCTGTGAAGGTGGAAGCCGGCAAACTTTCTTCTCTCTCCCAGCAGGGGGGTATCGACGGTGATCTTTATCTCCTCCATGCCTATGTGTACCCTTGGTACAATCCTGCCACCAAGGGCGGAGCATATGGCTGCAGCGCCTGTTGATATCCCAAGCATCGGATCTTTCCATTCTCCGATCCAGGATATCCAATCCAAATCCTCAAGGCAGCGGCGGTCCTTTAGAGCGGTCCCGCAGAGTATTATTTTATCGTAATCAAAGGGATCCTCCAAGCGGCTGTAATGCACCACATCAAATCCAACTTGGGCTTTACGCAAGATCTTCTTGACGGGATCTACAAACTCGTAACTTGATAGAGAATCCTCATTATAGCAGAGATCCACAACGAGAATCATTTCTCCACCAGCCTTGCGGATCTTATCTTAAGCTCGCCACGATTCCCGCTGTATATCTTTTCGGCCTCGAGAATCTCAAGATGCTCTCTGAATATCGGTCCATCCAGCACCAGTGTCTCTATCTCCCCTCCCTCTCCAGAAGGGCTTATTCCGTATCTCTTCTGTAGCTGGCCGAGCTTTGTTATCATCTTCTCATCAATCTCCGCGCCCACCATGCTTTCATCCAGGGGATAAGCGAAAACACCTGTGATCACGATCTTGAATCCTTCTGCGACTAACATCTTAAGGTACTCAAGCTGATCTATCTGCCAGAGCGGGTTGAAGCACCAGAGATCGAGTTCATTGCATATTCTCTGAACCCTTGACGACTGGTATATGGATTCAATAGCTCCTGTGACTATGCCCTCGATGCCGTAGAGCCTTTTAGCCTCGACTATCGCGTCTCTGAGATCCTCAAGCTCCTTCTCCTCCTCACCTGGGGTCTGCCACTTTAGGATATCGATGCCTATGGCACGCGCCACCAGCTCCGCCAGATATATGTTCTCAGTGTGGAACATGTAGCTCTCCTGGTTTTGGGAGATCAATGTTATCAGGCATCGAACATCCTCCTTCATCATTGCTCTATAGCATGCGAAGACGGAGTCCTTCCCGCCAGTGAAAAGCACAGCTAGCCTCATGCTGTTCTAGAAACATACGAAAGAGATAAAAGGTTAGTGCCCCTTGATAGGGGCAGTCTGAATAAAAAAGCGAGTGATATTCGAGACTGCTTCATAACGATCTGTTGCCCATGAAAAACATAACAACCGGAGCAGATACTGTCTGCTGTTGTAATGTATCCATGAGGTGAGCAGGACGTGTCCGAATAAGGATTAAGATTTTCTGACATGCAGAAGCGTAACAAGCTGGCCTCATCGCTTATCCGGACAGGTCCGGTGAGCAAGAAGAGGATCATACGAGCATGAACGAATACAAGCTTCTAGTACAGAGGATAGGGCTGATAGGCCTCGCGAACGTGCTGGTGAACTTAAGCGGTTTGTTTTTGCTGCCGATTCTCACGAAGAGCTTGCCTGTTGAGGATTACGGTATCTGGGCTCAGGTTAATGTTACAATCAGCCTCGTCTCATCTATCACGCTCTTGGGGCTGTCTGCATCCCTTCTCAGGTACATGTCGGCATCGAGCAGAAGGGAGGATATACGTGAGTGCTTTTACTCGATACTCTCTGTGGTTGCGCTGACCGGAATATCTGTGATGCTTCTCGTTTTTTATCTTGCCGGGCCGATCGCTGATAACCTCTTCGGCCAGAACATCGCAGTTGTCAGATTGCTTTCTGTCATCATCTTTATAGAATCCCTGAACTCGTTATTATTTAATTGCTATCGGGCTTTACAGCGCATGAAAATATACGCGCTACTCAGCATAGTCATGGTCTATCTCACCATCCTTCTAGCGTACTTGTTCGTCAAATCAGGCCTAGGGATCTACGGTGCTGTGCTCGGGTTGGCAGCGTCAAAATTAATAATATTTATAATATTATTTTCAATATTATTTGTGCATATTGGTTTTGGAGTGCCGAAGTTCGGTAGACTCAGAGAGTACATATCTTTTGGGTTGCCTATCGTTCCGGCTTCTGTATTCGACTGGATTGTGAACTCCAGCGATAGATATGTGATAGGTATTCTCTTAGGCACCGCATGGGTGGGATACTACAGCCCCGCATATCTCCTCGGAAGCCTGATCTCCATATTCATAAATCCATTGGGAATCGTACTGCCTGTTGCTCTTTACAGGTATTATGATAAAGGCGATATGGCTTCTGTTGAGAATCTATTGGGACTTACGATAAAATATTTCCTCGCTCTTGCTATACCAGCGGTCTTCGGTTTAACTCTTTTATCGAAGTCCATGCTGACGGTGCTCTCCACACAGGATATCGCAGAGCATAGTTATCTCATCACACCCTTTGTGGCAGTTGGCATGCTTTTCGTTGGGGTTGCATCTGTGATGTCTAACGTGATATATCTTGTCAAGAAAACCACGGTATCTATGAAGATCTCCTTTATGGCAGCTGTAATAAATCTCTCCCTTACGCTGATTCTTGTGCATCAGGTGGGCATACTGGGCGCAGCTCTCGCGACCCTCGTGACTTTTGGCTTTAGTTTAGTATGCATATTTTATTTTGCGAATCAGTTTGTGCGAGTGGCTATCGATTATGCATTTATATTAAAATGTTTTTCAGCATCTTTCGTTATGTCTCTACCAATACTTCTTTGGCAACCGGAAGGACTAATCGAGATACTGAGGACTGTGATCTCCTCGATCGGCATATATTTACTGGTCCTCTTTCTCATGAAAGGGATAAAGAGAGATGAGATGCGATTCATTCTCTCTTTGTTTAGTTGGACCTGTCCGGATAAGCGATGAGGCCAGCTTGTTACGCTTCTGCATGTCATAAACCTTAATCCTTATTCGGAGAGGTCCGTTTAGTTCGTGAAATCGCAACTGCAGCGATCTTGATGGTCTGATATGTGGCATGCTTCGATCTGCCGGGATGGCAGCATCACATCACGCATAGCATCTTATGCATCTGAGGTATCACCATCGCCTTTTCAGGTCCGATATAATCGGCTGCGATCTTATGGAAGGAAAGCAATTTGCTCTCGCTGATTCTATCTCCCGAGACCGGCTGTATAACAAGTGCATCCGGCTCTGGGATCTTAGCGCATATGCTTTCGATCTCCGCCGCGGTGGTCTCGGGAAGCACCACCATCTTAGCTATCGTATATATGCCTCGTTCAGCTGCCAGGGCTATACAAGAAAGCTCATTGCTCAATATCTTCTCGCTTTGAGATAGATGATGGCTGGGGAGCTTTATGTCGATAGCCGCCAGATCGATATGATCGAGAAGAAGAGAAAAGCTGTAACATGAGAATCCGTTGGTCTCCAAATAAACTCTGAGTTTGTGATCTTTCAGTTCCTGTGCGAGTCTTTTGACGAAAGCAACCTGCTCCAGAGGTTCACCCCCAGTGATCGAGACGCTGTGGACCTCTGGCGTCGCATGTATCTTCACCCATCTCATAACATCTGAGCATCTCAAAGGATTGTCGAGCTCTATAAAGCAGCGAGATCCAGGCGTTTGCTCGACCATGCATCTTTTTGTGCGGCTGAGAAATGCCTTCGTGTCGCAGTATCTGCAGCCGAGAGAGCAGCCTGTCATTCTCACGAAGATCTGCCTCCGGCCCAGAAGCGGCCCCTCCCCCTGGAGGCTCGTGAATATCTCTCCGACAAAGCCCTCATCGCATATACTCTGTCGGGTCACGAAGACCAGCCTCCAAGAAGCCCCGCCTGCGGTGCTGGCATGATTCGCAAATGCCACAGTGCGCTGATCCGTTTAGGTAGCATGACCAGGTGAGGTCCAGAGGTGCCCCGATCTCGACGCCGAGGCGCACGATCTCCCTCTTTCTCAGATTGAGAAGAGGCGCCACGACCTGTGGAGGTCTGCTGAACGATGCAACCGCTTTCTCCAGAAGCGTGTTGAAGCGCTCGACAAACTCAGGTCTGTTGTCCGGATATGATTGGGCCTCCTCCGCATTGAACCCGACGTAGATGTCCTCCGCGCCTAGATACTCTGCATATGCGGATGCCATCGATAACAGCACCGCGTTACGACAGTACACCCATGTTGGGGGCGTTGTGCAATCATCCAGTGAGACCTCATCTCCCTTCGGAATCCTCGCGCCCTGGGTTGTCAGAGCCGAGAGGTTCTTGAATAGATCTAGCCTGGCGAACATGAGAGAGGACGCGGATAAAGCATCTCCGATGCGTTTCACCGCCTCTATCTCTTTCTGCTCGGCCTGCTGACCATAGCTGACATGGAAGAGGTAGAGATCGAGCCCCTCTCTTCTAGCGATGGTTGCCGCAATTGTAGAGTCCAGCCCTCCTGAGCAGAGGCAGACTGCTTTACTCATCCGTCATCACCCACTTGTCCCGACCTTCCCAGAGCTTGACCGCTACAAGCGAGACTTTAAAGGGATCGAGCTCCTCATTCACTCTCCTGCGTATATGAGATGCGATGATCTCTGCGGTTGGATTTTCGAGGATGCCGTTCAGATCGTTGTGATCCAGCTCGTCTATCACTTTTTTGACCACCCGCTTCAGCTCGTAGAAGTCCATGACCATGCCATCTTCTCCTACAGACCCCTGCAAAATCACCTCCACTTTGTATGTGTGGCCGTGTATCTGGGAGCATCTTCCCTTGTGCATGGGGAGATGATGGGCAGCATCGAACTCCATCGACAGGCCTATCTTCATTCGAGCCTTCCCCTCATTCTGTCTATCTCGTCGAGCTGGTCGAGCATCTTCCGTAGAGCTGTTCGAACCGCGTCTGAAAAGCTCACGAACTTCTTCCCATCGCCTACATGTCTATTGATATCATCTATTATGTGCTGGGGTATCTCCACCGTCACCTTGGGCATGATATTCCTCCTGTATGCCCAGGGGAATACCACAATATGAACTTATCTATGGATATGGTATCAAGGTCAACAATCCTGTATGCTGGTGAATATATCGGGAGGTTTTTAGGACGAATGCAGGGCAGATCTCCGTATTTTCAAAGGCGGGATACAGCCCATACGTGTTGATAAATACATGACCTCCATACTGCCGTGTTGAATAATGTTCGGAAATCCGGACGTGTCCGAATAAGGATTAAGGTTTATGACATGCAGAAGCGGTAAAGGTCCGAATCTCCGGCCTCAGCGCTTATCCGGGCAGATCCAGAAATTCAATAGCAGGTCGTGTACTCTCGCTCTACTGAAAATAGTCACTAGAATCGAATGCAAAGGATTTATTTCCTGCCAAATAGCTGAGAATTCCTATGAGGTCTCCTAAAACCCAACTTTTTGATCCTAAGCTCCCCACCCATTAGGCAAAGGAGAGAGAAAAATGAAGCACATAATATCGTTTCTTCTTCATATGGCAAAGTGCCTATTGCTCACTGCTAATCGCTATGCTTCGGCGTTATATGCCTAAAAACTGGGGAGCTTAGGTTTGATATAAACTATTATTAATACAAGTATGCTCCAACAAGCGAGCATCTTAAAAGGGAGGTCTATAGAAATCCTATATAACATCTATTCATTAAACTCTGCATTTCACTCTTTGTTCTCGGACATAAGATATATTCAGATAGAGTCTGCGAAGTTTTATAAGCAATCAGAGGACAATATAACGTTTGTTTTGTAATTTATAGGTTATACGTGGTGGTCCAGTGGTAACAGTGGAGAATCCTATCCACAGGGCTTATCTGCTAAAGATTGTTGGCGAAGATGGTCTGAGGATCGTGGAGGCTATGCCTGAGGAGGAGGTAACGGATGAGCATCTCGCCGAGGTTACTGGCATAAGCCTCAATACCGTTAGAAGAACGTTATATCTCCTCTATGAGCACAGGCTTGCAGTATACCGAAGAAAGAGGGACCCCGACAGCGGATGGCTTACGTATCTGTGGAAGATCTGTCCGGAAAGCCTAGATAGCGCTCTCGAGGCCGAGGTCAAGAAGCTCATCAACAAGCTCAGTGCAAGGCTGAGCTATGAAAAGGATCATGTATTCTATGCATGCGTGAACGGCTGCGCTAGATTTGTATTCGAAGAGGCAAGCGAAGCTAATTTTACATGTCCCTTCTGTCAGGGAAGCTTGGAGCACATGGAGAACAGCATGATCATTGATGTGATAGAGGAGCGCATAAGAGAGCTCAACGCTGCCTTATGCCAGTAATTCGCATTCAGCAGCCTTTTTTTCTAGCCGAGACCCTTGATTTAATGAGATTCCTCAGCGGCTCGATCTCGCCGCGCTTCGCGGATATCGGTGCTATCCTGTAATCCCACCGCCTCCACGGCGGCTCCATGCCTAGACGTTCTGCAATCCAGTTCAGGACGTCCTCCAGGTTTGCGATCCTGTCGATCTTATTGGCTGCGAGTATCGGATCTAGATCTAGATCGCAGAGAAATTCCCACATCTCTATCTCGACAGGTATCTCCCCTCTGCTTTCCCATCTATCCGCTATCTCAAGAAAAGATGCCGCATCTATGACCTGAACTGCCGTGACCATCTTCTCAGCATGCTCTTCTAGGTATCCGACTATCAGATCCTTGACGCGCTCCTGCTCCTTGAAGCTGCGATATTTCATGAAGCCATATCCAGGCATATCTGTGTATATCAGACTGCCAATTTTAACGGAATATGGTGATAACGTTATCCCGGGTCTCCTTCCGACGGCGACTTTCTCGCCGGTAAGAGCCCTGAATAGCGTGGACTTCCCCACATTGGATCTGCCTACGAGAACTATCTCACACATCCTTTGGTAGTATCCATGCACCCTAAAAAATAGCCTTCCCTTCTGTATCGATATGCGGCAAAAAAAAGCAGCGGACCCGCCGGGATTCGAACCCGGGTTTGAGGCTCTCTCCGCAGAGCTCCGGAGGCCTCTGTTCTATCCAGACTATACTACGAGTCCAGCTTCTGAGTCCGGCTAACTCTCTAGCACAATCTCAATGTTCACGTTCTTGGGAACTTGGATCCGCATTAGCTGCCTGAGGGCCCTCTCATCCGCATCCAGATCGATCAAACGCTTGTGCACCCTCATCTCCCAGTGGTCCCAGGTAGCCGAGCCCTCGCCGTCCGGACTCTTTCTGCACGGAACCACCAGCCTCTTCGTCGGGAGCGGAATGGGGCCGGCCATATGTACTCCAGTTCTCTGGGCGATCCCACGCACTTGATTGCATATCTCATCAAGTGTCGCCGGGTTCGTCCCAGAGAGCCGTATCCTCGCCTTCTGCATGCTTAGACACCGGTTTTACCTTGGAGTTACATTCTGGCACATGCCTGCTGCTATAGTCATGCCCATATCCCTGATCGCGAACCTTCCAAGCTGCGGGATCTCCTTGACCTTCTCAATGACCATCGGCTTGGTGGGCTTCACCGAGATGATCGCGGCATCGCCGGTCTTTATGAACGCTGGGTTCTGCTCCTTTACAGAGCCGGTCCTGGGATCGAGCTTGGCCTTTATCTCGGTTATCGTGCAGGCAACCTGAGCGGTGTGGCAGTGGAAGACGGGCGTGTATCCGGCAGAGATCGCACTCGGATGCTGGAGAACGACGATCTGCGCTGTGAACTCCTTGGCCACAGTCGGCGGCTTCTCAACGTGGCCGCACACATCCCCTCTTCGGATGTCGTTCTTGCTGATGCCCCTGACGTTCCATCCGATGTTGTCCCCTGGATATGCCTCTGGGATCTCCTGGTGGTGCATCTCTATGGACTTGACCTCTCCAGTCACGTGAGCCGGCTCGAAGATGACCTTATCGCCCTTCTTGAGAACGCCAGTCTCAACACGTCCTACGGGCACTGTGCCGACACCGGAGATCGTGTATACGTCCTGCACAGGTATGCGGAGCGGGAGGTTCACTGGCTTCTGAGGCTCCTTCAGAGCGTTGAGCGCATCAAGTATCGTTGGGCCTGTGTACCACTTTGTACTATCGCTGTGCTTCACAACATTATCGCCGTTGTATGCCGAGACGGGTATGAATGGTATCTCATCCACCTTATAGCCTACCATCCTCAGGAGCTTGCTTACCTCTTCCTTGACCTCCTTGAACCTCTTCTCGCTGTATGGTGGCTCTGTCGCATCCATCTTGTTTATTGCGACGATAAGCTGGTTGACTCCCAGAGTTCTCGCGAGGAAGACGTGCTCCTTCGTCTGTGCCATGACACCATCTGGTGCCGCTACTACGAGCACCGCGGCATCTGCCTGGCTCGCGCCTGTGATCATGTTCTTGACGAAATCCCTGTGGCCCGGGCAGTCGACGACTGTAAAGTAGTACTTATCTGTATCAAAGCGCTGGTGTGCGATATCGATTGTAACGCCCCTCTCGCGCTCCTCCTTCAGACTGTCCATGACCCACGCGAACTCGAAGGTTGCCTTGCCCTTCGCAGCCGCTTCCTTTCTATACTCCTCAATGGTGTGCTCATCGATCGCACCCATCTCGTACATCATCCTTCCGACGAGCGTTGACTTGCCGTGGTCAACGTGTCCGATGAATGCTAGATTAAGGTGAGGCTTGGCCTCTGCCATTTTGATCATCTCCTTTCTAGTGGTTTCATCCGTATTTTCTTTCTGCCTTTAAATCTTTTCCAGCGATTCAAGCCTTGAGATAGTCACTTGGAGTTGGCATTTCAGGCTTCAGACCCTTTCGGGTCCTGATCTGGCGAACCGTCTCCAGCATGAGGTTAGCTGGTATCGGCTCGAAGCCTGCGAACTCTGTTGACCATAATGCCCTGCCCTCTGTAGCAGACCTTATAGCCCCTGCGAAGCCGAACATCTCTGCCACGGGCATCTTGCACTTGATTGTGATCATATCCCCCTGGGTCTCCATGCTCAGGATCACTCCCCGTCGGCCCTGGATCTCGGACATCGCACCGCCCATCTGTTCTTGAGGCACCTGTATAAAGACGTTCTGCATCGGCTCCAGCAGTGTCGGGTTCGCCATGAGAATTCCAGCCTGAACCGCCTGTCTTACCGCTGGTATAACCTGGGCGGGGCCTCTGTGGACCGCATCCTCATGAAGCTTCACATCTACGAGCTTGGCTTTGATTCCCTGGACGGGCTCTCTGCATATCGGGCCCGCGGTTATCGCCTCCTCGAAGCCCTCGAGTATGAGCTCCATCGTCTCCTTCAGATACTGCACGCCTTTTGTCATGTTCAGGAACATATTGGTTCCTATGTAGTTGACCATGTTCCTGGCCTCTTCTTTGTCCATGCCCGCATCTATAAGGATCTTCCTGCGCTCCACCTCCTCCATCTTCATGTTGATCTTTCCTTCCTTCAGGACCTCTATAACGCCAGGCTCGAGAGGCTCTATTTCGATGTAGAACCTGTTATGGTGGTTTGGAGACTTCCCTTCGACAGGTCCTGCCTTTCCTGTAACCGACTCTCTGTAGACGACAATTGGCGGGGAGGTCTTGATCTCAACTCCCTTATCGCGTTGAATTCTAGTAGCCACGATCTCTAGGTGTAGTTCACCCATTCCTGCCATGAGGTGCTCTCCGGTCTCCTCATTGATGGTGATCTGGAGCGTTGGATCCTCTTTTGCCGTCTGGCGCAGAACCTCTATCAGCTTGGGGAGGTCGCGCATGTTCTTAGCCTCGACCGCGACAGTCATGACGGGCTCGGAGACGTGCTTGATGATCTCGAATGGAGTCATGTTAGGATCGCTCGATACAGTCGATCCAACGATTGCATCCCTCAGGCCGGTCACAGCAGCGATGTTTCCTGCCGGGATCCTCTCAACCTCGATGCGCTCGGCGCCCATCATGATCCCTGTCTGCTGTATCCTGTTTGTATGAGGCACCCCTGAGATGTAGAGCTCCATGCCTCGGACCAGCGTACCGGAGAAGAGACGTCCTGTTGCGACCTCCCCAGCATGCGGATCGACCTTGATCTTGGTGACCATGAATGCGACCGGGCCGTTGGGATCGCATGTCGCCATCGCTTTGCCGACGGGGCTGTCCCAGTCGCCCTTCCAGATAACCCTGATCCTGTTCTTCTGGGCCTCGAGAGGGCTCGGCAGGAAGCGGATTATCATGTCGTTGACCGCGACGTAGAGCGGGCATTTCTGCGAGAGCTCCTTCATCTTGTCGGCTCTGCAGTACTCGTAAACCTGATCGAATCCTATGCCGGTCTTCTTCATCTGAGGAACGCTTATGGCCCAGTTGTACAGAGCTGAGCCGAACGCAACGCTGCCGTTTGATGCATCAAGCCGCCAGCCTGCCTTGTAGTGCTCCTCGTCCATGCTTCTGATGAGCTTGTTTATGTTATCTATGACCTTCCCGAGGCGGACGGCCATCTCCTTCTTCTCGACCTTTAGCTCATTGATCATCCTGTCTACCTTGTTCACGAAAAGGACTGGACGCACTCCCTCGCGAAGCGCCTGTCTCAATACCGTCTCGGTCTGGGGCATCGCCCCCTCCACAGCATCGACGACTACGACAGCGCCATCCACAGCACGCATCGCTCTTGTGACATCTCCACCAAAATCGACGTGCCCTGGTGTATCTATCATGTTGATGAGGTACTCCTTCCCCTCATACTCGTGGACCATGGAGACGTTTGCAGCATCTATTGTTATGCCTCTTGCCTGCTCTAGCGGGTCGAAGTCCATGAAGAGCTGCTTCCCTGCAAGCTCCATGGAGATCATCCCAGCGCCAGCCAAGAGGTTGTCTGAGAGTGTGGTCTTTCCATGATCAATATGCGCGACTATCCCGATGTTTCTGATCATCTCGGGCTTATCCATCAGAGCTATCACGCGCTCTGCGATCTTCTTTCTCTTGCCCATAACACGCACCACTGGACTTGTATAATCATTAACTCGGACCCCAAAAAGTTCTGATTCCACCTATATAAGCCTTAGTCAAACTCTGCGGTACGTGTCAGAATGAGGATTAAGCGTTTCTGAAATGCAGAAGCGGTAAAGATCCAAATTTCTGGCCTCAGAGCCTAGCCGGTCGTGTACTCGCTCTACTGAAAATCTTCACTATAATCGAATGCAAGGGATTTATTTCCTGCCAAAGAGCCATCAGTTCACCGGTTAGCGCTATTCAGTAATCTGAGTACGCCACCGCCTAGCCAGAGGGGTTCGAAAATAGGATCGTCATCAGGCCTATTTTCATCCATATTGTTGGCCGTTAGGCCATGAAGGTTTTTCTATAGCATAGGGTTGATTCACACAAATCCGAACTTCGATAAGAAAGGATTGCTTTAGACCTAATGGTCTCGACTTATTCAACATAGCGCATGGAAGTTCAGGCCGGCATTCAACCGTAAAACCATGAAACGGTCTATGTGTGCATCAATCAACAATTTACCCTTCTCGGACGCGTCCATCTTTTCGACATGCCTCTTATCTCGCATGCTGCGCTTTCAATTACACAGATCTACACAATATCTAATTAAATAATAATTATTATGAATAAAATGCTAGTAAGATAACTTTATATAGCAAAATTTAACCGAAAATTTGATTATATGCTACTAATATGACAATAATAACTTAAATGGTGATATGAATGGGATTGCGAAAACACATCGCTGCGATGCTTTCGATCTTGTTGATATGTTTATGTGCGGCGGCATATGATGCGGTTCCAGGCGATCTGAACGGCGATCAGATAGTGTCTGATGATGAACTGAAGAGCGCTGAAGAGGCATATGCAAGAGGGGATATCTCCTCAGAGGAGATGGCTGAGATAAAGCATATCCACGATAAATACCCGATAAGCATTACAGATTCAGCTGGCAGAAATGTGACCGTATACAAACCGGTGAAATCAATCGCGTGCACAGTATCTCACCATCTAGAGACGCTGAGATCCATCGACGTGCCACCTGAGATGGTGGTTGCCGTACCCGCAGATATAGAGAAATATTCCTTATTCAGGGAGTATCATGGTCTTCCAACCATAGGACATTTCTACGAGCCAGATCTTGAACGAATCATAGAGATAAAACCCGATCTTCTGATAACACATCCTGGACCAGGGCCTACAGGCCAGAACTACCTGCAGACTGTATTGGACAGGCTCAACGGCACAGGAATTACAATATTAAGCTTGGCATGCAGCCGTCCCGATTCTTATTCTCAGGAGATCGATAAGCTCGGCAGGCTTCTCGAGAAGGAGAACGAATCTGCTAGATTCCGCGAGTTCTACGAAGGTGTTCTCGGATCGATAATCGGTAGAACGAAAGGCATCGGTGATGACGAGAGGCCTCTTGTGTACGTCGAATACGGACCCTACAGGGTATCCAATAATCCCATGCTGGATAAGATGCCTGTTGAGATGGCAGGGGGGAAGTATCTGCTCTCTGGCGCGGGCCAGACCGGCGGCGAGATCTCACCGGAGACCGTGATCTCAGCGAATCCCGATGTGATAATACGACTTGTTTATGATGAGGATTATGATGCAAAGAGCGCAAACGATTTGGAGAAGCTTAAGGCGATAAGAGATGAGGTGATGAGCAGGCCAGAGCTGCAGAACGTCAGTGCTGTAAAGAACGGTCGCGTATTCGTCATGGCATCTCCGTTCTGGACGTATCTTCCCTACAGCGGATGTAGACATTTCATAGGTCTTGCGTATCTGGCCAAGATCCTACATCCTGAGAGATTCAGCGACGTCGATGCCAAGGCGATACATCAGAGATATCTGAGCGAGTTTCAGAGGATAGATTACAACCTCAATGAACGCGGAGCACTGATCTACCCAGAACCATAGCTGTGGTTATATGAAGATCACGTGCATATCCACGGTTCACAGCCCCTCTCTCGTATCCGCGGTACTTCAGCTCAGGGAGAGATTCTCCCTTCCTTTGGAGCTCAGGATCTACTATCCGGAACAGCTTGACAACAGGAGGGTCGATGCAAGTAGGTTCGTAGATGATCTGAGATCTGCGGACGCCGTTCTTATCGACGTAAGAGGAAGCGGCAGAGCTGAAGATCTCATCTACGATACCCTCAAAGGGAGCGAGAAGACTGTGGTGAACCTGGTAAGCCCTATAGGCAGAATGATGTCCATAACCAGGCTCGGATCTTTTCGCGGTTCCGTTATAGCTAGCAGGCTGAAATCAGGCGAGGTCCGGAATCCTGAGGATCTCTGGAGGAGGATCAAAGGAATACAAGGGATCGTCGAGACAGCTGGCAATATTATCCCCTTCGGGCCGATGAGGGATGCAAGCAATTACATAAAGATTGTGAAATATTGGAGATACGGCGGTCCGGATAACCTCAGGAATCTTCTCTTGCTTCTCCTCAGGGAGTATATGGGTCATGGTGAACTGCCGGATCCTAGTGAGCCATTGCCATTTCCGGAATATGGGATATACCACAAAGGGAGGTATCTCTATTCCGTAGACGAGATCCCGCTGGTGGAGAGAAGGGCCAGCATCGGGGTTCTTTTCTATGGAAACATGCACTTTGATCAGTGTTTGCCAGTGCTGAATGCCATCCAGGAAAAGCTGGATGATATCAATCTGATACCTGTATTTTCTGATGGCATTCATAACCTACGAGCAATCAAGAACTTCTTTTTCAAAAAGGAAAAGCCGATAATAGATTGCATGATAAACCTCACCTGGTTCCGCATAAACGGTGGCCCACTCGGAGGCGACCCAGCGCTCACAAGATCCCTTCTCAAAGAGCTAGATGTCCCCGTATTCGCGCCTGTATGCATGTATCAGGGTCTTGTTGATGAATGGGAGCGCTCGGAGAGGGGACTTTCCCCGCTGGAATCGATCATTGCGGTGATCTGGCCCGAGCTGGACGGCTGCATCGAGCCCATACCTTGCTGCGGCGTCCGATCTTCCCAGATCGCTGGCATGGAGGTTCGCGAGGTAGCAGCAATCGATGAGAGGGTCTCGAAGATCGCAAGGAGAGTGAAGAGGTGGATCGATCTCAGAGAGAAGGATAACAGGAGAAAGCGGATCGCCCTTATCATCTACAACTATCCCCCTGGCGAGGAGAACATCGGACGAGCGTCATACCTCGATGTCTTTGCAAGTCTCAAAAGGCTGCTTGCAGTTATGAAAAACGCCGGCTATACCTTAGAGATTCCTGATGGGGAGCTGGATCGCATATTTTACGAGATGGCCGCTGTGAACACCGGAAGGTGGCTCTCTGCCGAGACGACTCTGAGGAGATGCCCCTCGCTGGATCTCGATGCATATCTCAGAGCATTCAGATCGATGCCTGTGGAGATGCAGAATGAGGTTGTGGAGTGGTGGGGGGAGCCACCGGGCGACGTCATGGTCTCGGGGAAGAAGATTCTGATACCAGGTCTCGATCTCGGGAACGTCTTCATCGGTGTCCAGCCAGCAAGGCCTCCTCTCAGAGATGCCGATATAAAAGAGGTTGCCCACGATAGGACCAAGCCCCCTCATCATCAGTATATCGCGTTCTACTACTGGCTGGAGAGGATATGGCAAGCCGATGCCGTTGTCCACATAGGAACTCATGGACTGGCTGAGTTCATGAAGGGCAAGGAGGTCGGCCTCAGCTCCAGCTGTTATCCAGATCTGCTGATAGGGGATTTGCCAAATCTATACTTTTACCATATCGTTAACACCTCTGAGGTGGTAATAGCTAAGAGAAGGCTTTACGCCACGATCATCAGCTACAATTCACCACCTTACACCAACGCCGATCTCTACGAGGGCTATGTGGAGCTTGAGGATCTAATAGATGAGTACAGCCAGGCCAGGGTTCACGATCCGAAGAGAGCGGAGAGGCTGGAGAAAAGCATCTACGCGAAAGCCAAAGATGTGAATATAAAAGCAGGCAGCGTGGCTGAGATACATGACACTCTTTATGAGATGAGAAGGAGGCTTATCCCAAGAGGCCTTCATGTTATCGGAGAGAGGTATGGTGAAGAAGATCTGATGAATTTCATGGAGATGCTGCTCAGATACGAGAGAGATGGCATGAGATCTCTGAACAGCATAGTAGCAGAGGCGAGAGGCATAGACTACAGATCGGCGCTGACAAACCACACATTCATCGAAGAGCGCAAGGAGATCGATAGGATATGCTCCGGAATCGTGCGCAGTGCTATGAATGGCTCTCTGGAGAGCTATCTCAGATCCATTAATCTTCACAACACATTCGAGAAAGAGATAAAAAAGGCCCTGAGCTATGGATTTGATGTGCTCAAGAGATATTCGGATAACAGCATAGAGATCGAGAGCTTTATCAGAGGGCTTAATGGCAGATTTATAGAGCCGTCTGGCGGCGGGGATATCATCAGATCCCCTGAGGTCCTCCCTACAGGAAGAAATCTCGTACAGTTCGACCCCAACAAAATACCGACCGCCGATGCGATGGAGAGGGGGGAGGAGATCGCTGAGAATACGCTCAGAGCATACATTGAGCAGAACGGCTCGTATCCTTACAGCGTGGGCGTAATACTCTGGGGATTCGAGACCACAAAGACCGGCGGGGAGACGATCGGGCAGATATTGAGGTATATAGGCGTGCGCCTGGAGCGCGATCCGGGATCGTGGGCCGTCAAGATTGTCCCCATACCGCTAGAGGAACTGGGAAGGCCCAGGGTGGACTGTTTGGTCAATATTTGCGGTTTCTTCAGAGATATGTTCCCAAATGTAGTGCATCTTCTTGACAGAGCATTTGCAATTGTAGCTGAGCTTAACGAGCCGGTGGAGATGAATTACGTCAGGAAGAACTATCTTGAGAACGCTGCAGAGCTTCTCGGAAAAGGAATTGATGAGGAGACCGCATGTATCCTGGCAAAAGGCAGAATTTTCGGGCCGAAGGCTGGCGAATACGGGACGAGAATGCTTCCGCTTATCGAGGATTCTGTCTGGCGGAGTGAGGAGGAGCTTGCAGAGATATACGCTAGCTCGATGGGCCACATTTACACTGAGAATATGCACGCCGTGCCACAAATGGATCTCTACAAGAGCAACGTAGCCAGAGTGGATATGGTATCTCAGATCCGGGACTCCCACGACTGGGAGTTTGTGGATCTCGATCACTACTTCGAATTCTTCGGCGGTCTCTCGAACACAGTTCGATACCTAAAGGGCAGCGATCCTCTGATGCTGATCTCTGATACAACTGGAGAGGTGGTGAAGACCGAGGACGTAAAAGCGACGGTGGAGATGGGCGTAAGGACGAGACTTCTCAATCCAAAATGGATAGATGGCATGCTATCTCATAGATTCCATGGAGGCCAGCAGATCGCTGATCGGGTCGAGAATATACTGGGGACAGCTGCAACAACACACTCCGTGGAGAATTGGATATGGTCAGAGATAGCCGAAAGATACATCTTCGATGATGCAACAAGAGATAGGCTTCTGGAAAATAATCAATTCGCTGCAGTTAAGATCGCGGAATGGCTGATGGAGGCCTTTAAAAGAGGGTACTGGAAGGCGAGCGGCGAAGAGATCGAAAGGCTGAGAGAATGCTATCTTAAAATGGAAGGGGAGATAGAGGGGAGAGATGCCACCCCATCTCCAGTCTAGAAGATCTGATCTTCTGCGATCTGACCAAATCGAAGGTTTCAGACCTCAGCTTCCAATTTTAGGCGTATAAAGCCGAAGCATAGCGACTAGCAGTGGCACTTGCTGCATGAATGAGAAACGATATTATGTGCATCTTTTTTGCCTAATGGTTGGGGAATTTAGGTTCCTGAGCGATCTCTTTTACTGGTAAAAGCTCGCATGCAAAAGAGATAACTACAATAGCGGAGAAGTGGATACCATGATCAAGTTTGTCATATGTATTCTCTTCGCAGCACTGTTTCTCGCCGTTACAGTAAACGCGCAGCAGGTTGAGTACGCGCCTGGCGAGAGGGCTGCTGAGGTTCTGTTCAATATGGGCCTGAGAGGGCCGTGGCTCATAAGCGAGCATGCACCATGGCTCTATGGAGACACGACAAGACCTGGTTCTGGATTCAGCTATCGTTTCTATGACACCTTCGGGAGGCTTTCAGCCGAGTATCGTGATCGAAGATACAGTTCATTTAGAAGCGTAGCCCTGAAAGACAGATGCCTTCTGGGCTATGTAGTCGTGGATAGTGGCATGCTAAGCGTGCTTGATGCTGATACAGCTGCTGCCACAGGGGTTGTGAAGATCTACACAAAGAGAGGCACGTATCCGGTAATGGCTCTAGTGGATGCGAATGGGAAGCTCGAGGGCGTGTATATAGATCTCCGTTCAGCCGCCTGAGCTCCCGGGTAGCAGGTATACATCTCAGCTAGGGTCAGGGCCTGCAGAATATCCGATCTCCGATAGCAATCATCTTCGTATATGGAGGCCCGTGAGAGCTATGCACATCGCTTGAATAGGTGTTGGGGTATCGCCAAAATACTCGTTGCCGAGCGTTCATTCAAGAGAGATCCTCGATATCGCATCATCGAACCACTTCCTCGCCCTCTTAACGGTCAGTGGATCCTCTATACTTCTGTAGCGCTCATCATCTGCTAGCTCTTTAAGGGCAGATGTTAGCGATCTCGCAGCCTCAACCGATCCTGGGCAGCTGGTGTGTAGCTTTACAATATCATCAGATCCGTATATCCCCAGGAAGGGAAATATGCGGCATGACCATGGCCTGGCCTCGTATATCCTGCAGCTTTTCTCGACTGCATCATAAAATTTGCATGGTCTCACATGCTTCATCGCGAGAAAAGTCTCCCCCGATGGGGACTTGAGGCGGACCACATACCTTCTCATAGCCCTGCTTGGCGTTATCTTCAGATGTTTTGCGATCCTATCAACATCTGATTCCTTCAGTTTTATTGGATCCCCTGTTGTGCAACAGGTGCCACATCTTTTGCAGACGAACAGCATGTGACATGCGATTCTATAGTAATCTGCCTCTGATAGCGTGGGGACAAACGGATCTTCGGCTCTCGGATCTCCAAGCATCGATGTCGCCTCGATCAGCTTGATCGCCACGCTTCTCGGATCTATATGCTCCAATGCAAACACCCAGCCTGTGCAGTATCTCTCCCTGGAATCAAATCCGCACTCAGGATATAGTAGTTTTTGTTTCAGATCTGGGGGGTGTCTCCTGCTGCGAGACCGCGATCCCCGAGTTCCTAATCTTTTGGGTAATCAGGCGATTGAGTTCGGGACGTGTCCGAATAAGGATTAACTGTTTCTGACATGCAGGAGCGGTGAAGGTCCAAATCTCTGGCCTAAGCGCTTATCCGGGGAGGTCCTGAGTTTGATACAAAAAATTTCATTCCCACGATGGACCTTGGTGTCATGATTTTTGGTACTAAAATGTATTCTAACCATTTTCGTTCCCCTGGGTGACCTTGGCACATGAGCGTTTGGTATAGGAAGATCACACAGGACAATTTTCATCCCCCATGACTGTCAGGACATGAGCGTTTTTCGATAAGCCAATTCCTCAAATCAGCGTTTTTTAAGAGAGCCATCGATCAAGTATACCCTTTAACGAGCTGCCGCCACGAAAACCCTAACAAGCAGACCGAGCCGATACGGTGGCACTTTGATGGCAGAAAGAATCACCGCATTCTCCTATATGACTTGAGAGGGTTCCTATAAACCTCATTTTTAAGGTGTTCGCGTGTTGCAGCATACTTGTATTAACAACATTTTATATCAAAAAGGCGGGTTTTTAGAAATCCTCTTGAGATCGCGATCTCATCTCATTTGCTTTGGACTACTGAATTTCATGCCTCAGGTCTCTTTTCAAACCTCTTGATCAACCGTTCCTTTATCTCCTTTATGGCCTCGACCGCTGGACCGCCGACATCTATGGGCGCCTTCCCCTGAAGATCGGCCTCGATGAGGTTTCTGTCGAAGGGTATGCTTCCGATAACAGGTATTCCCATCTCCTCAAGCTTCTCCTTTACTATGCCCGGGTTGTCTGTTTTGTTTATCACTGCCAGCAGATTTGTTATACCGATATTCTCCCCAAGCCTCTTGATTCTCTCCACGGTCTCCACAGATCTCAGGCCAGGCTCGACGACAACTATCATCGCATCTACGCCTCTGGCCGTGCCCCTGCCGAGATGCTCTATGCCAGCCTCCATATCTAGTATCACAACATCCTTCTCTCTCGATATCACATGCCTCAAGAGGGCTTTCAAAAATGCGCTAGCCGGGCACATACAACCGCTTCCGCCCGTCTCGAGTGTACCCATCACTGCGAACCTCACACCATCCGGCCCGGTACAACCGCATCTCTCTATGACGTCGTCGACCTTCGGATTCAAACGGTACATGCCCATGGGCATGCCAGCCCTCTCCTCGATCAGCTCCTTGTACTCTGTGATGGGTCTCGGGTTGTTCTTTATGCCAAGAGCAGAGCCCAAATTCATATCCGGATCGGCATCTATCGCCAAGACTCTGTAGCCATCACGGGCAAATAGCCTGGCAAGTGTGCCGGCAAGAGTGGTCTTGCCAACACCGCCCTTTCCTGAGACTGCAAGCTTTATTGCGAAGACCCCCAAGCTCTGGTTAACTCTAAATGAGCTGAAGGGGATATATATTGTTTACATCCCTGCCGGAGGGAGCGAGTTGGTCGATCGGATTAAAAAAAGAGATGGGCGGATAGTCGATTTCGATCCATCGCGAATAGCGAGGGCGATATCCAAGGCGTTCGATGCGCTGGGTATTGTGGATGAGAGATCGCCTGTGGAGCTCGCGGAGAGGGTGGTTGCAGTAGTCGATGATCGTTTCAAAGATGGCATTCCCTCCGTTGAGGACGTCCAGGACATCGTGGAGGAGGTCTTGATAGATGCCGGCTATGCCCAGGTCGCCAAGGCTTACATACTCTACAGGCAGCGCCGGTCTGAGATAAGGGAGGCGAAGCATTACCTGGGCGTTGCAGATGATCTGAAGCTCAGCGTGAACGCGGTTGAGGTTCTCAAAAAGAGGTACCTGAGAAGGGATGAGTCTGGCAACATTATCGAGACTCCAAGGGAGATGTTCGAGCGGGTCGCGGCCACCGTATCTGCGGTGGAGAAACGCTACGGTGGGGATGTAGAAAAGACGAAGATATCTTTTCTATCCATGATGACCTCTCTCAACTTCCTTCCCAACTCGCCGACGCTCATGAACGCCGGACTTCCCCTCGGCCAGCTCTCCGCTTGCTTTGTCGTTCCTGTAGAGGATTCCATCACCGGTATATTCGATGCTCTTAAGCACATGGCTCTTATACACCAGAGCGGCGGAGGCACAGGCTTCAGCTTCTCGCGCCTTCGTCCGAAGGGAGATGTTGTGAGGAGCACCGGCGGGGTTGCAAGCGGCCCGGTCTCGTTCATGCGAATATTCGATGCTGCGACCGAGGTCATAAAGCAGGGGGGCAGGAGGCGGGGAGCCAACATGGGAGTTCTGATCGTGAACCATCCAGACATAGCGGAGTTCATCGCATGCAAGGAGCATGGCGGCCTGGAGAACTTCAACATCTCGGTGGCGATAACCGATGAGTTCATGCGTCTCTGCAAGCTCGATAGGTCGATAGAGCTGATCAATCCGCGAACTGGGAATGTAAGCGGTGAGATGAATGCCAGGGATCTGATGGTCATGATGGCTACGTACGCCTGGAGAAGAGGCGACCCAGGAGTGATATTCATAGACAGGATAAATGCGCTGCATCCGATTCCGGGGTTGATAGAGGCCACGAATCCCTGCGGAGAACAGCCCCTGCTGCCATTTGAGTCCTGCAACCTAGGATCCGTGAATCTCAGCAGGATGGTCGAGCGCGGCGAGATGTGCTGGGATAAGCTTGAGGAGTGCGTCAGGCTGGGCGTGAGGTTTCTGGATGATGTGATAGATGCAAATCGATTTCCGCTTCCACAGATAGAGGAGGCGACGCTGAGGAGCAGAAAGATAGGCCTGGGCGTTATGGGATTTGCCGAGATGCTCATCCAGCTGGGGGTATCTTATGCCTCGGAGGAGGCTCTCCGGATCGCGGAGGAGGTTATGGGGTTCATAACAAGAGTCGCCCGCGAGGAGTCGTGCCGTCTTGGAGGAGAACGCGGCTCGTTCCCGCTCTTCGAAGAATCCTCTTTGCGTGAATGGGATGCGATGAGAAACGCAACTGTGACGACAATCGCGCCCACAGGCAGCATCAGCATAATCGCTGGCACGTCCTCCGGCATAGAGCCGCTCTTCGCGGTCTCTTTCGTGCGGAATGTTCTGGAGGGCGCGAGGCTGATAGAGACCTCTCCTCTCTTCGAGAAGATGGCGAGCGAACGCGGCATACTGACTCCAACTCTGAGGGCAGAGGTCGCACGACGGGGCTCGATACAGGAGATCGCCGGGATACCTGATGATCTGAAGGAGCTATTCCTCACAGCCCTTGACATAAAACCAGAGCAGCATGTCAGGATGCAGGCAGCATTCCAGAAGCATACGGACAATGCCGTCTCCAAGACCGTGAATCTTCCAGCGAAAGCATCTGTGAGTGATGTTCTTAAGGTCTATCAGCTGGCCTATGAGCTCGGCTGCAAAGGTATAACTGTCTACAGATACGGCTCGAGGGAGCAGGTTCTGTATCTCGGAGAGCCGGAGGCCGTGGCGAATGGATGCAGGTTCTGCGGAGGATGATAATCATATTGAAGGGCAAGACTGCAGTAAAAGAAGATATGTAGATTCAGCGGGTTTGTTTTACCTGCTCGCGCTATGCAAACCCAAACTGGAGCATTAAAACAAGAGATGCAGATTCAGGGGTTATACAGGGTCGCAAACTCCTCTCTTCGGGCCTGAGATGAATTCTCTAAGGCGCTTGAATCCCAATCTGCCAAGCCTCGAAGGCGTGCAGTAGAACATAAATATCAGCATAACTTTTGTGAATTAATATCTGATCTGGATACAGAAGTTTGAAGGATTGTGGTATGAGAATCCTGCTGTTCGATCCGTACTGCGGCGCATCTGGTGATATGATAATAGCAGCGCTCATAGATCTGGGCGCGGATCTCGAATATGTGAGGTCTGCCGTGGAATCGGTTGGATGTGCTTTAGAGCTGAAGGAGCGGAGATTCGATCATATCAGAGCTCTGAGAGCTGAGATAATATCTGAGGGTGAATTCCGTTCTCTAGATGAGGCTAAGGATATCCTGCGAGGCTCTACACTATCAGAGAGTGCGAGGGAGATGGCATTTAGAATACTGGACGTCATGGCATCGGCCGAGTCAAAGGTCCATGGTGTTCAGAAGGATGGCGTGAGATTTCATGAGATGGGCTCTCTGGACGCCTTGGCGGACATCGCTGGGTCCTCAGCTGCTCTGGAGTCTTTGAATGTCGATCGTGTACTATCACTTGTGCCCTCGGTTGGGGGAGGCCTAACTGATACAGCTCACGGTCTTCTTCCAGTTCCAGCACCAGGAACGCTTGAGATACTGCGCATGCACAGAATTCCATGGCGTGGTGGGCCCGTGGAATACGAGCTTCTCACGCCAACAGGCGCAGCGATACTCGCTGCCTTCGCGGAGAAGTTCTTGGATCGGTACCCGCAGATCATCGCGGATGAGATCGGATACGGCGCAGGCTCCAGGGATATAGGCATGCCGAACATTCTCAGAGTGATAATAGGAACAATGCCGGAGAGAATGCATCACGATCGAGTGGTTCAGATCGAGACGAACATCGATGATGTGACGGGCGAGATAATTGGAAGTCTTATAGAAAAGCTGATGAGCGAAGGGGCTCTCGATGTCACCGTGGCGCCCGCTGTTATGAAGAAGGGGAGAAGCGGGAACATAGTATCGGTTATAGCTAAAGAGGACGATGCTCACAGGATATCATCTATAATCATGAGGGAGACCGGCAGCCTCGGTGTTAGAATATTCCCGCTATTGCATCGTCTCATAGCCGATCGCAGAGAGGAGATTGTAGAGGTTATGGGGAGATCCATACCAGTTAAGATCGGCCTTATCGGCGAGGAGGTTATAAGCGTCAAGCCCGAGCATGATGTCTGCAAGCTCATCGCCGAGGAGCTTGGCATACCTCTCAAGGATATCGCGAGAATGGCTGCAGAGGCTGGCTGGCGGATCGCAGGTCGCAAGATTGATTAGGGCTCAGGGGGTCTCTGAGAGCATGAATCTCGACACCTCCATAAAGCTCTACGAACGCGCGAAGACGTTGATGCCGGGTGGTGTTAGCAGCCCCGTCAGGGCCATACGGCCATACCCGTTTTACGTGAAAAGGGCTGAGGGCCCCTACCTCTGGGATCTTGATGGAAACAGATTCATCGATTACTGCTTGGCTTATGGGCCCATGATTCTGGGCCATAGAAATCCAGAGGTCATGAGAAGGGTTGTAGCGCAGCTCGAGAACGGCTGGCTTTATGGCACCCCCACGCCTCTCGAGGTGGAGCTGGCGGAGCGCATTATAGCTCATTACCCCTCCATATACATGGTCAGGTTCGTCAGCACGGGCTCGGAGGCGACCATGGCCGCCATAAGAATAGCGAGGGGATTCACAGGCCGGGAGAAGATAATCAAGATCGAGGGCGGATTTCACGGGGCGCATGATGCCGTTCTTGTGAAGGCCGGCTCCGGTGCGACCACATTTGGCGTGCCCGACTCCAAAGGAGTGCCTGCAGATGTCGCAAAGAACACGATACTTGTTCCCTACAATGATCTAGCCGCGATGGAGGCAGCACTCAAGAATGAGAAGGTAGCGGCGGTGATAATGGAGCCTGTGCTGGGAAACATAGGGCCCATATTACCATTAGATGGATATCTGAGGGGCGTGAGAGCGCTCACAGAGGAAGCCGGAGTTCTTCTCATATTCGACGAGGTCATAACGGGCTTCAGGCTCGCGCTCGGCGGCGCTCAGAGTTACTACGGCGTGAGCGCTGACATAACGACCCTTGGGAAGATCATCGGCGGCGGATTTCCGATAGGCGTCGTGGGTGGCAGGAGAGAGATCATGGAGAACGTCGCACCACAGGGCGGGATATACCAGGCAGGCACATTCAATGGATCGCCGGTGGCAATGGCAGCGGGCCTCGCGACCTTGGATGTCTTGGAGAATGTTCTGGATAAGATAAACGAGATGGGCTCGTATCTCAGACGTGGACTATCTGATATCGTCGAGGACATGAGGCTCGGTTACAGCGTTACAGGCATAGCATCTATGTTCAAGATCTTCTTCGGACCGCTGCCGAGAAACTATCAGGAGGCGCTGAGGTGCGATAAAGAGGGCTACCTGAGATTCTTCTGGAGGATGCTCGAAGCAGGCATATTCCTCACCCCCAGCCAGTACGAGACCGACTTCCTATCCGCATCGCATGATAAGGAGATCGTTGATACGACCCTGGAGGCGTTCAAGTTATACCTAAAACCCTGATAATAGGAACCCGCGGCAGCCCGCTGGCGCTGCGACAGACCGAGACGGCGTCTCAGCTTTTGAGAGGCTACGGGATAGAGACCGAGATCAGGATAATCAAGACAAGCGGGGATATGTTCCTGGACAGGCCTTTGCACAAGATCTCAGGTCAGGGCCTATTCGTCAGAGAGATCGATGAGAGGATGCTCAGAGGGGAGATAGACCTGGCGGTTCACAGCATGAAGGATCTTCCAAGCAAGCGTCCGGATAAGCTCAGAATAGCAGCCGTCCTTAAACGGGACTCCCCCTACGATATACTTGTCACAAAAGACGGCTCGGATCTGGATAAGCTCGAGAGCGGATCGATCATAGGCACCTCTAGTCTGAGACGAGCAGCACAGCTGAGAAGAGCTAGGCCTGACCTGGTTGTTAGAAGCCTGAGAGGGAATCTCCAGACGAGGCTCAGGAAGCTCGATGCTGGCGAGTACGATGGAATAATCATAGCCGAGGCCGGAGTCCAGAGGATGGGTTACAATCTTCATTACCGCGTCCTCGATCCCGAGATATTCGTTCCATCTCCGAACCAGGGCACTATTGTCGTCGTGTCCATCGCCGGAAGTAGAGGGGACGAGCTCGCGAGTCTCATAGATCATAAGCAATCGAGGGAGGAGACGATGATCGAGCGCAGAATCATGGAGGTCGTCGGTGGTGGCTGTCTGGTTCCAATGGCCGTTCACGCTCAGCACCTGGGAGACGAGATTCGTGTAAGAGCGGAGATACTGTCAGTGGATGGAGGGAGAGCGGTCAGGCTGGAGGAGCACCTACCTCCGGGGGATCTGGAGAGGGCTGCAGCTCTTGGAAGGAGGCTTCTCGCCATGGGCGGAGGGGAACTGGTGAGGGAGGCGATAGAGGTTGGCAGGTGAGGTTGGAAGGGTCTATCTTGTCGGCGCTGGGCCCGGCGACCCGGAGCTGATCACGCTGAAGGGCCAGAGGTTATTGAAGGAAGCCGATGTCGTCCTGTACGATCGGCTACTGAATAAAGAGATACTGAGCGGGTTGAGGGCAGAGCTCATCGATGTTGGCAAGGCGCCCGGCAGGCATAAACTCTCTCAGGAGGAGATCAATGAGCTCCTTATCAAAAAAGCGCTCGAGGGAAAGGTTGTTGTCCGGCTTAAGGGGGGCGATCCGTATCTCTTCGGCCGGGGCGGAGAAGAGGCTCTGGCGCTCAGGGCAGCGAGGATACCCTTTGAGGTCGTGCCAGGTGTGACATCAGCCATAGCGGCTCCGGCGCTCGCCGGCATACCAGTTACACATCGCGGAGTATCTACAGCCCTCACAATCGTCACGGGTCATGAGGAGGCTGATAAGGAGAGGCCGCTCGACTGGGGCGCGCTCGCAAGGCTTGGCGGGACCTTGGTTGTTCTCATGGGCGTAAGCAGGCTTAAAGAGAACACACGTCTCCTGATCGATGGCGGCCTGAGCCCGCTAACGCCTGCTGCTGTGGTGGAGCGCGGCAGCTGGCCTGAGCAGAGGTGTATCAGGGGCACACTTGGAGATATAGCGGAAAAAGCGGAAGAAGCGAAGATAAGATCGCCAGCAGTTCTCGTCATCGGAGAGGTTGTAGAGCTCGAAAGATCTTTGGGTAAGAAGAGAATCGCGATATTCAGGGCTGAAGGGCAGCTGGAAGAATCTGTGAGGCTCGCGGAGGTCTTCGGCTTCTCACCTGTGCCGGCTCCAGCGATAGGTCTGCGAGCTCTTGATCTTCCTCGAGATATCAAGGATCGAATCGAGCGCGCCGATTGCATAGTCTTCACGAGCTCCAACGGCGTTGAGATATTCTCCAGGAATGAGGATCTTCTGGATATCATTAAGAGGAAACGAGTCGCAGCCATAGGGCCGCGGACCGCGAAGGCATTAGCTGATAGGGGCTTGCGCGTTGATTTAATACCCTCCGTGTACAGCTCCAGAGGTCTTCTCGATCCCCTCCGCGCCTTCAAAAGGGTTCTGCTTCTGAGAAGTGCTCAGGGATCACCGGAGCTTTTAGAGGGCTTGAGGAGTTCTGGGGTTGAGGCGGAGGATATACCAATCTATGAGGTCGTGGGCTCTGGGGACGGGAGGCTGGACGATTTAATAAGAAATGCTGAGATGATAGATGTATTCGCGTTCACTAGCGGCTCGACGGCCAGGTTTCTCATCGAGAGGTCGAAGGATCTCGGCCTGGAGGAACATCTGAGAAAAGCTCTCTCTTCTGGACTTGTCATTGCTATCGGTCCGCCGACGGCATCGGTTTTGAGAGAGATGGAAATAAGAGTAGATGTGATCCCGGATAGGTACACCTTCGAGGGGATGCTCGAGGCCGCGAGAAGGGAGATAGAGGTGAGATAGTGATAATATTCTCGAAAGCTTTGGCAGACAGAGCGACCGTCTGGAGCGCGATCAGGGCTAACGACCAGCCATGCGAGAGTCTGCCTCCGGATCTAGTGAGGTTCTCGGGCGAGAGCCGGCCTGTTGTGATATGGAATCTGACGCGAAGATGCAATCTCAGGTGCGCTCACTGCTATATAGACGCTAATAACAGCGATCTATCAGACGAGCTCTCCCTGGAAGAGGGCGTAAGGCTGATCGATGAGCTCGCAAGCCTCCCATCTCCGATGCTGATATTCACGGGCGGGGAGCCCCTCATGAGCCGCAACTTCTGGGCGTACGCATTTCATGCAAGAGAGGTCGGCCTTAGGTGTGCGATATCGACAAACGGGACCATGATCACGCCGGAGATAGCGGCTTTGCTCAAAGAATCCGGCATAAGATATGTTGGTGTGAGCCTCGATTCCTCATCTCCTGAGATAAACGACAGCTTCAGGGGCATTCGGGGCGCGCATGCAAAGGCCATCCAGGGTCTGATCAATGCGAGAGATGCGGGGCTTAAGACCGGCTTGCGAGTTACACTTACCCGAGATAACTGGCACGACATACCGGCGCTTTTGAATCTCGCATTGGATCTGAAGATCCCGAGATTCTGCTTATACCATCTTGTTCCTACCGGTCGAGGTAAGGGAATAGCGGAGAGGGATGTCACAGCCGAGCAGAGGAGATATGTGATAAGGCTGCTAATGGAGGCTGCGGTGGAACTCCGCGAGAAGGAGATAGAAATTCTCACCACAGACTCACCGATAGACGGCGCTTTTATAGTGGAGATGCTCAGGGGCGACCCGGAAAGAATGGAACATGTGAAGAGGCTGCTGATAAACGCTGGTGGGTGCAGCGCTGGCTCGAAGGTAGCGAATATCTCGCCAGCTGGCGATGTTCATCCATGTCAATTCATGCCGCAGATCGTCGTGGGCAACGTAAGAGAGAGATCTTTCAGGGATATCTGGATCGATAATCCCTCTCAGGAGCTCCTGCTCATCCGGAATTCCAGAAGATATCTCAAGGGAAGATGCAGCAGATGCGAACACTTGGAGCTCTGCGGCGGCTGCAGGCAGAAGGCATACTATTACAGAGGAGATCTCTTCGAGGAGGATCCCACATGCATGCTGGAAGATCTTTTGAAAACGGAGCATGCGAGATGAGATGTGGGCAAAAAGGATGTTACTATCTGCGTTCATAGACTCGTACTACGATATACGATACATACCATCTTTGGATATTAGCGATTTATGGGGTGCGTGCAAATCGAAGGCTCGAGAAGAAGGGCTATATGATCGAGGGATAACACAGGCTGTATCCATTATCTCGCCCAAAAGCGCATTCTTGCGAGTTTTGTGCGCCAAACTCTAAATCGCTCATCAAATCGATATGTAGAGATCTCGATCTGCCATCCTGCTGGTAATGTCAAGCATTCGAACCGAGAACCTCAAGGCTTTCGTCTATAGAGATAGAAGCTTGCCTCTCCGATGCAGATCAGCTCTCTCTTAAAGCCCTGGAGATCCGCGATCTCGTCATCCATAGGTCGTATGAGAATATCGGCGCCCACCCTTCGCGCGAGATCGGCCATCGCGACCTGCATCTCAAGAGGTGGGCGGATCGCATAGATCAGAGACACGCCATGGTATATCTCCTCTCTCGGATCGAAGATGTCGTCGACGATGACACTTACACCTTCAGCCTCGATGGGAATGATATCAATGGCTATCACATCCGGAAGATGCATTGCAACCTCCAGATTGTGGCCTATCCCTATCTCTGCGATCCTTCCAGTGTAATTTGAGAGTATGAACTTCGCGATATCCTTTGAGCCCCTCAATCACTCCACCGACTGAGCGAGTTTTTCGAGAGCTACGAGTGCGGCCTTCTCTCCGGAGAGGAGCATCCCGCCGAATATGGGGCCCATTCTGGGACCTGCAGCGACTGTTGCTGCCGCCATGCCTGTGACGATCAGACCGGGATAGACCTCCTTGGTGGCATCTATTACGATCTTCTCCCCGAGCTCGGCCCACATCGGCTTCTCCCCCATAACTCCTGTCTCGCCCACTATGGCGCCCGGGATCTTCTTCTGCACAACCCTGCAGATGGCTGCGTCATGCCCTGTGCCGTCTATCACTATCTTCGCCCTAATTGCCAGCGGATCCACATGGATCCCCGCCATCTCTGCTGCAGTCCAGTTTATAACGAGCCCCACGATCCTATCGCCCTCGCGTATCATCACGTCCTCTACGGAGACGAGATTTATCAGCTCAGCTCCAGCATCTATCGCACCTGACGTGAGCTTTGCGACAACCTCAATCGAATCCGCTATGTAATACCCCTCTTCGAACTCTCTGTACCAGATGTTGTACTCGTCCAGAATCCTGCAGGCATCCTTCTGCACCACAATCCTCGGGAACATCATGCCGCCGCCCCAGAGGCCGCCGCCCACAGAAAGACGCTTCTCGAAGAGGACAACCTTCACATCCGCCTCGGCAAGCCTCTTCGCCGCGACGAGATTTGCAGGACCAGCCCCGACTAGGGCCACGTCGACATCAGTGCATTTGAGAAAGGTCTCGAGATAGCTCTCGACTATCGCCCTCGTGATCTTAACCTCGTCCAAAGCCATATTGCTCTGGGTTGGGCTGGCGATTGATAAATATATTCCTCGCTCGGCTTAGCAATCCAACAATCATTCGATCTGTATCGCTATCCTGACGGGTCCAGCAGCAGTAGGTGTGTAGATCGAGAGCTCTCCGCGCATGATATCTCGAGGCGCTTAGATACCAGGAGCTGAGAGCTCGATTCACAGAAAAATTCGTTACGCTTCCTCACCAGTGGGGTTGAATACAGAATATTTAAACATCATGCTGTATAGTAGCACCTATGCTCTTCTTTGTGGGTCTTGGGCTGTACGATGAGCGCGACATCTCCCTGAAGGGCCTGGAGATAGTGAGAGAAGCGGATCTGGTGTACGCGGAGTTTTACACATCGAGGTTGGTGGGGACGAGCATTGAGAGGCTTGAGAGTCTGTATGGCCGTAGTGTTAAGGTTCTCTGCAGATCTGATGTGGAAGAGGACCCCTCATGGCTCGAGGAGGCTAGGGATAAGAACATCGCCTTCCTGGTGGGAGGGGATCCCATGATATCCACGACACATCTCGATCTGAGGCTTAGAGCCATGGAGATGGGCATAGCTACCAGAGTCATACATTCTTCGAACATCGCATCAGCGGTCTCCGGTATCACAGGGCTCCAGAACTATAAATTCGGGCGATCTGCAACAGTGCCCTTCCCACATCTCTCTCGCGGGAAACGTCTGATCTCCACCGCGCCATATGATGTGATAAAGGATAACCTGGTGAGAGGTCTCCACACGCTTCTCTATCTGGATATCCAGAACGATAGATACATGTCCGTAAACGAGGCGATAGATCTGCTCCTGGAGATCGCTGATTGCAAGAACGATGCGGAATTCCCATCACATCTCGCGGTTGGAATCGCAAGAGCTGGAAGTGCGGACATGCAGGTCAAAGCGGATAGGATGTTGGATCTTATGAAACATGATTTCGGGCCACCGCTTCATACCATCGTCATTCCTGGTAGATTGCACTTCATGGAGGCGAAAGCGCTCAGGATGCTGGCTGATGCCCCGGAGGAGGTCGTATCACAATATGAGTTGTGAGGTGATGGTATGAGATCTCATCTGCTCTTGGCTCTCATCTGCTTCATTCTATCATTTCAGTCAGCCGGAAAGGACATGACCATTGAGTATTCGGAGAGCGTTGTGCCCCTCGATGCACAGCCTGTAAGCGTAAAAGGCATATGGAGCATGAACCTCGAGGGGGTTGTGATCACCGCGGCCATCGATCAGGCAGGTCAGCGTATCACAGGAAGCTGCAAATCGAATAACAGAAACGGCGTGATCGCCGGCAGGGTCTCAAAAGATCGAACGGATATGGCGTTGGCGCTTCTTGATGGGGGCGTTCTGATATCGATTTACATGAGCGGCATGGTTAGCGGAGACGCGATCAACGGAGAGTACATCCAGATGGACAACAACGGCTCCGCGGCATCAGGTACATTCGTCGCGAGGAGGGTGAGCTCGGACACATCCGGATATACCCCAGCGAGGAGGGGCGTCACGCTGAACAGAACCGAATATATTGTGAGCCCGGCGAGCAGTCTATCTGGAATGATATCTAGCGACCTGTAGGGAAGCTGAACACAGCCAGGGTGAATCCGATGGGACCAAAGATAGGCGTTGTTGTCTCGAATCCAGACGACTGGACTGCGAGGGCCATAGCCAGGGGCTTGCGGGAGTTTGGTGTAGATCCGGCGATGCTGGAGATATCAGAGCTATCTGTCGAGATTGGAACTCGTCTAAGCTTTCGTAGGGGCGGCGCGGATCTCCTTGCATTTGACACCCTGATAATAAGAGATATGGGCCGCGGATCGCCGCAGGATGTGGCATTCAGGTTCGAGAGTCTCAGAGCCCTTCAGGATCTGGGGAAGAAGATAATCAACCCCCCGGATGCCATAGTCAGAGCTGCAAACAAGTTCGCCACCTCGATGGCGCTCAGGCGCGCAGGAGTTCCCACGCCTAGAACAGTTGTGACCTCCAGCTATGAAGAGGCTATCCGGGCGGTGGAGAGCATGGGGCGTGCGGTCTCCAAACCGCTTTTCGGCTACAAGGGAAGGGATATAGTTCTCATAAAACCGGGCGATGAGGATCTGGTCAGAGATCTTCTTCTGAAGAGAGGTGTTCTATACCTGCAGGAGTTTGTAGAATCTCCTGAGCACAGGGACATAAGAGCCTTCGTGGTTGGAGATGAGGTCGTCGGGGCGATATACAGGGTGGCGCCGAGCGGGGAGTGGATAAGCAATCTGGCCAGAGGCGGCAGGGCTATGCGATGCGAGCTCACAGATGAGATACATGGAATTGCGGTAAAGGCGAGCAGGTCGGTTGGCGCTTTCTACAGTGGTGTGGATATGCTCGAGTCCGAGAACGGGCTCAAAGTGATCGAGGTCAACGGAACACCATCCGGCAAGGGGATATACTCCGCGCTTGGCATAGATGTGGGCAGGATGATAGCGGAGATGGCTCTGAATGATGATCATTTGCATTACTCTGCATAAGTGCTATGCAAAATGGGTTTTTAGAATACCTCAGCTCGCTGCGGTTGGGATATAATGAAGCGAGCCCGCCAGCTATGCCAAAAACGTTGAAGGATCGAGTCCATGAATATCCACACTGTCGATTAAGACTCGATCGAGATCGTAACGCTGAATGAACACGCCCTCGGACTGAGGTGTAGAGCCTGTCGAGATGTAACCGGATCTGTGAAGGTGGATACCCCACAGCTTGCTGGGGGTGAAGGTCACAATGTGTATAACTTTTCACTATGCATAATATTATTAACTAAACGCTCATAAAAGTCATCCACTATCATTGCTCTATCTCCAGCTTGAATTCCCCTCGCTTCCACGTCCTCTCTGCAGGCTAGTATCCTTTCTTTTGGCAATGCAGCAAGGGAATCTCCGAGCAGGTTATAAACTCCATCTCCAGCTAAATAAAGAATGGCATCATCTGATCGCATAATAAGCAGCATACACAACTTGGCACGCTCGCTGGACGGCGGTTTGGTCAGAAGGAAGATATCCGCGCTGGATCTTTTAGCAGGGGAGGCTGATTTATCCATGAATCCGCTTCCTCCTCACAGTGCTATAATTGCATCTGATTCCAAAATCGCCTCTATGAATCTCTCCTCATCGACCAGCTCTATCATCTCGATCAAGCTCTGGCCGAGAAGCCCTCGCTCGGCCAATGAAGGCTCGTGAGCCAGGATTCTCATCTCCGGGTATGCATAGATCATATCCGAGAGGTTAGGCGCCCCGAGAGCGCTGCTGTTCTGGCCCGCTAGGGCTAGATATACCCCGTCTGCGTAGAGGCCGAGCGTGACGTTCATTCTCGCGCTCACCGTCGCCGCGGCCGCGTTAAGTATCCCGTAAGCATACTCGCTCCCATATGGCGGGTGGTCCAAGAGGTAAAAGATCGAGGTCATCGAGATAAAGCGATTACTTTGTCGCTCTCCTTTATCATCTTCGCAAGATCGTACAGGCTGGTGATCCTTATACCTGGCAGGTACTCTTTGCATAGGCCATCTTCTGCCTTATAGCCCCTGGCTTGGGCGCATCTCGAGCAAGCCCTGACAACCGCTCCAGCTGATGCCAGCTCCTCAAAAAGCCTTCCGATATTGATAAAGGAAGTGGGATTCTGGCCGCTCTTGGGTATATGCACCGCATCTAGGTAAAGAAAGATATTCACCTTATGCGCATTCAAAGCAGCTCTGGCCATCTTGTAGGCGATCTCCGCGTGCTCGGAGATGTAGGGGCCGTCTGTAAGAATGATGGTAATGGTGCCCATCCTACAGATACTCCAGCAGAGCCCTCAGATGTTCGAGGTTGATAGCGTACTTGGGATCCTTCAAAGGCGTACATCTATCGATCTCTGTTTCGCCAGCTATAATCTTGATGGCAAATGTGTAACAGCTCTGCTCACCGCACTCTCCGCAATCGGTCTGCGGCAGATACTTATAGATCTCGTTATGATCAAGAGCGACCTTCTCACGGGGTACCGGAGTCACGCCTTTGATGATAGCCTCATCGATCTTGCTCTTCAGATCTTGTAGGATCTCTCTGGCTTCCTCCTCGCTTTTTATCATGGTCATCGTAACATTGCCCGTTGAATATACGGTTATCAGGATGTTATCCCTCCGGATGATCAAGGCCCCGATCCTCTCAGAGTATCTCGCTCGCCGGAAGAGTGGCTCTAGAAGCTTGAGATATCCTCCAAGCGGTGGTTCCATTCGGGCGATTATCCTGAACTTGGAAGGGTCGGCAATGCATGGCAAAAGCTGCCTTATCTCCGTGATCTCTATGGGTTTTGCTCCTGCCAGATCCATCTTCGTTTCCGCAGCTTTCTCGGCCTTGGACTCCATCAAGCTCCTGCCGAATTCGGTCAGAGAGACCATCTCATCTTTAATATCGACCAACCCCGCTTGCTGCAGCAGCTGAAGATGGTAATCCAGCATCGATGCACCAACGATAGAGGCTATCTCTTCTTTTTTACTGCCGCCCTCTCCAAGCTTGGCCATTATCTTTCTTCTCGTGGCATTGGCAATGGCATTGCTCACGAGCTTTACATTATGCGATCCGGCCATGAACTCATCACCTGCGGTTTAGGTATCACAAAACACTTTGCGAGGCGCACCAGGATAGTACCTATCTCTCAGCTTTAGGGCGACATTCACCAGGGATATCAGCACCGGTACCTCGATCAGAGGGCCTATCACAGCGGCAAACGCCTCCTGAGATGCTATGCCGAACACCGCTACCGCAACGGCTATTGCCAGCTCGAAGTTGTTGCTGGCCGCTGTAAATGATAGCGCAGCGGTGTTCTCGTAGTTCACTCTAAGCCGATAGGCCAAGTAGAAGCTGACGAAGAACATGATTCTAGCGAGCCCCTCGCACCCGGACGAACTGTAGCGATAGAAATCTGCTCGATTCTTCGGCGAGTGCTGAAAATCCGGTGTTATGATGGAATGGTATGCTGAAATCAGCCTCCGAATCAGCCATTGAGAGGTACTCAGACATGAGGACCTCCTATGATCTCTTCCTCGAACTTCTTTTTGGCCTCGACGAACTGCGATATCTGTTTCAACGCCAGTGCGTCCACTGCCTTGATTATCTCCAGCACTTGAGGATCTTTTATGCTATAGATGGTCCTTTTTCCCTCGAATTTTCTATCGAGTATGCCGGCCTGATAGAGGATATTGAGATGTTTGGAGATTGATGATTGAGACCTCTTAAATTCAGGCAGTATCTCACAAACGCACCTCTCACCGGCTGAAAGGTACTTAACGATCTCAAGGCGAACAGGATCTGCCAGCGCGCAAAGGATCTTCAATCGCAGATCTGAAATCGTGTTTTGCGACATATTAAAATTATACGTCTCGCATAACGTATATAATCTTTACTTCATATCATGAGAACATGTCCAAATAAGGATTAAGTGTTTCTGACATGCAGAAGCGGTAAATGTCAAATTTTCTGACCTCAGCGCTTATCCGGACAGGTTCTGTCATGATAGTCTCCAGCTATCTGGAGCGGTCGCTAAATTGGAAGCGGGCAGAAGGCTCCCCACTTTTAAGGGGTGTATACCGTACGTTCGATACGAAAACGCCTCCAAACCATGAACCATGTGACATTTGGTCGTTCTTGTGCCATGATTTTGCTACTATCGAGAAACTTCGAGAAACCTTCATGACCAGAGGTCATATTGTTTGGAGGCATTTTCATACCGAATAGGAGCATCTGTCTACACGCACTTTTCCTTACTCTCGTCAGCCTCCAAAAGTGGAATATACCACTCTTCCTCACAATAAGAGTGATGGCATCGGTGATAGGGCATCGTGGGGCTCCAGCCCTTGCGCCTGAGAACACGCTGCAGGGGATTGAGAAGGCATATTCGTGCGGAGCTGATATGGTTGAGATGGATGTTCGTCTCTCCTCGGACGGAGTTCTCGTTCTGATGCACGACGAGACCGTGGACAGAACAACCAACGGTAGCGGCAGGATCGAGGATCTGAGCCTGAGAGAGCTCAAGAGCTTGGATGCTGGTGGGGAACCTGTACCCACGCTTGGAGAGGCCATCATGCTCACTAAATCCCTCAACATGATAGCAGTCGTTGAGATGAAGGAGGAGGGCATAGAGGAGCTGGTTCTCGATGAACTACTGGGCACAAAGGCGATTGTGACCTCTTTCTACCACAGAAGCATACTCGAGCTCAACGAACTGCTCGCGGAGAAGAAGGCTAAGGATATATCGACGGGTGTGATCATCTCATCCCTTCCCGTAAATCCGATAGATCTCGCTCTGGATGCGCGCGCTACTGCCATATTCCCGAAGAGGGTCAATCCCAATCTGTTCAAAGTCGCACATCAGAAGGGTGTCAAGGTGTATCCATGGGCCGTGAACACCATCGAGAGGGCTGCATGGCTCCTAAAGCTAGGCGCGGATGGCCTTGTGACCGATGACCCATGCGCAATAAAGGAAGCGCTGAGATTGGCGCTCACGAATACGGGCAAGGAGAACTGCAGATACTATCCGTGCCACCATTTCGAGGGGCAGGACTGCACGCACTGCTTCTGCCCCCTATATCCCTGCAAGGACGGATCCCTCGGCAGGTTCGTCAGGACCAAGAGGGGCAAGAGGTTCTGGTCATGCATAGACTGTGTTCTGGTCCACATACCAGAGGTCGCGGCGTACCTCGAGCGGAATCCAGAGGCGAGTGTAAAAGAGCTGAAGAGATTTCTGAGCTCGACAGGCAGAGGCTGCTTCTACCGGCCAGCAGAATAGAGCCTCCTGCGTTCAGGCGAGGATCTCACGGCCCAGAAGCATTATCGATTTTGAGTGCGCGATCAAAACGGCTCACAGATAACACGCGATCGCCCGCGACCTCTTTTATCAGCTCAAGAACATCATCGGGGCAGGACGGTCTGCGCGTCTCAGCTCGAGCCGCCAGAGCCCTTCCTATGATATCATCGTGGCCAGACTCCACCCTCACTATTATGCTTCCGCCGGGCACGGCATGATCTCTGCAGATGCAATCCGGATCTCCATCGACTATCCCCACTATCGGTATTCCGAGCCTGGCCAGAATGCCACCGGCGATCGCGGTTGTATCGTCGCCTACGGTGACGACAAACGGCGCGTCTGCTGCACGCTCGAAGGCCTCCTCCGCGGCGTGATCGATGATTGCGAACCCTTTGTTATCATCAGCTTCCGCGAACGCGATTCGCGAGGAGACCCTGGGGGGCAAGATGCCGGCAGTTCGTCTTATATCACCGCTTCTGACGATTGCGGTTCTCAGATCAACAGATGGTATCTTCTCTAGGCCGTGATTCTTAATCTCAAGACCCCTTGCACCTATGATCCTTCCCGCTCGCGCCACGATCTCGACATCTCCATCTGTGGCCGTGCCGATCACGGTGCCGTTTACAGAGACCTTCTCCCCCGGAAGCACGCCGCTGATCTTGCGTATTATCATATCCCCATCGAGTCTCAGTCTGTCCCTCTTCTCCAGCGATCTTGATTCGATTATCTCGAGACCGAAACGATCTGAGAATTCGGATTTCAGGTGTTCGCCGAACTCGGAAGGATTTGCGAGGGTTGTTACGAAACGCCCGCCGTAGTCCGCCTGAAGAACCGTGTTCTTGGGCCGGGCTCGCGCGACAACCTGCGCGCCGAAGGCCAGGCCCGTCTCTCTGCTCTTCGCGTAATTCAGCAAAACTGTGAGCTTTGTATTTTGGAGATCCCGGAGGGACTGGCTGGGCGTCCTGCGTCTGCTGATATCTATCCTTTCTTCCAGGCCGGCGTCGATAACCGCCACGCGCCCCATCGTACCGCCGAGTACCGCATGCACCTCACCATAAGATGCAAGCCAGTCGAGCGCTCTGAGAGCATACCCAGTATCCACTACCTCTGGTCCGTGAACAACGACGCCTATTATCGCCAGCTTGTCATCCACCGCACTCGAGGTTCTCATCATGGAGCCTGGCCCGGGTCATCATCTCCTTCTCTTCCTTCATCCTCTCCTCGAGCTCCTCAAGAGAGATGCCGCCGAGCTCCTTCCGCTCGGGGACCTTCTCTATGGGCTCAAGATGGGATGTGAGGTAGTAAAGATCTGTGGAATCCAGCAATGCCCAGGTCTCCCCGTCCTCCTCCTTTATGAGCTTGACAACCCCCACGGTGCCGCTACCGTTGTACCTGACGAGGGATCCCTCTTTTATCTCCATCTCGATCACCATGCATCTGGCCTGCGAGATGCAATAATGAATTTGTTTGTGTCTCTATTAAGTCTTACTGTGTTGATGGTGGATATCCGCGGAATGAGAGCTTTGCCAAGAAGACAGGCTTTAGCCAGCGTTCGATATTCTCACGCCCTGATGAATCACAGTTTGATATCGGCTTAGAGGAGCCTGAAGTCGCCACCGGTTTTGTCCACGATGATGGGGTTCTGCTTTAAGAACCGCTTACCAGACCACTTGATTGTGCCCTCTTTAGCCTTGTAAAAGCACTCTTGCAGGGTGAGCTCATGCCTCCTCGCCAGTTCGGCCCGGATCGCATTTACGAGGTTGTATGTAAATACGCTCATGGAGCCGGTCCACAGCTCATTGCTCGGCTCCTCGTTCTTAGATGATGTTATCAGTATCTGACCTTCAGAAACTAAATCCTTCATCCCGCCGCTGTAACATGCATCGATGATGATGGCCAGGTTTTTGACGTCGTTCAGATACCTCTTGAGCTCATACTCGCTGATGTACGACTTGGGGTCGCGATTGGAGTTCTGCGGCACCATATAGAATGTGCCATCATCGTCTACCTCTCCGTGGCCTGAGAAGTAGAAGACGATGCGCTCCTTGTTTTGTGAGTTTTTAATTATCGGGATGCCCACATTCAGGATGTTCTCTTTGGTGGGCTTGATCGGACTCTCGTCGGTGAGTTCCACCACCACGTATCCGAGCTCCCGCAGGAGCTCTGCCATGGCTTTGGCATCGTTCACACAGGCACGCAGGTTTGTTCTGCCAGAATAGCTGTTGACACCTATGACAACGGCTATTTTATCCGATCTATGCTTCTTTGAGCTCTGATCCGAATAAAGATATCTGTACTCGGCGGAGAGGGAGGAACTCATGTTCGCTTTGGAGTATGTGTTATCCTCCTTTCCGGTCAGCAGGAGATTCAGATTGGACCCTATCTCTGGATACATCTCGTTAAATTCAGAGGCCTTCTGATCGGATGCCAGCGAGTTTAATTTGGCGATATTCGAAAGAGATTGCAAATAAGATGCACGCTCATTCTCATTAGATCCGTTAAAGCTTGAACCCCGAGGTGTTTGCGTGGAGATCTCCGGGTTAACAACATCCTTTTTGTACTGATACGACTCCGAGGCAAAACGGTTGTATATGGCTGAGTCATCGGAGCTCGAATACCTCACGGCAGGATAAGTAGCGGGCATCGGCTGGGTGGCATTTTTTGGTGTGGCTTTAGTGCCGGTTATCTGATAAAGATAATTTATATAGCTGTTGGCGCTCGCAGAATCGAACGCCTGAGAATTCGTGCCCGACGCGCTGTTTTCGTATAGGGATCTCAGATTGTCTCTCGTCCCCTCGAAAGTACCTGCGTACGACCTCGGTCTGGCATCGCTCTCATCAGCTTTTGTATGGATGGTGCTAATCATCGCCAGCGTGCGCTCGTATTCGGATACCTGCCGTTTTCTCCTGGATGTATCGGCGCGATCGGAGAGAAGCTGTTTCAGATTTGATGAGTCGAATGATATGAATTCCTTGAGCTCTTCTTCATCCGTCTCCTTTACCGACGTTTTTGAGAGAAAATCGTCCCAGTTGATTGGGGCGGCTGCATATAATATACCATCGCTCTGTTCCGCCCTCTCCGTGAGACGCATAAGATGCGCCGTCGAGCTGGCGGCCGTGCTCTCATCTACAGCATACGCTAACGTGGATATCGCCAGAGCTAACAGCACTACGATTATCAATCTCACGGACATCTGCTGTTTCTAATCTTACATGCATCAAATAATAAGATTCACGTAACCTAGTTACTTAAGATTGTTAAGATACTAAAATACGGCCTTCGTGAGGAACAGCCAGATAAGATCGGGCAGCAGGAAATCACAACAATCTTTATTAATCAAAATTACCTCATGTAATAACATAAGTAAATAAAATAACCAGACACCAATGGGGATAATGGGTTGGTCGGTTTGAAACCACAGCGCGAGACGTATCGCGATTGGCGTTCAGAGGTGCTCGCATGTGTTCGATCTCGGCCGGTTGGTCCGCGGTTCGCGATGTGGTTGATCGATAACTGATATGAAGATGAGGTGAACTTAAAATGCGAATGATTCATGTCGTGGCAGTCTCTTTGCTTATATCTGCTTTGAGCTCGACTGTTCTCGCACAGCAAGAGGTGGATTACGACAGAATAATAACCGCTGCATGGTTTGATTACAGCAATGATCTTAACTACTCCTCGCGGATCTTGGAGGAATATGTTAATAACAACATATCGGATGCGGAGGCAATCCAGTCGTTTATGGCTACTTACGTGATGGCTGGCAGGACCGCGGCGAATATCGCCATGGTGGAGCCGCCCGATATGTACAGAAACTACCACAACTACACATTCAGCGCAGTGGAGAACTTCCGCTTGTACCTGTGGAATCTGGCGAAGTTCATTGAGACCAAGTACATCGTTTACGGCCAAGATGCAATGAACTACTTCAACGCCTCCCAGGAGGCGAGGGAGAAGGCGCTGGAGGAGAGCGTCTTACTCATGTGAATTCTTTTTTTAACATGAAGGGACGTGTCCGAATAAGGATTAAACGTTTCTGACATGCAGAAGCGGTATAGGTCCGAATTTCCGGCCTCGGCGCTTATCCGGAGAGGTCCGCATGCAGAACAACAAACCGATAACTATTTGTGTCGTTTGGAGCACCATCAGAGCTACACCGGGTTACTTTCGCTGAACCGACGAGGTCGCGATAAGCCTTGGCTAAGGCGCAGATTCTCCGAGTCTGCAGATCCTGGCTGATACCTCTCGGATACGGAATGGTCTTAATCTAATAGAGCGTTCACGAAGATGAGTTACATGTATCTTGCAGATGATAATCATCCAGATGCCACATGCGATACCGCGTACGGCATTATCTATTTTTGTGTGATCCTCAGCACGGGACTTCTCTTGCAATCTCCCTGCGCGGTCGCGCACGATTCGGGAGGGGTTATCCAGGACATCCTCCGCGATATCATGGGCTTCGCGAATGAGGGGAGGATCTCGGATGAGATGCTCGTGAATGTTTCAGATCTCAGGGCATCCGATGTGATGGTGGATGTGGGGAGCGAGCCTGAGGAGTACATTCACGGCGCTATCCATATTCCCTACACGGCTTTTCTGGAGGAGAACAACACTTTAAAGCCTCTTCAGGTCGTCGCGGAGATTCTCGGGGACGCTGGAATACCGCGCGATGACTCAGTTGTTCTTTATGGCGAATGCATGCCGTGCGGTGGAGGCCCATCAACCTCGACATTCGTTTACTGGCTGATGAGATATGCCGGCCACGATAGAGTGAGGCTTTTAGATGGCGGTCTCGACGCCTGGAAGGGGGCAGGAAGGCCCACTCAGGACGAGCCCGCGGTCAGGGAAAGCGCGGTCTACGTTCTGCGTCCGAGGCCCGAGCTGCTCGCGAACTTCAGCTACGTGAGCAGCGGGCAGGCACAGCTGATCGACGCGCGACCTTACAGCGATTTTCTGGCTGGGACGATTCCCGGCTCTGTTAACATACCTTACGAGGAGGTCGCGAATGGAGATCGGCTCAAAAGCAAATCCGAGCTGATGAGACTCTTCAGCGGCGTCGACAGAGAGAGGCCAGTTGTCGTATACACCACCACAGGCATCAAGGCGAGTGTGGTGTGGTTCGCGCTGACATCTCTTGGATACGACGCGAAGCTGTACATGTACCAGGACTGGTACAACCGCGGCGGTCGAATATACTCGCCGGCAAGCGGCCTCGTGCGCACACCCGCGAGGATAACAGGAGGTTACGTTGAGGTTTGATTGTGGGCTCGCGCGGTTTTTCGCATCAAAATCGATTGCTGCAGAGCTTTATATGACGACAGTTACGTATCAAAGTTTCTTAGATGTAGTAATTAAAGATGCTACTTAACTTGTGTAAGTATCTTTTTTAATGACTTTCTGTTCGTGACCTTTTATCTACTAAAAGTGTTGTAGAAGGTATTGGGATTGAATCACAGGGAAGAGTTCAGTCCCATAAGGAGGCAATAAAAAATGAAAGGAATTCTAGCTGTGCTGGCAGTGATGCTGGCATTGGTATCGGTAGGAGCTGCGTTTGGCTCATATTGTCCGCCACCAACGACATGCGAATGGAATATTATTCAGCAGTCCAATGATGCAAGTGCCTCAGCCAAAGCAAATCAGGATGTCGATCAGACCCAGACCAATTGTGCGATGGTTATGGGCGCTGGTAACACAGTCGTGCAGTCCAACGATGCTTCTATTGTGGCTAATAGCGAGTTCAAGAAAGTTACCCAGTCACAGAGCAACATTGCCATGGTCGTCGGCAAGGATAACTATGTGCTGCAGTCCAATACCGCGGTTAGTGATTGCGCTCCACAGGCCGTTCTTGAGCAGCTTCAGAAGAACACAATTCTTGTAATCGGCGAATCCAATCAAGCTTGGCAGACCAATAGTGCAAGCGATCCCTGGAATTCTGGCTACAGTGGTGGCAGTTCCACGACAACAAGGGATCCGGCAGTTAAACAGGATCAGAGCAACATTGGAGTGCTTCTTGGAAAGATGAACTCTCTCTCGCAGTCGAATACAGCTGAGGCTACAATAACAAATGGCAATCCGTCTATAACACAGACACAGAAGAACATCGCGTTCGCGGTCAATACATGTAAGGACTGTGTCGTTGACACAACCTACGCCGGAACAACGAAGGTCAGCTGGCCTGTCTTGGAGATATCCAAGCCAACAGTTGTCGAGCCAAAGTGTCCTGACTGTGTAGAGGATCCCTGAAGAGCGAGTTAAGGAGGTAAACCCCCTCCTTTTCAAAATATTTTCAGAATTTTTTCAAATGTCTTGGAATAAAAACTGAAATGGGGAGGGGCGGTCGCGGTGAAGTATCTCATGATCATCCTGGTTCTTTGCATATCAGCAGTATGCCTGCTGGGTACATGCAATGGACTTAACACCATAACCCATACGCATGTGGTTGGGTCTGAATCACCGGGGTGGTCGAGCGTAAGTACTGGCATAATCACTGGCACAAGTCAGTTTCAGAGTTCTTTTACTGCTATTCAGGGTGACAACAACTTAGTCGCTCAGAGCAATACAGCCAGGTCATACGTATCAGATTCATCACAGATCCAGGCCAACAATGCATACATATTCGGCAGCGAAAATGTTGTTAGTCACAGTAATAATGCGCTTTTCACGGTAGATGAGGACAACGACAAAAAGAAGCAACAGATCCAGAGCAATCTCTTGCTGATCATAGGCAGCAATAACATAGGGGTCCAATCGAATGCTGCAGGGGCTGCAAATGCCGAGTTCGATTTGAATACCGCAGCGACTACTACAACTGCGGAGACGAATATAGCCGTTCTGTCAAATACCGCAACAAGCGGATCGAAAGCTGTAGGTACCCCACAGATACAGTATGTTCAGAGTAATATCGGTTTGATAATAGGAAGTGGGAACTGGTTGTATCAGTCCAACAAGGCAACTGTATCTCCGCGTATCCGGTACTACAATCCTTTCGTCATGTTGTCGCAGAGGAACATCGCATTCGCAATAAACAATTGCTATGACTGTGAATTTGGCATGTTCAAGGACGGGAGCTTGGCGGGCTATAACGTAGGAATAACGTTTGAGGAACCAGAGGAGATGAATGGATAATGTCACTGCGAAAGCCGATCTTCTGCCTCGCTCTAATCATCGCAATTCTATACACTTCTATGGCTGCCGAGTGGCAGGACAGCAACACGAACACTGCAAAAGTTGTGGCTGGCAATCCTACCACGGTTGATAGTGGGATTAAAGTCGATATAAATACGGTAGAATCGGATACGTCACAGCTTCTATCCAAATCTGTTGAGCACTGGATAGCGGGCACAAATATCCAATCCGCGGATCTTCAGACATCTGAGAATCTTGTTGTAAAAGACGATGATGGTATAGTGCATAAGTATACAAAGAGCTCAAAGCAGTATATCTCATTACCATCACAGTCATCCAATGGTTATGATCTATACCTCTTCGAAGGATCATATTACGACTTCTCTAAAGGGTTTGATACCATCGCTGATATCCAATCATCTCTGATTATCAACAACCCCGAGTTGGAGAAGATATTCAATCTTGAGATCTCCTCCAAAGACTCTCCAGCGGATATCATAAACAAGTTCCTGGTGGCCTTTGGCGAGAGCAAGCTCAGCAAAAACATGGATATATTCCTCGGCGGGAGCAATCTGATGCATGGCGCCGAGTACGAACTCGGAGATTCGATCTCCAGAAACGGTGTAACTTGCAGCTGGGTTGAGTCGCAGAAGGTGTCCGCGGACTACAGCAGGCTCCTCGGGGGTGGAGGATGAGATCAGCAGTTGCCGTTCTCTTTCTGATCCTGGCGACCACATCCGTTGTCTACGCGGATGTCAAAATAAACAGGGAGCTATATTCAAATGTGGGTGAGATATCCGAGTCTCTGACGCTGAAGGGCATCGATTCTTATAAAAATGACATCTCCATATCACCGGCCATCGTTTACGAATCCGCAGATTTCGCCACCGAATCAAATGGGGTGAGTGCTATCCGGAGGATAATCAACGGACGTTCTGTCGAGGGTGCCTTCGGATCCTCGGTCGAATCATCGGGACGCGGATTAAAGGGATCGATGGCCGCAGCAGCGGGAACATCCAACCTCGTCTCTTTCGATCACGAAATCGCCACTGGAAGGCTGGTCGCCTCTAGCTACAGCAGAAACTCCAGGACCGAGGAGCATGCCGAGTTCACAAACGAGATATACAGGTCTTCAATAGCCGCCACTCCGGCAGCGGTTTTCCATGGCGGGGCAGGCTACGGGCCACTGGATACAACCACTCAGAGCAATACAGTATCTCATACCGTTGAGATGTGGCACAACGGCAAGTACACAAATCTCGATCTGACAATAGATTGGTATAGAGATGAAGGCCTGAGACAGGCATATTATTCATGGGCCGCCGCGGCAAGCGGCGCGGCAGGCGGTAGGGGCATATCACAAGTCGCAGCATCAACCTCAGCCGGCAATTTCCAGATCGATGTGAACATACTTGGCACCTCTTCAGAGCTCCCGCCACAGAGGTTACAGAGGCATATCTATCCTCTGGTAGTAGACGAAACTATTGGGCCAGTGGAAGGCTTGTTCGGTGATGCCGAGATCAATCAAATACTCGATGTGCTCCTGAGAGCCGGAGTCTCGAAAAATCTATATATGTCGTACACGATAGGGTAGCTGTAACCGGATGTAAGGAGCCATATTTATTTGAAGATATGGGATATAGCTCTGGCTGTTGTTGCACTGCTTTGCATCATCGAGTTCTCTTTTTGTGAGGCTAAGGTGGGATATTGCATAGAGGTCACGGTGAACAACTCGACGATGTCATCCAGCTGGAGCCGGTGCCAGAGCACAGTTCCCCTGACTTTTGATACAGAGACAAGGGTCACAGGAAACGGAAATTTCTCGAGGCGCGTGGCTGTTGATGGATTCGCCAAGATCGGTCTGCAGGAGGCTTCACATGGCGGCGATGGACGGCTGGTCCTGAGCGATCTGCTCAGCCTTTCAAGTGAGGTCAACTGGATAGAGATAAATGAGGAAGTGATAAACGAGAGCCGTTACATCCCCGTAAGAGATCAGTATCGATACACCGTTAAAATCAACGAGAGCATTCCCACGAGTTTATACAGCCGGCAGAGCATTCTTTATAAAGGCAAAGGCATCTACACAAAAAATAGCTACATAAACGACGATAAGACGATAGCCACAAACTATCATGCAACCAACCTGTTGAAGACCGTTATAAATGTTGGAATACTGGCGCCACAGGCGTATGTCTTCGCGGATGTAACACCAGCGAGATCCTTGCAGGCGATTTTCGAGAAGAGGGGGATGGCATTCAGGATCACATCGACATCGGATATCTATTCAGGCTTCACCTTCGTCTCAGATGATGCCGTTATCGATGAGGCATATCTTGGGAACTTCAAGATGAGTAAATCTATTCTCAGTCAACTTAACTACACGTATCCAGAAGATCTCGGGCCGAGAGAGGATTTCCTGCCATGCTGCGCGAGTGAGAACCCGTACAAGATCGATGAAAAATATGCTGGTTCCAAGGTAGATGCCATATTCAGCTGTTCTGTTAAGTAATTCAGATGTTATGTTGGATGAACTTTAATGGTAGCGAAACAAACCACACAATATAATTTTTATATGAATATAACCACACATTTCTCGATGAGGTACGAAAGTTAAATGGTTCTATGGATAGCGATTATTTAAGCTATTGCTAATAATCGCTTATTATTTAACAAACTTCGAGGAGTTTATAGGGGCAGTCAACTTCTTAATTGTGATACTTAACTGTGATTAGTATGGTTTTATCTACAAATAAGTTTCAACAGACAACTGTTATTCTCGCTCGGTGGGCCTGAATGCTTGCTCGTTGCGAGAGTAGCGCGCTGTGTAGACCATAAGGAGGCAGAATGCGTTTGGCTGGACTGGTTGGTAGAGTAGCTGAGCTTTTGCTGTCTGTATGGCGTAGGCGTTCAGCTCTGGCCTTCTCGTATTTGACGTGTGAGGCTTACAGTTACAAATCGCTTGGAAAAGCCGATTTGGCTTCCAGGCCGATCTCAGAGCCATGTTCTCCAGATATGAAATTTCATATAAGAGAGATAATTTTTGCCGCATTACAAGCAATTTTAATACTTGGCATTGCAATGCTGCTGGTCTTGGTCTTTCTGAGGCATTGAGGTAGCAGCGAGTCACGAATTCGCGCGCAGGATCTCCTGGTGGCGTACTCAGATTACTGAATAGCGCTAACCGGTGAACTGATAGCTCTTTGGCAGGAAATAAATCCATTGCATTCGATTCTAGTGAAGATTTTCAGTAGAGCGAGTACACGACCGATCTCCTCAGCTCCCGAGCATCAATACGGTTGAATGCCATCCGGCCAGGAGATCGAAAACTCACAGCTCACAGATTCTTGCATCGTGCATTTCCTCGCGCATTTCTCTAATATTCTCGCAGTTCGCATATTAGACCAAAAATTTTAAGTAAAATCAAATGAACTTACTCAAATGAAACGGATCAAAATCAGATAGAGTTTAGGTGTTTAACATGGCCGTGATCGCTGCGAGATCTGGTTATCTTACTCACAGGGATGAGATCTGCATTCCGCGTTTTTCTTTTATGCGTACCGCTGGATGTCTGACGGCTGCTGTGGCTCCGGGATTTGGCAGCATGCAAGAATCTCCGTCTGATCGGCTCACATCTGCACCCGCTCTCAAATCGCCATCCTTTATCCTTCAAGAGGGGAATTCGCTATGACACGCTCCAGAATTGGATCTGCTGCCTCTCATTCTGGCCGTTTGCTGGTTATTATGATACTGGTGGCATCGCTTGCGGATGCGGATTTCCTGACGTTTCATGGCGATAATCAGAGAACCGGCAACATCAGCGGTTCTGGAGCAGGCTTAGAGCTCCTATGGAGCACCAGCCTCACGGGTCATGGCTACATAGGCGGGTCCGCAGCGGTCTACGGAGACGAGATCTTCGTCGCCAACTGGCCGGATATGACATTCAAGGGGGATCTCGGGCTCGCATGCCTCGACAAGAAGAGCGGAAAGGTTCTGTGGCTGAATCCCATCGGAGGGAAGGGGAGCGCCTCGAGCCCTGCCGTGGCTGATGATAGGATAATCATCGGATCGCTGACAGGCGATGTTTACTGCGTAGATCTCAAAAGCGGAGCGACCCTCTGGAACAAGACGATCGAGAGGGAGCCGGGGTACTGGGGGGTTGCATCATCTCCTCTTATCGAGAACGATACGATATACATAATGAGCTTCTCCGATGGGACTCTTCACGCTTTAAGTCTTGATGGCGAAGAGCTCTGGAACATCTCCACCGGCGCGGTCTCACCCTATGCATCTCCAGCAGCAGCTGATCAAATGCTCTATTTCCCGGGCGGAGGTCTTGCGCTCTACTGCGTGAACCTCTCCTCAGGTGAGCTGGTCTGGAAAAAGGCATTGGATGAGAAGATCACATCGAGCCCCGCTATCTCGAAAGGTCTCGTCTTCATCGCAACGGAGAGATCCATACAGGCTATTAATGCCACCACAGGTGAGCTCGTATGGACGGGTAGCATCAACGGCACCATCTCAACACCCGCTCTAGCATTTGGTCGCCTCTATACAGGCTCGGATGACCGGCCAAGGGGGCACGTGAGCTGCTTCAACGCATCAGATGGCGCTCTTATCTGGCGTACCGAAGTGAACGGGCCTGTGAAATCATCGCCTCTCGTCCTCGACGGGAAGGTGTACGTCGGAACCAATACAGACGCGGGCGCAGTCTATGCCTTAGATGCGCTCAACGGCTCCATACTCTGGAGCTATCCGATAAACGAATACATAATGTCATCTCCAGCCGCATCAGACGGCATTGTCTTCATCGGAGCAGATGATGGGAGGCTCTACGCCTTCGGCCAGCCTCAAAACAACAATGCCAGCGAGAACATCTCTCTGAAAGGTTTTGTAATGCTCGAGAGCGCGAGACTGAACATAACAGCGACGAGCGGAAGGAATTATTCCATAGATCAGAGGACGGCTCTCGGTGCGCTGGCGAGGTTCGCGCTATCGAATGGCATCGATTTCGAGGTGAACGACTCGCTTCTCGATCTCTACGGTCTTACCGTAGAATCGATCGCTGGTCTCGCTGCGGACAGAAACAACTCCTGGAGGTACTGGATAAACTACCCGGAGGAGTCCGTGCCTCTTGTCTCCCCTGAGTCCGCGGTCTTGAAGAGCGGGGATCGCGTTCTCTTCTACTACGGCCCGCGAAACGCGAGGCCTGAGGAGTGCGACCGGGTGGAGATCGAGGTCGGGATGGAGAGGCCAAACGTTCTTTTCGCCACGGTCGGACAGCAGCCCTCACTCAGGCTTGCGATCAATCAATCCCCTCTGAACATAACGCTTCTCTCGCCGGATGCCGTGACTCCTGATACGAACCTCTCTCTATACGATCTCATCCTCCTCGAGATGATCGGCGGCGATACCGCATCAAGGCTTGAGCCTCTCGTGGAGGATGCGAAGCGAAGAGGGGCGATCGTGATAGTCCTCAGCTCTCCCGGCTACCAGCATCTGGGAAACGTGAATCTGAGCTCCCATCCGGATATTGAGAGATACTGGGAGTACGGCGGCGTGGAGAACATGCGCCGTCTCATAAAATATTTGGCCGCGAACTTTTTCGGTATGGATTTGAAGACCGAGGAACCGCTTCAGGCTCCGAAGGAGTACATCTTCCATCCCGACTCGCCGGACCTCTTTTACAACATCACATCGTATCTTGAGTGGTATAAGTTCAACAGCAGCGCGCCGACCATAGGCGTGATCAGCTACTACGGGGATACGGGGCAGCCGGACAGGAGCGATCTCGTTAGATCCCTCGAATCAAAAGGAGCAAATGTCATATGCATAGGTTTCTCGAATGCGTCATCCCTCGAGAGATTCTTTGTTTTAAATAACACGAGCTTGATAGATGCGGCCGTTCTCACAAAGCCGTTCCGCCTGAACTACGGCGATCCTGATAGAGGTGTGGCCATATTGGAGCATCTGGATGTGCCGGTGCTGCGTGGCATGCGTCTTTACTATCAATCTCCCCAGGAGTGGCCGAACTCGAGCATCAGCCCGATGGAGATCTACTTTCAGGTCACCCTCCCCGAGATGGATGGCGTCTTCGATCCAATAGCGATCGCTGGAAAGAACGATACGATCTACTCCGCCATAACTCAAGAGGTGGAGAGGATCGCTGACAGAGCGATAGCGCAGGTGCGTCTGAAGAAGCAGAACTCGGAGAAGAGGATCGCTCTTATCTACTACAACCACGGCGGCGGCAAGGACAACATCGAGGGATGCTACTTGAACGTGCCCAGGAGCTTGAGGAATATCTTGAGCTCTATGAAGGATCTGGGCTACAGGGTCGAGGGAGATGTGCCAGATGAGAGGGTGCTGGTGGATCTGCTGGCGCATCAAGGGACGAACATAGGCACATGGGCGCCCGGCGAGCTCGAGGCGATGGTCGCAAGGGGCAATGCGACACTCATACCCGCGGAGGAGTACCAGCGCTGGTTCGAGGATCTTCCTGAATACAGACGGAGAGAGGTCATCGAGCACTGGGGCCCGCCGCCAGGCAGGATCATGGTATTCAGCAACTCCAGCGGCTCTTACATAGTTATACCCAAGATCTCCTTCGGCAATCTGATCCTGCTTCCGCAGCCTAGCAGGGGGTGGTTGGAGAACAACACGCTTCTCTACCACTCCACAGATCTTCCGCCGCATCATCAGTACATCGCGTTCTATCTCTGGCTGAAGCATGGCTTCCATGCAGATGCTATAATCCACCTCGGGAAGCATGGCACGCAGGAGTGGCTTCCCGGGAGAGAGGGGGTTGTAGGATATGATGACTGGCCGTCACTCCTGATACAGGATATCCCTGTGGTCTATCCCTATATCGTGGATAACATCGCGGAGGGAACGCAGGCGAAGAGGCGCGGCAGCGCGGTTATGATAACGCACCTGACCCCGCCGATCGTGGCTGCAGGCCTCTACGGGAATCTCTCCACACTGGCAGATCGCATAAGAGACTACAGAAATGTGCTCAACGAGAGCGTGAAGGAGGAGTACAGAAAAGATATCCTGAAGATATGTGAGGAGATGCACCTCGATGAGGATCTCGGCCAGAACTTGAGCTCTATAGAGAATGCGACTGCATTTGAGAGCTACCTCTCAGATCTTGAGGTGTATCTGGGTGAGCTCAAGCTCGCCTTCATGCCGTACGGTCTGCATACATTCGGCATACCATACGAGAACGAATCGCTTGTCGCCATGGTCAATTCCATGCTGGGCGATGAATACAGGCGCGCTATCTCAGAACGGATCGAGGAAAATGATACCAGATCCTCGAATACAGCCATCGGTGATGAAATGGTCGAGGGAATCTCGGCATCTCTTCTTCATGAGGTACTGATCAATGCGACACCCCCTAGAGAGGCTCAGGAGAGGATACTTGGAGGGGTAGACTGCAATATCACGGAGCTGCTCAACCTCTCAATACTCTATGCGGATGGTTTGAGGATGTGCGTGAATGAGGTGACCAACACGACAAAAGCTCTCAACGCCAGCTACATACCGCCATCACCAGCCGATGATCCCATAAGAGATCCGGAGGTCCTTCCCACAGGTAGGAACTTCAGGTCTGTAGATCCAAGAAGGGTGCCGACATCCGCTGCCTGGGAGGTCGGGAAGAAGCTCGCGGAAGATCTCCTGGAGGAATACAGAAAGAAGCACAACGGCACATACCCAAGAAAGGTGGCGATTGTGCTCTGGGCGTGGGCCATGACGGATCACGGAGTCGTGGACTCTGAGATACTCCATCTCATAGGCGCGAGGCCCGTGTACGATGCCTATGGCGGGGTTAGCGATGTCGAGCTCGTTCCCCTGTCTGAGCTCAAAAGGCCGAGGATAGATGTTGTTGTGGTGCCATCAGGCCTCTACAGAGATCTCTTCCCTGAGAAGCTCTCGCTCATAGATAAAGCGATAAGGCTAGCCTCCAATGATAGCGATACTTCATATCCCAATTACATCAAGGAGAACTCGGATTCGATAAGAGAGCGCTTGCTTGAGAGCGGAAACTTCACGGCTGAAGAGGCCGAGTACCTCTCGAGAGCGAGGATATTCCTGGAAGCTGCCGGAACATACGGACCGAATATGGACGCGCCGATATCAGCGAGCGACAGATGGGAGAACGACTCAGAGCTTGGCCACCTCTTCATATCCAGAATGTCGTACATCTACGGCGACGGCATATGGGGCGGGAGGTTCGATTCCGGAAGATCTCTATCGGCGGAGCAGCAGGTCGAGGTCTTCAGCGCGAATCTAGCCGAGGTCGAGGCAGCTGTACACCACACGAACTCCAACCTCTACGGATTCATAGACAACGATGATGTATTCCAGTATCTGGGCGGTATAGCACTTGCAGCCCGCACGATAACAGGCACGACCCCTGAGCTGTACGTGACAGATGCCAGGGATCCGAGAAAGGAGAGGGTTCATACTCTCAATGAGTTCTTCTCGAAGGAGCTGAGGACCAGGTATTACAATCCGAAATGGATCGAGGGCATGATGGAGGAGGGATACTCGGGCGCGCGCGAGATGGACAAGTTCGTGGAGTACCTCTGGGGTTGGGAGGCGACGGTGCCGGATCTCGTGAGCGAGAACACCTGGAAGCAGGTCCACGATATCTATGTGGAGGACAAATATAATTTAGGTCTGAATGAGTTCTTCCGGGCGAGCAATCCATGGGCACTACAGGCGATAGATGCCCGGCTTTTGGAGACAGCCAGGAAGGAGAGATGGCATCCGGAGAAGGAGGTTGCTGAAAAACTGGTCGACCAGTATAGGGAATTGGTGAATGACTACGGGATTGCATGCTGCCATCACACCTGCGGCAATCTTCTTCTGGATGAGTACATGAGCGGCATCATGCCGGTTAAGGCGAAAGCGACTGAGACGAGATCGAGCTCGTCACGCCACAAGCCCGCTTATACCCCATCGGCGAACACGACAGCATCCTCGGGCGCAGGCATGGAGCTTGAGAGGCCATCCGAGCTTCAGGCCGAGAGCGTGCAGGGCTATCTTATGGAGAACGTCACAGCTGATAGACAGCTGCCCTCTGTCTCTGGAGCCCCTCTCTTCGGCATAGCGCTCGTGCTCTTTGTGCTCCTGCTCGTCGCAGCGGGATTGTGGCGGAGGTGAGCCATCCGGTGGGAATCAGAGGTCTCTGCAACCCCTAACAGAGATAAAAAGGAGGATGTGCACGATCTATGCGTGGTGGCATGATCGCGCGCTGCTAGCATGCGTGGATGCATGCCTGATGCTCCTGATTAATATCAAGAGGATCTACCTCTCAATTCCTATGCATTACCTCGTCAAGCCAGTTGAATATCCTCTCGTTTGATATCATCACGGCTCCCATCTGGCAGTGCAACCCAGCCCCCTCCTCTGTTGTGAATAAGAGGAACTCCTTCGGGCATGTGAGCGCATCGTAAAGCGGCTTCGCCTGGCCAGCGAGCATCGTGTCGGCATCCGAATCGACGACGAGGGTTGGACATTTGATAAGAGGTGCGACCTCCCGCAAGTTGTATGGTTCGACCATCCTGTAGTATTCGCTCGGCGTATCAGCCCCGAAGACGAGCATCCCATGCCCCAGTTTTGCGCCTGCTGTCCGGCTCTGATTCATGAACTCCCGAATATACATGTCAAACTCCCTGGATGCGTTCTCGTCGCTGAGAATCTCATCGATCTCCGGCGGGGCTCTTTGCCGCATGATTGCATTGAAGTCGTAGAGTCCGCCATTTGCGATACAGGCAGCAATCCGATGTTCGAAGGCCGCAGCACGCGGAGCCAGATAGCCGCCGAAGCTTATGCCCATTAGCGCTATCCTCTCCGTATCAACCTCGCTCAGGTTCATGGCAAAATCGACCACCGGAGTGACGACAGTCTCCCAGTTGTGCCTGAATGGCATCTTCTGAGCTCGTATCATCTCACCCTGGCCCGGCCCCTCGAATATCAGGACGTTATATCCCCTGTCTATCGCGGCCCTTCCGACCTCGAAGTAGAGCTCCTCTCCTGTGCCGTCAAAGCCGGTATGAACGATCAGCAGCGGCCTTTTGGCGCCGCTCGAGTCCACGAGGCAGAGATAGGCCGGGAGGGACGTGTTCTCAAATGGTATGCGGACAGGTTTTATCAACCCCTCTGAGAGATCTGCAGCCTTCATAAAACAGTCCCTGCTCCTCTTCCAGGTCTGGAAGCTGCGCGGATCGTCGGGGTCGATATCCAGGAAGAATCCGGCATTTCTGTAGTATCCGGAGGCCCTGAAGAATGCCTCCCTTGCGCTGATCTTATGGCCATTGGCGAGAAACTCCTCGCCTGTTCTCTCCAGCCGCGAGGCGGTTTTGTTCCATTCGCTGTACCAGCTCTCGATGTCTCCGTCTTTTATGCGGACGCGGTGTCCAGACATTCATTTATATCCGCCCCGCCGGTTGCTGTATATCCGATGGTGCGGATGAACTGGAAGTTGAACTCCGGATCCTCGAAAACCGCTCTCGACGCGTTACTCTCGTTCAATTCATCTCCTCCAGCGACGACGGAAAGCGCGATCATGAGAACCAGCAACATTCCCACGAAAGGCATGAATTTTTTGGAGAACGATTCGGTCATAATCGCTTCCTCTCGAATTCAACCATCACAAGGTGATCTCTTTACTTTTAATATACTTTTGATGAATTTTGAGGTGTGGGTGGACGGCACAAGCAATATGCCTCCGGCGGACACTTCAGCTCTATCGCAAGCAGCTGCCGCTTTATATCAACCCCCTGGCTATAGCCCCCGATGCCATTTGCGGACACGACACGGTGGCAGGGAATCATGATGGGAAATGGGTTCTTCTTCAGAGCCATTCCCACAGCCCTTGCAGCACCTCTTCTTCCAACAATCCCCGCGATCTCTCCGTATGTTGCGGTCGCTCCACGCGGAATCTCAAGAACCGCTTTGTAAACAGCTCTCTGGAAATCCGTAAATCCACTCGTATCGAGATTCAGAGCCGGACGCGGCCCTCCCATGATATGATCGATTATGAGCTTCGCGAGATGTGATGCTGGATAAAGAGTGGGTTTTCTGCGGAGGCATATGCGTTTTATCAGACATCCCGATCTAACAATGAGAATGTGCAGATCGAGAGGCTCCAGATAAGCACCTTCAATAGAGCTGTCCGTCTTCATCGCATCGATCTCGTTTGAGATGCACATGGAGAAATCATTTAATGGCGTTTGAGCAGTGGGCCCGACGCGATTCGAACGCGTGATCCCCGCCGTGTGAAGGCGATGTCATAACCACCTAGACCACGGGCCCTCAAAGAGATGAGATTGGATCAATTATTAGTATCTTGCCCTCGATTGTTTGGACATGTCCGAATAAGAGCACTGTTTCAAAAGGTAAAATGAAAGGTCGCTCACGGATGTTGGGAGGTGAGCCATATGGTTGAATCTGATCTTGAGGGTTATGGGGATATGAAAAAGCTGTGGCCTGATAAGTTTGTATCACTCGAAAGGGCGTTCAGCAACATCCACGCGGGCGACAGGATTTTCATAGGCACGGGGTGTGGGGAGCCACAGTTTTTGGTCCAGGCGCTTGCCGATTACGTAAAGGAGCATCCCAAAGCGTTCTTCGACACCGAGATACTTCACGTCTGGACCCTGGGGGCCGCTCCCTACACGGACATAAAGTTCAAAGAGAACTTCAGGCTCAACACGTTCTTCATCGGAAGAAGCACAAGAGATGCCGTAAACAAAGAGCTCGCAGATTACACACCAATCTTCTTCTCGGCTATACCAGATCTCATATACAGAGGTCGTATACCCATAGATGTCGCGCTCATACAAACAACTCCACCAGATAGACATGGGTATCTCAATCTGGGCATAAGCGTCGATATAGTTAAGGCGGCTGTCGAAAAGGCCTCGGTTGTGATAGCGCAGATCAACTCGAACATGCCCCGTGTCCAGGGGGATGGTTTCATACACATGGACGATGTGAGCTTCGCCATACCATACGATGAGCCGCTTCTGGAATATGTTGAGAGCGTGCCGACCGAGCTTGCGCAGCAGATCGGAAGATATGTCGCGAGATTGGTCGAGGACGGCTCCACGATAGAGGCCGGCTATGGAATGATACCCAACGCGGTGCTTGCGAACCTCAAGCACAAGAAGCATCTCGGTGTTCATACAGCGCTTCTCACAGACGGCTTCATAGAGCTCATGAAGGAGGGAGCCATAGACAATTCGATGAAGAGCATCGATCGATACAAGACCGTTGCGTCGTTCTGCATGGGGACGAGAAAGTCATACGAGTACATACATGATAACCCTGCTATTGAGTTCAAGACTATTGATTATACAAATAACCCTTTAATTATAGCTAAGAACAGAAACATGGTCTCCATCAACAGCGCGATGGAGGTTGATCTCACCGGCCAGGCGACCGCCGAATCCCTCGGGACTTTCTTCCACAGTGGCATAGGAGGGCAGGCAGACTTCATGCGCGGTGCCGTTCTCTCCCCGGGCGGGAAAGCGATTCTAGCGCTTCCATCCACAGCTGAGAACGGGCGTATATCAAGAATCGTTCCGATGCTCAGGGAGGGAGCAGGTGTCACGCTGACCAGAGGCGATCTTCATTATGTTGTCACCGAGTATGGTATAGCATACCTGCACGGCAAGAATGTCAGGGAGAGGGCCATGGATCTCATAGCCCTTGCGCATCCCAAGTTCCGGCCTTGGCTTCTCGAGGAGGCAAAGAGACTCTCCCTGATATATGCGGATCAGAAGTTCATCCCAGGCGAGAAGGGGGAGTACCCGGAGCATCTGGAGGTTTACAGGACGACAAAGACCGGCATAAACCTCCTGTTAAGACCGGTCAGGATAACAGATGAGCCACTCCTGAAGGATTTCTTCTACTCTCTATCAGATGAGACTATGTATCAGAGGTTCGCATCGGCTAGAAAGACCATGACTCACAGGGATCTCCAGGAATTCGCTGTGATCGATTACACCAGGGAGATGGTCATCCTGGCGGTTATAGAGGGGGAGAGGGAGGAGGTTATCGGGCTAGGACAGTACAGCATCGACGAGGGATCGCATACTGCAGAGGTGGCCATTGTTGTAAGGGATGACTACCAGCGAAAGGGTGTGGGCATGGAGATCCTCTCATACCTCGTCTATCTGGCAAGAAAGCAGGGGCTGTTCTACCTGACTGCAGAGGTCCTCGTCGAAAACCAGGCTGTCCTGAGGATGTTCGAGCGATTGAATCTACATACAGAGAGAAGACTGGAGGGCGGTGTGTATACGGTGAAGATATACCTATCATGAGTCGCGGAATCTGCTGTGTCGAATAATGTTCGGAAATCCAGTAGCAGAGCGCCAACATATGGATAAAATTTCGACATGAGTCGATATCTGGCGACCGCATCGCCTCGGATTCTTCGACACAGCAGGGGACTGTGCTGTGTTGAATAATGTTCGGAGATCCAATAGCAGAGGGCCAAATCACACGAATCAAAAATTTAATGGGGATCGATATTCTGCGACAGTACTGCCTCGAATTATTCAACACAGCAGGGGAATGCAATTCTTCATAAATCTTCATCCAACAGAATCGAAGCTGTGTTTAAGCCCGAGCCCATGCGTATGAGGGATGCAATTGCAGCCGCTTCCAGCATCTCTTCTCTTCTCACGCCGAGCTTCTTGGCTTGAGCCATGTGTCTTGTGGTGCAATCCTCACATCTTATCGCCACAGAGCATGCAAGCGCGATCAGGGCTTTCTCTCGTGCTGACAGTGCTCCTGCAGAGAGTATACTAGCTGCAAGCGCCTTAAAAAGATCGCCCGCATCTCCACCAATTGCCTCAAGAAATCTGTCTGCATTTGCCATTAAATCACCATCGCGGAGACCGCTTCTGTTACTTATCCTCTCCTCCTCTTTGGAGAGATTGCCACAGATATGAGAAATATCAACACGCTCATTATCGCGATCGAGCTCCCGACGGGTATATCGAAATTCAGCGATATCGTTATTCCAACAAGGCTTGATGCCAGCCCTATCAAGGGGGATATCAGGATTATCCATCTCATATCATGGGAGAACTGGTATGCAGCAGATACAGGATTCACCATCAGCGCGAATATCAGAAGACCGCCGATGAGCTTTAGAGATACCGAGACCGTAACACCGCATAGAAAGAGTATCGCGTAGTAAAAAGGCCTTGTGTTTATTCCGGACTCCTCAGCGAGCTTTCTATCGAGCATTATCGCGAAGAACTCCTTGTAGAAAAGAGCCATCACGCTGATGAGAATAACCAGCAGGATGAAAAGCCTGATCAGGTCTGTATTTGTTATACCAAGAACGCTCCCCCAGAGTATGGAGAGCGCTGTGCTGCTCACCACAGAGCCGGGGACGATGCTCAGAAATAGCAATGCCAGGGCCATCGTCAGCGAGAACATCGTCCCGAGTATGACGTCAGCCTGAAGCCTGGCCTTCTCAGCGATCGGCCCCAGAACGAATGCGACCAGTATCGCCATGCCTAGAGCGAGGGTGAACGGATCTCTCGAGACGACCAGCCCGAGGGCGGCGCCTGCAAAGGCGGCATGGGACATGCAGAAGCCTATCGATGAGAGGTTCATCCTAACCACGAAAACGCCTATCATGGAGCAGACAACAGCTGCGAGCGATGCCCCGATTATCGTGTTGATTATAATGCTCGGCGGCAGCATCATGCGCTATGCCTCAGCAAATGCATTCCTGAACACTCTCGAGGACAGCATCTCATCTGGAGGAGCAAACCCGATCAGACGCCCGCCATTCAGGAGCAGTATCCTGTCGCATATATCAGGGATGTGATCTATGTCGTGGATGACCATGATTGTGGTCAGATTGTTCTTGACATGAAGCTTGCAGATCTTGCCGGATACCTCCTCGACAGCTCTGTAATCAAGATTCGAGTACGGTTCATCCAGAAGGAGAATCCTCGGCTCCTTCGCGAGCAGCCTGGCTAAAAGGACCCGCTGTGTCTGGCCTCCAGAAAGCTTGCCGATGGGTCGCTCCCAGAGGTTTTCGACCTCCATGAACCTGGCAGCTTCGCGCGCCTTCTCCCAGTCATCTCTAGTAGGACGGCGAAATAGCCCGAGCTTGCCGAACCTCCCCATTAGTATCACATCTCTGACCAGATATGGTGTGCTTTCGGGGAAGACCTTCGCCTGCAGCATGTAGCCGATCTCCCTTCTGACCGCTGGCCCCTCCTTTCGGACGTTTTTGCCGAAGACCTCAACCCTGCCGTCTGCTGGTAGTATACCATTGATGGTCTCGAGAAGCGTAGTCTTGCCGGCGCCATTAGGCCCCATCACACATACCATCTCACCCTCATCTACAGAGATGGATATGTCCTTGAGGGTTGAGTTCCGCTCCCCGTCGTAGAATGTGTACACGTTCTTGAGATATATCACAGGCATCTTTCGCCTCATAGCTTCTCGATTATAGACTCGAGCGGCATCTTGGAGAGCTCCCAGGAGAACTCCTCCAGGGAGTCAGGTGAGAGTTTGGATATCCTAGCGACGATGGAGTCCTTTACCCTGAAGCTGGCGTTCCTGCTGTTAGATGAAAACGTCGCCTCCGGAATGCCATCAGGGAGCACGGTTATGTTTCCCTTTCCGAGGGTGCAGCCCGTGGATATCTGAATGCCATCTGCAAGGCAGGAGATCGGTGGATTGCTTCCGGACCTGACCACTGCTCTGATATCCTTATGCCCTTTTGAATCCAGCTCCTTGAGAGCCGCGAGGCCCATCCTTATGCCGAGCACGAGAAACGGCCCGAGATGACCGTGAAACTCCCTTCCGCGTTCTATCATGCCATCGAGAGATACGTTATCTGGATCTATCGCATGCATCTTCAATATAATCGCCCCATGCCTCAAATTTAGTATTACCAACTTTGAAGAGATAGCTTGATTTGCGATATAAATCTCTTTTCGTAACAAAGTTAAGATCTCGATTTTATGATCTTGTTATATCTTTTTGAAGTTCGCATGGCGATAAAAGATGCGTGCCACAAGTAGACTAAACCATTGGAGCTATCGTATTGTTATCCTATTTCTTGATACGAAAATGCCTCCTAACCATGAGATGTGATCTCGTGTCATTGAATGTTCGGCACGAAGATGTCTAGGACCGTTCCCTGGCGGTGGGTCAAGGTTTCCAGAGAGCGCTCGATATGTTGTGGAGATCACTTTCCTCTGGTATCGAGAGATCATCGGAAGCTCTTCCAAAGCCTGTCGCCAACGTGATGGATGGACTTCACAGCCTTTCCCTCTCCCTTCATCTCCTGTCCGGATCTGAGAGCCCTTCCCACAGCTAGCGGCTTCCTGTGTCTTTCTTCAAGGATCACGACGAGATCTCCGGCCATGATATCCGGGTCGGCGTAGACTATCCCCGGGCCCATGACATCGGCTCCATTTGCTATGAAGGGTACAGCTCCCGCATCCACCACCACTATGCTCCTCTTGGGGGCAAGTTCAATCGCTCCCAGAACTGTGAAGAAGGGTCTTCCATCGACAACCATTAAAAGAGGTCTTCCGTTTACGATTATCAGATCCAATTCCTCATCGGTCTCTGCGAGCTCCATCGAAGCTGTTCTGAGCTTCTCCGGATCTTCGACCAGATCTAGCATAGCGTTTAGTATTTTTTTGGCCTCGCTTCCCTTCAGATGGTGCCTGGATTTGATCTTCATGGCCTCCATCTTTTCCCGACAAATTTAAATATGCAACGAGAGAGTCACTTCCAGATATGCGTTTTGCTGTAATATCAGCGTGGAGAGGAGTTGATGGCGCAGAGGCCGCTTGATATTTTGAACGAATCGCTAAATTCGCCGGTAATAGTAAAGCTCAAGGATGGAAGGGCCTTTCGTGGTGAGCTCCAGGGCTACGATATACACATGAATCTGGTTCTGGAGAACACAGAAGAGATCGCGGAGGGCACAGCACGCAAGATTGGGGCTGTAATAGTTCGCGGAGATAACGTGGTCTACATATCACCATGAGGTGGGTTAAATGAGCAAAGGCACGCCCTCGATGGGCAAAAGTCACAAAAAGACACATGTGAGATGCAGGAGATGCGGGAAGCTCTCTTACAACTTCAACAGAAAGGTCTGTGTTGCATGTGGTTTCGGTCGGTCCAAGAAGCTCAGAAGCTATAAGTGGATGCGAAAGGCAGGATATTGATATATGCGAGATGCATGCGGGGTCGTTGGGATCTCCCTGGAGGACGAGCGACAGAGTGTTGCGAGGAGGATCTACTACGCCCTGCATGCATTACAGCATCGCGGCCAGGAGGCTGCAGGCATATCTGTGCATGACGGCAAGGTCATGCGCACGCACCGCGGGATGGGGCTGGTATCTGAGGTATTCGGTGATTCGCAGATATCACTTCTTCGAGGGCACGTGGGGATAGGCCATGTCCGCTATCCAACAACCGGAGCGCACTGCATAGAGAACAGCCAGCCGATTCTCGTAAAATACAAGGGTGGCGCCATTGCAATCGCTCACAATGGCAATCTAGTGAACTCCGCAGGGCTCAGAGCGGAGCTCGAGAGCTCGGGGGATATCTTTTACTCGACCTCTGATACAGAGGTCATAGCTCATCTTCTTGTAAAAGAGCTGCAGCGATACGATCTGGCCGATGCGATAAGAGCTGTAATTAGAAAGCTCGTAGGCTCTTACTCTCTTGTTGTCCTCTGGGATGATACTGTCATAGGGCTGAGAGATCCTCTCGGAATAAAGCCCCTCTGTATAGGAGCGCTTGATGGTGGCTACATCATCGCATCGGAGAGCGTGGCCATAGACACGCTCAACGGAAGGCTGATACGAGATGTCGCGCCCGGGGAGATGATCGTTCTCAAGAGGGGCTGCATCGATTGCGTAAAGATCACCAACTGCCACAGGCCGGCGCACTGCATCTTTGAGTACATATATTTTGCAAGGCCTGATAGCATCATGGAGGGGAGGCTCATATATGACATCAGGGTGAACATAGGAAGCATCCTGGCGGATGAGCATCCAGTCGATGCGGATATCGTAGCTCCAATCCCCGATTCGGGGATCACCATGGCTGTCGGCTACCACCAACGCTCCGGCATAAGATACAGGGAATGCCTGATGAAGAACCGCTATGTCGGCAGAACATTCATCATGCCGGACCAATCGATGAGAGAGGCCGCGGTGCGTCTCAAGATGAATGTTATCAGACCTAACATCGAAGGCCGGAGGGTGGTCCTGGTTGATGACAGCATAGTCAGAGGCACTACCAGCCGCAGGATCGTGAGAATGGTCAGAGAGGCAGGCGCGAGAGAGGTTCATGTCAGGATCGGAAGCCCGCCGATAATAGCGCCATGCTATCTTGGGATCGATATGGCGAGCAGAGACGAGCTCATAGCGGCACACAAGACGGTGGCAGGCGTCGAGAGCGTCATAGATGCAGACTCTCTCGGATACATAAGCCTCGACGGTCTCATCCGAGCCATAGGTCTTCCAAAAGATCACTTCTGCACGGGCTGTCTCACAGGCGTATACCCCATAGAGATTCCTGGAGAGGCCTGTATAATCTCTCAGCGGCGTCTTACCGAGTTTATATCCGGCGCAAATAAAGAATCCATCTCCAGCGAAGCCTCTTCAAATGTCGTCGATTTGCATTCCAAGGCTACAAAGCAAGAGATTATTTGAAATATCCACGTATGGCTTTCTTTTCTCTGTCGGGATTAATATAACGGCTATCAGATCATCCGGCTAAATCGATCGGAAAAGATGGAGTGCCGGGGGCGGGATTCGAGCCCGCGACTTCCAGATGACCCAGGCGCCTCTGGCATACCCTATGAGTCTGGCGCCCTAACCAGCTAGGCCACCCCGGCCTGGAGAGAGCCCTCGTTCGAAATCTTACATAAGGTTTGTGCTCCAATGCGAGAGCTCCGCCTGAGAAACTAGATCTCAGAAATCGATGGGTTAACTTTTTCTCGATCGAATCGAAGTACGCTCTGATGGAACTGAGCATCTCTGGAACGATCAGCAACAACCTAGCCGGAAAAACGATAGTCATGGGAGTCACCGGCAGCATCGCAGCCGTGAGAGCTGTAGATTTGATACGCGACCTGATCAGGCGTGGGGCGAGAGTTCGATGCGTTATGTCTAACGCAGCTCGAATGATACTCCATCCGTATGCTCTGGAATATGCCAGCGGCAGTCCGGTCATCACGGAGATAACCGGCCGGGTGGAGCATGTGGAGCTCTGTGGCTTGGAGGGATGTGCGGATCTGCTCCTCATAGCCCCAGCGACTGCTAACACTATAGGAAAGATAGCAAACGGAATAGATGACACTCCTGTAACGACCTTCGCCACAACAGCGATAGGAAGCGGAAAGCCTGTCGTTGTGGTGCCAGCGATGCACCAGGCCATGTACAACCACCCTTCCGTGGTGGAGAACCTCAAAAAGCTCAGATCTATGGGCGTAGTTTGCATAGATCCCAAGATGGAGGAGTCGAAGGCGAAGATAGCTAACAGCTCTCTGATAATCTCCGAGATCGAACGCATTTTGGGGCCGAACGATCTCCGATCGAAACGCGTTCTTATAACAAGCGGATCAACGGCTGAGAGCATAGATCCCATCAGGATAATAACAAACCGCGCATCTGGCAAGACAGGTCTTGAGATAGCGAAAGAGGCATACAGAAGGGGCGCGGATGTTACGATAATCCACAGGGCAAAGATGGGCTTACCATTTAGAGAGATCTACGCGGAGAGCGCACAGGATATGCTCGATGCTGTGATGAACGAGCTCTCGAACGGCTACGATGCATTAATCGGTGCGGCCGCAGTCGGCGACTTCACCGTTGATAAGGAACCGAGAAAGATAAAATCCAGCGGGGAGCTGATCCTGCGGCTAAAGCCGGCTCCAAAGATACTCAGAGCTGTCCGGTCTAGATATCCAGAGCTCAAGATAGTCGGGTTCAAGGCGGAGACCTTCGTTAAAGATGAAGATCTGATCAGAAGCGCTCGCGAGTCGATGGATGCATCTAAGCTCGATCTCGTTGTAGCAAACGATGTCGGTGCCGGCGGGATGGGCACCGATGAGAACAGGGTCCTGATACTGCGAAGGGACGGAGATTATGTTGAAGTTGCTGGCAGGAAGAATGTCATCGCGAGAAGAGTCATCGATGAGCTTGTGAGGATCCTCAAATGAAAAGCGCAAGAGCTTCAGTCCCGGGCCACATAACGGGCTTCTTCGCTGCGAGGCGCGAGGCGAGGCCTGAGGATTCGGGATCTGTGGGATGCGGATTCACCCTCAGCCTTTTTGCCCGGACAACGGTTAGCATGGCCGAGAGAAGCGAGATATTCATCAACGGCGCTCTCTCCGAGGCGCCCGTGAGCAGATATGTCGTGGAAAGACTTGCGCCATCGCCTGTGAGGGTTGAAACCGAGCTGGATATGGTCATGGGCGCTGGCTTCGGAGCAAGCGGAGCTGGAGCGCTGAGCTGTGCTTATGCCCTGAACCATCTCTTCGATCTGGGGCTCACAGCAAACAGCATCGGTGCAGTTGCGCATAATGCGGAGGTTCTGAACAGAACCGGTCTGGGCGATGTCATAGCGCAGAACACAGGCGGCCTCGTGATCCGCCTAGCACATGGTGCTCCAGGCAGGGGAATCGTCGACAGGATACCAGTCCCGCCTTTAAAGGTATATGCAGTTGTCAGGGGTTCGATCTCGACGAAGGAGATTCTGCGCGATGAAAGCGTTATGAAAAGAATAAACGCATCTGGCGAGAGAGCTCTCAGGGAAATGCTCCGCAGACCTACGCTGGAGGAGTTCATGCGTATATCTAGGAGATTTACATACGAGACGGAGCTGGCAAGCTCCTGGGCATTGGATGCGATAGAAGCTGTTGAAGCAGCGGGAGGAATGGCGAGCATGATCATGCTCGGTGATTCGGTCTTCGCCATCGGCGGTCCCGAATCTCGCGAGGCTTTACGCCACTTCGGCGATGTGATTGAGGCGGAGCTCGTTCAGAGGGGGCCCCTACTTGACTGATATACCAAAATCTCATCCGAGATATGCATCACTCATGGCGCGCGAGAAGATCGCGTCCGGCGTCAGAGAGGGAATAACAAGCATTCAAGGGCTGATCGCACAGGGCAGAGGCGAGACGTTTGATTACATACTTGGGGAGAGGACTACACTAGCTGCGGAGAACGCCACCGTTGCGGCATCTGCAGCTCTGCTTCTGGCTGAAAGGCCTGCGATAAGCGTCAATGGAAATGTCGCCGCTTTAGCAGCTGCCGAGATGGTGGAGCTAGCAACGCTCTTGGACGTCCCACTCGAGGTGAACCTCTTCCACAGAAGCGAGGATCGGGTGAAGAGGATCGCGGATCTTCTCAGATCTCACGGTGCTAAGAATGTGCTGGGCGAGAAGCCGGATGCGAGGATACCGGGCCTTGAACACAGCCGTGCGCTCGCTACTAGAAATGGTATATACGATGCGGATGTCGTTCTCATCCCCCTCGAGGATGGGGACAGATGCGAGGCGCTTAGGAAGATGGGGAAGACCGTCATAGCAATAGATCTGAACCCCCTCTCGAGGACGTCGATGATGGCCAGCATATCCATAGTGGACAATATAACGAGAGCTGTGCCGAATATTATAGAGAAGATACAGCAGCTCTCCGGATGCCCGAGAGAGGAGCTACAGCGGATACTCGATGAGTATGATAACAAGAGAACATTAAAAGCGGCCCTGATAGAGATGCAAGAGTACCTCAGATCGAGGATGGATGAGCTGGCATGCTGACTCACAAGCGGAGGAAATACATCATACGTTGATACGGTCGTGTGCTCGAATCGAAAATTATGCATGTGTTATGGGACAGCGTGCCGAATTCGCTGTGGATCGGTATGCGAATCAAGACGCAATGCGAAATCTTTTCGATTAACAACAAATCAGGGATGCACCCGAGGCGTGCCAAAAAGATGATTTTTGGGATGGGCTAATTTTTATGCACGCGTAGAGACATCGGACCTGTCCGTATAAAGGATTAAGTGTTTCTGACATGCAGAAGCGTAACAAGCTGGCCTCAGCGCTTATCCGGACACGTCCTAGAGAGCTGTTGATCTGGTGCTCTTTTGAATAATTCCGTTGGCATGCTGTGTTGAATAATTCGAGGCAATATGGTCACTAGCTATCGATTCTTATCAAAATTGAATTCGTATGAATCAGCCCTATGTTATTGGATTTCTGAACATTATTCAACATAGCACGTTGGCACGAAAAACACCGATGATCAATAGCTCTCCTCTGGAAATGGCTGGGAATGCATTTTCGTACCGATGGCTTCTCTTCCTCTTGCGTGTGGTTGCAATGGAAAAACCAGACAGTCAACCCGCGCCAAGATGGTGAGTTTGATGTCAGAAGCAATTGAACTGCTGTGATCAACTCATATGCAATACCCGCTCCCTGGAAGAGGTTTTAATAGATGCTGTATAAGCTAGATGCTGCATGTCCAACCTCATGTTCTTCAGCACAAACGGCTCGCCGGAAAGGGTCGATTTCAAGCAAGCTCTGCTCACAGGCCAGGCACCGGATATGGGCCTGTACATGCCTGAGTATTTTCCTAGGATAGAGGATGAAGAGATATCGAAATTCAGAGGAATGCGATATCCGGAGATAGCATACAGGGTGATAAGCCCTTACATTGGGAATCTCATTCCAAAAGACGATCTGATATCGATACTCGAGAGTGCATACAACTTCGATATACCCATAGAGAGGGTATTTGATCGAGCTCATATAATGCGTCTCGACCGTGGGCCCACCTGCTCCTTCAAGGATTTCGCTGCCAGGCTGATGGGCAGGCTGGTACAATACTTCCTGGAGAGAGAGGGAAGGAACATAATAATATTAACCGCAACATCCGGCGATACCGGAAGCGCTGTGGCACACGCCTTTTACGGCCTGGGCAACGTCAGGGTGGTGGTTCTATACCCGGAGCGAGAGGTGACAAAACGGCAGAGAAAGCAGATGACAACGCTCGGCGGAAATGTGCATGCTTTAGCCGTAGACGGCAAATTCGATGAGTGTCAGGCTCTTGTTAAAAGGGCCTTCGCAGATCCTGAGCTCAGAGAGCTCGATCTCTCCTCTGCCAACTCAATAAATGTAGGACGGCTGCTTCCACAGTCGGTATATTACTTCTACGCCTATTCCAGGATCTCAGATGGAGAGGAGATAGTCGTAGCGGTGCCCAGCGGCAACTTCGGCAACCTGATGGGAGGTCTCATCGCGATGAGGATGGGGTTGCCTGTCAGGCGCTTTGTAGTTGCGACGAACGAGAACGATGAATTCCCTGTATTCATGAGAACAGGCGTCTATAAACCCATCCGACCGAGCAGAAATTGCATATCCAATGCTATGAACGTGGGTCATCCAAGCAACCTCGCTAGGGTCTTCGCCCTCTACGGTGGCTGGCTGGACGAGAAGGGCGAGGTGAGACTAGAGCCCGATATCGAGGATATGCGCAGGGATATGTTCGCGGTCTCTGTGAGCGATGATGAGACCAGAAAAACGATCAAGGAGGTCTACGAGCGTTACAAGGTGCTTCTGGAGCCCCATGGTGCGGTCGGCTGGGCCGGCCTTATGCGTTACCTGGAGACGGTTGAACGCTGGGAGCCATCGGTCTCTCTCGAGACCGCGGACCCGGCGAAGTTCCCGGAGGAGATAATCAGACTCCTCGGGATCGAGCCCTCCTTGCCCAAAGCGATGGCTGATCTGGATGCCAAGCCGGAGCGTATCGAACGCATCGACGGCACATACGAATCCCTCAAAGCGTACTTGAGGATGATGGATCGATGATAACCTTCGACGACATCGGAAGCTTTCCAGCTGCTCGCCGAGAGGGAATGAGCAGAGATGAATATCTGGCTCTTGTGAGAGAGATAATGGAGCTGAAGATCTCGACGGGGCTCGATCTGCCGACATATCCCCAGCTGAGGGATATGATAGGCATGTTCATGGATCTCATCAGATCGCCTGAAACAAGCGACGGCCCTTATCTGGTTCGCAGAGATGCAGCTGAGATCATCGAACTGGAAGCGCTGCGTTCTCTAAACAGACGCATCCGTGTATGTGTTACGGGCCCTCTGGAGCTTTACATATCGGAATTCGGTCCCACAGAATACAGAGATCTGCTCTTCAACATAGCAGAGAGCGTCTCGCGATTCATAGAGAACTCCATAGAGAAGGCGAAGGATCTCGGCATCGAGGTGGCTGTGATATCTATAGACGAGCCGAGCCTGGGGATGAGCTCCAGCATCGCATTCTCGCAGAATGACATCGTCGAAGCGCTCGATATCGCTAGCGGAAGATGCGCCGGCAGGGATGTCCAGCTACATCTGCACTCCCCGATTTATGCGGAGCTATGCTCCCAGGTACCGGGAATAAACGTTATAGGCGTGGAATCTGCATCCCACCCCGACTATCTGGATCTCATCGATCGCAGGGTTCTGATCGAGAATGAGACATGCATCAGAGCTGGTATCGCGAGGACCGACATACTATCGATGGTCGCAAAGCTCAACGACAGACTCGGCATAAACCTCTGGGAGAATCCAGAGAGGCTCGAGGCTGAGATCCTGAAGATGGAATCTCAGGATGTTATCAAAAAAAGACTCGAACGCGCCGTCGGAAAGTTCGGAGATCTCGTAAGATACGCAGGGCCGGATTGCGGTCTCGGCTCATGGCCTTCGCAGCGCCTGGCGATGGATCTACTCAAGAGCTGCGCGAGGGCTATAGCTTCATTCAGAGAAGATCATAAGGGTTCAAGGGGCCAAACCCTCATATGACCCCCTTTGTGCTGGGAACGCCTGGAGATCCTGGCTGAACAGCGTCGCGGATCGCGAGACCTATCGCCTTGAATATGCTCTCCGCCATGTGATGGTCGTTCTCGCCCTCAAATCTCACGTGAAGTGTCAGCCTTCCCGAATCTGACATGCGTCTCAGCATCTCCTTCATGCAGTAAATAGGCATATCAGCTATTGCTTCGCCGCAGAAAGAGCCCTTCATGATGAGATATGCCCTCCCACCGAGATCTATTGCCACCTCCGCTAGAGCCTCGTCCATGGGTATCGCTGCGAAGCCGTATCTTCTTATGCCGATCCTCTCGCCGAGCGCCTGATCCAACGAAGCGCCGATAACGCTTCCAAGGAGCGAGAATCGATAGAGCTCGCTTCCACTCGCTGACGTTTCGATATCCAGAGAGCCGAGCTTTGCCATGGAATGTATCATGTGGTTCATGAAGCCCGAGCCGGTTGCAGCTGATGCAGAGCCACTGCCATCGAGATCGATCATGGCATTCGCAAAAGCCCCCATCTCCGCCAACTCACATCTGCCCCTGCGCATGCTCGCACCTTTTCGTCTCGTCGAATATTTCACTTTCGTGTGGATCTCTCATGGATGAGAAGCCGCGCGCTCATACCACTCAGGCGATCATTCTTGACTGCGATGTTTCGTGACCCTTCTCAGGCTTGGAAGATCCGAGTTTGAGGCACTATTCTCTATCAGCAGGCGAAACGCCACAGAATGTTACTGCTTCTACTTCATAGACAAAACCTGATCTGTGATGTAGATATCTCTCCACGGGCCCATTCCATCGCCTCAGCTCCCATTTTGGGATTTGCAGCAAAAGGATACTCTGAATGTGGGGCCTCCGTTTTAATCACCAGCCGAAACCGGCGAATTCTCGCGCAGCCCTCTTCCTCCTAGAGTTAAAGCCATCCCTTGCCCTTCCAGTGCTCGTACTCATGGATCCAGACATCTTTGTTCATGCTCACGAGCGCCCTGAACCTGGTCTTCATCTCATCGTGTATCTTGTCCTGCTCTGGATATCGCTTATTCTCAGAGATCGCGCTTACCAGATCTTTGCCGAGCTTGAATGCCTCTTTCTCAGCGGTATCCATCGAGTTCGGTATGGCTGGCGCACCACCCGCGCCACCGACATAGTAGGCGCCGAATCCCACTATGATCCTGCTGAGATAATCCAAGACCTCATCGTACGCCTGACCACCTGCAGTAGCCACAGCGCAGCCGTATTTACCAAGAAGAAGCTGGCAGTGGATTGCATCTGACATTCTATCTATCAGCGTCTTGAGCTGTGCGGTCACGCTCCTGAAGTAATTCGGAGATCCTATTACAAAACCGTCCGACTCGAGCAGCTTTCTGTAAACCATACCGAAATCGTCCTTGTGGGTGCACTCTCCCTTCGCATAGCAGACCCCGCATGCATTGCAGTATTTTATATCAAGCTTGCAGATATCAATAAGCTCAACCTCCGCGCCAGCCGATCTCGCTCCATCCAGAGCAGCCCTCAAAAGTCTCAGAGTCTGACTCCGCTCCCCCCGCGGACTGGAATTGATGCCAACTATCTTCATGCCACCACCAAAGAGAGATCGCGTCCAAATTATTTCAATTTACTTCCATCTGCTGTGCTGAATAAATCGAGGCTCTGAGGTTATAGCAGTTGATTGGCTGGTGGTTGACACCGGCGCGACATCTATTCTTCAAAGAGATCCTCAGGTACCATGCCTGTGAGAGATTCGATCTGCCGCTCAGCTTTTTCTATTCTCGAATTGCATATCCTTACAAGCTGGATGCCGCGCTCGAATAGCTTTAGGCTCTCATCCAAAGAGAGCTTGCTGGACTCAAGCTCCATCACGATCCTCTCAAGCTCATTCAGAGCATCCTCAAAAGACAGCTCCTGAATCCCGACCACGCTCCACTTCTTCTTTGGATCTCTACCACGATCCCGTAGGTAATCGGCAAACCAAGACTTCCAAAACATGTTGTAATATAAATCTTGGCCTTTGGAGGGAACCTGTCCGGAGAGGCGCTGAGGCCAGAAATTCGGACCTTTACCTCTTCTGCACGTCAGAAACACTTAATCCTTATTCGGACACGTCCTTTGGAGGCGATGTCTACCCCATAATCAGCTGAAGAGACGAGCCTTCTGGCTATTTTTTTGATCTGCTCGTTCGAGAGGTCCGAAAAATCGGGGGTATGATGGCACCCCCAAAGAGCTGGTTTCAGTCCTCCAAGCTGATCACGGCACAAGTACCATCTCGACGGGACGTCTTGGCGTATGCCTTGTTGGAGGGGCATAGCCCATTCGTATCAGGAGCTGTGGATATCTTACGTTGAGATACGCTGCCATCTCTTTTCGGAGCTCATCTATCGCTATAGGCTGGCTGAATAGATCGAATCGGACGTCCATCGCCGTTGCCAGGAGGAAGAGCTTCTCGAAGGTAACCCCAAGCTCAACCCAGGTTGGTTTATCCTCACTATCCGATGAGAGAACGCCAACCGCAGGTGCCTCTCTCATTAGCGCGGCCTCCTTTCTGGCCCTCGAAAAGGATGTGTCGAAAGTTCCGAATATGAACCTTCCAAAGTATGATTCGAAATCCGAATATCCAAACGCATAGCCTGGGAGTCCGTCATAGGCATCAGATTTGTTTGACCTTATCCAAGATGCCAACTCCTTTCTGAACGAGCTATTTCCGATCTGGATTTTGTGTGATCTAGCCAGCAAATCAGCCATCTTGTTCTTGCCGTCTGCGTCTGTCATTATGCTGAGCTTAAACCCGTCCTGCTCAACGAGCTCCGTCATACTCTGCAACTTCTCAGGCTCGATCTCCCGATCCTCGAATCTGCTCCTGTTGGTATGTCTTTCCGTTATCTGGTAGAATAGATCCGGAAACCTCTTGCGATCGAGCCCATCCGCAAAGGTGATATAAGCTATCCGCTCCGCCTCCGTGCCGACTGGGAAACATTTGACTCTGTAGCCGAGATTGAAGTGCTCAGCCGCTATCAGTAGGTTTGTTATAACACAGCCTATGCTGATGTAAGCTGTTCTGTGCGTCGGATCTACCGCTGGAAGTGTCCTGGTCATGTCCAGCATGACGGAAATACCGTTATCCCGAATTGAGAATTTCCATGGCTGCGTGTTAGGACCAGATGGCGCCAGAACCGCATATCTAATAAGGAACTTGAGCTTATCGTCCATGCTTCCGGTAGCTGGAAAATCTTCCTCATGCACGTCCCAGGCGGCGAGGTTTTTGCTCATATGGCATGCCTCCACTGTTATAACATCCATCAGGCTGCTAATATATGGCTGGGATATGTCCGAATAAGAACAAAGCCTCTGTGATAATCGAATACCTATGGCATCTCCCCGACCTCACTCGGTTACTCGGACAGATCCGATGGCCATATCACAAACTATGAGAGCGAGTGTATGAAATATAAAAGTTTGCATCTGTATGCTGTGTTGGACCGTCCGAATAAGGATTAGGTGTTTCTGACGTGCATAAGAGGAGAAATGTCAAAATTTCTGGCCTCAACGCTTATCCGGAACAGGTCCGCTGTGTTGATCGATGTTCAGAAATCCAATAGCAGAGGGCCAATCCATACGAATAAAAATTTTGGTAAAAATAGACGTCTGGAGACTACATCGATTCGAATTCTTCAACACAGCATCTGTATAGCGGATGTGTACGGATGAGGAAAAAGCAGCTGATATAATCAGAGGCCGTAAAGCTCACATCTCCGTATTTAGATCCTTTTCGGACAGGTCCTGCAAAAATTAATACATGCCCGCCGGATAAGGCAGGGCATTTGGATACCGATCATCTCAACTTGGACTCTATCTCCTTCTCCCTCAGGGTGCAGAGGTGTTCTGCTCCACGTACGTAGAACCAATAATGTACCACCACGAGTAAACCCCAGCCCACGATGGGGTAGTACATCGCCCAGCCGGGCATGGTTTTTACGGTGCCCATTGCGTTCAAGGCGATCCATATCGCATTAACCACTAAATATATCGCTATATGTAGCTGGAACAGTTTCACCTGATCCGCCACAGTCGCCTCTCTAAAAAGCCTTTTGTATTCCTCTAGAGTTGCCGCCATCAATCTTACCCCCTATGTAATAGCCAAACACCTAGCGTGAATCTCTTCCCGCATATCTGTGGATACCTAGCACAGGAACAAAATCACGATACGTTAGCTACCAACTGGATTATTTATGGCAGAGATCGCTGAACCACACGAGTAGTCTCCCCCTTTAGCTAGGATATCAGCGACTTAGTGCCACTTCACGCCAGTATTATGTTAGTGTTTATCTGCTAATACTATTTTAATTTATCTCGCAGGATTATGTGTTGAATAATGTTCATAAATCCAATAGCAGGGTGTCAATTCACACAAATCTAAATCTTGATAAGAATCGATATCTATCGGCCACATCACCTCGAATTATTCAACACTGCATTGCAGGAGCAGAGAGGTCGAAGCGAGAAGGACGCCGTCTTCAGGCTGGAGATGAAAGCGAAGTCTTTCCCTGTCAGTGTCCAGAAATCGATGGCGTACTCAGATTACCGAATAGCGCTAACCGGTGAACTGATAGCTCTTTGGCAGGAAATAAATCCATTGCATTCGATTCTAGTGATGATTTTCAGTAGAGCGAGTACACAACCCAGAAATCTATGTACGACAAAAATATAGATGTATTCATGAAATCTGCTTACAAGTTTCTTCTCCCAATGAGAAGGAGGGACCTGTCCGGATAAGGATCAAGTGTTTCTGACATGCAGAAGCGAAGGTTCAAATCTCTGGCCTCAGCGCTTAGCCGGACAGGTCCCCACATACCATCCAAAAACCTTAACTCATAGAGATCTCAGCTAAATGGTTCACATATTAGCTCCTCGTTGGAGCTATCTCTGCCGGGTGCTACTGACATGCTGCTTGGATATGGAAAATCATCTGTTAGGATTGAGGTGGAGGAGGGCTGGGAGGTGCTCCAGCCAAACGAGCTACCAGCCGCTCCGGCTGGCGAGGTCGATAGGTCCCTGGATTCGCCGATCGGAATTGGCATCGAAGACCTCTCAGGGAGGAGCGCCGCGGTGCTTGTAAGTGATATCACGAGGCCAGCGCCAAGCCACAAAATGCTCCCTCCTCTTGTGAGAAGGCTGAGGCGGGGCGGCGTGAAGGATATCAGAGTTGTGTTTGCGCTTGGAACACACCGAAGGATGAACGAGGATGAGGTTCTTTATCTATTGAGGGATTGCATAAAGCTGCCCCATTTCCAGCATGACGTTTCTAGATGCATACATCTCGGCGAGACCGCTCGCGGGACACCGGTTGAGATCTTCGATCTCGTTGAGTCGGCTGATATCATAATAGGCACCGGAAATATCGAATATCATTATTACGCGGGATACAGCGGTGGAGCGAAATCGGTCTTGCCCGGGGTATCATCAGAGCGAGCGATACATCATAACCACATGATGATGCGGTCCCCAAACGCAAGAGCCGGATTCCTCGATAGCCCTGTGAGGGTGGACATGGAGGAAGCGGCTCGAATAGCTGGTCTCGACTTCATACTCAATGTGGTGCTGAACAGCAAAAAGGAGATAGTCTCCGCTGTGGCAGGTGATTACATAAAGGCACATCGCGCCGGCGCAAGTATAGTCGACAGGATGTACCTGCGGGAGGTCAAGCCTGCTGAGATAGTGATAACATGTGCTGGTGGCAGGCCAAAGGACATAAATCTCTATCAGGCGGTGAAGGCCCTCGAGAACGCGAAGGGGGCTGCAGCACCAGGCGGTACGATCATACTAGTCGCGGAATGCGCCGAGGGTCTCGGGGATAAAATATTCGAGAGGTGGGCTAGGGAAAGTTCAACACCACAGGAATGCGTCGAGCGCTTCTCGAGAATATATGAGTTCGGGGGGCACAAGGCGGCATATATCTCTGAGATCGCACTGAGAAATGATCTCATTCTAGTCTCATCTTTGCCGAGAGATGTAGCTGAGATGTGTTTCTTCACTCCTGCCCGTACTCTTGAGGAAGCGCTTGAGCTGGCCTGGAAAGAGCATGGCAGAGATGCAAGAACGGTTCTTATTCCGCATGGTGCGCTCACCTTGACAAGGGCAAGGTGATGACCAAGAGCAGATGCGGTTTCGGGATATTCAAAAGGTGGAATCATTCACGATCGCAGAATAGGAGGAGCAGCAGAGATCACCAGATGTCACAGAGCTTCTCTTCCCGATCTCTCTGAGGGTTCCACCAGGAGATGGATAGATTTTTATATTTACAATTGCAAACTTAAAAGTTGCTGTATTGAAGCAGTGTGCATGATTCGCTTCGGGATAAGAGCATGGATGATAAAGAGTTCTGGCTGGATCTCATAGAGGAGCTCGAAGCTTTATATAACAAACATGAGGCCGCGCTCTGCGATATAGAGGAATGCAGGATGTTCGGCAGCTTGCTCGCAAAGCTCCTCGAGCGGCTTGAGGATTCCGGCCAGTACAGACTTGCAGACAGGGTGATGGATATACTGAGTGTATGCAGCCCGAAGATAGCATCACACTGCGAGAATGCTGAGAGGACTAAGAGCATGCTCAGAAGTCTGATCGAGAGGGCGAAGCATGAGGCTGAACTGCAGAGGTGATGATGGCAGACGGCTTTCTCGGATCGATAAGAGCATTTGTGCAATGTATACGCTCAATCTGCACCTCCAGCTGGAATGCGGATCTTGGATAAGGCGCACAAAATACAAAATGTGAATATGTGGTATATCCATGAATCTCTTCGATAAGTTCGTCGGTTCTCTATTGGGAATCGCGATAGGCGATGCACTTGGAATGCCTCTTGAGGGGCTAACGCGTCTGGAGATAGAGCGCAACTTCGGCAGGGTTGTCGATATGCTTCCTGCGCCTGAGCACCACTTCCATCAGGGGCTCAGAGCCGGTCAGTACACTGATGATACGGAGGAGTCTCTGATCCTGGCGGAGTCGATCATCGAGGCGCGCGGATTCTCTGCAGATGTATTTGCTGAGAGGCTCATGAGATGGGGCTCGGCCTGGATACTGGACGAGAGGCTGGACAGAGGCGTGGGGCTGACCACGAGATCCGCGATAGAGAATATGCTCGCTGGAATGCACTGGCAGGATTCAGGTGTCGAGATAGAGACATGCGGAGCTGCTATGAGGGTTGCCCCTCTCGGACTTGTATACCACTGGGATCTCAGCCTGTTAGCGAGATACGCCGAGCTGCAGAGCATAATCACACATAAGAGCTGCGCCTCCAGAGCAGGAGCTGTCGCTGTTGCGGTTGGGGTAGCCCTATCCCTTCTGGGACTCTCTCCCATGAAGGTGCTCAAGATATCAAGAGATATCGCATCAAGAACCTCTCCGGATCTGGGAAGAAAGCTAAGCGAGGTCGAGATGCTGATATCCACCGAGCCAACGGATGCTCTGGAGACGCTGGGCACCTCTCCATCTGTTTACGAGGCCGTTCCTTCTGCATTCTATTGCTTTGTCGCTCTCGATCCAGAGGATGCGCTAATAGAAGCTGCAAATGCCGGCGGAGATACAGATTCCGTCGCGTCGATAGCTGGAGCCCTCGTTGGAGCGCGGTACGGTACAAGCTGGATACCGGATCGCTGGCTCTCGGATCTCGAGAACAGAGAGCGCATAGAGGATATCGGCAAGGCCCTGGCACAAATAAGCATGGAATTGTCCAAGAAGCTGTAGCCTCAGAGTTTAACTATGCCTTGGCACGAATGGCGTAGGCTACCACGTTGAGCGACTTTTGAATCGGTACGAAGACCTCCACGGCCACGTCCATCCATGAGGATGAAAAGAGGCCTGAGAGGGATCCGATTTTCATACCACTGTCCTCTGATCAATTCCCTTCCGCTGGGCGACCTTGAGCCACGAGGTTTTTGATATCCTGGAGCAAATGGACCTGGCCGGATAAGCGCTGAGGCCGGAAAGTCGGACCTTCGTATCTGCATCTCAGAAACGCTTTATCCTCATTCGGACACGTCCGAGCAAGTTCACGCAAATCTTAACTCGATAAGAATCGATCCCTATAAACATCTCGACGTATCCAGCACGGCGCGTAGCGCCGTAGATTTATATAAGCAGTGAGGTCTTCTCGCAACATGATAGATATCGGAATTGTAGGTGGTTCTGGTTATACAGGCGGCGAGCTGCTCCGCCTTCTTGCTGTACATCCATCCGCAAACGTCGTCTGCGTGACTTCGAGGAAGCTTGCAGGGAAGTCTGTTGTATCGGTTCATCAGCACCTCAGGGGACTTTGCGATTTGAGGTTCGAGGCGCCATCCCCGGCGGAGATCGCTCAGAGATGTGATGTGGTATTCACAGCGGTACCCCATGGAACAGCGATGGACTGGGTGCCGGCGTTGCTAGATAACGGCGCCAAGGTGATAGATCTGAGCGCAGACTACAGGCTTCCAGTGGATGTATTCGAGAAGACGTACGGAATAAAGCATAGAGCTCCCAGAGATGCGGTTTTCGGCCTGCCAGAGCTTCACCCAGAGGTTGCAAGCGCATCGCTTGTTGGGAATCCCGGCTGCTATCCCACCGGAGCCACACTTGCGGTCGCGCCGCTGGCAAATGCCGGCATGGTAGATCGCGTCGTCTTCGACTCCAAGTCGGGGATATCTGGCGCTGGCGCCGAGCCTACGGAGACCAGCCATTATCCAAATCTCGCCGAGAACATCAGGTGCTACAGGATAACCAATCATAGACACGTACCTGAGATAAAGCAGGAGCTTTCGAGGCTTCAGAATGATATCAGAATCAGCTTCACACCGCATGTTATACCCGCTGTTCGCGGTATTCTGACCACCGCGCACGTCTTCGTGAAGGATTCGTATGTTGATAAGGTCCAAGACAAGGCGTTTGTGGAGGCGCTGTACAGGAATTTCTACAAGAAGGCCAGATTCGTGAGGTTTGTAGATGGGGTTCCGATGCTGGGCAACGTGCGCTGCTCGAACTTCTGCGACATAGGGTTTGAGATCGAAAAGGAGAGCGATCGCATAGTTGTTATATCCGCGATAGATAATCTAGTAAAGGGAGCTTCAGGCCAGGCGATACAGAACATGAACCTGATGATGGGCATCGAGGAGACTGAGGGCCTCTGGTTCCCGGGCGGTGCACCCTGATGTTGATTAAAGAGATCATGAACAGAAATCCAATCACCTGCCAGGCGAGCGATCCGATAAGCGAAGCGGCGCGGCTTCTTCGGGAGAACAGGATCAGCGGCATGCCCGTTCTCGATGGCGATGAGCTCGTCGGCGTTGTATCAGAGTCCGATCTCCTGCGCCTTCTCTCCACAAAAGACGAGCGCGGAGAGCTCTGGCTCCCAAGCCCCTTTGAGATATTCGAGGTACCTCTTAGGGATATAATCAGATGGGAGAGGATGAAACGCTCGCTAGAGGCCATAACAAAGATGCGAGTGGCGGATGTGATGAGCAAGAAACCGATCGCCGTAAGCCCTGAAACATCGATCGAAGAGGCGGCGGCGATAATGACCCAGCATAAGATTAATCGCCTTCCAGTTGTTGAGGGCGGGCGGCTTGTGGGAATCGTCACGCGTGGCGATATCATAAATGGTCTCGGCTCGATGGAGGCTTCATGAGGGAGATAGAGGGTGGCATATGCGCGGTGCCGGGCGTCAGAGCATGTGGCATTAAGCGGGGAAGGTACGGAGTCGCGATGATAGCATGCTCCGGTATCGCCGCCGGAGTTTACACGCAGAACAGAGTCAGAGCAGCGCCCATAGAGGTCACAATAAACAATCTCCGTAGATCCGGCGGTCTGATCGAGGGTATAATCGCGAACAGCGGCTCCGCAAATGCTTACACCGGCGAGAGGGGTATCGCAGATGCTGCAGCAATGGCCGGAATAATGGCGAAGATAATAAACTGCAGCCCTGAGAGGATCGGAGTCGCATCCACTGGTGTCATAGGTCGATACCTCGATATGGATCTCATATCTTCTATGGCCCAGGAGATAGCGCCAGCGCTTCGCTCGAGCCCGGATGCGAGCAGAGAAGCAGCACTGGCTGTTATGACAACAGACACAAAGATAAAGGAGATCGCGGTGGAGCATGACGGCTTCGTTATAGGAGGGATATGCAAGGGGGCCGGAATGATCGAGCCTGATATGGCAACGATGCTGGCTTTTATCTACACCGATGCCAAGGTTAGCTCTGATCTGTATCCCTTTCTCAAGGAAGCCGTGGACGAGAGCTTCAACATGCTCACTGTGGATGGGGATACGAGCACGAATGATGCGGTCTTGCTTACGAGCACACGCTCCAAAGAATGCGATCCTGATTCATTCAGAGAGGCTCTCAAATACGTCTGCGTGAAGCTCGCCAAGATGATAGCCAGGGATGGTGAGGGCGCCACAAAGGCTATCGAGGTCGTGGTCACAGGTGCAGCTTCTGAGATTGATGCTAGAAGAGCCGCGAAGACGATAGCGAGAAGCAATCTGGTAAAGACAGCCATCTATGGCGAGGATCCCAACTGGGGTAGAATCGTATGCGCAGCGGGGCGCTCTGGTGCGGATTTCGATCCAGCCAGAATAACGCTCACCATGAGCTCGCAGAGGGGATCTGTTGTGCTTGTAGATCGGGGCAGAATCGTCGAGGGCGTTCTCGACGATGCTAAGAGGGTGATGGCCGGCGATGAGATCACAATTCTCTTGGATCTCGGAGCTGGATCAGCAAGCGCGAGGAGCTTCGGCTGCGATCTCACCCATGAGTATGTGAACATCAACGCGAAGTACACGACATGATATGCTGTTGAGAGGATCCAGACTGGGAGATATCTCCGAGGATGTTCTTTCTTTCATATCCTCAAGAAGAGATGATATCTGGATAGCAGAGGCAGACGTACTCGTGGATATGGCTCACCTCATCATGCTCTATGAGAGGGGTCTGATCTCAAGGGATGAATGCGCGGAGATACTTAAAGCACTGAAGGACCTCCTCGCCGGGAATCTCGATGAACTCGGGGAGGGTGAGGATATACACGAGGCGATAGAGGCCTATGTCATAGAGCGTGTGGGGCCGTCTGGCGGAAGGATGCATACCGCGCGATCGAGAAATGATGAGGTTGCAACATGCATCCGTCTCGCTCTCAGAGGCCATATGCTAAGCATAATGGATGAGCTTCTGCAGCTGATAGATGTATTGATAAAAAGAGCTGACGAGACCAAGGAGTGTATAATTCCGGGTTACACCCATCTGCAGCATGCTCAACCAACAACGCTCGGCCATCATCTCTTAGCCCATGCGGATGCGCTAGTGAGGGATCTCGAGAGGCTGGAGGATGCATATGGTCGGGTAAACCTGAGCCCGTTGGGCGCAGCAGCATTTGCATCCACCGGCTTTGATATCGACAGGCACAGGACATGCGAACTCCTGGGGTTCGATGGTCTTGTGGAGAACAGCATGGATGCTGTATCCACGAGGGATTTCGTACTTGAGGTGATCTCGGATCTCTCGATAATGATGATAAACCTCAGCAGGATCGCTGAGGAGATCATACTCTGGTCGACCTCCGAATTCGGATATGTGGAGGTAGACGACCTCTTCGCATCGACCAGCTCGATAATGCCGCAGAAGAAGAATCCAGACACGTCGGAGCTTGTCAGGGCCAAGAGCGGGACTGTTCTTGGATCTCTTGTGGGAGCGATGAGCATATGCAAGGCGCTCCCGATGAGCTACAACAGAGATCTGCAGGAGGTGACGCCACACCTCTGGCGCGCTGTGAGCTCCGCGATCGCCACCCTTCGGGTTATGAAGGGCTGCATAGCCACCCTCAAATTCGATCTTGAGAGGCTGGAGCGTTCTTCAAGCGCTGGTTTCTCTACGGCAACAGAGCTCGCTGACTCTCTTGTTAGGCTCACAGGCATTCCCTTCAGGACCGCTCATCAGATCGTCGGAAGGATCGCGCGCCTCTCTACGAAACCGAGCCTCGATGATCTCGACGCGATCTCCCTTGAAGTTGCGAATTTAAAACCAAGCGCTATGGGGTTCACAGCGAGAGATCTCGATATGGCCCTAGACCCGAGGGCGAATGTGGCAATGCGTCAAGGGACCGGCGGCCCCGCGCCTCCTGAAGTCGGAAGGATGTTAATGGAACGAAGAGAGAGGATCGGATCCGCATCTTCAAGGATCGCGGAGAGAAGGGCCAAAGCAGATGCATCTCTAAAACACCTGATTGAGATTGCGGATCTGATGATCTCTTCGCAAGATTGAAAACTTTTATTCGTACAGGTCAGCACAAGGACCAGTCCGGATAAGCGCTGAGGCCAGTTTGGACCTCTACCGCTTCTGCATGCCAGAAACGCTTAATACTTATCCGGACAGGCCCTACACAAGATCATAATCTTTATATTATGCAGGATCTAATAATAACAACGATCTAGATGGATGCGGAGATCTCATCGATAATGGGGCTGGAGGTTTACACCGAGCGCGGCGTGTTTGTAGGACGGGTAGAGGATGCTGTTTTGGATGCTGAAAACGGCACCGTTAGCGGCCTTGCGGTTGGATCCTTGAACAGAGAGCTCTTCGATCTCCGTGGCAAGGGGATCATAGTGCCTTTCAGATGGATCACTGCTGTAGGGGATATAGTCATAATGAAACACACGAGAAAGATGGTCGCAGCCAAAAAAGATAATGCTGCAGGCTCTACTTGACCATATGACTCGAAGAAGCTACAGGAATGATGCGATATTCTCGGAGCTTCGCGTGAGGGCCCCATTTTTTGTTCGCGTGGATGGCCGCGGATTCAGCAAGATCTTGCGTGATTTTGATAAGCCGTATGATATCGGTTTCGCGCGCGGGATAGTGGCCGCGACCAGGGTTTTTATGGAGAGCTCGGGGCTATCCCCAATTTTCGCCTATTCCTTCTCCGATGAGGTGAGCCTTCTATTTCTGAACGAGCCCTTCAAGGGCAGGGTCGAGAAGCTGGATTCTGTTACAGCGTCATATCTCTCATCATCCCTCTCACTATCCTTGGGCAAGGTGGTCTCGATGGATGCAAGGGTTGTGCCGGTATGCAGAGATGAGATACTCCACTATCTTCAGGAGTCTCAAGGCGAGGCCTGGCGGAATCACGTCTTCTCGTACGGATTCTATGCTCTGGTTGGGGAGGGAAAGAGCCACTCAGAGGCGATGGAAGCCCTTCGTAATATGAAGGAGAGCGATATACATGAGATGCTATTCCAGAGGGGTATAAATCTGGCCAAGACCCCTGCCTGGGAGCGGAGGGGTGTGATGGTATACAGATCCAGGTCTCGGCTTATCGATGACTGGGATCTGCCCCTGTTCACGACAGAAGATGGGCGCAGGTTCGTGGAGGGTCTGCTCTCAGACGCCATGTCGAATAACCTTGAGGTATGAAAATAGGATCGCCATCATGCCTAATTTCATCCCCGTAGGGGCGTTAGCGGCATTCAAGCTTTAACGATGAAGTGGGAAGCTCTGCCCTTTAGGGTAGGGTAGTTCACAGAGATTTGTTGGAATGCTGTGTTGAATAATGTTCAGAAATCCAATAGCATAGGACCAACTCACACGAATCAAAAATTTGACAAGAATCGATATCCCGCGACCGTACTGCCTTGAATTATACAACACAGCAGGTTGGAAGCGCTACTTCATACAGATGTATCGCGATCTCTATCGAAACATATTTATATTTTTAGAATGAGCTCGAATTCGATGATCATAGCTTCTATAACTGTAAGCACCTCCCGCTTCAATCGCTACGGCTCGGTATCGATGCCTGAGGATGCTGAAGACGTCTCAGGCAGGGTGATAATTGAGAGGATAAATGCGTCAGGCTACGATTTCAGATACAGGCTGATTCCAGACGGGATCGAGCCGGTGCGAGCGGCGCTTTTCGATAGCATTGAGAAAAATAGCGATGTAGTTATATTCTGCGGTGGCACAGGCCTGGCACCGAGCGACCTGACGATAGAGGCGATAGAGCCGCTTGTCGATAAGCGCATACCCGGATTCGGGGAGATATTCAGGCTGAAGAGTCTGGAAGATGTCGGCACGAGGGCGATGCTGACAAGAGCAACAGCCGGAATAATCAGAGGCGTGCCTGTATTCGCGCTTCCCGGATCTCCTGCGGCCGCATCTCTAGGCATAGACCTGATTCTGAAAGAGGTGGAGCACATCCTCCAGCATTCACGAAGTTGATGGGAATGACCCCCATGAGATGAACAAGGTGCGCAGCATCAGAGGAAGTACAACCTAAGCTCCCCAGTTTTTAGGCATATAACGCCGAAGCATAGCGATTAGCAGTGAGCAATAGGCACTTTGCCATATGAAGAAGAAACGATAT
>FWWM01000754.1_pt1 | contig 105666 bp, 81 predicted proteins | sample 2228351 | NCBI WGS metagenome assembly FWWM01 (sample SAMEA103939774, study PRJEB20133) | metagenome
CGGCATCTTTGCGGCGAGGGTCTGTGACCCCGCGCGGCAACAAGCCTTCCTTCCGAGTCTCGATGTGTTCTTGGATCATCTTGAGGAGGCGGCGTAACATGGTGCCACTCCTTATTTTTTTCGGTCCGCCCATTCCGACCGACTTTTGGGGGGTGGGCGACCGCCCCCCACGCCGCCCCTTTCAAGACATCCTCTTTGAGGCAACTGCCAAATAGACGACACCTGCCTACAGGAGCCCCAAGCCCTGTTCACGACCAGGGGCATCCAATGCGAAAATCTGCTCCTCGCTTCACAAGTGGGGTACCCCGCGCCCCGTCGCGGGGTATGGCTCACCTTTCAGAAAAAATACCGGTCAGGTCTGGGCAACGGCCAGCGGACAGGTGTCAGAGTCTTTTGTAGTTCGTGAGGGCATGAGGCCGCCGTCCGGCGCTACGACGGGTTTGCGCAAAGGAGGGTGAGTTGGAGGGCGTCGTCATCCGCCCCGACCCACCCCGACCACGGTGAAGCCCTCGGCTCGAAGCGCGGCCGCGGGCAGGATGTTGCGGCCATCCAGCACGAGTCGGCCACGCATCACCCGGGCGAGGCGCTCCACGTCCGGCTGGCGAAACTCCCCCCACTCGGTGACGAGAAGCAATGCGTCCGCTCCCGCTGCGGCCTCGTAGGCGTCCGAGACGAGCGTCAGGCCCGAAAGCCCCTCGAAGACCTCCCGCGCCCGCTCTAGGGCCACCGGGTCGTAGGCGCGGACCTGGGCCCCCCGCTCGCACAGGCCGCGCACAACCACGATGGAGGGCGCCTCGCGCATGTCGTCCGTGTTCGGCTTGAACGCAAGCCCCCACACCGCGATGGTCCGCCCAGACAGGTCCGGCCCGAAATGCGAGACAACGCGGTCCACGAGCAGGCGCTTCTGCTCCTCGTTGACCGCCTCGACCGCGCGCAGGATGCGCATCTCCACCCCGTGCTCGCGGCCCGTGGCGATAAGGGCCTTCACGTCCTTGGGGAAGCAGGACCCGCCATACCCGACGCCCGGGAACAAGTACTTCCGGCCAATCCGCGGATCCGAGCCAATGCCTCGGCGCACTTCGTCCACATCCGCGCCCATCGCGTCGCACAACCTCGCGATCTCATTCATGAACGAGATACGTGTGGCCAGCATCGCGTTCGCCGCGTACTTGGTCATCTCGGACGAGCGCACGCCCATGACGAGGATGGGGTTGTCGGTGCGCACGAAGGGGGCGTAGATCTCGGTCAGGATGGCCCGGGCCCGCTCGCTGTCCACCCCGATCACGATCCGGTCCGGACGCATCATGTCCGCCACCGCATCCCCCTCCTTCAAGAACTCGGGGTTGCTCGCGACATCAAAGGGGTGTTGGGTCCCTGCCCGGAGGACCTGGGCCACCCGTTCGCAGGTCCCGACCGGCACCGTGGACTTGACCACGACCAACCGGTAGCCGTCCATATGGCGCGCGATCTGCCGCGCGCAGTCGAGCACATGGTCCACATCGGCGCTCCCGTCCTCGTTGGGCGGGGTCCCCACCGCGATGAACAGGACCTCGGAGGAGCGGATCAGGGCCGGGATATCGAGCGTGAACTCCAGGCGGCCAGCCCGTGCGTTTCGCGTGACGAGATCCTGAAGCCCAGGCTCGTAGATCGGGATGCGCCCGGCCCGCAAGGTCCGGACCTTGCGCTCGTCCACGTCCCCGCACACGACGCGCTGACCGCTCTCCGCGAGACCCGCCCCGAGCACGAGCCCCACGTACCCCGTACCGATCACCCCGATCTTTCTCATGTCGCGCTCTCCCTGTCGTGCGGGTCAATCGGGTGGCCCCGTCTCCGCAGCCGCTACCCGTGTGACCGCCACCTTCAAGATCCGTGTCCGGGTGCGCTCCCGGACCTCGAAGCGCAGTCCCGCGAACTCCACGCTCTCGCCGACTTGAGGCACGCGCCCCGCGTGGGTCAGGACCAACCCCCCGACCGTCTCGTAGTTGTCCTGCTCGGGCAGGTCCACGCGAAAGACCTCGGCCAGGGACTCGATCGGCGCCCTCCCCATCACGAGGTACCGGCCAGGCCCGTCTGGCTGGACCTCCTCCTCGGCCCGCTCGTACTCGTCGTAGATTTCGCCCACGATCTCCTCGATGACGTCCTCTGTGGTGACGATCCCGGCGGTGCCCCCGAACTCGTCCACGGCCACGGCCATCTGGACGCGCTCCGCCTGGAAGTCCTTCAGGAGGTCCCCGATCTTCTTCGTCTCCGGGACGATAAGGACCTTGGGCGAAACGAGGGAGCGGAGCGAGACATCCCTCCTCCCCTCGGCGAGGGCCCCCAGGAGGTCCTTGACCGTCAAAATCCCGACCACGGTGTCCAGGTCCCCGTCATAGACCGGGTAGCGCGAGAACTTGCGCTCGGACACCGTGCGCAGCACCTCGTCGAGCGTCGCCTCCACGGAAAAACCCACCACGTCCGTCCGTGGGACCATGATCTCCTTGGTCATGGTCTCCGAGAACTCGATGACCGAGGACAACAGTTGCTTCTTGTCCCCGCTCAAGGCCCCCTGGGCCGTGCCCAGACGGATCAATGCCTCGACCTCGGCCTCGGTCACGGTTGGCCCGCCTGCCCCGTCCGAGCCCCCGGCCGCCCGGATCAGACGCGAGACCAGGCGCTCGAGCGCGGACGAGAAGGGACGTAGAACAAGACACGCGAGCACCGTCAGGAAGAAGAGGGGCACCATGCGCTTTGCATTGTGCCGCGCAAAGGTCTTTGGAACGATCTCGCCGAACGTGACGATGAGGAACGTCATGACCCCAACGGCCAATGCCACGCTCCACTCGACCGCCCCCGACACGCCGAGCCGTGCCAAAAGCGACCGCGCCAGGTTCGTGGCCACGGCAGAGGCCAGGATGTTGACGAGGTTGTTCGCGATCAAAAGCGAGGACAGGACCCGGTTCGGATGGTCGCGCCACAGGACCAACAGACGGGGGGGGCGGCGCTCCTCCTCGAGGTAGCGCTGGACGCCCGCCTCGCCCAGGGCTAAAAGCGCTGTCTCAGTACCCGAGAAGACCGCGGAGATGACCAGGAGGACCGCGATCAGAGCCAGTTGAAACAGGTCTCCGTCCACCGCGCGGGAGCCTCACCCCCGTTGGCTTGACTGGCTCAATCTAGCATCCTGCTGCGCAAGGCGTCAAATTCCCAAGGCCTCCCAGACGGCATCGTGCAAGGTTGGGCGGAAGGCCCGGATCGCGTCGTTTTCTCGGGTCGGGTGGACACGGTTGGTCAGGAGGATCACCGCGGTCCTCTCCTCGGGCAAAAGCCAAAACGACGTCCCGGTGAAGCCCAAGTGGCCCACGAGGCCCTCCGGGTGGTGGGTTCCCGCTGCGGACCCCTCGGGGGACGGGGTATCGAAGGCGAGGGTCCGCCTCGTCAGGGGGTCCACGCGCAAAAACTCGCGGACAACGCCCGAGTCGAAAACCCGACCTCGGGGATCGGTCATCGCCTCGAGGATCGCGAAGACCTCCCGCGCGGTCCCGAACAGACCGGCGTGCCCTGCGACCCCGCCGAGGACGTAGGCGTTGTCGTCATGGACCTCGCCCCACAGGAGCCGGCCCCGTGTCGGACAATGTTCTGTCGCCGCAATATCCTCCACGGCCACCGGCGGAGCCCGCTCGCGCTTGCCCCGGTTCGGGAGGAAGAAGGTCCGCCGAAGGCCAAGGGGCCCCGCGACCCAAGAAGCGAAGAGGCGATCGAGACGGGTCCTGGTCACGCGCTCCCACGCGTGCCCCAAGAGGATGTACCCAAGGTCGCTATAGATCCCTTTTGTCCCTGGTGGGCATTCCAGCGGCTCGTGCAGGACCGAGGTCAGGATGGTGCGCCGAGCGAGAGGGGTCCCGGCCACGTCCTCGCCGTGCTTGCGCACAAGGTCCGCCCCGTAAGGTCGCCACGCAGGAAGCCCGGAGCGGTGCGCCAGAAGGTCCGCAATCCGCAGGTCTTCCTTGTCCGTGTGCCTCGCAGCCGGCAAAACATCTTTGAGCCTCGCGTCCAGGGCGATTCGCCCCCGCGCAGACAGGACCATGGCGATGGCCGCCGTGACGAGGGGCTTGGTGAGTGAGGCCAGATCGAAGACCGTGTCCGGACCCACGGGCCGGGGCGTCAGCCCGAGCCCCGGATACGCGGTGACCCCGACTGAAGCCTCCCACACGACGCGTCCGGCCTGGGCCACCAGGAAGGAGGCCCCGGAATACACGCGGCCCACGCCCTCTCGTAGCAAATCCCACGCCGCGCCGAACCGCAGCTCCACGTGCCCCCCTTACCCCCCCTCGTAAGGGGACTCCAAGACGCGCAAGAGCCCGATGTCTGCGTCAAGCAATGCCTCCACCCCTTCCGGGACCGGGAAGTTGCACGCCCCGTGACCCGCGGGAAACCCGGACACTGCGGGCTTCCTCGTGGCCCGTGCGAATTCACGGAGGAGCGCATCGAGCTGCTCGCGCTCGGCCTCCTCGACCCCGAGGTCCCCGAACGCGAGCCCCGCGACCCCCTCGAAGCCCGGCTGGAGGGACAACTGGGTCAACATCCGGTCCACGCGGTAGAGAGGCTCGGACACGTCTTCGAGGACCACAAGGGCCCCCTCGAGCGGGGCGGCCCACGGGGTCCCGATGAGGCTCGTAATCAGCGAGAGGTTCCCCACCACAAGCCGCCCTCGGGCCCGGCCCGGGCTCAGGGGCCGCAAACCGGCATACAGAAAGGTCGCCTCCGGGTCGCGCCCGAACAGGGTCGCCTCGAGCCGCACGAGGCTTGGCTGGTCCAGGCGGGCCATCGAGATGACGTTGGGCCCGTGGAAGGTGACGAGGTCCGCCTCAGCCCGCAAAAACAAGTGGATGGCGGTGATGTCCGAAAACCCCATGAACAGGACCGTTCGCAGGGTGGCGGTGTGGGGTTTCAGCCCCCGGAGCAAGCGCATGGCCCCGTACCCACCCCGGGCCGGGATGACCGCGTCCGCGCGCTCCCTAGTGAAGGCCGCCAGGACCTCGAGCAGCCGAAGCGTATCCGGCCCGGCCAGGTATCCCTCGGCCTGAAAGATGCGCTCGGACCAGACAGGTACCAGGCCAAGGTCGGTCAGCACCCGGACCCCGTCGGCCAGGCGGGCGCGCTCGAACGGCGAGGACGGTGCGAGGATGCGCACCGAAGAGCCCTTCACGAGGGGGCGCGGCTTGCGTGGCATCTCCTCTCTCCGGACGCAATGCCGCCCAATCGTAACCCGGAACTGCGGAGGGTGGTTTTCGCAACGAGGAATCCCGGATGCGGCGGTTGTCCCGCGAGCGAGGTCGGGGACGCAGACGAATCACGGGGCTCCACTTCGTTCACGTCCACGACGACAAAGACATCCTCGAATCCGTCGTGGATTTGCCGATGAATACGAATGTCCGGTAGCATGTTTTCCGGATGGGAGGTGCGCCATGAGCATCTCGATCATCCAAAAGAGCGATTTGTCGAGGCCCAAGCGGCATCCCCGGGTCGCGCTGGTGCTCGCAGGGGGGGCGATCTCGGGCGGGGCGTTCAAACTGGGCGGCCTCCTGGCCCTTGACCGCTACCTCGTGAACCGGAAAGTAACAGATTTCGATATCTACGTCGGGCTTTCTGCGGGGGCCTTCATCGGTGCGTTCCTGGCCGGGGGGATGCCACTCGAGGAACTGCTGAAGGGGATTGACGGCACCTCGGCGCGCATTGACCAGTTGAAGTTCTATGACTTCTACTGGCCCGCATGGTCCGAGTGGGCGCGGCGCGCGGGACGAGCCGGCAAGGACTTGGTGACCGTGGGGCCTCGGCTCGTGTGGTCACTCCTGCGCTACCTCTCCGGCAACCGCGAGGCAGTCCGCCGCCAGATCGCGGCCATCGTGGGCGAGCCGTCCTACACCTCGCTGGAGCGGCTCATCGGCCCCCTCGTCACGGAGATCGGGAACGACGTCGGCCTGCCGCACCTGGGCAGGTACATCCCTGCCGGGTTCTTCGACAACAGTCGGATCGAGGCGTACGTCCGGCGGAATTTGACCCGCAACCACATCCCCAACGACTTTCGCCTTCTGTACCGCCAGCGAGGCGTGGCCCTCTACATCACGGCCACGAATCTCAACACGGCCCGAGGGGTGGTCTTTGGCCACGACGCGGACCACACGGTCTCGATCTCGGAGGCTGTCCAGGCCTCCACCGCGATTCCAGGGTTCTACACCCCGCCCCGCATCCGGGGCGAGGAATATTTGGACGCGGCGGTGCGCAAGACCGCGAACGCGAGCCTGGCCCGTCACAAGGGGGCGGACCTGATCATCTTGTACAACCCGCTTCGCCCCTTCATGAACCGGAATCGCTACCAGTTGAAGCCGACGGTCGCGAGCCTGTCGGACCTCGGGATGGGGACCATCCTGAACCAGACCATCCGCACCCTGCTCCAGACCCGGCTGTATTTGGGGCTCGAGAAACTGCGCTTCGACCCAGGCTTCAACGGGGACGTGATCGTGATCGAGCCCACCGAGACGGACGCGGAGTTCTTCAGCATCAACCCCCTTGCCTTTTGGAACCGCGCCAAGGCCGCGGCCCAGGGGTACCAGTCGGTTCGCAGGGCCCTCGAGCAGAACCACGAGGAGGTCCAGCGCATCCTCGCTGCCTACGGGATGGATTGCGACCTCTCTGGCCTAGCCGCCGACTTCGAGACCCTCCGCCGGGAGGCCGCGGCGCCCCCAAGGCCGGGTGGGCCCGCGCGGGCAGAGGTCCGCGCCGCGCGACCTCGCCTGACCCTGGTCCGGTGATCCCGAAATCTGCTAGATTTGGCGATGATGGCCGCGCGTGGGACGACAGTGCTCCTTTGGGGGGTCTTGGGGCTACTCGCATGTGACGGGCCCCCAAGGGGGGAGGAGGCAGCCCGCTCGGCGTTCGAGCGCCTGATCCGGGCCCTGGACGAGCGCGATGCCGCCACCCTGTGGTCCCTGGCCGATGACGAGACCCACGCCCTGTTCGATGGGCTGGCATCGGAGATCAACGATGCCCTGGTGCGCATCGAGGGGTGCTTCCCCGAGGAGTTGCGCGGCCAGGCCCGCAAGGCGGTGGGGGGCGAGTACTTGTTTCGCGGGGGCCGGGGGGAGGATTTGTTTCGGGCGCTTCTGGACCCCAACATGCTGCGCGCCCCGAAGGACCCGCAGGCCCGCAGTGTCCTGCGGGTTGCCATCAGCCGTCGCGAGGCGGTGGTTGTGACGGGCACCCATGACATCTTCCGGTTCGAGCAGGACCGGGAGGGGCAGTACCGGACCGACGTCTTCAGGAAGGCATTGACCAGGCAAGCCGCTCTTTCGGACCTGCGCAAGAACCTCGAGGCCGTCCGCCGTGACTGCCCTGAGGCCCCTGCGTCACCCCCAATCGGAGGCCACAGATGAGACGCTCACGAGCACAGGCCGTCGGGATGCTCCTTGTCTTTCTCGCGTCGCTTTGGCCCTCGCCCCCTGCGTTCGGGAGGCGGCCGGTTCGGAGCACGGTCCCGAGGACGGGCGTGCTCCGGATCGTCTGCCCGGTGGAGGGGGCGCGCTACATCGTGGATGAGGGCCGGGAGACGAGCGTGGAGGGCATGACACCGGCTCAAGACATCGTGCTCCCTGCGGGCTCCCACACGGTCCACGTGTCGAAGGACGGCTACCTGCCCTTCTCGGAGGTCGTGGATATCGAGGCGGGCGAGGTGACGGAGCTCGAGGTGGACCTGGTCCTGTATTCTGGGCGGCTCCGGGTCGAGGCAGGACCGCCGCCAGTCGAGGTCCAGGTGGACGACCGCGACCTTGGACCCGCCCCGGTCGAGGTGGACCTCGCGATTGGCGAGCATGTGGTGCGCTTGACCAAGCCGGGCTACATCGAGGAGGTGCGAAGGCCTGTGGTCCGGACCGGCCAGACCACACGGGTCGAGGTCACGCTGGTCCCGGTCGAGGTGGCAGTCCGCAAGGCCTGGGGTGACCCGATTTACAAGAAGTGGTGGTTCTGGGGCGTGGTGGGGGCGGCCGTGGTCGGGGCAGTGGTCCCCACGGTGCTCCTGACGCGACCGAAGTCCCACAAGGCCGAGACCCCGAACGTGATCGAGTTGCCCTAGGCGGGTTTCAGGGGCAGGTGCAGACGGCGCCGACCCCTCCCAGGCGATCGACCTTGGCACGCGCCCCGGCCTCGGTCCCGTCCTGGTCCAGGCGGCACACGTCGTCCCCGTGGGCGGTCTTCAACTCCTCGATGCGCCGCTGGTCCAGGGTCAGGCGGCCCCGGACGCAGAACACGCCGTAGTCAGAGGCGATGGGGGGACTCGCATCCACGGACGCCCCCGCAAGAGGGATGGAAAAGGCGAGCAGGACAGCGGCTATCGTCCTCATCGCGGACCCCTGAATGGGAAGAGCCGAGTGAGGGAGCGGGTCCCTCGCTCCCAAGACAGGCCCGATCCTCGCACCCGGTCCTTGGGCTGTCAAGCGAGACGCAACCTCGCCCCCTCTCCCTCCTTGACGGATCAGGCGCATCTTGAGTAGATTTCGACCGCTTTCCGACGCGGAAGGACGCGGATGACGATGGAAGACACGGGTTCGAAAGGCCACGCACCCCCACCGCTTCTAGCCGGGGACTTCGGCGATGTACCGGCCGCGCCCCCCCTCCCCCGCGAGGGGCTGGTCCGCGCCCTCGTCCTGCTCGGGACCGCCGCGCTCTTGTTGCCCAACGCAGGGGCCTTTGGGCTGTGGGACTGCTGGGAGACGCACTATGGCGAGGTCGCCCGCTACATGCACGAGACCGGGGACCTCCTGTCGCCGTGGTGGGGCTACAAGGAGCAGATCGGGACCGAGCCCGCGACCGGCGAGTGGTTCTTTTCCAAGCCCATCCTAATCATGTACGGCGAGATCCTATTCATGAAACTGATCGGGCTCGGAGAGTGGGCCATCCGCCTGCCGTGGGCCATCCTGGGGACGCTCGGCGTGTTTTTCACCTACATATTCGTCGCGCGCATCTTCGGGCGATGGCCGGGCCTGCTTGCCGCCGGGGTTTTGTTGACCTCGCCCCTGTGGTTCTTTTTGTCGCGCCAGGCCATCACGGACATGCCTTTTGTCGGCACCATGACCATCGGACTCCTCTGCTTTCTCAACGCCTACTTCGGGCCCCGGCACACCCCGTCCGACCGCGGCTTCTTCGCCTGGCTTTGCGTGACCCTGGCCTTGTTCGGGCTGGTCGCGGTGCCCCAGTTCGTCGTGGTCGCGCTGGACCTCGAGCCCGACGGCGCGTACGACAACCTCGCCCCGCTTTTGCGGGCGTGGGTCATCTTCCAGAAGACTGGGGTGGCCCACGCGGCCCTCTATGGGGTCGCTACGGTCGTCCTCTTGGCGCTCATCGGGGTCCCGATGAGGCGCGAGCACCGCTTGGGGACCCTCCTGACCCCCGAGGGGAAGGACCGCTGGATGAGGCGTTTTTCCCTGTGGGCCGCCTATGTGTTTTTGGGGCTCGCTACGCTCGGCAAGGGGCTGCTCGGATTCATGCTGCCGGGCGCCATCCTCTTCCTATACCTGCTTTTGACCTCGGAGTGGCGGGCCTTGCGCCGGATCGAGATTTTGCGAGGCACGCTGATGATGTGCCTCGTGATGCTCCCGTGGTACCTCGGGATGTTCGCCAAGCACGGCCACGCCTTCTACGCCCGCTTCTTCGTGCACGACCACTTCAACCGGCTCGGGGCCGGGGTGCACCAGATTGATACAGGCACGTTTGAACATTTTATCAAGTGGCTTTCAGTCGGAACATGGCCGTGGATCGCGTTCGCGCCGCTCGTCGTCTGGGGGGTCATGCACCTGCGCCTGCGCGAGGGCGACCCCCGCGAGCGGATGAAGGTGTTCCTGTACGTCTGGTCCTTCTTCGCCTACGTCCTGTTCACCCTCTCAGCCACCAAGTTTCACCACTACATCTTCCCGGCTTTGCCCCCGTTTGCGGTCCTCGTGGCCTTGCGCCTGCACGATTTCTTGCGGGAGCGCTCCGTCGTGGCCCGCATCGCCCCCCTGGTCGCCGCAGGGGTCTTCGTCGGGGTGGGCCTGTGGATTCACTCCGACCAGCAGGCATTCCGCAACATGTTCACCTACCAGTACGACCGGCAACTCCCGGAGCACCCGCCTACGGACCCGGACGCGCGGGTGGGGTCAGGGACCACGAAGACCTGGAGGGAATCCACCTTTTATGAGTTCACAAACCCCTTGATCCAGACCCTCCTCCAGTCTGAAACACTTGAATACGAAAACTTCATATTCGGATACATCGTGATCGCCGCGGTCGCGATGGCGGCGATGCTCTTCGCGGGGTGGGTGCGCCGCGTGGGGCTTGCCGCCTTGTGGGTCGCGTCTGTGGGGCTATTGCTGTGGTGCCTCAACTATTACATGCCGATGCTGTCGCCTTCATGGAGCCAGAAATATCTGTTCGAGGACTATTACAAGCGTTGCACCCCCGCCGAGAACCCGGAGTGGGTGGAAGAGGCCTACACGCCCATCGTGCGAAAGATGGGGCTGGGTTTCATCGCGGACTACTTCGGGACCACGGGAAAGCGCGTCTGCCAGGAGGACGTGGTCGCCTGGCTCATCACCTGGCGCGGCGAGACCTACTACACCGCGAGCGAGATCAAGCCTCTCATGAAGGCGAGCCAACTGGGGCCGTACCTCGAGACCATCAACCGAGGTCGCCCGTTCTTCGCCTTGACCCAGGCGGGCCGGTCTGCGAGCCTCAAGACCTACCTGGACCGCGAGACCACGACCCTGCGCAACAAGGGCGTGCCCGAGTTCCAGGACATCAAGGGGTGGGAGGTGACGCTCCTCAACGCCGAGAGCCAGTACTTCAACCTGGCCAAGGCGACGCCCATCACGAAGGAAGAGGCCGAAACGAAGGAGGAGCCCGGCGAGGAGAAGCCCGAGGCCCCGGAGCAGCGCCTGGACGCCCCGCCCGCGATGTGACCACTCCGCGCGGAATCTAGCGCTCGCGCACGGAGAGCTCGCCCACGAGGTCCGAGACAAAGCAGCGGAGACTACCAAGTCGCCGCGTCCAAACCTACCCGGAGAGGTCTGTCTGGGCGTGGGGAAACCGCATCGGTGGGAGGTTCGCTCTGGAGGCTCAGGAGCGACGGTGCTTCAGAACTTTTTTACCCTTGGAAGAGACGGTCGAAGTGGTCCAAGGAGCGGCCAGACCGTCGGAAGGCGGATTTTCATTCCAACGCTTTCTACAAGAATAAATTCTCCGGCAAGTGGCTGCTGCGACGCGGGATTGCGGGGCATGGTTTGGGTTTTGGACTTTGGGGAAGCCGTTTCGTGGCGGTCTGGCGCCTGGGGGCGCCCCTGGAGTGCGGTGGCTTGACACCGCCTTCTCCGAAACGCGTCGGCGACGACCCGGCGCACTTGGAGGGCTCGCTTGGCTCGCCCGGTCTGCCTGTATGCCCCCTAACAGGGCGGTTTGCTTTCCACTCTCCGGGGTTGACACGAGAGGGTCTTGTTTGCTACAGTGGAAACACATGGTGTGTCACACGAGTGTTGGCGTTGGGTGTAAAGAGGGCCTTGCAATGAAGTTGCTTCGCGGTTTTGTGTGGGCCGTGGGGATGGTCGGGTTGGTGGTGTGGTGTGGCTGCCCGGGCGGGGGGACGACGCGTGGGTTCCACGATATGGACGCGCAGGAGGTCCAGGATACGGGTGATGGTGTAGGGGAAGGGGTCTTGGAGGAGGAGGTGGGTCTTGGGGAGGGGGTTGAAGGGTTGGAGGAAGGGGTCGGTGGTGGCGAGGAGGTGGTGTCGGAGTGCCCTGGGGGTTTGCACTGCGCGTGCAAGGAGAACGGGGATTGTTTCAGCGGGTTTTGCGTGGAGACGATGGAAGGTCGGGAGTGCACGGTGCAGTGTTTAGAGGAAGGGGACTGTCCGCAGGGGTGGAGTTGTGCGGTGTGCGGGGCGATGGGTGGGGACCCGGTGTATTGCTGCGTGCCGCCGTTTCAGCGGTTGTGTCAACCGTGCCGGGAGGACCATGAGTGCGTTCCTTTGGTTGGTGGAGGGGGCAAGAAATACTTGTGTATTGAGTTCGGTCCGGAGGGGAAGTTCTGTGGGGTGGAGTGTGAGGGGGAGTCGGGGTGTCCGGAGGGGTTCGAGTGCGTGCCGGTGGCGGTGGGTGGAGGTGAGGTCGGGCAGTGCCGGCCTGCTGGGGGTGAGGCGTGTCCGTGCACCAAGAAGCATGTCTCTGGAGGTTATTTGACAGAATGCTACATCGAGAATGAGTTTGGTCGGTGTTATGGGGAGCGGAGGTGCGACGAGGCGTGTCGGGCGAGGGTGCCTGTGGAGGAGGCGTGCAACCTGGAGGACGACGACTGCGACGGGAAGGTGGACGATGGGGTGCCTGGGCGGTCGTGTGAGGTGAAGAACGCGTACGGGTCGTGCGAGGGTGTGACGCTGTGCGCTGGGGGTCAGGAGGTGTGCCAGGGTCCGGAGCCGAAGCCGGAGGTGTGCAACGGGGCGGACGAGGACTGCGATGGGGAGACGGACGAGGGCTTTGTGGACCTGGATGGGGATGGGGTTGCGGACTGTGTGGATGAGGATGTGGATGGGGACGGTGTGGCCAATGGGGAGGACAACTGTCCTGGGGTAGGGAACGCAGGTCAGGAGGACCTGGACCAGGATGGGCTTGGGGATGCGTGCGACGGAGACGACGATCAGGACACGGTGGCGGATCAGGCGGACAACTGTCCGGTGGTGGCGAACAAGGACCAGAAGGATACGGATGGGGATGGGCAGGGGGATGCGTGCGACGGGGACCTGGACGGCGATGGTGTGGTCAACGGTGAGGACAACTGCGCGGAGAGGCCGAACCCTGGTCAGGAGGACCTGGATGGGGACCTGGTCGGGGATGCGTGCGATGCGGATGCGGACGGGGACGGGGTGCTGGATGCAGGGGACAACTGCATAGGGATTGCGAATCCTGGTCAGGAGGATGTGGACCAGGATGGGCTTGGGGATGCATGCGATGGGGACTTGGATGGCGACGGGGTAGAGAACGCGGGGGACAACTGCGAGAAGGTGTGGAACCCAGCCCAACAAGACACGGACGGAGACGGGGAAGGGGATGCATGCGATGGGGACTTGGATGGCGACGGGGTGGAGAACGAGGAGGACAACTGCGCGGGGACGTACAACCCGGACCAGGCGGACGAGAACGGGAACGGGATTGGGGATGCGTGCGAGGGGGACTGGGACGGGGATGGCGTTGGCAACGAAGACGACAACTGTCCGTGGGCCTCGAATGCGGACCAGGGGGACATGGACCTGGACGGGGTTGGGGATGCGTGCGACTGCGATGTGGACGGGGATGGGGTAGGCAACGAGGGGGAGGATAGGGAGGGGGAGGCATGTCCTTTGTGTGCGCCGTGCGACAACTGTCGGCTCGTGGCGAACCCTGGGCAGGAGGACTTGGACCAGGATGGGCTTGGGGATGCGTGCGATGGGGACTGGGACGGGGATGGGGACCCGAACGAGACGGACTGCGCCCCGGAGGATGGGGCGGTGTTTCATGGTCAGGAGGAGGTGTGCAACGGGGTGGAGGACGACTGCGATGGGGTGGTGGACGAGGAGGGTGCGGGAGGTTGCCTGAACTACTACTTCGATGAGGACGGCGATGGGTGGGGAGTGACGCTTGTGAAGTGTTTGTGTGGTGCGAGCGGGGAGTACCGGGCGCTGCGGTCTGGGGACTGCAATGACAGGGACGAGGCGGTGCACCCGGAGGCGATGGAGGCGTGCGGGAACGGCAAGGACGACAACTGCAACGGGAGCGAGAACGACGAGGGGTCTTTGGGGTGTGTGACGTACTACACGGACCTGGATGGAGATGGGTACGGAGTCGGGAATGGGAAGTGTCTGTGTACGTCGGTGGGGGACCTGACGGCGAAGACGGCAGGGGACTGCGACGACCAGGATGCAGGGAGGTCGCCTGGGTTGAGCGAGAGGTGTGGGGATGGGAAGGACAACGACTGCGATGGGGAGGTGGATGAAGAGGGGTGCCAGGGGTGCACGACGTACTACAAGGACGCGGACCAGGACCGGTACGGGGTGACGGAGGAGTTCAAGTGTCTTGGACAGGCGGTGTATCCGTACACGGCGTTGGTGGGAGGGGACTGCGAGGACGAGGATGCGAACATCCGGCCGGGTGCTTCCGAGGTGTGCAACGGGAAAGATGACAACTGTGACGGTGCGACGGATCCGTCTGGGACCACGGGGTGTCAGTTTTTCTACCCGGATGTGGATGGGGACGGGTACGGGGCGAACGTGGCAGCGGTGTGTCTGTGCGAGCCGAGCGGGGTGTACCGCGCGACGGTGGCTGAGGATTGCAACGACAACGACGGCGAGATGAATCCGACGAGGCCGGAGGTGTGTGACCAGAAGGACAACAACTGCAACGGCCAGGTGGACGAGGGGGTGACTGGGACGTATTTCAAGGATGCGGACCAGGACGGATGGGGCGTGGCTGGCGACAGCAAGGCTCTGTGTGCGCCCGCTGCGCCCTACACGGCGAGTCAGTCCGGGGATTGCGACGACTCGGACCCGGCGAGGTATCCGACGAACCCCGAGGTGTGCGATGGCAAGGACAACAACTGCAACGGTCAGGTGGACGAGGGGGTGAGGTGCTCAAGACGTTTTACAAGGACAATGACGGCGACGGGTATGGTGGGGTGATGACGCAGCAAGGGTGCGTCAAGCCGTCCGGGTACGCCGAGGAAACCGGTGATTGCAATGACTTCAACAATGACATTCATCCTGGTGCGACGGAGGTCTGCAACGACGTGGACGACGACTGCGACGGCTTTGTGGATGATGGGCTTCCGACGCAGAGGATTTACAAAGACAACGATGGGGACGGATACGCAGCCAATAACGCTGCAGCGATGGAAAAGTGCAACGTGCCTACTGGTTGGACGACCACGAACACCCCGCCCGATTGCGACGACTCGGACTCGACGGTCTATCCACGTGCGCCGGAGGCATGCGACAACAAAGATAACGATTGCGATGGTCTGAAAGACAGATATTGCTTCACGCCATGCGAAGGGGCCTGGCCATATGACCTGACGTACGCGTCGGGCGGGAGCATCGTGACCGCGGCGGACCTCGACGGGGATGGGAGGCTCGAGGTTCACGTGCAGAACGGGTTTGGTTTTGCCATCTTGGACTCGCTCGGGGGCGAGCAATACGAGTATTCAGCCCCGCAGTATAACTATTCTCGCAATCGCTTGGTGCTCGCGGATGTGGACGACTACGACCGGTTCGGGCCTTCGGTGCAGACGCTCGAGGTCCTCACCGGAAACGGCTCCAAGCCTCGCTTCTACAAATGCAATCCGGGTGGAAGCGTCACGCTCATCGAAAGCAGCGTGGGCGTGTACGACGCCTCCAGATTTATGGCCTCGGACCTTGACGGGGACGGGGTAGTCGAGTTCTTCACGTCGTCCTGGTGCGAGGCGAGCGCGGGGACCAAGGTCTTTCGCTTCGACCGCGCCACGGGCGGCATTGTCCACGCCGGTTCCATCCCGGACCCGGAAGGAAAGTGCGAGTACTACGATGGCCGTTTTCTGTCCGACCTCGATGGGGACGGCGTCGCGGAACTGGTGTTCGGAAATGGTTACTCCTTCAACCAGACGCCCTCGTTCTGGGCGGGCCACATCTTTGCCTTGCGGTTCAGGGACTTTGTGTCGCTTTTGACAGAATCGTATTGTTCAACGTGTTTCCCAACGGAGATTGAGGGGCTGTACGGAGGCGCGGTGGGAGACCTCTTCCGGTTGGCGGACCGGATTCACGCTCAGGTACTATATTTTGAGACAAATATACCTGCACAGAATAATCCATCCACTTGGCGTTACTGGGCTTTTGACCTTGGAGGGGCGCCTCTTCCTGGCTACCCAAGGGCAACGGCGGGGACCTTCTATCCCACGGACGTGGACGACGACGGCATCGCCGAGAGCGACGAGAGGATGGCCTTCATCGGCCTGTGGGATGTGAACGGTGACGGGTATCCGGACTCGGTCTATTCTTCGGGGCGTGAGTTGAGGCTAGGTCTATACGACCCACAGACGAAGAAGTGGGTCGAGCACGTCCCATCTCGAGTGGAGGTCTCGAGCCAGAACGTCTCGGTCCAGAGTATCTGGGATCTCACCGAGGACAATCGGCTCGACGTGCTGGCCACGGACACAAGTGGTCGGGTCCATTGCTACCAGCTCGGGCCGCAGACGTTCAATCGCTACTCTTCGCTGCCGCCACACTTCCCCGCGCTCCTGCGCACCTATCAGTGGGACAACTTCGAGCCCAACGAGGGCGACGACCGGAACGCGGACGGCATCCCGGACCGGTTCATTCGCATCCCATCCGCGGTCACCGCGAAGGGCAACTTCTATTCGTACATCTCCACGCAAGACGACAAAGACTACTACCTTCTGGATACCAATTGGAATGGGAGCATCTGTCTGCGGGCGCCCAAAGGGCGGTCGTATCATCTCAAGGTGTTCTCTTTCTACGACAAGTGGGACAACGAGTCCCACGCACCCGGGGCGGACGGGAGACCCGACGGCCTCGTGTGGGAGCAAAGCACCTCTCCTGGGGGGTCGGTTTGCTTCCATGGCGGCATGGTTGCGCCAAACCGCTATGGCGAATACCGGTTCGTCGTGGGCGTGGAATCGCACAGCGGCTACTCACCCTACTGGCCCTACTGGATCACTGCGGCGAAGTAGGTAGAGGTTGCGCGGCGTTGCCTCCTAGCGACCCACCTCCCCCTTCTCGCGGCAGGCCGGTAGGGGGCACACAAAGGCACGCGGGCACCGGAAAGCGCAGCCGAAGCCCTCGTGGACCTGGGCGAGCGGGCCCTCGAAGTGCGGAGCCCCGAAGCGCGCCGCGAGGGTCATGGCGATCTCGAGCAAGTCCGCGAAACCCTCCGCGTACAGGCGGTCGCAGAACCCGATTCGGAAGGCGTTCTCACGCACGGCGAACCATGGGACGAACGCGGCCTCGCTGGCCGTCTTGCGAAGCCTCCCCCCCTCCCACAAGAAGCGCGCGAACACGAAGGGCGCGAGCGGCGCGAGCGGCTCGAACAACCTCCGCCACAGTCCCCAGAGGACCTCGCGGGGCTCCTCGGCCTTCAGCGTGGTCCCAAGGTCGTCCAGGGGCTCGAACAGACGGGGCATGTGGATGACGGTCTCGCACGCGGCCACCACCTCGGGGCGGGGTTCTCGGACCATCAGGGCGCGCAGGGCATCCAGGGGCACCCGCCCACGGGCCAGAGCGGGCAGCATTGCGGCCTCCCGAAAGGCCGCGAGGACCGCCCGGATGGTCGGGGGTGGGATGTTGCGGGCCCAAAGCAGGGCCGCGTAGGCCGCCTCGTGCCAAAGGGCCGGGGCCTTGCTGCTCGGGTCCAGGCCCGCGTCGGTCATGGAGAGGGGGCGGCGTCCTGGGTATGCCTCGTACCAGCCGCACAGGGCGTCTCGGGCCGCGTCTAGGTCCTCGGGGCCGGGGGCCGCCGGCCGGAACACCGGACGGTCCGCGGGGGAGGGTGTGGGCGGGGCCACGAGGCGCATGGGGGCCTGGCGCGGGCGCTGGGCAGGCGGCCCTTCCGAGACCACGCTCGCCGCTGGTTCCGGAGCGGGCGGCGCCTGCGGGGGTGGGGAGGGTTCTTCGACCCTCGCGGAAGGCTCAACGGTCGCACCGACGTTCTCCTCCGAGGGTTCGGGGACTTCCTCCGCGGGCTCTGCCTCTTGCTCCCCGGCCCCGGACGCCTCCTCTTCCAAAAACTCCTCTACGTCAATCGCGCGAAGCCTCGGCAGGGCCTCGCGGCCGTTGTCCCCGATAGCCCAACGGATGCCGATTAGTTTGAAGAGTCCCGCGGCTACGGCCCAGTCCACCCAGGCACGGAAGGACGGTAGGGTCGGTTTCTTCCCCGGATACACGTAGGACGTGATCATCCGGTACAGTTCGTTCGTCGAGTGCAACCTCCCGCCGTGCTCCGTGTCCATGGCCTCCAAGCAGTACTTCGCGAGCAGGGGGTTTCTGTCGATCAGGCGCTCTGCGAGCCGACGACGGACCTCGGGCTCCTCGTTTGCCTCGAACAGGCGGCGTCCGAAGGGGCCCAAGCACACCTTCTCGGCCCCGACCTGCACGTCCAGGAAGGCCATCAGCGGGCCGAAACCCGCCTTGTCGAAGAGGTTTCGCATCCTCAAGAACTCGCGCAGGGCCTTCGGCGTAGGCGAGGAGCGCGCGACCTCGCCTAGGATCAGGGCGATGGCCGATGGGTAGGCGATGGGCTGCGTGTTCGGGATCGCGGCGAACTCGATTTCCTGGGCCATGGTTGTTCCTCCGTCGTGGCCGAAGTATAGCAGGAACCTGGAAGGTCGTGATGACGCTTCGGGGCTTGTGATATCCTCTCGGTAGAGAGGGCGCGGAGTCTCGAAGATGCCGCTGGGTCGAGCGGTCGTCGTGATCCCGACTTACAACGAGGCCGAAAACATTGTACCCCTCATCACCCAGGTCCACGCGGTCGTCCCTCAGATGGACGTGCTCGTGGTGGACGACGCCTCGCCGGACGGGACAGGGGCGCTGGTGGAGGACCTCGCCCGCCGCGACAACCGCGTGAGGCTCCTTGCGCGCCCCGGAAAGCAGGGGCTCGGGACAGCGTACGTGGCAGGCTTCCGCGAGGCCCTTCAGGGGGGCTACGCCCTCATCTGCCAGATGGACTCCGACTTTTCGCACCAGCCGCGATACCTGGCGGACTTCTTGCGCGAGATCGAGCACGCGGACCTCGTGCTCGGCTCGCGTTACGCCCCCGGGGGGGCGACCGAGGACTGGAGCCTCAAGCGCAAGGCGTTGAGCCGCGGGGGCAACCTGTACGCGCGGGCGGTCCTGGGCATCCCCGTGCGTGACCTGACCGGTGGGTTCAAGTGCTTTCGCAGGGCGGTGCTCGAGGCCATATCGCTCGACACGGTCCGGGCAGAGGGCTACGCCTTCCAGATGGAGATGACCTATCGCGCCTGGCGCTTGGGTTTCCGAATCAAGGAGGTCCCGATCGTCTTCCCCGACCGCTCGCGCGGGGTCTCGAAACTCTCCGGGGGCGTGTTCTGGGAGTCCTTGAAGATGCCCTGGATTTTGCGGTTCGGAAGGCGCGCCTGACTCCTTCAGAACGTCGCCGTCATCATCAGTCGAAGGGCCGCGGCAGGTTGCGGGGATCCGGTCGCCTCCGGCAGGCGCAGGCCCGACAGTGGGAACAGCATGGCCCCGTCGGCCCGGACCAGCAGGGCCGCACTGGGGCGGTAGAACACGTCCGCACCGACCTCGACCCCGAGCGGTCTCTTCCCGCCCGGGGTCCCTGCGGGCTCGGTGGCGAACGCGGCGAGCAGGCTCAACCCCCCCCCGAGGACTTGGGAGCCCGACCGCAAGAGCACCCGGTGATAGGCCGGCTTGAAGTAGAAGGCGTTGGTGACGGCCCCGATCACCTCCCGGAACAGGATCGAGTCCACCCGGTAGTCCGGGTTGAAGGCGAAGGAGCGCACGAAGGTGTTGGCGGCCACGGCCGCGTCTCTGCGGACTTCGTCTCGCCACGCCGAGTCGTCCGGCTGTGCGATGGTGTGGCCGTCCAGGACCCCGAATCGCCGCGAGGACCCATCCCCGGACGCCACCCCACTGAAGAGGCGCACATTGTGGGGTCCCGCATCGAGTTCGAACTCGAAGGCCGCCCCGACGCTGAAGAACCTCTTCTTCGTGTCGAACTTTTGGGCGTCCAGGAAACTCTGCGTGTAGTTGATCCGGCCGTACACCATCGCAAGTTCAGCCTCGAGGCGCAAGGCGAGGTCCGGGCGCGGGCGATAGAGTAGCCGGCCCCACAGGGACGGGGTCCAAAAGAACGCGCCGCGCGGGGTCAAGGCGATGCACGAAGGGTCCTGGTCGAGCGGGACGCCCGATGTGACACCCGCGCAGTGGTCCGGGAACTTGTTCGCGAGGGAGGGGTCGTTGCGCTCCGAGGACAGGCCCTGTCGCGTGATCGAGTGGTACATCCCCCAGTCCACGACAGGCCGACGCTCCTCGCGCAGGGCCTTGTGGCGGGCCTCGACCTCGTCCGGCTCGAGCGGCGACGACTCGAACACGAAGACCCAGCGATTCACATCATCGAACTGCTCCGGGTCGTGAGGGTCCACTGCCACGCGGAACGGCGATTCCGCGACTGCCCCTTCGCCAGGGAACTCCATGCCGATGCGGAAGGCCGCGGCGGGGAGCCGCACTCGGAAGAAGAGGGCGTCCACGTGGTCGCCGTGGTCCGAGTCAAGCCCGGACCCGTCGCTGCGCACGATGCCGAGCCCGAAGCGCTCGGGCATGCGCCCGCCGTAGAAATGGATGCGATGGAACAGGCGCAGGTCACCAAAGGCCGCCTTCACGCGCACGGCGTCCCGGAAACCCGTGCGGCCATCGGACGGCGGGACCTGCGTGCGCGAAAGGAACGGGAACGGGGCCGACACGTCGCCAAAGCCAGGGGTCCCCCCGAACTCGAGGTCGTCGAGGAAGTCCACGCGCGCGTGGACCTCGAGGAGCTCCCCGACCCGCAAAGATGGCTCGTACCGGAAGCGCAAGTTGCCGCTCTGGATGACGGAGGACGACTCGCCGAGGCCCGCGTTCCTCGGCGTCGAGTCCAGAGGGACCTGGAACCCGGAGGCACCGCCCGCGCCCAGGTCCATCCGGTGAAAGACGTTGTACCGCAGGCGCAGGTACCCGTGGTTGCTCAATGTGACGAGCGGCGTGATGCGGATGTCGCTGTCCGACCACAAGGCAGGCGAAGGGGGTTCCTCGGCCCAAGCGAGGACCGGGAGCAGGGCCATGACGACGCCCGCGGCCCGATACCCTCTGCGCTCCCCAAAACGCACCGCGCCCTCCATCAGGCGGAGGGATGCTAGGGGGAAACCGTGGGGTTGTCAAACCGGCTTGCCGCGCGGCGCCCCAAGTCGTTAGGATGTCGCCATGAGGCGGCTCTTCTGCATCGGAGCCATTCTCCTGCCTGGGGCGGCCTTGGGGTACGAGTTCGACCCCACGCTGTGGCAACGCCTGGTGGTCACCGAGGTGATGGTGACCCCGGCGGGGGCCATGGCCAAGGCTGGCCAGTGGATCGAGGTCCACAACCCGACCGCGGAGCCGCTCAACCTCCAGGGGGTCGTGCTCGCCACACTCCAGGGGGGTTTCCACGTGCTAAGCCCCTCCAAGCCCCTGGTCGCAGAGCCGGGCCGCATCCTCCTCCTCGCTCCCTACTGGGACTCCCTCGGACTCGGTAAGGGGATTGTGGACTACGCCTACGGTGGGGATTTCTGGCTCGATGCGAGCCAAGACGTCGTGCTGCTCCTCAAGGCTGGCAAGGTCGTGGACGTGTTCGCGTACGGCCCGGAGTCCCTCCCGGTCCGGCCAGGGGCCTCGTTCTCGCTCGAGCCCTCCCAGGGCGGGGTCTTCAAGGAGTGGTGCTACGGTCGGGAGCCTTACGACGGGGAGGGCAACCTCGGGACCCCGGGCGAGCCGAACCCCCACTGCGATGGAGACGGAGATGGGCTCGCCGAGGATCAGGGGGACTGCGACGACCGCGACCCCGCGGTGAGCCCGGGCGCAATCGAGGTCTGCAACGGGCTCGACGACGATTGTAACGGGCTCGTGGATGACGATGTAGGCCCTCCGCCAGGCCCTTGCCAGACCCTCGGGGTGTGCGCGGGGACGGAGGCGGTTTGCGGGGGGGTCTCAGGTTGGGTGTGCCCGTATCCGGATGGGTACGAGGCGGAGGAGGTCTCCTGCGACGGGGACGACAACGACTGCGATGGCGAGACGGACGAGAACCTCGTGCCGGCGGAGGCCTGCCTGGGCCTTGGGGTATGCGCAGGCACACAGCCACAGTGCAAAGGGGCCTCCGGCTGGGTGTGTCCATATCCGGCGTCCTACGAGGCGCAAGAGACCTCGTGCGACGGGCTGGACAACGACTGCGATGGCGAGACGGACGAGGGCCACGATGTGGGGGCCTCGTGCGAGGTGGGCGTGGGGGCTTGCCGGGAGGTCGGGGTCCTCGTGTGCGCGCAGGACCGTACAGGCGCCGTGTGCAGCGTCGAGCCGGGGCTTCCGGAGTCGGAGCGATGCGGAGACGGGGCGGACAACGACTGCGACGGCCAGACGGACGAGGGCTTCCCCGTCGGCCAGACATGCGAGGTCGGGGTCGGGGCATGTCGCTCGGTGGGGAAGTACCGGTGCGCGGAGGACCTGCTCTCCGTCGTCTGTGACGCGGTCTTGGGGCAGCCGGGTGTCGAGCGGTGCGGGGACGGGGTGGACAACGACTGCGACGGCCAGACGGACGAGGGTGACTGCGAGCCGAGCAGGGCGGAGGGAGGCGGAGGGTGCTCTGGGATGACCCGGCGTGCTGGTTCACCGGGGGCGCTCGGGGGCCTCTTGGTGCTTCTGATGGTCGCCCTTGTCGGTTGCGGACGTTGGAGTCACTCGGCCCGTAGGGCAATCCGGTAGGGTCGGCCCAAGGCCGCACTCAAGAGCCTCGTGAGGAAGGCGACCACTGCGGCCCTGCCAGGCCGAACCGGACGGAAGACGTCCGGCGGGACCACGACCCCACCAAGGTTGCGACCGCAGGCGTGGCACACGATGCTCCCCCCGTCCAGCAAGACCCCCCCGTGTTCCAGGGGGCGATGGCACGCCGGGCACCTTGTGCCGGTCGGGACGTGGCCGACCTCCGCGAGGAGCCCCATGCACAAATCGAGCAGGGGGAGATGGGCGAGTTCCGGCGGGGCCTGTTCGAGCCTCTCCAGCTGGGCGACCACGAAATCGAAGGCCCTGGGTGGGGCCGGTGCGTCCTGAAGCAGGTCCCGGGCCGCGGTCAGCATGGCCTGGCCGGCCTCCAGGCGCGCAAGGTCCTCGAGAATGCCGGGGAACTGCCGGACAGGGTCCACGCCGAGGAGGGCCGACAGCCGCGGTGGGGGCCGCAGGCGCAGGCGCGCCTGGAATACCACGAACAGGTCCAGAGCGCCCCCGAAGCGTCGGAGACTGCCGCGTGCCGAGCGCGCGATGGCCGACACCAGACCGTAATCCCTTGTCAGCAAGGTCAGGACCAGGTCCCTCTCGCCGTACGCGACGCGGTCGAGGAGGATGGCGGGGGCCAGGACATCATCCATGGGGGACGGGGTCCACATGGTGGACCTTGGGGACGTCCATGACGCGCGACACGTCCTCGAGGCCGGCCCCTGTCCCGACCGTAAGGATCGCGACAAGGATGCCAACCATGAAGACGATGACGATGGCCAGATACGTCCAGTTGACTCCGGTCTCTCGCCCCCGGTCCAGCACGATGTTGCCCACCGGCATCGCCTCCGAAGCGGAGGCCCTGTCTCGGGCCGGTCTCGAGGACCGCCTCGTCCTCCAGTAGTCCGCGAGGGCCGCAAGCGCGGGCTCGGGGTCGAGCCCCACGGTGCGACAGTAAGCGATGACAAAGCCGCGCACGTAGGCAGGGGCAGGGAGGTCCTCGATGCGCCCCTCTTCGAGGGCCTTCAGGCTGGACACGGGGATACGGGTGATGGCCGCCACATCCTCGAGCGTCATCCCGGCACGCTCGCGTCCTGTGGTCAAGTAGTTCGCGAGCCCGTCCATGACCTCGTCATCCGGATCGGACGAAGGGGACTCTAGCAGCGGGCGCGGCAGGTGTCAACGGACTCTTCGACCTTGCATTTGAGGGGCGGTGGGTGGAAAATGAACTTGTCGTGTCGCCGGATCGGACCAGACCAAAGCCCCCGCCCGAGCCCGAGGAACTCGCCCGTCTGAAGGCGCGCCTGGCCCTGATCCGGGCTCAAGTCGAGGGCTCCCAGCCGGCGCCGCCTCTCCCCATGAACCTGATCAGGATGCTCCTCTTGCTCCTGGCCCTGGTCCTCGTGCCCCTGCTGCTGACCGGGCCGTGCGGGCTGCTCACCGGAAGCAATGGAGGGGCCCCGGGCCAGGGGCGAGTTGGAGAACCGCTCACGCCTCGTCCGGGTCAATGATCAGGACACCGCGCCGCAGGGGAGACTCCCGTTCCTCCTCTTCGGGCCCAGGCAGCGGGGCGTCGAATTCGGGGACCTCGAGGCGCGGACGTTCCTGTTCCCGGCGGCGTCGTTCCTCCTCCTCGCGGATCTTTTCGATGATGAACACGTCGAACATGGCCGCCATCCCGCCACGTCTCTCGATGCCACTATAAGCATTCGACCCGCATCTGGCAAATCCTTATGGGACGCCTGCTCCCAAAAGCGGCGACGCAGGCCCTACGGCGAGGCCAGTCCCTGGTATGATCGCGGTACCTGTCCGGCCAGGCGGGGGGCGTGGCGGGATGACGGCGATGCGTGGCGGCTGGGCGGTCTGGTGGTCGGGCCTGTGTTCGGTCGTGGCCCTCGGGGTGTCCCCGGCTGCTGCGCAGGCCCCGGAGGCGGTTTTGCTGCTGGACGGGGAGGTGGCCCGAGGGGGGGCGGAGAGGGTCGTGGAGGTGGTCAAGGCCCAGATGATGCGGATCCACCGGGTCGTGCCCGGGACGGACGCAGTGGACCTGGCCAGGAGGGAGCCACAGTGCGGGTCGGAGGGCGGGCCTGACCGGGTGGTGGCGCAGACCCGTGCGGGGTCGGACCTCTTCTTCGGGCAAACGGACCTGGACGGGGCCACGCGGGCGCTCGAGGAGGCGATGGCGGCATTCTTTGAGAGCCCCTGCATCGCGCGCGGGGACGAGGCGGTGTTGCGCGAGGTGTGCGCGGGGGCCGTCCTCCTCGTGAGGCTGTACCTCTTGCGCGGTCAAACACGACAGGCGCGAGACCTAGCCCGCCGGGTGGCGGTGGTCTTCCCGCCGGGGATGGTCGAGGGGACGCACGAGCCCCCCGAGGTCTTGGAGCTCGTATCAAGCCTGCGCACGGAAGGGCAGGAGGCAAGCGTGACAGTGGGGCCCAAAGGGCGGGCGGAAGGCACGCGCCTACTCGTCAACGGCATCCCCGTGGGCGGCGGCTCGCCCTGGCAGGTGCGCATGGCACCGGGAGTGCCGCACGAACTGGCCGTCCTCACCGCAAGCGGGTCCGCGTACGTGTGGCGCGGGCTCGTGGGGGCACAGGGGGTTCACCTGGATTTGGACGTAGCCGACCAAGTGCTGTCGGGACCCATGGAAACCTTGCGGCTCGCCGAGGGCGTGGACCCCGCCGAGGAAGGCCTGTCCGTTGCCCGGCGCATCGCGGAGGTCTCTCGCAGGACCGTTCTGCTGGTCCGGGCGGGGCGGGATGGGGCTGTTCGCGTGGAAGAGGTCCCTGGTGGCCGCGGGCCAGCGCGTGAGTTGATGCGGCTCAGACCACTTTCTGGGCAGGATTCCGGGATCGAGGTGGTCGTGGAGCCCGGGGGACCTCTCCTGTCGCGACCCGCCTGGCCCTGGCCTTACATCGCCGCTGGGGCGGCTTTAGGCCTGCTCGGGGCGGGGGTTTACCTGAACGTGGCCGCAAACCGGGACGCAGACGCGGTCAACCAGGGTCTCGACAACCGGGCCCATGACTACTGGGTCCACCGCAATGCGGCCATCGCCTGCTACGCGCTTGCGGGGGCCTCCGGGGCCGCCGCAGTGGTGCTGTCCTTCCTGCGGCCCGAGCCGAGGAACCGCTTCATTGTGCTGGGCTCGCCCATGGAGGGCGGTGGTTTCGTAAGTCTCGGCGGGGCGTTCTGATCAACGCCGCCGGCGGAGCCACAGGGCCAGACCCGCAAGCGGCCACCAGGGCGAGAGGGGTGCGCCGGCTGTGCAACCTCCACCGCTCTTGCCCGTCGGGCTGGTCGGGGGCGCGGCTGCGTCCTGGGCCGTCTCGGGCGGCTTTGGGCTGCCCGTGTCCGCCGGGGACCCCTGATCCCAAGGTGGGCCAGGGTCCGCGGGTGGGAGCCCTGCATCCTGCACGGGCTCGATGAAGACGGTCTCGGGCGGAGTCGGTCCCATGTCCGCCTGGGCCTCGTCCGGTGAGTTCGGCCCCTCGTCCGCGGGTGTATCCGGCACCGGCTCGGGGCCTTCGTCGGGCTGCGGGGCCGGGGCGCAGGGGTCCTGCCCCCCAGGGAACGGTTTCTCGATCAGGAAGGAATCAATGACCTTGGCGTTGGCCGGGTTGGTCCCCAGCAACTGCGCCCTGGTGGCCCTCGCGGTGTAGGCCAGGCGGTTGTTGTCGAACTCCAGGACCACGAAGTGGTGGTCTCCGGAGCAGACCTTGCTGCCCGGCGTGCGAGGGCAGAAGAGGTTGACCACGATGTTGTAGGCCGTGGCCCCGGCACCCCCGGTCACCACGTACACCGTGCCGTCCTCGTAGGAGGCGACCGGAACGCCCTCGGTCTTGCCTCCTTGCCCACGGACCGGCCCGATCCGCTCGTACCAGTGATTGTGACCGTAGAACACAAGGTCCACGTGGTGCTTGTCGAAGATGGGGACCAGGGCTGCGTTTTGGTCCTGCTCGTTCGGGGGGTGGACGAGCCCGAACCAGTCCTCGCTGCAATAGATGGGGTGGTGAAAGAAGACGACCTTCCAGGTCCGCGGGTTCTCGGTGAGGACCTTGTCGAGCCAGGCGGCTTGCTCCGCGAACGGGATCGCCCCGCCCTTGAACTCCATGGTGTTGAGCGACACGAAGATCGCGTTGCCCGTGGTCACGTAGTAGTAGTCCTCGGTCCCTGTCACCTCGTTGCGAGGCAGGTGGAAGACCTGGTTGTAGTTCGCGGTGTCCCCGGCCCCAGGGCCGTCGTCGTGGTTGCCCATGGTCGGTAGGTGTGGGGCGCGCGCGAGTTCGCCCTCCGACGCCTTCAGCCAACGCTCCCACTGCGGGGTGTCCGAGCCGTCCCGCACGATGTCCCCTGTGTTCAGGACGAGGCGCGGGTCGTACTCGAAGACCTCCTCGAAGATGTCATCCCACCGCGGCGACGGACCCTCGTCGTTGTCCGAGCGACCATCCCCCAAGACCACGACGCGGTAGGGCTCGCAGCCGGTGTCGGGCAGCGTGGTGAAGGTGTGGTCCTCGCTCCAGGACCCTGGGCCCCCAACGCGATAGTGATATTTCGTGTTTGGTTGAAGTCCGGTCAAGGTCACCTCGTGGATGACCCCGAGAGGCCCCGAGGCTCGGAAGGCGGTCCCCTCCTGGGTCTGGCCATAGGAGGTGTCGAGCCCGTACTCGACCTGCGTGGGGTCCGATTCCGAATCCGTGGTCCACGCGATCCCCACGGTGGTCGCTGCATCCGGCTGCGACAGGGACAGACGGATGAAGCGGGGTGGGGAGGCGGCCAGGGCCGAGGGGGTCAGGATGACTGCCACAAGGGCGCAGGCGACGAGGCGCATGACCGTCACCTCGGAGGAGACGACGGGATTCTACCAATCGAAGGGGGCGATGGCGACCTGGCAAGAGCCCCTAGGAGAGGTCACCCCTGCTTGATGGCGGCGATCAGGTCCAGGATGGCCTTCTTGCCGTCGGCGAAGTACATCAGGGTGTTGGGTGCGGCGAAGAGCGGGTTGGGGATCCCTGCGAACCCAGGGGATAGCGAGCGCTTGACGACCACGACGTTGCGCGCGCGGTCCACCTCGATGATCGGCATCCCGGCGATGGGGGACTTCGGGTCGGTGCGGGCCACGGGGTTGACCACGTCGTTGGCCCCGATCACGATGGCCACGTCCACCTGTTCGATCTCGGCGTTGACCTCATCCAACTCCTTCAGTTTGGTGTAGGGGACGTCCGCCTCGGCGAGGAGGACGTTCATGTGCCCCGGCATGCGGCCCGCCACGGGGTGGATCGCGAACTCCACAGTGGCTCCGCGGGATTCCAGGAGGTTCGCGAGGTCGCGCACCGCGTGCTGGGCCTGGGCCACGGCCATTCCGTAGCCGGGGACGATCACGACCCTTCTGGCCCCGTCCAGAAGCATCGCGACCTCCTCCGCGGAGCCCGACTTCACCGTGCGATAGACCTCGTCCGCGTCCGGCGTCTCGGAGGTGGGGCCGAGCGAGCCGAACAGGACGTGGAGGAGCGAGCGGTTCATCGCCCTGCACATGATGTGGGTCAAGATGACGCCCGAGGCCCCGACCAGGGAGCCCGAGATGATGAGGACCGTGTTGCCGATCACGAAGCCCGTGGCTGCCGCGGCGAGCCCCGAGTAGGAGTTCAGGAGGGCGATGACCACGGGCATGTCGGCGCCGCCGATGGACCACGTGAGCAGCACGCCCAGGACCCCGGCGACGCCAGCGAGCGCCCAGTAGAGGGAGGAGTCCTCCGGGCGCAGGACCAGGAGGACGCCCAGGAGGACCGAGACGGCCCCGGTCAGGGCCTTCAGCGCGTCCATGCCGGGGAAGCGCTCGCGCCGCAACAGCACAAGCCCCGCCATCGCCAGGGCCGAGACGAGCGCCACAAGCGACCATGCGCCCACGCCAGCCTTCGCAACGTATGCTGTGCCGACCCCCACCAGCGAGAGGGGAAACCCATACTTGAGAACGCGTTGCCAGGCCTTCAGTCTCCACCGGACCGCCAAGAACTCGGCCAGTTTGCCGAAGGCGACCCAGGACCCGAAGAAGGTGACCGAGCCAATGAGGCCCGAGGCCACGGTCGCTATCCGCGCCGAGAGAGACAAATCCTCGCCACGCCCGAGCCCGTGATAGGCGGTGACCAGGGCTGCCCCCGCGACCAAAACCGACGCGATCCCCCCAAACCCGTTGAAGAGTCCGACCATCTCGGGCATGGCGGTCATGGGGACCTTCAGGGCCCCAAGGACTCCAAACACGGTGCCTAGGGCCACGCCAGCCACGATGTACGCCCACTCCTGGGGCTGGCTGAACAGGGTCGCGCCAATGGCGAGCGCCATGCCCAAGGCTCCCACCAGGTTCCCGCGCACCGCGGTGCGGGGGTGGGACATCCACTTGAGGTCGAAGATGAACAGGACCGCGGCCACGAGATACGCCAGGTTCACGAGCGAAGGACTCAACATCAGGGCGTCCTCACTTCCGCTTGAACATCTTGAGCATCCGGTGCGTCACGACGAATCCACCCACCACGTTGACGGTCGCGAACAAGACCGCAACAGCCGCGAGCAGTCGGGCAAGCGGGGCCTCCTCCACGGCCCCGGCCAGGACCAGGGCCCCGATCACGGTGATCCCCGAGATCGCATTGGAGCCAGACATCAGAGGCGTATGGAGCGTCGGAGGGACCTTCGTGATCACCTCGAACCCCACAAAGATCGCCAAAACGAATACAGTCAAAAGCAGGACAAGGTCCATTGCGGTCAACCTCCTTGCCCGGGCCCGAGGGTCTCGCGCACCGCGGGATGCACGACCTCGCCGTCGCGCGTCACGAGGATGGCGGACGTGATCTCGTCGCCCGTGTCCAGGGCGACCCGGCCATCCTTCACAAGGTGTAATATCAGAGTCGCGATATTTTTCGAGTACATCTGGCTCGCGTGGAAGGGGACGGTCGCCGGCAGGTTCACAGGCGCCATGACCGTGACGCCCCGGTGCACCACGGTCTCGCCGGGCCGAGAGACCTCGCAGTTCCCGCCGCGCTCCGCTGCGAGGTCCACTACGACCGAGCCGGGCCGCATCCCCTCGACCATCTCGCGCGTGATGAGGACCGGGGCGCGCTTGCCAGGCACTGCGGCGGTCGTGATGACCACGTCCGACTGAGCCACGACTCGGGCCATCCCCTCGCGCTGGCGGCGGTAGAAGTCCTCGTCCATCTGGCGGGCGTAGCCCCCGGACCCCTCGGCCGAGGGGGTCTCGAGCCCCAGGTCTACAAAACGGGCGCCGAGGCTGTGGACCTGCTCGCGCACCGCAGGGCGTACGTCGTAGGCCTCGACCACGGCCCCGAGCCTCCTCGCGGTCGCAATGGCCTGAAGCCCTGCCACCCCCGCGCCCACCACGAAGACGCGCGCGGCCTGGAGGGTCCCCGCCGCGGTCGTCAGCATCGGGAACAGGCGGGGCAGGGTCTGGGCCGCGAGCAGGACCGCCTTGTATCCCGCGACGGTCGCCATGGAGGACAGGGCGTCCATGGCCTGGGCCCTCGTGATGCGGGGAATCAGTTCCATGGCCAGGAGAACCGCGCCGGTGCGGGCGACGTCCAAGACAGCACGCGGCTCGGACAGGGGTTCCGCGAACCCGACCACCACCTGGCCAGGACGCAGCAGCGCAAGGTCCGCGCGTCCCGCCTCGGGGTTCGCGCCCGCGACCCGGACAGCCCCGATCACATCCGCGACCTGGAAGACCTCCTCGCGCGTGGGCACGAGGCGCGCGCCCCGCTCGCTGTACGCCTCATCGGGATACCCGGCCTCCGTCCCGGCCCCGGCCTGGACCACCACTTCCATCCCCGCTCGGGCCAGGACAACAACCTGTGCCGGGACCAGGGCCACGCGCCTCTCCCCGGGGAACGTCTCTCTCGCAATTCCGACCACCATCCTCGTCGCCTCGCCCGGACCTCGCCGCCCGACCGCCCATGAGGGGATCGGACAAAGTCGAGCAACGTTGTAATCATCTTCTCGGGGGTGGCAAGGGGCCTCGGTTTGCGAAAGGCGTCAGAACAGGGTGTAGATGAACGGGCTGACCGGGCTGGTCTGGGCGAAGATCACGAGGGCCCCGACCAGGAGGAGGGCCACGGCGAGGGGGATCAGGACGTAGCGCCTGCGCTCGCGGATGAATCCAGCCAGGTCCCGGACGAGACGGAGGGTCCCCATCGCACCACCTCAATACATGCGCCCGTCGTCGCCGCTGCCCACGTCTGCGTCCACCCAGTAGGACGCGAGGCGAGGGTCCGGCCGGCGCGCGAGCGGGTCCCGACCCGCCAGGCGCCGCGCGACCGCCACGGGTGCGACCAACGTCAAGAATATCAGGGACAGGAGCAGGGCGGAATTGAGGCGCCCCAGGGTGTGGGCCAGGCGCATCCAGGCCCGGTAGAGGCGCCGGAAGACCCCACCGCGCTGCGAGGGAGGAGGGCCTTGCTCCGCAGGAGCAGGGCCGGGGGCCCAATCGGGCCGCAGGACCAGGTACGGACCCAGGACCAGGGCATCCATGTGGCTACGCAGGAAGGTGCGGCAGGCATCCTCGGCCGTGCAACAGATGGGCTCCCCGCGGAGGTTGAGGCTTGTGTTCAAGACCACGGGGCAGCCGGTCTCGCGCTCGAAGGCCGAGATGAGGGCGTGGAAGTCGGGGTGGCGGTCGCGCGAGACGGTCTGGACCCGGGCCGAGCCGTCCACGTGCGTCACCGCAGGCACGTCCGAGCGTACCACGTCGAGGCGCGTAAGCCCTGTGCGGCCGGCCTCGTCCGAGGAAAGGTTGCGCATCCGCGCGGGCGCGACAGGCGCGACGAACAGCATGTAGGGGCTCTCGCGGTCGAGTGCGAACCACTCCCCCGCGCGCTCTGCGAGGACCGCGGGGGCGAAGGGGCGGAAGGACTCGCGGAACTTCACCTTGAGGTTCACGCGGCGTTGCATGTCCGGGCGGCGCGGGTCCGCGAGGATGCTCCGATTGCCGAGCGCGCGAGGGCCGAACTCCATGCGGCCGCGGGCGATGCCGACCACTCGACCCGCGGCCAAAAGGCGGGCGACCTCGGTGTGCAGGGTCTCGGGGTCCAAAAAGCGGCCAGAGAGACGGTAGCGGGCCAGGGCCGCCTCGACCTCCTCGGAGGCGAGGTCTGGCCCGAGAAGGGCGTGGCTCATCCCGTCCGGTCGCGCGGGGACGCGCGGCTTTCCGAGATGGCGATGCCAGGCGAGAAGGGCCGCCCCAACAGCCCCGCCAGCATCCGAGGCCGCGGGCTGCACCCACACCCGCTCGAACGGACCCTCGCGCAGGACGCGCCCGTTCGCCACGCAGTTCAGGGCCACGCCACCGGCCAGGCACAAGTTTCGGCTGCCTGTCAGGCGCGCGGCGTGGCGGGCGATCCGCAGCACGGCCTCCTCGATCACGTCCTGGATCGAACGCGCCAGGTCCATGTGAATGGGCTCGATCGGGCCTTCCGGGGCGCGTGGAGGGCAGCCGAACAGGCGCGCAAACCGCTCCCCGACCGTCCTCTCGCCGTACAGGAACTCGAATTGGTTCACGTGGAGCCGAAACGATCCGTCGTCGCGTAGGTCCACGAGTTCCGACAAGATGAGGTCCCGGAAGCGGGGCTCCCCGTAGGGGGCGAGGCCCATTACCTTGTACTCGTCCGAGTTGACGCGAAAGCCCAAGAACTGCGTGAACGCGGAGTAGAGCAGTCCGAGGGAGTGCGGGAAACGGACCGCCTGGATCGCGGTGAGGCGGGCACCCTCGCCCCGCCCCACGGTCGTCGTATCCCACTCCCCCACCCCGTCCAGCGTGACGACCGCGGCCTCCTCGAAGGGGCTCGGGAAGAAGGCGCTCGCGGCGTGGGCCTCGTGGTGGGCGCAGTAGACGACCGGCCCCTGCCACCCGAGGTGCCGCTTGAGGAGCGCCTCGACCCGCAGGCGCTCGGCGAGGAAGCCCGGCATCGCCCGCACGAAGGCCCCAAGCCCTCGCGGGGCCACGCAGAGAAAGGTCTGAAGCACCCGGTCCAGTTTCAGGATCGGCTTCTCGTAGAAGGCCACGAGGTCCGGGCCTCGTCCCTCGACCCCACCCGCACGCAGACAGTAGCGCGCGGCCAGGGTCGGGAACGATGGGTCGTGCTTGACGCGCGAGAAGCGCTCCTCCTGGGCCGCGGCCACCAAGACCCCGTCGCGCACCAGGCAGGCGGCCGCGTCATGGTACCCAAACGACAGGCCCAGGATGTCCATGGCTCACACCGCCCGATCCCCGCCGCAAGGTAGCGGTCCCCCTCCGCGGTTGTCAATCGGGTCTCGACCACGTCACTTTTTTCTTGACATCCCGATGATTTCGGAAACACTGAACGTGATTCGCCCGCAGGGACAGCGGGTTCTGGGCCCGCGCGTGGGATGGGTGGCCGTTGAGAAGGAAGCCAAACCGTATCCCCGTGCTGATTCTCTACGACGTGGACCCGGCGTGGACCCTGGACGAGCGCTCCGAGTGCGTGCGGGAGGCCACGCGCATGGCCGAAGGGCTGCGCGAGGAGGGCCACCCGGTCCAGACGCTTGAGGCCACCGGGCCGGACTTCTCGGAAGCGCTCGCCTGCCTGGACCCGCACTCGCTCGTGGTCTTCAATTGGTGCGACGGCCTGCCGGGGGTACCGCACGGCGAGATCGAGGTGGCCCTCGTCCTGGAGCGCCTGGGATTCACCTTCACGGGGGCGTCGTCCAGGGTACTCGCGCTCGCCTACGACAAGCCAAGGGTCAAGATGGTGCTGAAGCGGAAGGGCGTCCCCGTCCCAATCTGGCAGGTGTACGACACCCCAGAGGTTGCGGACTGGGAACGGTTTCCGGCCATCGTCAAGCCCGTCCACGAGCACGCGAGCCTCGGGCTGACCCCTCAGTCCGTGGTTCTGGACCGCGACGAGATGGAGGCCCGGGTCCGGTTCGTGCTGGAGCAGATGCATCAGCCCGCCCTGGTTGAGGAGTTCATTGACGGACGGGAGTTCCACGTCGGGGCGTGGGGGAACGGGCGCGTCGAGGTCCTGCCCCCGGTCGAGATGGATTTCTCGGCCTTCGAGGACATCCACGACCGACTGTGCACCTGGGATTCCAAGTTTGACCCGACCTCGGTCCACTATCAGAAGACCGTGTCGCATATCCCGGCCCCCCTGGGCCCGGACGAGGCCGAGAGACTCCGAGGGGTCGTGGTCGCTGCCTATCGCGCGGTCGGGTGCCGCGACTACGCGCGGATGGACATCCGGCTTCGGGACGGCGTGTTCCATGTCCTGGACGTGAACCCGAATGCGGACCTGTCCGCGGACGCGAGTTTCGCCTGCTCTGCGGAGGTCGCGGGGTACTCGTTCGGACGGATGGCGAGCCGGATCGTGATGCTCGCTGCTCGACGCCTTGCGGCCTGGCGCGAGGTCGCGGTCGAAGGTGGCCCCTGATGCTTCCTCACAGGTTCCCGGACCGCCACGCGAAGTAGCCCCATCGGATCAGGCCCATCAGCCACACAAGAAACGGACGGTTGGGCGGATAGGGGATGACCCCGGTCCCCTCCGGGACCGCGACCCCGATCCGGGCGAGGGCCTCGCGGGTGTCCTGGCCTCGGACTGGGGGGGCGGGGATGTCTCGCAACGGGGTACGCGAGAGGCGAATTGGGTTTCGCACAAAGGTCAGGGGCGTGGGGCAGCCCGGGTAGTCACGCCGAAACACCGCGGGGAGGCCCCCTCCCAGGGACGCCTCGATGTCGAGGAGGCGGCGGATGCGGGTCACGGGGAGGACCACGACGCGGTCCTGAAGACCGAGACCCTCGACGCGCCGCTGCCAAGCGCGGGAGGTCGCGCGCCACATCCGGCGCGACGCGGCTTCCCACTCCCCGTCCGTCGCGCCGAGCAGGCGCTCCACGTCCCCGCGAGGTCCCGCGAGCACGGCCCACGCGTCCAGGGTGCGCACCACGCGGGACACGACCTCTCGCCCGGGGTCCCAGGCGACGCCGGCGCCGCGCTGCCGGGCCGCGGCCAGACACCGCTCCCGCTGGGACTGCGCGATCTCGGACAGCTGGAACAGGACGGACACGCGGGTCAGGTGAGTGGCCGCAAATGTCCCTAGGCCGGTCCGCGCCTGCCGGTACAGGCCGAGCGTGGCCGCGAATGCCCCGAGAAGGCCGCTGCCGATGTCAATCACAGGCGTGGGCAGGAGCCTGGGCCGGCGGCCCCCACCGTAGGTCATCTGGATGCCGGACACGGCCTGGACCACCTGCTCGAAGCCGGGGCGGTCGCGCCAGCCGCCCTCGTTGCCGTAGGCATTGAGGTGCGCATAGACGATGTCCGGGAACGCCTCGCGCACAGCCTCGGGGCCGATGCCCATCGAGCGTGCCACGTCCAGGTGACGGTAGTTTTGAAGGAGCGCGTGGGGTTTGAGGTCGCGCAGGAGCGACCACAACGTCCTCCGCCCCCCGTCCGTGGTGAAGTCCAGGGTGACGGACTTCTTGCCTGGATTGAACATCAAGTGAAACGAGAGTGCCCAATCGAGACTCGTGGGGTTCTGGATGGACACGACGTCTGCGCCGAGTTCCGCGAGGACCCGCCCCGCGCAGGGACCGGCGATGATGCGGGTCAGGTCTGCCACGCGCACGCCGTCCAGAGGGGGAGGGCCTCCCTCGTTCCCCGGCTGCGAAGGGAGGGTCCCTGGGGCCGCCTCCCAGCGCGCGAGGACCTCGTCCAGAGCGCCAGAAACGACCCGGCGGGGTGCAGCGGTCCAGGGGATGCCCTCGATGGTGACACCCGGACCTGGGGCGAGGAGCGGCCCAAACTCGGGGTCTTCTACCTCGCAGGCGTCGTTCATGCCAGCGTCCATGGAGTCGCGCAGCCACTCCTCAGCCGTGCGGACCTTGATGCAGCACAACTCGCGGCCCAGCGTGCGCTCCCACTCGTCCGCGGTGCGCTGCAGGAAGACGTGCTCGTACAGGCGCTTGATCTTCTTGGCCTCGGCGATGCTCTTGACCTGGCTCGGGTCGCGCAGGGTCTCGGGCGAGGTGACGGCCCGCAGGGCGCGCACCTCCTCGGAAAACCCTTGGGCTTCGAGGAGATCGAGGATGCGGGCGGCGTGGGCCGGCAGGGTAATGTGCAAATAAATGTAGCGCCCGTCACGACACAGCCACGACCGCATGAAGGGGGTGCCGACCATGCGCAGGGTCAGAAAGCCCCTGGGGACGCCGGTTTTCATCAGCACCTGCAGGATCTGGGCGAAGTAGTTCGACCGGAGCAGAGAGACCTCCGCGTCCTGCCCGCGTCCGTCGCGCAGGCGCGCGATGAGGGCCCCCATGACGGCACTACCCGCGAACAGACCCGCCATGACCGACCCCAGGGGGAAGGCGTGGTAGCGCGGGGGGCCCAGGGGCTTCTCGAACAGGCCGCCCGCAGCCCCGACCACGGCCTCGTAATCGGGCAGGGAGCCACGGGGGTCCCCGGAGGGGAAGGCGGGGATGCGGCAGCGGACAAGGCCAGGGTTGGCGCGCCGGGCGTCGTCCAGTTCCACGAGGTCGCACACGGCGCGCGATAGAGCCTCCGGGAGGTCATCGAGGACCACGTCGGCCCGTCGCACGAGGCGGCGCACGCAAGCCAGTGCCTCGGGCCGCGAGAGGTCCAACCGCGCCACGATTTGCCCGCGGGACAGCATCGCGGCGAGCAGCGGGTCCTCTGGGGTGGGGATGCGGCCGCTCGTGTCCAGGACGGAAACCACCTCCGCGCCCTGGTCGCCAAGCAACTGGGCGGTCAGGGGCGCGGCGATCCGCCGTCCGAACAGGACCACGCGCACCCCGGTCAGGATACCGCCGTTGGGCACCGGCTGCCTCCCTGCGCTTGCGCCCCAACCCGGCGCCACGCGCGCACGTACAGCGCCGCCCCGACCCCAAACAGGGGGATGCCGAGCCACTGGGACGTGGACAGGCCCAGGAAATCGCCCCTCGGGTCGGCGCGCCAGAACTCGATCACGAACCGGGCGACCGCGTACCACATCATGAATAGATAAAACAGTTGTCCGTCAAAGCGTTTGCGGGTGCGCCTCCAGAAATACAGGTACGCGAAGATCGCGAGGCAGGCGAGGGCCTCCCAGGCCTGCGTCGGATAGACCGGGATGGTCTGCGCCGCGGTGCGCGCGATGAGCCCCTGCTCGACCTGAAAGTCGTGGACCGCGCTACCGGGCGGAAAGGCGACGCCAAGCGGACTGCCGGGACAAATCCGCCCCCAGCAACAGCCCGCGAGGACGCACCCGGTCCGCCCGAACACGAGCCCCAAGGGGATCGCGAAACCAGCGAGGTCCGCGACCTTGGCCGTGGGGAGGTGGTGGCGGCGGACGAACCAGAGGCCCGCGAGGATCGCGAGGAATAGCCCCCCGTAAAAGACCAGTCCGCCGTACCAGAACTTGAAGACGCGCAGGCAGTCGCGCACGTGGCACGTCCCCTTCGTGGGGTGGCAGAGGTCTCCCCTGTCCGCATCCTGGCAGTCCTGGTCGGTGCGGCAAGGCCGGCCTGTCGGCAGGCGCTCGCCCTCGACCTCGAGCGGGGCCACGCACAGATTGCGATAGGTCTCCCACTCTTCGTCCGCGACCACGTGGAGGGCACGGGCGCCCACGATCCCCGCGGCGAGCAGGACGAGGCCGAGGTCCAAAAGCCGGTTGTAGTCCAGGCCCTGTCGCTCGCCTTCCCGCGCCCCCAAAAGGACCACGAGGGTGTAGCCCACGATGAGGAGCGTGAAGTAGGCGGGGAACTCGATGGGACCGACGTGGAAGACCGGGTGCAAAATCGTCCCTCGCAGGCGAACGCAGGGAGCATTCTAGCACCCGCCTACCGCGGTCATCGCCGGGCGGGCCTGCGCGCAAGCGCCATCTTCAGGCGAGAGGCGAGGCGTCGAGCGGCTCGGACTTTGGCCGGGGAGTCCAGGGGCTCGCCGTCTGGGTGGAGGATTGCGAGGGGGCCGACCCGCTGGAACGCGGGATGCCCTGGGATCGAGGGCAGCACGATCAGGGTCATCGTTTCCTGGTGGGACCGGAGGGACAGGCGGACCGATAGGCCGGGGCCTGGCTCGATGCTGGCTACGCGAAACCCATCGAAATCATTTGCGTTCTGTGTGATGGCGCCCGCGACAAAGGCCGCCAAGCGCCTGGCCTTGTCCAGTGTGGCCGGGTCATCGGGGATGCCCTCGTGAGGGGCCTCGAAGTCCGGCTCTCGCCTCGGGTCGAACCGGAGGGCGATGATGCGTTGCCAGAGGTCTCGCTGGAAGGCCCGGCGATGCCACCATAGGAAGGCCCGGCACCCGAGGGCCACGCGTAGCGTTCCCCGGCGAAGGATGTTGAGCCCGGTCTCGTCCAGGACCGCCTCGTCGCCATCGAGGACCGCCCGGACCAGCGGGTGGTTCCCGCTCCACAGCCCGGGCCGATAGCGAAACCGTTCGCAGGGTTCGTCCTCGGGGACCAGTTCAACTCGGTGCCCATCGCCCTCGGTCAGGAAGAGCCAGGGCCGTTTCAGCGACTCCAAGACCGCCTCTGCGGCCTCTTCGCCCGCCTCCTCGCGCCAGCGGGCCCATATCCTCTCGGCCCGACCCTCGCTGGCCTGGCATCGAAGAGTGCAGGGGACGTGGTCCACGAACGGCAGGTAGCCGGGATGAAAGAGGGGTGAGACCTCCCCGTCCACCTCGACCCGACGCAGGATGTGTAGCCAAAGGTACTGGCTGCGGAGCACCTCTTCGCAGGCCGCAAAAGCCCGCACGCAGCACTCCGGATACCCTAGCAGGCGCCCCTCGGCGATCAATGCCTGCTCGCGCGCGGTGGGGTCGTCTTGTAGAGCCGGGTCCTTCTGCTGCAACGCCTGAAGGGCGGCCTCCTCCGCGAGAGCGGGGTCGCGGCTTACGAAGACCACGGACCCCTCTCCGAGTGGGCGCGTGAGGACCACGACCCCCTCGGCGCCGGGAACGGGCCGTCGCGCGGCCTCGCCCTCCAGTCGGAGCACGGGCTTGAGGCCCATGCGGACCGCAGTGGTCCCAAGCCGTACCGCGAAGGTCAAGTCCATGGGACTGCCAGGCAAGACCGAGGTGTCACGGGTCCACTCCCGGCCATCCCGCTCCCGCAGGCGCACAGTCTCTTCGATTAAGTCCAGGGGGTTCAGGGGCCGCTCCGCACCGGTGGCCGCGTCCACCACGCCCAAGGCGAATCCGACCCCGTACGACCTCTCGCCGAGTCGCTGGAAGGCGCGGGTCAGGGCCTCGTCCAGCTCGTCGCCGGACACGGACGGGTTCGCCATGCGGACGAGGATGCGGCCCACGGATTCCATGCGCGGGTCCGAAAACCGCCAGGGGGCCTCGTCGGGATAAAGGCCCGCGAACGGATTCGACTGCGTCGTATCGAGCCTCGGGTCGTCGTAGGCCGCGGCGAGCAGCCCGTCGCGCTCTGCCAGGCGGTGCAAGGGCAGGCCGGGCATCAGGCGCAGCCTTCCCGAGAATACCTTCCCGAAGAAAGTCTCGAGCCGGCATGTCTCGATGAGCGAGAGGTTGAATGCCAGGTCTTGCAGGCGTGTCCACGGCGTGAACAGGATCAGGCTCAGCCCGCCCCAGCGTCGGAAACCGAATGTCTCGGGGTGGTCGCGCTCGAGCCGGAGCAACAGGCGCACGAGGTCCAGGTTCTTGAGGCAGGTCGTCCCCTTGTTCATCCGAGAGAGTTCCGTATCGGAGAAGTTCTCGACCCCGACAAGCGAGATGTGAAGCCGGTGGGGCGTGGGTCGCAGAATCCGCAGGGCCTCTTCCAGATGGGCCTGCCGGGCCAGGAGGAGGTCGGCCCTCCCGTCCAGCAGGAAGTCGCACGGGGGGAGGGGGCGCGAGGCGACCACGCCTGCGAACATCTCGACCTGCTTGAGGAACGTCTCGCCCATGGCCCGCACGAGCAGGCGCTCGCGGGCCCCTCGGTAGGCCCGGGTCAAGGCGTCCATCTGGCGGGACAGGACCTCCTCCGGGGGCCGGGTCCACGCGAGGTCCCGGGCGGGTCTTGCGCAGAAGGTGCAGCCGCCCCTCTGGTCGCAGCCCAACACGTCAAGGCCCGCAAAGAAAGGGTTCGAATCGAGGCGACGACGGTCGGTGCAGTCCGGTCCCCAGACCAAAAACGGCAGGGGTGCAACCGAGGCGGCCTCAGGGTTCGCCGGCTCGAACGAAAAATCCGGTTCCGCCTCCTCGAAGAGGTTGAGGCCTTCCGTGCCCGCGGGGAGGTCGAAGAAGGCCGCGAGCGAGGGGACGTCCGGGAAGACCGGCTCCTTTCCAGACCCTGAAGGCGCGGGCGCGTCCTGGTCATAGACCCACCCGATCCGGGCGCTGGGCGCAAGGTCGCGCAGCGCAACAACGAGGTCTGGGGCGGGCTCGTGGCTCAGCAGGATGTGGCTCGGGGGTGCAATCGCCGCGGCCAGGCGCGCAAGCGTAGCGATGTCCGGCTGCGGTAGGGACAACCCCGACTCGCCGGGCCGGGCTCGGGTCACCTGCCTGAAGGCGAACCGGAGCCACCTGGTTACCCCACCCCTGGCGCGTAAGAACCCCTGGATGAACGGGAAGGTGACGGCGCGCGAGAACATGTCCGAGACCACGAACTCGATGAGCAGGACAAAGGGCGTCGCGGGGTCCATGGTCTCGCCTCGGGCCTCCCTAGGGCCATGAAAGCACGGTGACGGCGGCGGATCAAGCGGGGTCCTCCTCACACACGTTGAGGCATCGAGAGAGGCACGCGACCCATGGGGTACCCCTGGAAAATGTTTGGGCAAACGATCCGTGGTGGTTGACGGTGGCTTTCGCCCATCAGACAATTCGCGGGAACGGCGTGGCCAGCACGCACGTGCACATGGATGAGCACAGTTGTCTCGAGGTCCTGGTCCTGCGCGGGCGCGGCGAAGAGGTCCTCCACCGGGGGACAGGTTCTGGTCGCCAGACGGGGCCTCAAGCACGGCTGGGTGGTTTCAGCCACGACGGGGAAGGAGGTCGTATGAACCGGAGACGTCGGATGACCACGCCTGGGGCGGCGATGCTGGTCCTGGCCGCGCTTGGGGTCGCGTGCGGCTCCGAGGACGGGGGGCTCAAAGCCAGGGCCGTGGTGCGAAACGACTTTGAGTCTGCAAAGTTCACCCTCATGCGGGTGGTCTATCGCGAGGCCGCCTGGGACGGACCCATCGGGCCCGGGCAGCAGTCCGAGGAGCGGGAGGTCTCCCCGGGCCTGGAGCACGCGTACGCGCTCGCGGTCTGGGAATACGACCCCCAGGCGGATCCGCCCCAGGTCCCGCTGATCCTCCGGACGAAGAACAAGGTGGAGGCCCTTGGGGACGCCCGGGTGGACGTGGTCTTCTCGGAGGCGAACCACGTGGGGAAGTGCGGGGGGATGACCAAGGAGGAGTACGAGGGGATCGCGGCCACGGTCTTTTCGGACCGCGAGGTTCAGCCCTACGACGACATCTTCTGTCCCGGGTCGTGAGAGATGGCGATGCCGCGGCCCATCCTGGTCCTCCTCTGCGCGAGCGCCACCGTCTCCTGCGAGGACCTGTACCCGGTCGTGGCCGTGCGCAACGGCTTCGATGCGGACTCGGGCATCCAGGTCGCGAACGTCCGGTGGAACGGCTGCGTGTGGCCCGAGGCCCTGGCCCCGGGGAACACGACCCCCTTCCACGTGTGCCTGCCGGGAAAGGGTCGGGTGTACTACCAGAAGTTCGACCCCGCGACGCCGGACCTGGGCTGGCAGGGTCGCAGGTCCGCGACCGTCTTCGACCTTGGCGCCCTCCGGTCCTGCACGCTCACCGTGGGTCCAGGCGAGGACGAGCGCGACACAGAGGCGCCGGGGTCGTATGGGCACTGAGAAACGCCTCCTTATCGCCGTCCTTTTGGTCGCGGGCGGCCCGGGCGCGGCCCGTGCCGACGAGGACCCAAGGGCTTCGACCCCCGACGAATCGCCCCCCGAGTACGAGACCACAGTCCTGGGCCACCGACCGTCCCCGGACCCGGTCGCGCCCATGGTCCGTGTCGAGGACGAGGACCTGGCGCGGTCCACCCGGGCGGGTCTACCGGAGCGCCTGTCCCAGGAGGTCCCCGGCCTCTACGTCACGGCGCGCGGCCCCGGCCCCTACGGGATCGGGGTCGGCTCGGGAGGCGCCTTCCGGATGCGCGGCCTCGGGGGGAGCCCCAACACCGAGGTCCTGATCCTGGAGGATGGCATCCCGGACCTGATGGGCCTTTTCGGCCACCCCATCCCGGACGCGCTCCTGCCCGCGTACGTCCGCGAGGTCCAGGTGGTGCCGGGCGGGGACTCGGTCCTGTACGGGTCCGGGGCCATGGCCGCCGCGGTCCTGGTCGAGACGGCCTGGCCGAGGGCCGAGGGCGACGAGGTGCGGCTCCGGGGCGAGGGCGGGAGTTTCCACACGGTCCAGGCGACCCCAGGGCTCCTGGGCCGCCACGGCGCGTGGGACTACCTCGCCACCGCGACCGCCTTCCACACGGACGGGCACCGGGCGGGTGCGGGCGCGGGACTGGCCGCGACCCTGCTGAAGGTCCGCTACCGGTTCTCGGAATCCCTGTCCGTCGAGGTCCGACAGCGCTCGACCTTCCTCGACGGGGCGGACCCCGGGCCGGCAAGCCGCCCGTACGCGGACCACTGGTTTCGGGTGCGGCGCTTCAACCAGGCGGTGGCCATGCGCTACGCGGGCGGCGCCTTCGACCTCTGGGCCACCGGGTTCGCCAACCTTGGCCTGCATCGCCTGTTCGACGGCTTCCGCAGCCGGGACCTCCTGGCCGGGTTCCTGGCCCGCGCGGGCCTGTCGCCCGCGCCCGGACTGACCGTGACCGCGGGGACGGACGCGCGGGTGACCGGGGGCCGCGCCGAGAACCTGCTGGAAGGGCACGATTTCGGGAGCCGGCATGTCGCGAGCGCCGCCGGGTACGCCCAGGCGGCCTGGGACCCATGGCCGTGGCTGACCCTGATGGCCGGGGCGCGCGTGAACTGGAACGAGCAATACGGGGTCCTCCCCCTCTTCAAGGGCGGGGCGTCGCTCCGGCCCTGGCCCGGCGGGACCGTGTACGCCCGCGTGGTCCAGAACTTCCGCGACCCGACCATCATGGAGATGTACCTGCCCTTCCCCAAGGCCAACGAGGACTTGAGGCCCGAGCGCTCGCTCTCCACGGACTTCGGGGTGTCGCACGAGTGGCCCAAGGTCCTGACGGTGTCCGTGGGCGGCTATCGCCTGGACGCGCAAGACTTCATCCGGCTGCTGGGGGCCTACCCGACGTTCCGGCGCGAGAACGTGGACCGCATCACGAACTGGGGAATCGAGGGCGCGGTCGAGGTCACGGCGTCGCGGCCCGTCACGGTGCGCCTGGGAGGCACGCGGGTGTGGCGGGGGCACTACACGGCGCAGAACCCAGACACCAAGGTCAACGGGACCGTGGCCCTGGAGGTCGGTCCCTGGCGGGCGGCCGTGTCCGGGGAGTGGGTGTCCGGGCTGTACGCGGGGGACTGGTGGCAGGACCGCCTGGACGACGTCGCGTTCCTGGACATGCGCTGCGACTACGAGTGGTCCGGTGGGCACGGGCGCGCCTATGTGATCTTGCGCAACCTGACAAATAACAGTTATTCATATATTCAAGATTATCCAATGCCCGGGTTCCACGCGCTGGGCGGGTTGGAACTCGTGTTTTAGGAAAGGGGCCATGCGGGAGGTGACAGGCGGCGGCGCGGGCGAGGGCTTCCCTTCCCAGGACCTCGCGCGGTTCTTCGATGCCCTCGCGGGTCCGCGCGAGCGGGCCGACCTGGCCCCGGTCTCTTGCGAGGACATGCCGGACCGATACACCTTCGTTGCGGTGCCTCGAGTGCGGGGGGCCCGAATGGGGCGACCCCACCCAGGCGTGGCGCTGGCCGTGTGCGGATGCGCGGCGCTCGTGGGCGTGGGCGGGCGCCCCCACGCCATTGCGGCCCTCCTGGTGCTCGGCGCGTGCGTGGCCCTGTGGCGGGTGCGGGTGGGCCCGCTCCTGCGCCGTGTCCTCGTCGCGGCCGCGGCCCTGTCGGGCTTTTTCGCGTTCGCGCCATGGGTTGGCTGGCAGGCGGTGGACCTGGTTGTACGTGGCCTCGCGGTCACGTCCGCGTGCCTCGTGCTCGGCGCATCCGCGTCGTGGTCCTCGTGGCTCGCGATGCTCGAGCGCGCGGGCCTCCCCCGCGCCCTGGTGGCGTATCTGGCCATCCTCGCGCGCCACGCGGGCACGGTCCGCGACGAGGTCGTGCGGATGCACCGGGCCGTGGCCCTGCGCGGGGGCTACCGCACGTGGCGAAACCGCGTGCGGTCGTGGAGGCTCCTGATGGTCCGCCTGCTCCCCGAGGTCATCCGGCGAGCGGACAGGACCGCGGACGTCCTCGCGTTGCGGGGGTTTTGCGGGCGCTTGCCCGGACGACCCGCGGGCCCCTTGACCGCGGTGGACGCCGCGACCGTGGGGCTCGGCCTGGCCCTCGTCGCCACCGGAGTCCTCCTGTGACCGGCCTGACCCTGACCGTGGACCGGGTCCGCCATCGCTTTCCCGGCTCGCTCGTGGACTCGCCAGCGGAGGTCTCGTTCACCTTGCCCGCGGGCGGGGTCGCGGTCCTTTCCGGGCCGAACGGCGCGGGCAAGACCACGCTCCTGATGCGGGTCGTGGGACTCCTGTGGGGACCTGGGACCATCCGTGTCGGGGAGTGGGTGGTGGCCCCACGAAATCTCGAGCGCATCCGCCGGCATGTCGGGCTCGTGTGGCAGGAGATCGACGACTCCTTCCTTTTGCCCACCGTGATCGAGGACGTGGCCCTGGGGCCGGTCAACGACGGGTTGTCGCGGGCCCAGGCCCTGCGGGTCGCCGCGTCCTGGCTGGACCGGCTCGGGGTCGCCCACCTCGCGGGGCGCGAGGTCTCGTCCCTGTCGCGGGGCGAGAAGCAAGTCGTGGCCCTGGCCGGGGTCCTGGCCCGCGATCCGGGCCTGGTCCTGCTGGACGAGCCCGCCTCCTCGCTCGATCCGGCGGCGCGTTCGCGGGTCGCGGAGGTCCTGCGTGCCATTCCGGCCACGCGCCTCGTCGTGTCTTGCGAGGGGGACGATTTCATGGCTGCGTGGGCCTCCGAGGCTGACGTGATCGAGGTCCGGTCCGGCTAACCTGGCCGAGGCAGGAGGTGGGACATGGCCCAGGGTGTGGCGTTTCCTCTTCGCGAGGCGAGCCGCACGGCCCTGGTGACCGCGCTGGGGCTGGCCCTGCCCGTGGTGTTCCATGCGGTGCACCTGGGGGCTATGTTCTTGCCGATGTTCCACCCGGTCCTGGCCGGGGCCTTCTTCCTGCCGCCGGGCTGGGCCGCGTGCGCCGGGGCCGCCACGCCACTTTTGTCCGCGCTCGTGACGGGCATGCCCCCGCTCTTCCCGCCGGTCGCCGCGTGGATGGCCGTGGAACTCGGGGCCATGGCGGGACTTGCGTCCCTTTTGTCGCGCGGGACCCGACTGCCCACCGTGGCGGTCCTGGTCCTGGCGCTGGCCGCGGGGCGCGTGATCTATCTTGCCGAGGTGTACCTGACCGCCCTGTGGCTCGACCTCCCCGCAGGCATCCTCGCGGGCGCGTCGTTCCTGGCCGGTTGGCCGGGCCTGATCTTGTGCGTGCTGCTCGTCCCTTCGGCAGTCGCTGCGGTTCGCAGGGCCGGGTCCCGCGGCTGATACGGACGCACGCCTACTCCAGTTCAAAGGTGACGTGGACGATGGTGATGATGTCCTTCTCGAGGGAGGTCGTGTCGTTGTTCCCCTCCCACGAGGTCTCGGTGGAATTCGCAGGATTGACGTTGATCACACCCATGTCGGCGTCTCGGAGGCGGGCGATCCGGGCCGACCGGCCTTCACGAGGATGTTCTCGGCCCGGGCGCGCGCGTCGCGCGCCGCCTCGGCCAGCATCTCGATCTTGAGGTCCCCGAGCCGTGTGTAGTAGTACGAAGGCTCGGAGGACGAGACGGGCACGCCCTGCGCGAGCAGTTCCGTCACGCCCCGGGAGACCGCCTCGACGCGCTGGACGTCCGAGGAACCCACGCGCACGGACTGACTCAGCCGGAAACCCCGGAAGACCCGGCGCTGGACCCGGTCCGCCCCGCTGCCCGCGGTCTCGGTGTCCCACACCTCGCGCACGGTGACGGCTCCGACGCGGATTTCGGCCTGGGGCACTCCGTGCGACGCGAGGTACGCAAGCACCACCTTCGCGTGCGAGGCGAGTTCCCGGTACGCCGCGGTCCGGTCCATGGCGACCACGGCCACCTCCGCGCTCCATGCGATCTGGTCCGGCACGATGCGCTTCTTCGCGGACCCCGTCACCTGTGTCGTCCGCTGGGGTGGCCTTGTGCGCACGCGCTCCTACGTGGAGGCCGCGACGTACGTCGCCACCACGAGCGCGACCCCGAAAAACAGCCCAGCCGCAGCCCGGCCGGTGTCACGGACCACGGCCCTACTCTCGTCGGACATGGCGCTTCCTCCTCTCCTGGATGGCTGGCCCCCTCGGGTCGCCGTGGACGCGACCTTGCACCCGGTGGCACAAGGACGCCAAGTTCACGCCTCCCCTTTCCTGGGATGGCCGAGCCGTGGCATGATCGGTGGCGAGGGAATCTCCGGGAGGGCGGGATGACCCGCGAGGGGATCGAGCGGCTGGTCAACCGGCAGGTCCGCAAGTGGGAAGAGGAGCGCCTTGCCAGGGAGGCCGGCAAGCGCGAGGAGCCCTGGCCGTGCGTGACGGTGTCGCGCGAGTTCGGGGCCCAGGGTGCCAAGGTCGCAGAGGTCGTGGCCCGGACCCTCGGCTTCACCTTCTGGGACCAGGAACTGGTCACGGAGGTCGCGCAGACCGAGAAGGTGCAGAAGGCCGTCCTTGACTCGGTGGACGAGCGCGTGCGCGACCGCATCTCCGAGTGGATCGCGGAGCAGTTCGGGGCGGCGGGGGTGACCTCTTCGAGGTTTTTGCATTCCCTGACACGGGTCCTCCTGACCATCGGGTATCACGGGAAGGCCGTGATCGTGGGGCGCGGGGCCCAGTTTGTGTTGGACCCGACCCGGACCCTGCGTGTGAGGGCCTTTGCGCCATTGGAGGCGCGGGTGCGCCATATCCAGGAGAGCCGCGGCCTTTCTTTCGAGGAGGCCCGCTCCCTGGTCCACAGGATGGACGGGGAGCGCATGGCCTTCTATCAGAAGTACTTCAATAAAGATTGGGCGTCACCAGAATATTACGACTTATTGGTCAATACGGCGACCTTCTCGATAGATGATGCCGCGCGCCTGGTCGTCGAGGCGTACTCGCGCAAATTTCCGCGGCGGCTTGCGGCGTAGAGGCGTGGACAGCCCCTCCTCGAAACCGCGCCCGAAATCCGCGGTAGTGCAAGTGGAAACTCCCGTCGTAACACCGCCCCTGGAGGCGCCGTGTTCCACTTGACCAACCACGAGGTCTTCGCGGTCACCTCCCGCTACGGGGACCGGGACGGGGGGCAGATCGCCACTTGGGTCATGCCCGCGACGCTTGTCCCGGAGCGGCTACGGGCCGTGATGGTGCTTTCGCCACGAAACTTCACAACAGGACTTGTCTTGCACAGGGGGCGTCTGGTGCTCCACCTCCTGGCGCGCGGCCAGGAAACCCTCGTGCCCCGGCTGGGACTCTTGTCCGGCCACGACCGGCCCGACAAACTGGAAGGAATCGCCATGGAGCGCACGAAAACGGGCCTCCCGCGGATTGTCGGAACTTGCGGCAGCGCCGAAATGGAGGTCCTGGACCGACTGGATACCGGGGACCGGGTGATCCTCCTGTGCGAGGCCGTGGAGGTCCACCCGGAGCCAGAGCGCCCCCCCATGCGGCACAAGGACGCCCTGGCCCTCCTGCCCCCGGAGGTCGTCCAAGCCCTGGCCCACAAGCGCACCCAGGACGCCGAGCGAGACCGCGCCCTCATTCGCGACTTCAAGGGAGGACGCTGACGCCTTCCTCGCGGCCCGGAGCGGGCCTCGATGTCTTCGTCGGATTGCGTCACCGGGGGCAAATCGCGTAGATTCCCCGCGTCCGGACGGGGACGCCGGAGGACGCAGTGGAACACCTCGTCGTGGTTGGGGGGGGGATTTCGGGCCTCGCGACCGCGCTATGGGCGCGGGACGAGGCCCGGCGGCACGGGCTCGAGCTCGCAGTGACGGTGTTCGAGGCCGCGCCGCGACCAGGCGGGGCCATGTGGAGCGACCGCGAGGACGGGTTCGTGGTCGAGCACGGCCCGAACGGCTTTCTGGACAGCAAGCCGGACGCGCTGGACCTCGCGGCCCGCGTGAACGCCTCCGAGCACCTGCTGCGCGCGTCCCCACTCGCCCGCAACCGCTTCATCTGCCGGGGCGGTCGCCTGCGCCGACTGCCGGAGGGCCCGCCCGCCTTCCTCGCGAGTCGCCTGTTGTCGTGGCGCGGCAAGGTGAGGGTCCTGCGCGAACCCTTTGCTCCCCCGCCCCCGGACACGGACGAGACGCTGGCCGAGTTCGCCCAGCGGCGGCTCGGCTCGGAGGCCCTGGACTTCCTGATTGACCCGATGGTCAGCGGGGTCTTCGCCGGGGACCCGGAGCGCCTGAGTCTGCGCGCGTCCTTCCCGCGCATCTGGGAACTGGAGCGGGAATATGGTGGTCTTTTCAAGGCCTTGTGGAGGCTTAGCCGAGAGGGCAAGCGCCAGAGGGGCTCCGGACCCGCCGGGCCCGGAGGCACCTTGACGTCGTTTCGAGGCGGGGTGCGGACCCTGGTCGAGACCGTGGCAGCGGCCCTCGGGGCGTCCCTGATCCTGGACGCCCCGGTGCGCCGCATCGAGCGGACGGCATCGGGGTATCGCGTGGTGGCGGGCGAGCAGGAGGTCTCGGCGAGCGCAGTGGTCCTCGCGTGCCCGGCCTACGAGGCGGCGAGGTTGTGCGGGGATTTCGCACCGGACCTCGCGCAGGAACTTTGGGCCATCCCCTACGCCCCCATCACCGTGGTCGCGACCGCCTACGCCCGCACGGACGTGCCACACCCGCTGGACGGATTTGGGTTCCTGGTGCCAAGACGCGAGGGGAGGCCTGTGCTCGGGACCCTGTGGGACTCGTCGGTCTTCCCCGACCGGGCGCCGGAGGGACGGGTCTTGTTGCGCACCATGCTGGGCGGCGCGAGGCACCCGGACCTCGCGGCCCTGCCGGAGCGCGAGGCCGTGGCCGCAGTGCGCGCACAACTGCGGGACCTTCTCGGGGTACGCGCGGACCCCCTGCGCGTCTGGGTCTATCGCCACGAGCGCGGCATCCCCCAGTACGAGGTCGGGCACCTCGCCCGGATGGGTCGCATCGAGGCCGCGCTCCAGGCGCTGCCGGGCCTCTTTCTGTGCCACAATGCCTACCGTGGCATTGCCCTGAACGACTGTGCGCGCGAGGCGAGGGCGACGGGCTGTGCAGTGATACGGTTCTTGTGGCCTGGGAGCCTGCCCGACCCTGCGGAGGAAGGAGCGAGATGAGGTTTGCGAGCGTTGTTCACGACGACCGGCCAAAGACAGTCCTCGAGCGGGAGGACGTGCTCGTGGACCTCGGCGCACTCGCGGCGCGCCTGAACCCGGCCTTCCCGGAGGTCGCGTTCCCGGTCGGGCGGGACCTCGTCGAGGCCTGGGAGTGGGAGAATCCGCTCGTGCGCGACGTCGTGGACAAGGCGTGGACCCTCCCGCTCGAAGATTTGCCGGCCCTGGCGCCCGGCGAGGTGCGATTCCTGCCCGTGATCCCGGACGCCCGGCAAGTCCTTGCGGTCGGCCTCAACTTCCTGGACCACTGCCGCGAGCAGAACCGGACCCCCCCCGACGTCCCGATCCTGTTCGCAAAACTCCCCTCCTGCCTCATCGGGCACCGAGAGCCCATCCGGCACTGGCCGATCACGCGCGAACTCGACTACGAGGGCGAACTCGCGGTCGTGATCGGGCGAGGCGGCCGGGGCATCCCGGAGGCGGAGGCCCTGGCCCACTGCTTCGGGTTCACCGTCATGAACGACGTGACCGCGCGGGACCTCCAGCGAGGCGACCGCCAGTGGGTGCGGGGCAAGAGCCTGGACAGCTTTGGTCCCATGGGGCCGGTCGTGGTGACACGGGACGAGGTCCCGGACCCCCAAGCCCTACGCATCCGCACCTGGGTCAACGGCGAACTGCGCCAGGAGGGCCACACCTCCGACATGGCCTTCTCGGTCGCCCGCCTGGTGGCCTTCGCATCGGAGGCGATCACCCTGCAACCCGGGGACGTCATCACGACCGGCACCCCTGCTGGGGTCGGGGTCTTCGCCTCTCCACCCCGCTTCCTGCACCCTGGCGACGAGGTCCGCATCGCGATTGACCGGGTCGGGGAACTCGCGAACCCGGTCGTCGCCGCCTGACGTTGCGGCCAGGGAAGGGATGGCGGTCACACGACGTTCGCGAGTTGCTCGCGGATGCGCTCGAGCGCGGTCTTGACCGAGACGACGAGGTGACTGGTCGCGGCGCTCTGGGCCTTGGCCCCCAGCGTGCCCGCCTCGCGCATCATCTCCTGGCAGAGGAAATCGAGGCGGCGCCCGTGGGGCGGCGGCCCCTCCAGGACCGCCGCGAACTGGTCGAGGTGCGCCTCCATCCGGGCCACTTCCTCGGACACGTCCATCCGGTCCGCCAGCGCGGCCAAGGCGGCCTCGAGTGACGCATGGTTTCCTCCCAGGGCCGTGGCAGCCAATAGTTCCTGAAGACGCGTCTTGGCCTTTTCGCGCAGGGCTTCCTGGACCAGCGGAATGGCGGCCCGGATCGCGGCCCAGGCCTCGCAGACCTGCGCGAGGTGCGCCCGGATGTCGCGCTCGATGGCCTCACCTTCCCGAAGCCGAGCCTCGTCGAGTGCTCGGAGTATCCGGCTGATCCCGTCCAGGATGGCGTGGGCCGCTTCCGGGTCCGGAGGCGTCGGAGGCCTCTGTCGGACCACCTCGGGGAAGGCAACCACCGCCGAGACTGGGATGTCCGGCGTGGCGCCCACGGCCAGGGCGACGCGGCGCAGGGCCTCGATGACTTGCCGCGCCGCCTCCTCGTCCACGACGAGACCAGGGATCGGCGCCTCGCGCTCCACGACCAGAAAGACGTCGCCGCGCACCAGGACCACGCTCGCCAAGTGCCGGACCATTGGCTCCAAGGCCTGGAGGTCAGAGGGCAGGCGCACGGACAGGTCGAGCCCCTTGCGGTTGACCGACCGGGCCGTGCAGGTGTATCGCACCCCGCCGGCCTCGAACGACCCTGACGCGAACCCCGTCATGCTCTTGAGACCCACCTGGTCATCCCCCGCAGAACCGCGGGAAGTGTACACACACCGTCCTTGATCGGCGCTAGACTTCTTTGCGTCCGGCGGGCCGGGAAGGCCGGGGTGGCGGAACGGCAGACGCAGGGGACTTAAAATCCTCAGGGTCTTTGGACCCGTGCGGGTTCGAATCCCGCCCCCGGCGCCAAGACTGCCTCAATAAGGCTCGAGCCCCTCCTCGCCAAAGTCGTCCCAGTAGGGGCGCGGCAGGCCCAGGCACTCGTCCCGGCCTCGGCAGCGGAGGCAGACGTCCGGCCACTCGTAACCGACGAGGGGCCGGTCGCGCGGCCGCCGGGAGCGGGCCAGGGTCCGCAGCGGCACGGGTAGGGCGCACAGGGGAAGGTCCACGATCTCGACTGGAGAGCCCGCCCGAGTCGCTGCGAGGATGGCCGGGGTCCTGGCCTGAAGCACCCGGCGCACCGCATCCACCCTGGGCATCAGGCCAGCGAGCAAGCGCAGGTGCTCGGGGCTATCGGCCACGAGTCCGGCCACGGTGAACGACGCACCTAGAGCCGAGGCGGTGTCCATGACCGCAGGGAGGTCGGCCAGTCCCTGCCTCGTGACCACCATGCGTACCCGGAGCGCGAGCGTCTGGAGCCGCGACAACCAGCCCAGTGCCCTCACGGTCTCGCGGAATGCGCCGGGCCTTCCCGCGACCTCGTCGTGCACGCGGGCCGAGGCCCCGAAGAGCGTGCACGCCAAGGATTCCACCCCAGGCAGGCGGGCCACCCACTGCGCATCGGACTTGTCCCGGATGCGGTTGACTGGGGTCACGAGGTGCACTGGACAGCCGACCTCCTCGTGGAGGACGCGTAGGATGTCCTCGAGACGCCCATGCCCGAGAAGGTCGTCCGCCAACAGGGTCACGGTCACGGGGATGTCCAGGCGCCTCGCAGGCCAAAACACCCCCTCGGCCAGGCGGCGCACGAACGCCAGGTCCGATTCCCACTGCTCCGGCCCTGCTGTGGTCCCGGCTTTGGGCGGACAGAACCGGCAGTTTTGCACACATGCGGATCGGAGGGACAAGCCCAGTCGGATCTCCCGGGTGGCCGGGTTCGAAGCCGCCTCGACCAGGGGGGACGGGAGAGGACCCTCGATGTCCTTCGTCGAGAAATGCCAGTGGACTGCTGCGACCCTCCGTGGGCGTCGGAAGAGTCGGAGCCGGAGGTCGGCCTCTCGACCGCGCATGAGGCGCAGCACGTCCGCGATGGCCTGCCGGTACGCCTCCTCCGCGCCCACCGGTGGCGGTGGCCGCACCCACCCCGTTCCGAAGGTCAGGGTGCCCTCGCCTGTAGGGTGTGCGACCATCAGGGCCTTGAAGGTCCGACCATCGCTGCACCGCAGCGTCCCGGACACCTCGACGGTGTCCTCCCGCCTCTGCCAGGTGTCTGGCTGGAACCCCTCCACCGCGAAGAGGTCCCGGATGTCGAGGGTCTCCAGCATCTGGGCCTGCCTCGCCCGCCACCCGGAGACAGGATAGCACCAAGACGATTGGTCGGCGCTCGCGCGCATCCCTCCGCGCGAGGCAACAAGTCCGGAAGTTTTGACACCGGCGGATCGGTGGCTAGATACTAGGTGCGGAAGGGCCGTCTGACGGGTGCGATGAAGTGGGAAGGCGCCGCCTGTGGCTGATCGAGTTCGTCACCTCGCTGCGGCAGCGCACCGACCGGGCCATGCTGTTCCCATTCTGGAAGGGGTGGGCAGAAGACCGCGGGGTCGAGACGAGGTGGCTGTGCGTCGGGGGGAGGCACGAGGTCTTCGACCACGGTGGGGGGCGGTACGAGGCGGTCGTGGTCCTCGACCCGGGAGACGGGGCGGCGCTTGTGCGGGAAGTGGCGCACGGTCGTCCGACACATCTTCTGACCAACGAGACCCCGTGCCAGTCGCTGGAACAGGCTTTGAGGGCCGCTGCGCCGGGGGTCTCGGTCGCGAGCGTCTCTCGGATCGCGCAGACATGCCCCGCCTACGCCGAGGTCCTCGATGAGTGCTTCGAGAAGGCGACCAAGGCATACAGGCGCGACCGGGTTTTCGCCGCGATTGACGTCCTGCAACGCGAGCCGTGGTTCGCCCGCTGGCTCGGGGTCCCCCATTCAACTGGTCGCGCGGGCCACCTCGGACACCGGGTCGCGGACCGGGCCGCTCCACGCTACGACGCCGAGATGTTCAACGAGGCCGCAACGCGGCTTCAACCGATGCTCCGCATCATCGGAGGGGTGTTCTGCGACTATCGCCGCCGGGTCCGTTCCAACGAGGCCTACCGGGACGTGGACCTGTCCGGATGCAGCCGGGATTTTGGGTGCGCCTTCTGTCCCGTGCGCTCCCCCGCCGTAACCCGGCCGGGAGAAGACCCGCTGGGACCGGCTGCTCGGCAGTTCCAGGCGCTGCTTCGCGCGGGACACAGGCTCCCGAGGGACACGGGCCACTACGACATCCACGACGTCCGGCTATTCCGCCGGGTGGACGATTTCGCCCGGATGATCTGTGCGCTTGATGTCCCTCCCTCGACCTTTTATTTCTCTCCGCGTATTGACCATGTCCTGCGGGCTCGCACGCGCCTCGAGAACGCGTTGGCCCTCTTTGCCGAGGCGGGCCACGTACTCCGCCTGTTCCGGATCGGTGCCGAGTCGTTCTCCGAAGCCGAGCAGGCGCGTTTCAATAAGGGAATCTCGCGGAGTCAGATTGACGAGGTCCTCGCGTTGATCCGGGACCTCGAGCACCGCTGGCCCGGCACCTTTGTCTGCTCGCAGCCCCTCGCCTTCATCACCTTCACACCGTGGACCACGCTCGAGGACGTCGCCGTCACCCTCTCCGAGGCGCGACGGTGGGGGTTCCCTCCGCGGGGGCGGTGGCTCTACGCGACGCTGGAACTGGACAGGGATGCCCCCATCACCGCGCTGGCGGTCCGCGATGGAGACATCGTCGTCCCCGATTGGGAAGACCCGGCCCTCCGGTACTCGACGGTGGTGGTCGGCACGCTGCGGGAGGGACAAGTCCCGTGGAGGTTCAGGGACCCGCGAGTGGCCACATTTCATGCGGTCTTGGTCCGCCTCTGTGCCGCGCTTGAGCGGGACTTCCCGGACCGGGTCTTCCAAGGGGATGCCCTCTACGCGCGCATGTCCGAATGGGTACGGTCTCAGGACGAGAGGTCGGTCCTTCCGCTCGATTTTGCCGAATGCCTTTTGGAAATCCTGCGAGAGTCTCCGCCACCGCACGACCGGGAGGCCCTCGCTCGAGAGACCCTGTTGCGTTTGACGCGCCGGGGCCGCGCGGGTCCCACCATGCGAGAGCGCATGCTGTGGCTCCTGGGCGAGGCGGCACGCCGGTGGCCCGAGGCGCTCCCCCACACCAGGGTCGAGGACATCACCCTTGAGGAGGACGGGCTCGCCACCTTTCGCCTCAATCTCCATGGGGAGCCGTGCCTCGTCCGGGTCGGTCCCCGGGAACGCTTGCACGGGGGCATGGTGGTGTCGCGGAGGTTCGCCGCGAAGTACGATTGCCCCAGCAGGCTCGACTCGGGCCTCGCCCGGGAGAGGGTGTCGCGGGTCCTCGCACTGCTCGATGTTCTTGTGCCGCGATACGTACCGGGATTCTTGGGAGTCGGGGGCGCCACGTCCACGCGCACGAAGAGAAACGGGCAGGCTGGATAGCCCGACCTCTAGGGTGGTGTTTCGGCCTCGGCGCACTGCCCGACGCCGTTTCCGGGGGCGGGGCGGCCACCCCAGGGCTTTACCACAAGGCGGTGTTCATGGGATGCGGGGTCGGGGGTCCACGCAAGGACCTGGTCGTCCCACAGGGCCCAACGCCACTCACCGTCCGAGACATCCACCGTGAATTCCGGGGCCTCGGTGGACGGGTCCTCGCCGTACAAGAGCCGGCGCGGGACAAAGACCCAGGTGTCCGCGTAGACGTCGCCCTGCCGGAAGGAGAGGGTGAAGGTGTCGGGGCCCTCGTCCTTGTCGGCAAGGGGCGCGCGCCGAAGCCTCCACGCCGCCCCGAGCCCCCCGACTCGCAACGGGGCCGGGCGCACGATGGCCCCGGTCGAGCACCTGGGCGTCCCGGCCCGCGCGGCCCCGCACCCATCGGCCACCACGAGGTTGCGCGGATCGCAGAGCCCCCGCGACCTCGCGTAGTCCGAGAAGAACACAGACACCCGCGCGTCCTCGATGGCGGCCATCGTGCGCTCTCCCACCTCTCTCGTCCACAGGGCCGAGACGTGGCTCAAGACGAATGGTGCCCGGTACTGCGCGCTCGCCCTTTCGACGAGCGCGTGCAGGTCCAGGGGCACGTCGACCCCCTTTGAGGTCGCCCCCATCGGCACGCTTAGGACAAGCCCCTCCACAGGCGGGGGTTTCAACGCGACCCCCGAAGGCCCCTCTCCGTCCCAGCGTACCGGCTCTTGCACGAAGAAGAGGGCATCCGCGTCCACGGCCCGCAACGCGAGCGCCAGGCGCTGGAGGAAGTCCGCCAAGGCCTCCTCGCAAGGCCTTCGCCCCGGATACAGCCACGCCGCGAGGCCACCCTGTTCACAAGGAGCCCCCCACGCGAGCCCGTATCCCAGGAGCGCTGGGTGGTTCTGGAGGACCTCGGCGAGCCTGACGTATGCCCAGACCACATGGTCTTGCAGTGCAAGGTCGTCCGGCGTCCAGGCCCCGTCGTAAAAGTCGGCCCACCAACGTAGTCGCCGCGCCCAGTTTCGCCAAGGCCATGGGGGTGCCTCGCAGCCCGAGGCCAGCACCTCTTCGGGCACGAGGCCCGGCCGGATGGCCCACGCCGGGGCCCCCCAGCCCCCGAGGCAACGCGAGGCGCCCTGAAGGGGACTCGCGATGACCACGACCATCCCCGCCCTGTGCGCGGCGTCCAAAAACCACTGAATGTAGCGGACATGCTCGAGATTCAGGCTGCGGGGAGAAGGTTCGATGGCCTCCCACGGCACGGCCAGGTGCACGGTGTTAATTCCCCAGGACTTCAGTTGCTCGAAGGCATCCTCGTCCCCGAGCGCCACCGGGCGGTGAGGCGGGCGCAGGGCCGCCGCCTCCATTTGAACCCCTCGCAAGACCACGACTCGCCCGGTATCGTCCACGACCTCGAAGCGGTCCTCCACACGCGCGGTCCGAAAGAGGGGGACGCCGCGCGAGGGCGCAGGACGCTCCGGTGGCCTGAGGAAAGGGACCGCGTGGTCTGGCGTTTCGGTGTGTCGCGCCAGGCGCCACAAGGCCGCAAGGCAGGCCACGGCCACAAATCCTGCGAACGCCCCCATGCCGAGCGCCACGAGCGCAGCGACCCTCCTGCGCGAACGGCCTCGCATCCGCTCGACTCCCAGAATCCCGTGGGGGATCGTGCGGGTGGCTCGGCGCCCAGTCAAGGCACCGACCCAATTCGTCTGACCCCTTTCCGTGGGCTTTTGGTACAGCCTTGGCCGAAGGCTCCTCTAGACCGAGACGCTCGCGCCGCCCCGCGCTGTGAGCGCAGCGCCCGACTCGGTCCGGGTCAAGGCGCTCCCGGGCGGTCGCTCGTTCGGACCGAGGATCCTCGAAGGGCGCGCCTTCGGTGGAAACCCCGAAGGCGACGCGCTACAATCCGCTTCCGCCTCGGGGCGGGACCATGCTGTTCCACAGTCTCGACTATCTTCTGTTCCTCGTCCTAGCCGTGGCGGGGTTCTGGGCCCTCGCGCGCATCCGCCTCGCCCGGGTCCTGTTCTTGTTCCTCGCCTCTTGCCGCTTCTACATGGCGTGGAACGCGAAATACCTTGGACTCATCCTCTTGACTACCGTCCTCGACTACTCGGTGGCCCGGCTCATCCACCGGTCTGCCTCGCCCAGGGCCCGGAAGGCCTGGCTTGCGGTGAGCATCGTCGGCGACCTGACCGTCCTAGGTGTTTTCAAGTACTTCAACTTCTTTGCCTCCGCGGTTCGCGACACGCTGTGGCTTGTGGGTTTGGATATCCCTCTCGCCCACTTGAACGTCCTGCTCCCGGTGGGGATCTCCTTCTACACCTTCCAGTCCATGTCTTACACGATTGACGTGTATCGCGCGCGGATCGAGCCGGAGCGGCGCTTCTTGCACTACGCCTTGTTCCTGACCTACTTCCCGCAACTCGTGGCCGGCCCCATTGTCCGCGCGCGAGATTTCCTGCCGCAACTGCAAGGCCGTCCCCTGATCACCTCGGACATGGCCGGCCAGGGGCTCTTTCTGATCCTGCGCGGGCTTGTCAAGAAGGTCGCAGTCGCAGACTTCCTCGGCCTCAACCTCGTGGACCGCGTCTTTGACAACCCGGCTGCCTTCACCGCACCCGAGGTCCTCGTGGCCCTCTACGCCTATACCATGCAGATATACTGCGATTTCTCTGGGTACACGGACGTGGCCCGGGGCTCAGGGCTCCTGATGGGTTTCCGCCTCCCCGAGAACTTCGACCGACCTTACCAGGCCGCGAGTCCCGCCGAGTTCTGGCGGCGGTGGCACATGACGCTTTCCTCGTGGCTGCGAGACTACGTCTATTTCCCGCTCGGCGGCTCCCGTGGCAGCGCGGCACGTACCTACTTCAACTTGTGGCTCACCCTGTTCCTGATCGGGATGTGGCATGGGGCGGGATGGACCTTCTTGATCTACGGGGCCATCCACGGCACTGCCATGGTTGTGCACCGCTACTTCTACAAGCGAGCGGGGCGCACCAAGGAGACACGCGACCCGACATGGCTCCACGTGCTCAAGGTCGCCGGGACCTTCCACTTCTGCGTCTTCTCCCGTATCCTCTTTCGCTCGCCGGACCTCCACACGGCGGGCGAGGTGGCTGGGCGGCTCTTCTCGGGGACGTGGTCCCTGGCTCAGGTCCCGATGGAAGTCTTCGTGCTCCTCGCGGTCACGTATGGGATCCACTGGACCCCGAAGCGATGGTGTGACGCGCTCCAGGCCCTGTTCGTGAGGCTTCCGGCCCCGGCCCAGGGGGTGGCCATGGCCGTCGTGGGGGCCGTGCTGGTCCAGGTCGCATCGTCCCAGGCCGTGCCGTACATTTACTTCCAGTTCTAAAGGGAACGCGGAGCGGGACAAGACAGCGTGGGGTGACGAGATGTGGTGGGAGGACTGGTGGCGCAGCGAACCCGAGCCCGCGACTGGCGATGGCCGCCCACGCTCAGGGTTGCCGCGCCTGGCCGTGGCCCTCGCGACCTTCGCGGGGCTCGCTGCCACGACCTACGCGATCCCAGCGCTCGAGCCGTTCCGTCCGTGGGTCCCCGGGGAGCCCATCCCACTGATTCGCCTGGCGACGCTCGCGGAACCAACGGACGAGTTTTCGCCGGTTGACCCGGCTCAGGCCGTGCCCGAGCTCACTGGCGATTTGGCCCGCGAGGCGCTCACTCGCTCGCTCGGCCCACAGATCGCGGCCAATCTGGGCGAGGAGGCCGGGGTCGAGCAACCCTCACCATCGAGCCGCCTTCCCCAGAGTTCGGACGCGGCCTTGTCGGTCGGGGTTGAGATCGCCCCCGAGGAACTGGAGGGTCTCGTCCGTGAGATCGAGGACCCCACAGGCCGCGCGATGGAGACCTTCTACGCCGCGCTCTTGCGGGTCGCGGAGGGGCGTCCGAAGGCCCTCGCGCGCATCAGCCACTTCGGGGACTCGACCATCGCCGCGGACGACATCACGTCCACGCTCAGGCGCCGCTTGCAGGCGCGCTTCGGGGACGGAGGCCACGGGTTCGTGCTGCTTGCCAAGGGGACCATGCCCTACCGTCACCGCGACGTGACCATGACCGGAGATGGCTGGCGTGTGTTCCAGGTGATCCACGGGGCCCTGCGCAATCGGCGCTACGGCCTCGGGGGAGCGGCCTTCCTGTCGTCCGGCGGCGCCTGGACCCGAGTCGCCACGGTGGACAAGGGACCGGTCGGGACCGCGGTATCCCGGTTCATCCTGTTCTACCTTGCGCACCCGCGTGGCGGGAGCATCGAGTGGCGTCTCGACTCGGAGCGCCCTCGCACACTCTCCACCCGCGAGTCCTCCCCCACGGACCGGGCCTTCCCGATCGAGGTGGAAGACGGCCCCCACTCCCTGTCCTTGCGGGCCGTGGGCCCTGGCGAGGTCCACGCTTATGGCGTCGTCCTCGAGCGCGAGGGCCCAGGTGTCGTGTACGACTCGCTCGGGATGGTCGGGGCCAGGGCCGCCCGCCTGTTGAACGCCGACCCGGACCACTTCGCAGAGCAGGTCCGCCTTCGAGACCCGGACCTGATCATCTTGCAGTTCGGCGGCAACGAGGCCGGTGACCGGCACATGAGTCTCTCCTGGTACGAGCGCAACCTCACCGACGTCGTGCGGCACGTTCGGGCGGGCAAGCCTAATGCCTCGTGCCTCCTGATGGCCCCGCTCGACCAAGGTGAGGTGGGACCGCGTGGCCGCGTTCGGACCATCCCGATCCTGCACGGGATCGTGGAGGTCCAGCGCCGAGTCGCCGCCGCACAAGGGTGCGCGTTCTTCGACACCTTTCAGGCCATGGGAGGAGAGGGCGCGATGGGACGATGGTACCGCTCCACGCCCCGCCTGGGTTGGGGGGATTTCCGGCACGCCTCCCCGGCGGGCTACGAGGTGATCGGCAACCTGTTCTACAAGGCCCTGCTCAAGGGCTTCCACGACTACCTGAGCCGCCGCTGATGTTTTGGAAGCCGCATTGCGTGTTCGCAACCCCACGTTTGCGCATGAGCCCTGGGCGGCCACGCCCCAGCAAGGTGCTACACTCCTTGTCCTGTAGGCGTTGCGAGGGTAGCGACGATGCCGGTGCCCAGGGCCCTTGCCATCGTGACCATGTGCGCGATTGCGGTGCCGTCCCTTGCCCAGACCCCGCGGAGCGCCGAGGAGCGGGCTGCGGACCTCGCCAAGGAGGGCGTGGCCCTGTTCCAGGAGGGCCGCTACCGCGATGCCCTGATGCGGTTCCTCGACTCGTACGCCCACGCGAAGATCCCCGTGGTCATCTGGAACATCGGGCGCTGCTACGAGGAACTGGGCGATTTCGGCAGCGCGCTCCGGTACTTCGAGGAGTTCGAGCCCCTGGCCAAGGACGAGGACGAGCGACGCAAGGCCCGCGCCTGGATCGAGAAGATGCGCCTCCGGATCGCCGAATCTCGCGCCCCCGCCGCGGCTGAGACCGCGCTCATCGTGTCCGCCGAGGGCGTGGACGTCCCCGAGGCCGTGGTCGTGCTCGACGGCCGCGAGGCGTATCGCGGGGGGTTGCCGGCCAAGGTCGTCCTCGAGCCAGGGTTTCACCAGGTCCGGGTCTCGGGTGGGGATGCGGTCGAGCCGGTCACCCGGACCTTCGAGGTCGCGCCGGGGGGCGTCGCGGTCGTGGTCCTGCGCCCCTGGAAGGCTGCGCCTCCGGAGTCCCCCCATATGGCCGCTCATGCGACCGACCGGGGATACTGCGACCCGTTCCTGTTCCCGTCGTCGCGCATGGGGTTCGCCGCGGGGGGCGAGTTCTCGCCCGTGTTCGCGAGGGGCAATCCTCTCCCGAGGGTCCTTTCGCCGGACATTCCCACCCAGACCTTCGCGGGTTTCTACGCCCAGGTCGGGGGCGAGGAATCCGCCATCACGCTGCGCGGGGGGCGCTGGTCGCGGGTCCCGTCGTGGCTCCTCTATCCGAAGGAGGCGTACCGGTTGAGCGGTGCCTTTTCCTGGAACCTGCACCAGCCGTTCCAGCGGGCCGGGCTTGAGATAAAGTCCCGCTCGGGCGACTTTCCCAGAAGCTGGAGCACAACTGTCTTCGACCTGGATTACCGCCATTTCATCCTGTCCATCGCCAACCAGTCCGAGAGCCTGCACTCCCTGCAATGGCTCCTCGCCGACGCGTTCGGCTTCACGATAGCGGACCGCGTGAGCCTCGAGTTTTGGCTGGGTCTCGCCTTTCTGGTCCCGAAAGCCGACGAGTCCGAGGGCTGGAAGAAATGGCTCACCATCGCCTTCCCCATGGCCGGACGGGTGAGCGTCCAGGTCATCCGGGGCGGACATGTGGATCTCGAGGCCCGCTGGCCGCTCACAATTGGACCCTTGGACCCGCCAGAAGAGTTGGGGGTCAGTCGTGGCTTTGGGGTGCAGGCCGACATGGCCTTGGGCTACCGCCACGTCTTCGCGGACTTCCAGGTCGGAGGGGCGGTCGTCTTCGCCCTCAACCGCTGGGACGATTTCGGGCGCGAGAGGGTGTGGCTTGTGCTGACAGGACAGTATCAGTTCTGAAAGCCCTCCTCATCCGTGTCCTTGTCCCGAATCCACCGTCGAGCTCCGCAGGTCTGCGAATATTGAGGAATCCGCCTTTTTTCTTTACACCACCCTGAAGCCGCGATCCCTGCCTCGCATGTTGCTCAAAATGTCCGTGAAATCAAAGCACTCCGTTGCGTTGCTGACATCGTGCCAGTCGGCTCCAAACAAACCCATGGCTTTCTTGCGCGCACGCCGAGGCTCCACCAGGCCCAGGTGCGGGTCGGGCGTGAACCACCGCAAACGATGGGCTCGCGCCAATCATCGAAACGAGCCAGCACGAGGGGGGGTGTGGCATTCATGACATCTCGTAATTTCAAGCGGTTGTGCGGCTTTTTCGGCGCGTACGCGCGCTGTCCGTGGGGATGGTCGTCACGATGAGAGAAGCCATGTCACTTGCAATCCGTACTGGCCCTGCTAGACTCATCTCAACAGGGCGAGAGGACGAGGCCTTGGGGTCCGAGACGCATCGGGCACCGGCGGGTGGGAGTGACAGATGAGGGAGTTCACAGAGAGGCTGGTCAAGGCGATTGTGGACCGCGAGGACGAGGTGCGGCTCAACGTGGTTGAGAGCGGGAGCACGGTCATCGTGGAGTTGCGGGTCGCACGCGAGGACATGGGCAAGGTCATCGGCCGCGAAGGCAACATGGCCTGGGCCTTGCGCACCCTCGTGGCCAATGCCGCGGCCAAACTGAAGAAGCGGGCCGTGCTCCAGATCCTGGAGTGACGGACCGGTCGTATTCTGGCCCGGTCGCCAGACTCGGCGTACAATCCTGTCCTGGCGGACGCAGTGTCACGGCTGCCGCCGGCCTCGCTTGGAGGAAGCATGATGCATTGGATGAGTCGGATCAGCCCGTGGATCCTCGCGGTCGGGCTCGCGGTCGGTTGTCGACCCGACACCGGCTCGTGCCCGGAGTGCTACGAGCCCAGGGTCGTGGCCCTCTTCGACCCCACACAGGGCGTGATGCCCATGCCGAATGACCTCGTGCGCAGCGGGGGCAAGGTGCAGGTCCCTGTGACGCTCACGCTGTCCTCGGGCCAGGAGGTGCGCCTGCACACCCCTGCAATGGAGGAGTTCGTCACCGGGTACCTGAACACCCTGGACGGCTTCCTGCCCGAGACCCCGATCACCTTCGAATTCTACTCACCCAGCCCCGATACTTTGCAGGTGAACCCCGCCACCATCGGTCCGGCATCGTTTCGGGTGTACGACATCACGGACCTCGTGCGGGCCCTTCAGACCGAGGGCGCGGAGGTCCCGGACTACTCGTCAGAATGGGAGGTGGGTGGACTTCAGTTCGCGCAAAACCTGGTCGAGGTGCGAAGCGCCACGGGCACGAGGCTCTCCCGGATGATTGTCACTCCTTCCTCGCCCTGGAAGCCAGGTCACACTTACGTGGGCTTCCTATTGACCACGGTCCAGGACAACGCGCAGGAGCCGAGAGCCATCGTTCCATCGCTGACCTTCAACTATCTGAAATCAAAAGACGCACTGGTCAAGCCCTCCGAGAAGCCCGACGACTCGCTCCCCGTCTCGCTGATCCCCGTGGACGATGAGACCGCGGCCAGACTCGAGCAAGCCCGCCTCGCGCTGAAGCCGGTCCTCGATTACTTCGAGGGGAGTGTCCCGGACAAGGTCAAGATCGCGCGCTCCCAGATTGCGCTCGCCTGGACCTTCACGGTGACCACCGCCTCGGAGTTCGTCTTCGACCCCGAGGCAGGCGACATCCCGACCCCGAACGACCTCCTGATGCAGCAACTGCACGACCCTGCGGGCCTTCAGGCCTTGCTCCCCGAGGGCGTGGATTGCGCGGATGACAACACCATAGACGCCTTGGACACCGCCATGCAGGCCCAGGCGGCCTTCTTCTGCTGGCTCGCCTCGCTCGACGGCTTCTCGGCCACCTCCGTCGCCCAGGCGCGCTTCACGCGCCCGCTGGACCCCGCGAGCGTGACCCCCGAACAGGTGAGGCTCCTCGATGTCACCGGCGCCCAGGCCCGCGAGGTGGCTGGGGCCATCGTGAAACCTGTGAAGGAGGGCCTAGGCGTGGAGGTCTCCCCCCCGGGCGTGCTCGAGCCCGGACACCGGTACGCCGTGGTCATCCTGGACGGGATTCAGGGGAAGGACGGCGACGAGACCTACGCCGTGGCCCCCTCGCCCGCGATGGCGATGCTAAAGCTTGACAAACCCCTCTACGACGTGAAGACGGGCCCCGACGGGAAGCCTCTCCTCGACGACAAGGGCGAGCCCGTGCTGGGCTCCATGCTCCCCGACCTTCTGGACGACTCGCAGGCCGCGCTACTGGAGGCGGTCCGTGTCCAGTTGGCCCCGCTCTTCGCGGTGCTTGATGCGATGGGGGTCTCCAAGGAGCGGGTCGTGGGTCTGTTCTCGTTTACGGTGTCCTCTGCCTCCGAGGCCCTCTTCGACCCGCAGGCAGGCGTGATCCCTTTCCCCAACGAGGTCCTCTACAAGGACGTGGAGCACCCAGAGCAGGGCCTGAACCTCCCCATCTCGCCCGATGACCCGCCTGCGCTGAAGGCCGTCCTGTCCGACCTGAACGCGCTCGATGGGTTCTCGCCCCTCGGGACCATCGTGACTTCCTTCAGCCGCCCCCTGGACCCAGCCTCCCTCGTGCTGACCGAGGACGCGGTCTTTGACGATTTGAACGACGCCCTGGCCCGTTTCCCCGCGCTCCTGAAGGACGCGAGCGTGGGCATCGCAGACATCACCGAAGTGGACCCGGACGACCCCCTGACATTCGCGAAAGTCCGGGTGCTGGGACCGGAAGCCCTTGAGGTGGCGGCCGAGGCGACACGCCTCGTGGTAAGGCCGCGTCCCGGCCACCCGCTTCAGCCCGGACGACGGTACATGGTTGTCCTGTTCAAGCGCCTCAAGTCCGTGGTCACCCCGGAAGGGAAGGAGCCGCCGATCATCGTGTCCCCGACCTTCTTCCTCGCGCGGTCGAAGTACCCCCTGTCCCGGACCATCGAGTGCCCGGAAGGGACCCCGGCTGGCACGGTCTGCACCGCGAGCAACCTCCCGCTGGTCTTGTCGGACGCGGAGGCGGCCTTGCTCGAGACGCTGCGCAAGGGCTACGAGCCCATCTTCTCGGCCTTCGCCATGCTGGGGATCCAGAGGGAGGACGTGGTCCTCTTCTACACCTTCCGCACCCTGACCGCGGCGGAGGAGTTGCAGACCCTCATCGAGGACCTCTCGACCCCTCAGACGAAACCGCTTTTGTGGGGCGGGGAACTGAAACCCGTCGCGCATCCCGACGTGCAGGCCGTGTTCGCAGGTTTCCCCACGGACGGGATCGCGCGGGCTTGCGTAGATTGCGCGATCAACGCCAGGGTCCTGTTGGCCGAGCCGGACCTTTCGGACCCCAATAACCCTGTCATGGGACATTTTCAATACAATGAAGATGGGACGCCGAAGTTCCGGAAGGACCAGAGACTGCCGTTCCTCTTCGTTTTGCCCGAGGGGACCGGACCGTTCCCGGTGGTCCTGTTCCAGCACGGCCTCGATGGGACCCGGCAGGACCTCGTGAAGGTCGGAAGCGACCTCGCCAAGGCAGGGCTTGCATCCATCGCGGTGGACGCCCCCTTACACGGTGACCACCCAGTGCGCATCACCAGCACCCCCTCCGGCACCGGCTTCTTCACGGCGGACGTGGCCGCCGTCCGCGACAACTTGCGCGAGGCCGTCCTGGACCAGTACCAGGTGAGCCGCTTCGTGCGCGAGGTCCTGGGGGGCTTTGTGGCGGAGCAGCTGGGCCGTGCCCCTGGTGACCCGCCCGTCCTCGATGTGGAACACATCACTTACCTGGGTGTGTCGCTCGGCGGGATCATCGGGGCGGTGTCCGCCGCGCTCAACCCGGATTTCGACCGCGTGGCGCTCGTGGTGGCAGGTGGGCACCTCATGCGCATCTTCACCGAGACGCCCAACGAGGGTTTCCGCAAGCCCCTTCAGGATGCGCTTGCGGCCTTGGGGATCGAGCCGGGGTCCGCCGCTTACGCCCAGTTCATCGAGTTCGCCCAGTGGGGTCTGGATCGGGCCGACCCCGTGAACTTTGGCCGCCTCGCCGGCTTGCCCGGGGTTCGCGTGGCCGACCGCTTCCTCCTCGTCATGGCCCGTGGCGACGACTTCGTCCCGAACTCCACGACCGAGGAGTTGGCCGCGGCCCTGTCTTTGGCGGACGAGAGCACCCTCGCGCCCACCGTGTTCCCAGCAGGGGGCGGGACCTTGTGTCACGGCTTCTTTCTCGATGGCTGCCCGCCGGCGAAGTACCCGGACCTGGACCAGGCCGTGGTCTCACAGGCCCGCAATCAGGCCCGCGCCGAGGTCGTGGATTTCCTGAAGGCCCAATAGGTAGGAGAGACCGCCATGACAACGCATCGCTCGTGTCTGGTCATCGCGGTGCTCGGGCTCCTTGTCGGGGCTGTCCCAGGCCCCGCGCGGGCGACCGGGTACTACTTCGGGGAGATGGACTCGGTGGCGAACGGCCGGGCCCTGGCCGTCGCGGCCCGGCTCGAGGAGCCCTCCACCGTCTTCTACAACCCAGCGGGGCTCGCGTTCCTGAAAGGATTCAACCTGGCCGTGGGCGGTCTCGCGGTCATGCCGTCCTTCGCATACAGCGACCCCGAAGGACGACGTCCGTCGCAGAAGGCCGTGTTCGAAACGACCATCATCCCGCACCTGTACGCCTCGTATGCGTTCGGCGAGAGTGCGGCGGTGGGCTTTGGGTTCAACGCGCCCTTCGGGTTGTCGCTCAAGTGGCCGGTCGGGTTTGCCGGGGAGGGGGTGAGCGCTGGTGTGGACATGAAGATGCCGACGGTCCATGTCGGGGGCGCGTTCCGGCCCATTTCGCAGGTGTCGGTCGGGGCCACGCTGCGGGTGGTTCCGGCCACGCTGGAGATGCTCCAGCGCTTCCAGACGGTCAGTGATGCGGGGGAACTCGTGTACGGCTTCGCCCACCTCGGCGCGAACGCGGTCGGGGTCGGGGGCTCGTTCGGAATCACCGCACGCCCCATCGAGCGGCTCCACTTGGGCTTCTCATACATGAGCCGGATCAAGTTCTCGTTCAAGGGGTCGGGGACGTTCTACCCGGGCGACGGGGTCTCGGACACCTCGGTCTTCCACGACCAGGGCGGCAAGATGGAGTTGACCACCCCGGACATCCTGTCCTTCGGGGTGGGATATCAGTTTCTTGACAATCTTTATTTTGAGTTCGATTTCAACTACACGCTCTGGTCGGTCTATAAGGAACTCAAGATCGAATTCGACAACGACCCGAGCGGCGTGCTGACCGCGCAAGGCACCCAGAGGAAGGACTGGAAGGACACGCCCACGTTCCGGCTGTGCGGCGAGTACCGCCCGATTCCGGCGGTCGCGGTTCGGCTCGGGGGTGGTTACGACGTGAGCCCGGTGCCGGATGCGACCCTAGGGCCAGAACTTCCCGACGCGAACCGCGTCTTCGTGAATCTGGGCGGCGGCTACAAGTACGACCCGCTCGGCCTCAAGATTGACGTGGCCTACACCCTGGTTCTCTTTCGCCCGCGCACGGTGACGAAGTCCTCGGGCAACCCCTTCCCGGCCTCCTACAAGACGACTGCGCACCTCTTGGGCTTCACCGCGGGCGTGCACTTCTAGGAGACCACGGGCCGGGCCTGGAGCACGACCTTCCCGTCCTTGATGGTCACGGTGAACGAGACATCCGGGACCCCGAGCCGTTCCGCCTGGATACGGCGCTGGCGCTCGAGGCTCAGGCGGAAGGCCTCGAGGGTAATCCCCTCGACCGGGAGTCCCACCTGCTCGCGAGCCCAGAGGAAGTCGCGGTACAACACCTCCACCGGGTCCTGGACGGGGGGTTTTGCAGGCTCGGCGGGGGCTTGCGACTCAGCCCTCGCCGCCCTTGCAGGTCGCAGCCCACCCTCCTGGAAGACCCCGCGCTCGACGCGACCCTCCTCGATGTCGCGCTGGAGGCGGTCCCAGTACACCTCGTAGGTGCGCAGGCGCTGGAGCAGGCTGTGGAATCGGAACTTGAAGGCCGCACGTCGCACGTCGTTGAGCGGGGACTCGCGAATGCGGCGCTCCAGTTGCTCGCGCTGGACCAAAGGGGGGACGCGCTCCATCCCCATGAAGTACTGTTGATACAACACCCGCAGGCGCTCGATCCGGCCCGCGAGGTCGGTCAACTCCTCCTCGAGAGCCTTGTCAGTAGGCACGACTCTGTCCCTCTGCCCGCAGACAAGCGCATAGGTGGGAGACCAGGTCGCGGCGCCCTACGGTCACCTGAGTTCCGTGGGCCAAATCCTTCACGGTGACGGCCCCGGCGGAGACCTCGGCCTCGCCCGCGATCAGGGCGAACCGCGCTCCCCGGCGAACCGCGTACTGGAGCGCCTTCTTGAGCCGCCACGCCGGGTCCGGGGTGACCTCCGAGGCGAGCCCGCCCGCGCGCAGGTCCGCGAGGAGGCGCAGCGACCACGCAAGCGCCCCTTGTCCTGCCGGGCACACGACCGCCACCGGCCCGACCTGGGCGACAGGCAGGCGTCCCAGTTCCTTCAGTGCGGAGAACAGGCGGTCCACGCCGATGCTCAGGCCCACAGCGGGGCAGTCCTCGTCGCCAAACAGGCCCGTCAGGCCATCGTAGCGGCCGCCGCTCATGACGGAGCCGACCCCGGGGAGGTCACGCAGGACCGTCTCGAACACGGTCCCCGTGTAGTAGTCCAGCCCTCGGGCGATGCTGAAGTCCAGCCGGACCCGATGCGCGATCCCCAAGTGCCCGAGTGCATCCAGCACGGCTTGGAGGTGGGAGAAGGCCTCGGGCGCCAGAGCAGCCAGGTCCGCGGCCGCCTCGCCACTCGCCCGGATGGCATCGCACAGCCCGCGCGAGGCGCCTGCCCCTACGAGGTCCGTGAGGAGCCGCTCCACTTCCTCCCACCCGGCCTTGGCGACCTTGTCAATCAGGCGCAAGACCGCGACCTGAAGCCCAGGCTCCTCGATCCCGTGGCGCTCAAGGAGCGCGTTCAGCACGCCGCGATGTCCGATGCGGACCTCAAAGTCCACGCCGAGGGATTCCAGCGCGAGGACCCCGGCCGCCACGCACTCGGCATCCGCGAGCGGCGAGGCCGTCCCCACGATGTCCGCGTCGCACTGCACGAACTCGCGGAAACGCCCGTGCGCGGGTTTCTCGGCCCGCCACACCGTCCCGATCTGGTAGCGCCGGAACGGGCGCGGGAGGTCCTTGTGCTGGGCAACCACGCGCGCGAGGGGCACGGTCAGGTCGTAGCGCAGGGCCACGTCCCGCTCCCCGTGGTCCTTGAACCGGTACAGCAATTTCTCGCCCTCGTCCCCGTACTTGCCCATCAGGATGTCCAGGTACTCGATCGCCGGGGTTTGCAATGGGGCGAAGCCGCAGGTCTCGAAGGCCTGCGCGATGGTCTTCAGCATCGCGGAGCGCCGGGCCTCCTCCTCGGGGAGGAAGTCGCGAAACCCCTTGAGCACCCTGGGCTCGATGGTTCGACCGCTCACGGGGGCGGATTGTACCACGGAAGCCCTTGCGCGGCGGTGCGGACTCGTGCCGGACGGGGCGCTCGAGCGTGACGCGCTCGTTGGGCGCGGGCCAGACGTATCGCGGAGCGGACCAGCGAGATCCTAGTCGCCCCCGGACACCTTGGGCAGGCCAAGGTCGTTCACGAGGAACTCGTAGAACCGGTCCCATCCCGAGATGGTGCGCAGGAGCACGTCGCGGACCATCTCGGCGTGGACCGGGTAGGACTTGCCGGGGATGTTGATGGCGTTGTCCACCACGATATCGCCCTCCTTGTCGAGGTAGAACCGATGCGGCATCCAGTATTTCTGGTGATACCGATTGATGGCCTCCAACAGCTTGGCGCGCCCGTTGTCGGTCTTGAGCTGATCCGGCAGGACGTAGAAGCAGGTGACCTTGACCACCCGCTCCCTCACCTTGCTCTCGTCACGCCCGCTGACCTCCGTGTCCACCCAGCACTTGATGGTCGGCGCAGCCTTGGGCTCTAACTCGTAGACCAGGGCCAGATCGTCCTCCGAGTCTCCCACGAAGCGCAGTTCGGCCTCGACACCGTCCACCTTCTTCATGTAGCGGAAGATCAACTTCTCGACGGAGGACTCGTCGTTGACCGGGTAGATCATCCACCACTCGGACGAGTCCCCTGCGCACGCGACGTTCGTCGGCCCCGACGTGACGAGGACTGCGGCACACAAAAGCACCGCGAGGACCAGACGGCTCATGACAGCCTCCTTTAGAAAGTGAACGACCAACGAATTTCCATGGCAACAACTCATTATCTCGGGCGGGTCCTCGGTTGTCAAGCACAATGAGGTGGCCCGAATCCACCGTGAACGTTCGCAAGCCGTCGAGGACTCGTGAGACCTGCTCCGTCCCATTTAGCCTCGCAAGACCCGCGACCTCCATGTCGCGAGAATGGATTGCAGGGTGGCGAGCGCTCCAGGTCCGTCCCTCGCCATTGACCCCGAATCGGCATCTCGGTAGATTACAGCCCGGTTTCCTCGGAACCAGGGAGGCAGACATGGTTCGATACCAGATGTTTATCGGTGGGCAGTTTTGCGATGCAGAGTCCGGAGAGACGCGTCCCACGATCAACCCGGCCACGGAGGAGCCTATCGCGGAGGTGCCCGTAGCCACGCGGGGGGATGCGCGCCGTGCCATCGAGGCCGCGCGCAGGGCCTTCGATTCCGGGGTGTGGAGCGGCATGTCCCCAAAGGAGCGGGCCAAGGTCTTGTATCGGGTCATCGAGAATCTCAAGGAGAAGGAGGCCGACCTCGCACGCCTTGAAGCGATGGATGCGGGGGCGACCATTCGCAAGACCTCGATGATGGACATCCCGGTGGGGATCGAGCACTTCCGGCTGCTCGTGGACCTGGGGGAGCGCCTGCCCACGTACGAACCCCTGCCGTGGGTGGACTTCCCATACGTCTCGTGGAACTTCGTGAACCGCGAGCCGATCGGGGTCTGCGCAGGGATCATCCCGTGGAACTTCCCCTTTATGATGACCGTTTGGAAGGTGGCGCCGGCGCTCATCATGGGCAACACGGTCGTCCTGAAGCCGGCCTCCGACACGCCCCTGACCGCGCTCGAGTTCGCGAAGTGCGCGGCCGAGGCGGGCCTTCCTGATGGGGTGCTGAACGTCGTCACTGGGTCCGGGAGCACGGTCGGCGTTGAGCTGTGCACGAATCCCATGGTGGACAAGGTCGCGCTCACCGGGTCCACCGAGACGGGCCGGGCCGTGATGAAACTGGCCGCGGATACCGTCAAGAAGGTGACGCTGGAACTGGGTGGAAAGAGCCCCACATTGATTCTGGAGGACGCGGATATGGCCCTGGCCGTGGACGGGGCCCTGTTCGGGACGTTCTTCCATGCGGGGCAGGTGTGCGAGTCCGGGACGCGGTGCTTCGTGCCCGCCTCGATCTACGACGAGTTCATGGCGCGGATGTTGGAGCGCGTGAAGAAGATCAAGGTGGGAGACCCGCTCGACTTCGAGACCACGATGGGCCCGGTGGTGTCGCGCGCGCAGTACCAGACCGTTATGGGCTACATCGAGACCGGGAAGCAAGAGGGGGCGCGCCTGTTGTGCGGGGGGCGAAGGCCGGAGGGCTTCGAGCGAGGCTTCTTCGTGGAGCCCACCATCTTCGATTGCGTGCGCAACGACATGCGCATCGCACGCGAGGAGATCTTTGGGCCGGTTCTGTCGGTCATTCGATACGAGGACGTGGATGAGGCCATCGCCATGGCCAACGACAGCATTTACGGGCTTGGTGGGGCCGTGTTCTCGAGGGACATTCCGCGGGCGATTGACCTGGCGAAGCGACTGCGGACAGGTACGGTCTGGATCAACGACTACCACCTGATCAACGCCTTGGCCCCGTTTGGCGGGTACAAGCAGTCCGGCGTGGGCCGGGAACTCGGGCCCCACGGGCTGCTCGAGTACACTCAGGTCAAACACATCCACGTGGACCTGACCCTGGACCGCGCAAAGCGGTTCTGGTACGACTACATCTTCAACGACTGACGCGGGGTCAGTCGTCCTTCACGAGGTGGCGCATGAGGACCACAGTGGCGGTCGTAGTGGCGGCCTTGGCGGTTGTCGCGTGCAAGGGCGGGGTTCAACAGGCGGTCGGGAGCGGCGCTGGCTCGGACAAGGGGCCGGGCGCGATGGCCCAGGGGCCGGCCATCTCGTGCTCGGAGCCGACATGGGAGTTTGGGACCGTGCCGGAGGGCGAGGTGGTCCGGCACGTGTTCACCGTGAAAAACGTGGGAGATGCGCCCCTGAAGATCGAGTCGGCGCGCGGGTCGTGCGGGTGCACGGCGACCGTGGTATCGGCGAACGAGGTGCCGCCGGGAGGGGAGGCCCGGATCGAGGTCTCCGTGAACACGCAGGGCCGGCGAGGGCGCCTTGAAAAGAGCGTGGTCGTGGCCTCGAACGACCCGAAGAATCCGCGCCTGACCCTGAAGGTCGCAGGCCGCGTGGAGGTGATCGCGGGCTTCTCGCCGCAGCACCTGAACCTCGGGCGGATGCTGAAAGGGTCGAAGAGGACCGAGGTCGTGAAGGTGGAGGCCAAGGAGCCGGGCCGGGTGCAGCTCAGCGAGGTGACAGCGAACGACCCGCGGGTCCAGGCGCGCCTCGTGGAGGGCCAGGATGGCGAGCCCGCGGTCGAGGTAACAATCGCTGCCGGGGACCAGGAGGGACCGCTTACGGCCATGGTGACCGCGAAGACCAATCTGGACAGCCCGAAGGAGATCGTCTTGCGGTTGAACGGGCTTGTGTCCGGGGACCTCGGGGTGGAGCCACCGCGTGTCTTCTTCCGCGACTACGAGGACGGCAAGCCGCAGGCCATGGACCTGCGCGTGACGGCCTTGACCGGAAAGCCATTCCGGGTGCTCGGGGTCGAGGACGCGCAGAGGGCGGTACGGGGTGAGGCGAGGCAGGACGGGGGGGCCTGGGTGGTGGCCCTGACGTTGCTCCGCAAGCCCGAAGCCGGGGAGGGCACGCTCCGCATCCGGACCGACCGCCACGACCAGCCTGTCCTAGAGGTCCCCTACCGCGTGGGGGGGCGGCCGGGTGGCTTCCGGGCCGGGGGCGCCCGTCTGCGCCGCACCGTCCCCGCGCCCGTGCGCGCGGCGGTGCCGGTCGCCCCTGCCTCGACTCGCTAGGCTCACAAGGACGCAATCACCCGACGCAACTTGGCCTCCACCTCGGCGGCGAGCGGGGCCACGTCCGGGTTGTCCACGACCTGAAACATCGCCTTGGGGTCCACCGCGGACACAACCGAGCCACCCTCCGGGTGCTCCGCCACGACCACGTTGCACGGGAGCAAGAGCCCCACGCCCGGGTCCGCCTGGAGGGCGCGGTGGGCAAGGGGTGGGTTGCAGGCCCCGAGGATGCGGTATGGCGGATGGTCCACGCCGAGTTTCTCCTTCAAGGTCTTCTGGACATCAATCTCGGTTAGCACGCCGAATCCCTCGGCCTTCAGGGCTGCGATGGTCCGCTCCCTGGCCTCCTCGACCCCAGTGTCTGGGAGGCGCTTCGTGATGCCGTACTTGGGGTCCATAAACCGCTCCATTTCAAGGACGCAGCGAGAAGACTGGCCACTGCGCTTTCGCGTGTCAACCGTCCCCCAGCAAGGCGAGCGAAGAATCCACTTGCATCCATGCTGCTCGCGGCTATAATACGATTCGGCTTTTTTGAAAACGGGTCTATAGCTCAATTGGTAGAGCAGCGGACTCTTAATCCGTTGGCTGCTGGTTCGAGTCCAGCTAGACCCACCAAGGCACATCAATGAAATCTAGGCTGGACGCGGCAATCGGTGCACATGCACTTCAACACGAAGATTGTCTGAGATAGGCTCTTTTTGGCGGTTTTTGACCGCAAACCCGGACCAAACCGGGACCGAGAATCGGGCGCAGACCCGCATTTCACGAAGGGTTCCTCCACCCCAGAAGATCGAAAGACGCCCGTGCTGACATGCAGAATGTAGCCAAAAACGTAGCCTCAATAACTCCAGTTATCCTGCGGCCTTTCGCGCTTCAGGTCTTGCGATCCTTGCAGACGTGGAAGCCACGATGGAACGGATGGAGGCAGCAGCCGCGCCGCGTATCGGAACCTGGATTGATTGTCTCCTACTTATCTGATTTTTGTCATCCCGTGGCGCTCTGGAGAGTGAAAGGCCGTGCCTGGTCGGCTACCATTCGCGGACGGAAGACCTTTGGCTCCCGGAGGACTTGGCGATGGATGTCTCGCTGTTGGCCCGTCTCCAGTTCGCGCTCACCGCAGGGATCCATTTCCTGTTCCCACCGCTCTCCATCGGACTCGCATGGCTTCTGGTCGGCATTGAGGCCGTGGCTTGGCGCAAGTCCGACCCCGTCTGGGAGGCCATGGGCCGCTTCTTTGGCAAGGTCCTGGCCCTCACCTTCGCGGTGGGTGTCGCCACGGGGATCGTGATGGAGTTTCAGTTCGGCACGAACTGGAGCCGCTACTCGACCTTCGTCGGCGATATCTTCGGTGCCCCGCTCGCCGCCGAGGGTGTGTTCGCCTTCTTTCTGGAGTCGGGCTTTCTTGGCCTGTATCTCTTCGGGCGCAACCGCGTGCCGCGCGGGGTCCACTGGTTTTCGATCCTGATGGTCGCAGTCGGGGCCACGATCTCGGCCTTCTGGATCCTGGTGGCCAACTCGTGGCAGCAGACCCCGGCTGGCTACGCCCTCGAGGGGAACCGCGCGGTCCTGACCTCCTTCTCGGACGCGGTCTTCAACCCCTCCATGTGGCAGCGCTTCTTCCACACCTTGGCCGCAAGCCTGGCCTCTGGCGCCTTCGCGATGGCCGGGATCGCGGCGTGGTGGACCCTGCAGGGGCAGGCGGGCGCCGTGCCGTGTCGGGCCTTGCGAGTGGGGCTTGCGGCCGCGGCCCTGTCTTCCCTGCTGTTGCTCTTTCCGACCGGTCACGAGCACGCAAGACAGGTTGCGCGCACCCAGCCCGAGAAGTTCGCCGTGATCGAGGGGATCTATCGGACCCGGAGCCATGCGCCGCTCCTCGTGTTTGGGGTCCCGGACGCTGGACCGCCACCCACCCTGCGCTTTGGCCTCGAGCTCCCCGGGCTCGCCTCGTGGCTCGCCTTTGGAGACCCCTCCGCAACCGTGCCAGGTCTCGATCAGTTCCCCGCGAATGAAATCCCCCCGCTTGGGCTCACCTTTTATAGTTTCCACATGATGGTTTGGCTTGGGGCGTTGTTCATCGTGGTCTCGTGGCTCGGCCTCCTGTGGTGGCTGCGAAGGACGCTGGATACGAAGTCCTGGTACCTGAAGACCCTGGTCGCGACGGCCCCGCTGCCGCTTGTGGCCTCCGAGGCGGGCTGGGTCGCCGCAGAGGTGGGTCGTCAGCCCTGGGCCGTCTATCGCCTCCTGCGCACGGACGAGGCCTTCAGCGTCACCGTGGGGGCGCCGGAACTGATCTTTTCTATCGTGCTGATTGTGGGCTTGGGCCTTGCGCTCGTCGGGCTGTATCTGTACGTCCTGTCCCGCATGGTGGCGCGGGGAGCGGGGGAGGTGGCGTGATGGACGCGGCAACCTTGCAGGTCATCTGGTTCGTCCTGTTGTTGGTCCTGATCGTGGGCTACGCCATCCTGGACGGCTTCGACCTGGGGATCGGCGTCTTGTCCCTTTTGGCCCGCGACGCCCGCGAGCGCGGGCACCACATGGACGTGATCGCGCCAGTGTGGGATGGAAACGAGGTGTGGCTTCTCACGGCTGGCGGGGCGCTGTTCGCGGCCTTCCCGCCCGTCTATGCCACGGTCTTCAGCGGGTTCTACCTCGCCTTCATGCTGCTCCTAGCCGCCCTGATGCTGAGGGCCGTGTCGTTCGAGTTTCGCCACCGGGTCGAGTCCCCGCGATGGCAGCGCCTGTGGGAGGCCGCGTTCGGGGTGGGAAGCCTCGTGCCCGCCCTCTTGTACGGCGTGGCGGTGGGCAACGTGCTTCGCGGTCTTCCCATCGAGCGCACCGCAGAAGGCTTCGTGTGGAAAGGCTCGTTTCTGGGACTCTTGAACCCCTATGCCCTCCTGGTCGGGCTCCTGGGCCTGGTCATGTTCCTGGCCCATGGGGCGCTCTACCTCGCGCACAAAGCCCACGGCGAGGTTGCGGACAAGGCGGCGCGCAGGGCACCCTCGCTCCTCGTTGCCTGGGTGGTCCTGTGGGGGCTCGCGACGCTCGCCTCGTGGTTCGTTGCGCGCCACCTCTTCGCAGGGGTGACGGAGAGCCCGATCTGGTGGGCACTTCTTTTGGCAACCCTCGCGTCCCTGGCCGGGGCGTTCGCCCTTCATCGGACCGGGCACTCCCGAGGCGCATTCCTGGCCTCGTGCACGGCCATCGCAGGACAGATCTCCCTGGCCGCCGTGAGCCTGTTCCCGCGTCTGGTCCCCTCTTCCCTGGACCTGGAGGGGGCCTCCATGACCATCCACAACGCCTCATCCACGGAGCGCACCCTCTTCACCATGCTGGTCATCGCCCTGCTCGGCATGCCTGTGGTCATCGCCTACACCGCCTTCATCTATCGGGTCTTCAAGGGCAGGGTCCACGCGGGCGAATTCTACGGTCCCGGCCACTGATGCCGCTTTACGCCGGCAGCGACTGGCTGGCCAGGCCACAAAAGAAGCCCCAGGTCGCGGGCATCCTCAATCGGGGCTGCGCGAGCGTCTCCAGACCGTGAGCGTGCTGAAGCGGGCCGCGGGCTCGAAGCCCAAGATGGGCCCCTGGTCCGGTGGCGCGACCAAGAAGACCACGCGGGAAAAGCGGCCCATGTCCACCGGGGAGCCGTTGCGCGTCTCCACGAGGTCCCTCCCGGTCCAGGCCGCGAGGTAGCGGGTCGAGTCAGGCAGGCCGCTGACCGCCCCGGGCTCGGGCTGGGCGCGGATGAACGCACACGCCCGGTAGAGGTCGAGCCAGGCACCGCGATAGAAGGACTCGGGGGTCGGGCTCGCAAGGACCGACAGTCCCCCGTGGGGGCCACCCGGCTTGCCCACGGTCAAGAGGCCCACATCCACGGAGAGCAGTGCCGCAAGCCACGCCCCGGCGGCGAGGCGGCCGAGTCGCGCAGGAAAAAAGACGAGGCGCGGCAGGCGCCCGGCAAGGTCCCGCACCCCCTCAAAGATCCAAGACAAGTAGAACAGCCCGACAGGCAGGAGGTAGCGGGTCAGGGAGGGGATCTCGCCGTGCTCGTAAAAGGCGACGAAGGCCAGCAGGGCTAGCGCGTACAAGTCCGATGCCCGGAAGGCCTGCCGTCGGACCCGGACGGCCAGGCCCCAGACCCCCAGTAGCGTGGCGACCCCGGTGACCGCCTGGCTTGCGACCCCGATCCGGGCGAGCACCGACTGTGTGCAGAAGAACAGGTTCGCTGCGGCGTGCAGGACCGCGAAGGGGTGAAAGTCGCCATAGGTGGAGGCCGCGAGGTTCTGGGGTTCCATGACTGTGGCTTGGGCTTCGTGGGCCGCGCACGCCAGGTAGAACGCCCATCCAAGCCACGCCCCGAGGCCCACGGCCCCGACCCCAACCACCGGCACGACCCTGCGCCAGGCAGGCGAGCCAGAAGAACGCGCCCGCGCCGCGCGGACCACCTCGTAGCCTACGGCCACCATCAGGAAGACCCCGGTGTAGCGCGTAAGGCCCGCGACCCCAAGCAACAGTCCCGAGGCGATGACCGATGGCATGTCGCGCCGCTCGCATACCCGCCGTAGCACGAGCAGAAACGCAAACGATGCGACCATGTACGGCCACTCGGCCATGATGCGCGTGCCCATCTGGAAACCAGTGGGCGCGAGCGCGAGCCCCGCCACCAGAAGGACCGGCCAAGGCCGGACCTCCTCGTGCGCGAGGCGCCACGCGAGCGCAACCCCCCCCACGGCAAGGACCAGCACCAGGATCTTGGCGGCCAGGACCTCGTGCAGACCCAGCAGGTGCAAGAGGGCGAGCATGGTCGGGAACAGGGGCGGCCAGTCCGTGACGACCTCTCCCTGGAAACGGTAGCCCTCACCCGCAGCGATGGACCGCGCGGCCCCGTGGTACAGGACGTTGTCATAGGTGTCTGGCAGGTAGTAGGGGTTTAGGGCCGCAGCGTACAGGACCAGCACTGCGAAGACAAACCAGGCCCGGCGCGTCATGGCCTTCTCAAACCGCGGGGCCGTCTCATCCCCGTAACCATGCCCGCAACAGCCCGTGCTCCTGGCCAGGCTCTGGCCGCACCTCGACCTCGTGGGTGGGTCGCAGGCGCTCCAAAAGCACCTGGAGGGTCCCAGGCCTCAGATTGTCGTGGTATTCGAGGGCGATCCGTTCGAACCGGGCCAAGACCTCGGGCTTCGCTGCGTCGAAGGCGTCGCGCTCCGAGCCCTCCACGTCGCACTTGAGCAGGGCAACCCTGGCCGCGCCCGCGAGGGCCAGCACCCCTTCCAGGTCCACGACCTCCACCGGGTCCCCAGCCCCCGCGGATGCCATCACATGGTCAATGGAGCGCGTGCTCACGGCCTGCATGGCCGCAAGCCCGGACCTTCCACCGAGGGCCTTGCGATGCACGGTGATGTTGCGCGCCCCGAGCGAGCGCACGTTGGCCTCGAGGCAGGCATGATTCTCGCCAAATGGCTCTAGGGCCACGACTCGGCACCCTGGATTCGCACGCGCCATAAGGAGGGAAAACAGCCCCACGTGCGCTCCCGCATCCACTACCACGTCGCCAACCTGTGGTTCGTAGAACCCTTCGGTGTACACGCGGTCGCGCCACACCTCGAGAATCGTCCCGACGAACCCACCGCGGTCCGGGGGATGGACGAGCCGCGCCCCGCTCCACAGGACAGCCTCCCCGATGGGGAGCCCCCGGCGGTAGGCCCGCACCAGAGCCGCCCCGTTGCGGAAGGTTCGCATGAGGTACAGGTAGCGTGCGAGATTGGCCGCTTGCAAGTCGAGGCCTCCGGCTCTCGCCAGATGCACGCGAAGTCTAGCGGGGTTCGGGCGCGACGTCGAGGACTCGAAAACCGGTTGCTTTCCCTCGGGTCACCACGTACCATCGAAAACAGGGACGCTCGTACGGTGGCGAGGGGGGCGGTGGCCGGTTCAAAGACCCCCTAAAGTTTTTTGCGGGTCCAGCCGATGCCCGCTGCGGGAGCGTCACGCCCTCGGGGGTACAGGAGCCGGGTCGTGCTCGGGGGGTTGTTCAGCCGTCGAGGTGCGGAGCCGGGCTCGTCGGGGCCGACCACCCCGCACCTGGGTATTCTGCGCCGCTTCGAGTTCCAAAGGCTCTTGGACCGCGAACGGTGCCGATCCGACCGGAACGCCCATCCATTTTCCCTGGTCCTGTTCGACATCGAGGGAAAGGAGGCGGCGGACTTGAGGCGTCTGTGCCACCTGCTCGCCTCGCGCATCCGTCTGACCGATGATGTGGGCTGGTTCAACGACGACCACATCGGGGTCCTCTTGCCGGACACCCCGGCAGCCGGGGCCTGGGCGTTTGTGACAGACCTCCGCCGCAGCCTCGAGCGCATCGCCTGTTCGGTCCCGGTCCGGGTCTTCACCTACGGGGGCCAGTCTCACCGGGCCATGACCGAGGAGGCCTCGCCGCAGCCCTCTGCCGTCGCGCCGTCCGCAGGCTACGAGGAGGTGCGGGAGCCCCCTCCTGCGCCGGCGAACGCGGGGTCCGTCCCGCCCGCCGAGGACATGGTCGAGCTTTTCCTGAAGCCGCTGCCGTGGTGGAAGCGGGTCGAGGACATCCTGGGCTCCCTCGCGGCCCTCGTCGTGTTCTCACCGCTCTTCTTGCTGATCGCCATCGGCGTTAAGTTGTCCTCTCCGGGACCGGTCATCTACAAGCAGAAGCGAGTGGGCCGAGGCGGCAAGGTGTTTACCTTCTACAAGTTTCGCACGATGTACGTGGGCGCGGAAGAGCGGAAGCAGGAACTCGCCCCCCTCAACGAGATGGACGGGCCGGTCTTCAAAATCCGCAACGACCCGAGGGTGACGCCGTTCGGGCGCTTCCTGCGCCGCTCCAGCCTCGACGAGATCCCGCAGTTGTGGAATGTGCTCAAGGGCGACATGACCCTGGTCGGACCGCGCCCCCCGACGCCCGACGAGGTCCCGAAGTACGACCGCTGGCACCGCAGGCGCCTCGAGATGACGGGCGGGATCACCGGGATCTGGCAGGTCAGCGGACGCAACGAGGTCCCCTTCACAGAGTGGATGCGGATGGACGCGCGGTATCTCCGCACGATCTCCGTGTGGACCGATCTGAAAATCCTTGTGAAGACCATCTGGGCCGTGGTGACAGGCCGCGGCGCCGCGTGAGGTCCCTCCGAGCGACCAGGTCAGGACGACCTCACCGGACCCAGCGGCTGCCCGCTCGCGCGATGGCCCGTCTCGGAGCGCTTCAAGAACCGGCGGAGGCAAGGCTCCACGTAGAACACGGGACGGAAGAGGTCGTCGTTGTTCCGGAGGAACCCCTTGAGGAACGGGCTCCGCGAGGACAGGCCTCGCCTTCTTACGAGTCGTTCGAGCGGGGTGTGGGGGTACACGCGCACCCCAAGCGTCCCGGTCACCGATGCTGGTTGCAAGGATTCAAGATATTCGATGGTTCGGTCGCACGAGGCGACGCTGTCCCCAGGCCCGCCGAGCAGGTAGTTCAGGTACAAGGGGACCCCGTGCTTGCGGCACAGATGCGCGGCTCGGATGGTGTCTTGGAGGTGAAAGCCGCCAGCCATCCTCCGGACCTGCGCCTCGTCCACCGAGATCGCGTCCACGTCGAGGCGAACACACCCTGTGCGCCGGGCGAGGGTCACGAACTCTTCGGAGAAGGCGCGCGGCCCAGGCCTCGCGTAGGCCTGCCACTCGATCTTGTCCCCAAGCCCCTCGCGAGCGATGCGGTCCAGGACCTCGATGGCGTGGGATTCCGGGTTGTTGAACTCGCTGTCGAGGAACATGAAGCGATGGACCCCGATGGAGAGGAACTGTCGCACCTCCTCGACCACGAGGGCCGGCTCCTTGCACCGCACGGTGTGCCCTCGGACATATGGCTCCACGCAGTAGATGCAGTGCCGGTCACAACCCCTCTTCGTCTCGACCCCGCCTCCGAAGTCCACCCCGGCGGCCAGGTACCAACGGTACAGGTTGGCCAGACGCACTGGGGGTAGGAAGTCGGAGATGGGCCGGAAGACCGGTGGGTTCTTCACGATGCGGTCGTGGTCCCGGAAGACCACTCCGGGGAGGCCGCAAAAGTCCGCGCGCGAAGAGAACAACCGCCCGAGCAGGTCCTTCACGACCCCCTCGCCGTCCCCGACGACCCCGAGGTCGAGCCCTGCCTCCGCAAGCACCCGCTCGGGGTAGAGCGAGAAGGCGACCCCTCCCCCGATGAAGACCGCGTGGGGGAGCCTGCGACGGACCTTCGCAATGGTCCGGACGCCTGGCCCGAGATAAAAGGGCCTCCCGTACACCGCGGTGTCCACGTTCCTGAAGGTGACCAGCACGACATCCGGGCGAAGCCCTGCGAGGGTGCGGACCAGGTGCTCTACGTCGCCTCCGTGGGTCACGATGTCAATCACAAAGACGTTGTAGTCCACAAGGTAGGGCAGGAGGTGGTCAAAGGCGACCGGTGGGACCGTGGGTGTTGCGGTGTTTGTCGAAAGAAGCACAACGGTCGGGGCATCTTTCTTGGAGGTTCTCTGGGGAAACATGGCGAGGCACGTCCACACCGAGTCAGGCCGGAGCCAACTCTCTCCTATGGCTTCCTGGCCGAAGTGCCGGTCCCTCCCCAACAGGCGCCACGCCACCGTATCGTACGAGGCGGCCAGTATGCGTCAAGGTCCTTCCCAGTTACGTGAGCAGGCCCACGCGCACCAGACGCGGCAGGAAGCCCTGGAAGGGGCGGACCTCCGGCAAGGGCGCATCTGGCTCCCCGATCCGACAGCCGGTGACGCAAGTGCCGGCCAGGCGGCGCACCTCCTCGAAGACCGCCCGCTCGAACGAGGACGAGGCGAACCGCTCGTTCAAGAAGTCCACAAGCCCCCGGACCTCGCGCGCTACGGCCCGCTCGACGACCCGGAAGCCTTCCGCGACGAAGCGAACCAGCCCCTCCTCCGGGTCTCGTCGCCCTTGCCCGAGTCCGGCAAACACAAGCCTCCGCCCCCGCAAGTCCTCGGGTCGAAACAGGTGACAGGCGTCCACCACCCCCCGCAGGCGCGGGCCGCCCCCAAGGAGCGTCTTGCGCGCCAAAACGTACTCCCGATGCGGAACGCAGGCGAACAAGAGGTCGGCCCCTCGGATCGCGCGCACGAGGTCTCGGTCCAGGTCGTCCACGAACCCGGCCCGCACCACGTTCACGTCTCGGGGACGCACGTGCGGGTCGTGCAGGGTGACCCGCGCCCCGCGCTCTCGCAAGAGGCGCGCCAAGACCAGGGACGGCGAGTTGCGCGTGTCCTCGGAGTCCGCGCGGTAGGCGACCCCGAGGACGGTCACGGCCCACCCGGACAGGTCGCCGAGTGCGCGCTCGGCCAGGCGTAGGGCATAAGCCGGCGACTCGTCATTGATCCTGCGAGCCTCGAGGATCAGGCTAGATCTTCCGTTATCGCCGGATTCGAGGCGGCGCCACCACAGGAGGATCCCGTCCTTGGGCAGGCAGTGGCCCCCAACCCCGACAGTGGGCACGAGCAGGCCCCCGGTCGGGACCGCGGTCGGGTCGTGCGAGGCATCATCCCCCTGCGCGAGGAGCAGGTTCACGCGGTCGCGCAGGGCGAAGAAGGCGATGTCGTGCTCGTCGCAGAAGCGCGCGATTTCCGCGGCAAAGGCGATCCGCACGTCCCGGTAGGCGTTCTCGAGCGTCTTGACTACCTCGGCGGTCAGGCTGTTCGTGGGGTGCAGGGTCCCACGCGTCACGATCCAGGCGTACAGGCGGCGCACCGCCTCCACAGCAGCGGGTGTCAACCCTGCGACCAGTTTATCTGAGGACTCGACGCGCTCAACCAGGCGCCCCGGCATGACGCGGTTGGGACTGTTCGCGAGCAGGCAATCGCGCCCGTCCACGAGTCCCCCTGCGGCGAAGCGCTCTCGGATCACCGTGGCCATGGAGGACGGCGCTAGGGTGGACTCGAACACCACGAGGGGGACGTTTCCAGGGGGGCGCCCGCGCAAGACCGGGATCAGGAGGTCCAAGGCCTCGAACAGGGGGCCATAGTCTGGGGCGTTCCCCGCGCGGTCGGTCTGTACGCATACGAGGACCACGTCCGCGTCGCGCAGGGCCTCCATCTCGTGCGTGGCGCGCAAGAGCCCTTCTTGGACCGCGTTCGCCACGATGTCCTGAAGGTCTGGTTCTTCGCCGCCGATGGGGGATTCCCCGCGGTTGATCGCCGCGACCTTCCACCCGGACGTGGGGGAGGCACGCTGGACCACGGTGACGCGCGCGGGTTCCTCGCTTCCCTCGCGCACGCGCGCCCGCGCGAGCAAGGCGGCCATGGGCATCCCGACAATGCCGGGGCCGATGACCCCGATGTGTCGGACCTCCCACCGGACGATGCGCCCTCCCTCAAGTTGCAACGGCATCGGGGTCTCCCTTGGCGTCCACAAAGATGCGAAACCACAACTCCAGGTTCAGAAGGCCCCACAGGCGGCGGTCGTAGGGGGCGTCGTCCGAAAGCAGGCGGGCGATCTCGTCGGGCTCGAACAGCCCGCGCTCCCTGCACGCGCGACCCAGCAGGACCTCGCGCAAGAAGTCCCGCGCCGGGCCCCGAGCCCAGATATGCAGCGGAACCGGGAATCCCATCTTGTCCTTCCGAGCGAGCACAAGCGGCGGGATCAGGTCCCCCACAGCCCGCTTGAGCACGTACTTCATCTCGGCCCCCTTGAACTTGAGGGGCGGGGGCATCCGGGTGACGAGGTCCACGATGCGCCGGTCCAGGAGGGGCACACGCGACTCGAGCGACGCAGCCATGCTGGCCCGGTCCTCCACATGCAGGAGGGCCGGGAGGTTGGTCACCAAATCGTAATGGGTCATCTTGTTGTAGTACGAACGGGTGTCCGGGTGATTGAACACGGCCTTGAACCGCGCGAACGTGGCCTCGGTGTCGAAGGTCGCGCGGAAGTGTGGCGTGAACAAGTCGAGTGTGCCGGACAGCCGGTCAATCAGGCGGAAGTAGCGCCGGTCCATGGGCTCGAAGAGGCCGTGGCTCCAAAAGCGTGCCATCATCGGGGTGTAGGCCCGCAAGTACGGCAGGTTCGGGAGGATCGAGCGCAAGGATACGATGTGCTCGCCCTCTTCGTTCGTTTCGAAGATCGCGCCCTTGAGCGCCTGCTCGAGGTAGGCGATCACGTAGCGGGCGTAGCCGCCGAAGACCTCGTCCCCGCCCTGGCCGCCCAGGCAGACTTTGACGTGCTCGCGGGCCAGTCGTGACACGGCGAACTGGGGGAAGACCCCAGGGCCGCCCGCAGGCTCGTCCATGAACCAGACCAGGCGCGGGAGGGACTCGACGAAATCCTGCGCGCTCAGCCAGATGACATGATGCTCCGCCCCGCACGACCGGGCCACCTCACTTGCGAAGGCTGTCTCGTCGAATTCCGGTCCCTCGCGGAAGGCCCCGGTAAAGGTCGGCAAGGGGCCGCTTGCGAGCCGGGAGGCTAGGACCGTCACCAAGGACGAATCCATGCCGCCGCTTAAGTATGCCCCGACCGGCACGTGCGAGCGCATCTGGATGCGGACCGCGTCCTCGATCAGGGCGCGCAGGGTCTCGGTGAAGTACTTCTCGGTGTGGTCGAGGTCCACCTGGAAGGTGGGCTCCCAGTAGCGGACCGAGCGGGACGACCCGGTCGCGAGGTCGTGAACCCAATACTGACCGGGCAAGACCTTGCGGACCCCTCGAAAGAGGGTGGCCTCGCCCTGGACATACTGAAAGGTCAGGTAGTCGCGGACCGCGTCCCAGTCAGGCTCCGGGACAAAGTCCGGGTCCTGAAGAAACGCCTTGACCTCGGAGGCGAACAGGAGGCGCCGCGGGGAGGCATGCCAGTAGAGTGGCTTGACCCCGAGGTGGTCCCGCGCGGCCATGAGGCGTCGGGTACGGCTGTCCCACAACAAGAATGAGAACATCCCATTCAGTTCTTGCACGCAGTCCGGGCCGCGCTCCAGGTAGAGGCGCAGGATGACCTCGGTGTCGGAGGCGGTATGGAAGGCGTGACCCCTCCGGCGCAGGTCTTCGCGCAACTCGATATAGTTGTAAATTTCGCCGTTGAATACGATGGTGACCCCGTCCGAAGTCATGGGCTGGTGCCCGGTCTCGAGGTCAATGATCGCGAGGCGCCGGTGGGCGAGTCCCACCACACCGTCGGTGAAGAAACCCTCGTCGTCCGGCCCCCGGTGGCGCAGAACCTTCGCCATCCGGCAAAGCAGGACCTCGTCGGCCGGGGACTTGTCGAGGCGAAGGATTCCGACGATTCCGCACATGGGCTTGCCGCCGGGGAGCCGCAGAGCCGATTCTAGGGTGGTCGGGAGGGGAGCGCCAAGCGCGCGACGAGTGGGTCGCAACGCGGCGCGGGTCGGGGCCTCACATCCGCTCGATGACAGCCTGGCCGAAGCCGGAGCACGAGACCTCGCGCACGCCCTGGCGGCCCTCGGCCTTCATCAGGCGGGCGAGGTCGTAGGTGACCACGCCCTCCCGGATGGCCCGCTCCATCCCGCCGATGATGAGGCGCGCGGCCTCGTTCCAGCCCAGGTGTTCGAGCATCATCACCGCGGAAAGGATCAGCGAGCCGGGGTTGACCTTGTCCTGGCCCGTGTATTTGGGTGCCGTGCCGTGCGTCGCCTCGAACAGGGCATGGTCGTCGGACATGTTCGCGCCCGGCCCGAGCCCCAGGCCCCCGACCAGCGCGATGGCTGCGTCCGACAGGTAATCGCCGTTCAGGTTGGGCAGGGCAAAGACGCTGTACTCGTCGGGGCGCGTCTGGATCTGCTGGAAGATCGAGTCCGCGATGCGGTCCTTGACCAGGATCTTCCCCTCCGGCATCTTGCCGCCCAACTCCTCCCACAGTTGCTTTTCCGTGATCGTCACATCGCCAAACTCCTCGGCAGCGACCTCGTAGCCCCACTTGCAGAACGACCCCTCCGTGAACTTCATGATGTTGCCCTTGTGCACGAGGGTGACAGAGGGCAATCTCTGCTGCACCGCCCAGCGCAGGGCCTTGCGGACCAGGCGCTTCGTCCCGAAGACCGAGATGGGCTTCACCCCGATCCCGGAGTCCGTGCGGATCTGCCGGCCCGTCTTCTGCTTGATGAGATCGATGATGGCCGTCGCCACGTCGGAGCCCCGCTCGAAGTCGTGTCCTGCGTACACGTCCTCCGTGTTCTCGCGGAAGATGACGAAGTTGACCTTGTCCGCATACTTGTTCGGGGCGGGCACGCCCTCGAAGTAGCGGACGGGACGCACGCAGGCGTACAGGTCCAGGGCCTGGCGGAAGCGGACGTTGATCGAGCGGAAGCGCGGGGTGACGCCGTCCTCCTTGCCGCACTTGTCGCACTTGCCCGGATGGTTCTGCTGGTGGGCGCAGTGCAGGCAGACGTGGGTCTCCTCGCCGATGGGGGTCGTGAAGGGACCCTTGATGGCCACCTTCAGGTACCTGATGGCCTCGACCGTCTCCTCGGGGAACTCGGTGCCGTAATGGTGCAGGCCCTCGAGGCCGGCGTACAGCGGGCACCACGCGATGGCCCTGCGCCCGCCGTAGGCCTTGTGCACGGCGGCGTTGACCACGGCGTGCATCACCGGGGTGATGTCCAGGCCGATGCCGTCCCCGCGCAAATACCCGATGATGGGGTGGTCGCCCACGACCAGGCGGCCGTCCTGGACCTCGATCAGGTCCCCTTGCGGAATCTTGACTTCCTTGAACTGCGGAGCCACGGGTCACCTCCCTCTTTTCGAGAACGCCCCCGCCAAGGGGGGCTGACCTTCGGTTGGGGCGGACGATAGAGCAAAACTCACGGAATGGGAAGTGACGGATGTCTCCTTGTGGGGCATTCTTGCTTGAACCGTAAGACCGCCACGTGGTAGCGTCCTTTTGTGGGGAGTCAGGCCATTTTCATGGAGGAGACGAGCCATGGAGTTGAAGGACAAGGTCGCAATCGTGACAGGAGGGGCCTCCGGGATCGGCTTCGCCATCTGCAAGCGCTTCGCCAGGGCAGGGGCGAAGGTGGTCGTGGCGGACGTTCAGGGCGTGGACGATGCCGTGCAGGCCCTCAAGGCGGACGGTGGCATCGCGGCGGGCCGCGTCTGCGACGTAAGCCGCGAGGCAGACGTCGTCGAGACCATGCAGTGGGTCGTGGACACCTTCGGGGCGCTCGACGTGGCTGTCGCGAACGCCGGGATTTTGCGGGACGGGCTTCTCGTCAAGGTGGACAAAGAGACGAAAAAGGTCGCAAGCGTCATGAGCCTGGAGCAATGGCAGCGCGTCATTGACGTCAACCTGACCGGCGTGTTCCTGACCGGGCGAGAGGCCGCGCGGCAGATGGTCAACCTGGGCCGCCCAGGCGTCATCATCCTGATGTCCTCCATCTCGAAGGAGGGCAACTTCGGCCAGACCAACTACTCGGCGGCCAAGGCCGGCGTTGCGGCCATGGGGGTCACCTGGTCCAAGGAACTCGCGCGCTACGGCATCCGCGTGAACGTCATCGCCCCTGGCTTCATCGGGACCCCGATGGTGTTGAAAGACATGAAGCCGGAGGCCCTGGAGGCCGCAAAGAAGCAGATCCCGGTCGGACGCCTGGGTGAGCCCGACGAGATCGCGCACGCGGCCCAGTTCATCGTCGAGAACGAGCTCCTGACCGGCTCCTGCATCGGGGTCACAGGCGGGATGAGGCTTTAGCCCTCCGGATCAGTTCCCCGCACGGGCTCGCAACCGTTCTGGGAGCAGCCCGGCGAGGCTGGCTGAAGGGGACCCGGACCTCAGACGGAAAGGCGGGCGCGCTCCGACGAGCCACCTCGTAGACCGCGCAGGCTCGACAAGCCCCCCTCTTCGTAAAGCATGACCTGAGGGACGGGCAAGAACCGATGGCGCGCGCCACGGTGTCATGTCCTCGTCGCCGTGGAACCAGTCAGACTGCCTCGGGGTCGTCGTTTGGCCCCCCTACCTCATCTCCGGGGGGAGGTAGCGGGAGAAGGGGCTTCTGGGAGGGTCGCGGCCAAAGGGAGAGCCCTGCGGGACCTCGGCACCTGCCGGCTCCACGAGGAGGGTGCGGCCCTCCCGCCGGAGTACGCGCCAGGCCCGTCCCCCGAGTGCCAGGCTCTGGCCAGGTGCCACCGAGACCGTCACCTCGCCGAGCGGCCTGCCAGACAACGCGTCCCGGACCTCGATCGGCCCCCGGTCGTGCAGGTTCGAGTGGATGCCCCCCCGCTCGCCCAAGTCCATCAAGGTGGTCGTCGCGATCAGCCGGCCCCTCGGCGCGGGCTCGAGGAACCCCAGGGCGACCAGGTGGTCCACGATGGCTCGAAGGGCCTCGCGGGTTGCGAGTGGCGCGAGCAGGTCGAGCAAATCCTCTCGCGCAACCCCCTCCCGCCGGCCGAACAGGGTCGAAAATACCTGCTGCACGGCCACGCCCAGGTCCGGCTGCCATGGGGTCGGGTGAAGGGTGCCGGACCTTGCGGCCGCGATCACCGCCTGAAACCGCGCAAAGTCCTGCTCGCCTGTGGGCACGCAGACTGCGAGCATCCCGGTCTTCCTCCTGCACCCCCGGCCCACGCGCTGGTAGAACGCCTCGACCCCATCCGGTGCACCGACCAGGACGACCGCGTCAACGTCCCCGATGTCCACCCCGACCTCGAGCGTGCTCGTGCACACAAGCACCCCAGCCCCCCACCACCGAAAGGCATGCTCCACCTCCTCGCGCTCGCGGCGCGAGAGGCTCCCGTGGTGCACGGCCACCCGCTCCGCCGGCCACGGACCATTCTTGCGCACTCGCTCCGCCGTGGCCTCTGCCTCGCGCCGCGTGTTGCAGAACACAAGCACCTTGGTCAAATCCCTGGCGCGCACCTCCCGCAAGGCTTCGCGGATGCCCGACGCGAACACCACCTCCATGGGCCGCGCCTGCCCGGCCCGCACCACGACGACCTCCCCGCTGAAGAGCCTGTGGCCCAAACCCTCTGGGTCCGCGATGGTCGCGGACAGCGCGAGCATCTGGGGTCGCGACCGCGGACAGTGCCACCGAAGCAGCCTGCGCACCAGAACCCCCATCTGGTCCCCTCGTACCGTATGGTCTAGAAGATGCGCCTCGTCCACGACCACCGCCTCCAACGAGCCGAACCCCTCGGGCCACCGGCACAAGAGGGAATCCAGGGACTCCGGTGTCGTGACCAGGAGGTCGGCGTGGTCGCCGGGTTTGAGGGGCGCGGGCCGGTCCCCGGTGCGGATGACCAGGCGCAGGTCCAAGGCGGCGCAGCCGTCTCGGACCCGGACCTCTGTGTCGTTCGCCAAGGCACGGGTCGGGACCACGTAGAGGATGCCGGTCCCTTCGCGTGGTGGGCCGCCCGCGAGCCGTGCGCACAGCGGGGTCAGGGCTGCCTCGGTCTTGCCCGAGGCCGCCGGCCCCACGATGACCGCGTCCCGCCGCGCATGGACGACGGGCAGGGCCTCGGCCTGGAGGTCTGTCAGGCGCGCAAACCGCCCCAGGAAGGCATAAAAGGCCCGACCGAGGGCGGCCATGGCCGCCTCACGCGTCCACGAAGTCACTCTAGAATCCCACCCCCTCGCTCAGGACCTCGCCGAGCGGGACCTCCGGGTAAAAGCGAAGCCCGTCCAGCGCCTCGACCGCGGCCTTGATGAAGTCGCGCGTGGATTGTACGCGCGCGTCGTGACATACCAGGCGATAGACCTCCTCGCGCTCGCGCATGGTCAGGCGTACCCCGAATACAGCCTGGAACCGGTCGCAGATCAAGCCAAACAGTCGCCGCAGGTCCGCGGGCGGAAGAGGGTCCACGCTGACACAGTCCATCGTGTCGCGGTAGCGCCTGAGTTCCTGACGAAGCGTGCCTGGTGTCAGGGCCAGGGCGACCTTGAGGAGCGACGGCACGCCTGCCGTGTAACGCACGGGACGATGCCCGGAGTAGACGAGGTTCGAGTCGCGCCCGCGATACTCGATGTCCCCGCGCACCACGTCCTCTTCGAGGAGGACCGGGTCGTCGTTCGCGGTCAGGACGAGCCCGCGGAAGAAGTTCAGACCACGATGCAGGTGGTACGAGTACAGCACGCTTCGCGCCACCTCGGCCTCGTCCAAGAGGACCAAAAGCCCTCGAAGTCCCAGGATTTCAGAGGCCGCTCGGCTCAGGGCGGACAACAGGTTGCAGTAGAGGTTCGCGCAGGTGGTGTGGTCGTGCAGCGTGGGCAGCTCTGCCCTCCCCCCGCCGTTCCGGCCCTCGATCCACGCCCAGTCCGAGTCGTCCGCCTCGTCGCGCTCGAGCCGCTTCAGAAACGGACCGAAAGCCCAGTGGTCCCCCAGGACTTCGCGCCATCCCTTGCAGGCGACCAGCGCGCGCAAAAAGCCACGGAAATCCAGGTCTCGCCCCTCGACTGGCGCCGCGAAACCCCGCACCAGGCGCCTGTATGCCCGCTTGGAAAAGGCCGCGGCCGCCTCGGATGGGTCGAAGCCAGCCATCGCGACCGCGAAGCCGAGGGACGTGGCCTGGTGGGCGAGGAAGGCGAGCAGGTGGGTCTTGCCCGCGCCGTACGCCCCCTCGATCAGGATGGCCCCCTCCGCGTCGTCCTCGAGGAAGCGCCGCATCCTCTGGACTTCCGCCTCGCGGCCCACGGTCCAGGCCGCGATGCGGCCCGAGGGGACGATCCCCAGACGCAATGCCTCGATGTCCTTGGCGTCTGCCACGGGGCGACCCGGCAACGGGGCGCACAGGCGCGGTTCTGGCAGCGCGGGCCGCGAGGCCACCCGAGGACGCTCCTCCTCTTCAGGCGAAGAGGCCTTGCGCCGCCGGCTCCCCAGGAGGAGGGAGATGACGTCGGCCACGGTCATCTTGGGCCGGGAGGTCTCGCCTGCCAGCAGGGCCCCTCGCCCATCTTCCTCGGGCGGGAGGATCAGCCTCAACCCGCCCTCGACCACGCGCAGTTCCCTCGTGGGCACCCACAGACGGAAGCGGCTGAACGACACGAGGGCCTCGTAGCCCCGGTGCCGGATGGCGACTACCGTGCCCCGGCCGTAGTGGGGGTGCGTCACCGCCGAGCCCTTGCGCAACTCACTCATCGCCCTCTCCGAGCGGCGCCAGGTCCGTCGGCCCCTCCAGCATCCGTACCGCGAACTCCTCGTCCACCTCCACGCCCCGCTCGAGCCGCAGGGCGTGAAGGGCCCGCACCAGCGCCTGCACGAACAGCCTCTTGTAGCCGATGTCCCCGAAGGCGCGCTCCTTGACGGCCTCCGCGAGCACGCTCACCACCTGGCCCTTCAACTCAAGCGGGAACTCCACATCATAGGCCGTCTCGTACACCGCGGCCAGTTTCGCCCCGATCTCGACCATGAGGGTCCGAGGGTCGCGGCCCAGGCGGTCCAGCCGGATCTTCACCCCGGTCGGGTTCGTGTAATCGAAGACGGTCTGGATGCGCTGGCGCAAGGCCTCGTAGGCTGGGGAGCGGCCCTCGGTCAGGAAGTGCTCGTTCGGGATGGCGTAGAAGACCATCACATTCGCGAACGACGCGGAGCCGCACTGGTCCACCATCTCGCGCAGGTTCGAGAGCATCATCTCCTTCTGGCGCGAGAGCATGGCCCCGACCTGCTCGACCTCATCGAAGAGGATCACGAGCCCGTTGTAGTTCAGGGCACGGATGAAGGCCACGAGCGAGCGGAGCATCGAGAATGCCTGCCCTCGCTCCACCGGGTGGAGGATCCCGAGTTCCCGATGGATGGTCCGGTCATAGCCGTCCGCCTGGAGGTACCGGACCGCCTCCTCGAAGGTGTCGCGGCGGTCATCGGCCAGGGCGTCGAGCGCGGCCCGCACGGCTCGCCCGAAGTTGGGGTTCTCGAGGTCACGCGTCGCGTCGGCGGCCACCGCGTGCAGGCGCTCCGCCCACGCCTCCTCGGGCACCCCGTCCGCCCGCAGCCCTTCCAGCACGTCCTGATGCACCGCTTTCAGGAATGGGGCCATCCCCTTCTCGCTGCCCGCCAGGAGTTCATCCGGGGTCAGGGGCCGCATTAGGTTCGAGACCACGGCCCGATAGACCTTCTCGAGTTTGTAGAAAGGCGAGTCGTTGGGCGACAGCGGGCAGTAGGACACCAAGAACCCGTGCTTCCAGGCGAGTTCCCGCACGCTGTACAGGAAGTGGGTCTTGCCCCCGCCGTAGGTCCCGACCACCATCTTGAAGGAAGAGCCGCCTTCGCGCACCAGGGATTTCAGGTAGTCCTCCTCGAGGACCTTCAGGTAGGGGTCGAGCCCGGCCGAGAAGAACTGGAACCCCCACTCGGGGGGCTGGCCCGCGGACCCCACGACCTCGATGACCTTGCGCGCCTGCCGGCGCGTGAGCCCCTCGATCATGGCGTTCCTCCCTCCTCTGCGGCCCGGATGAAGGCCGCACTTGCGACGTTGACGCCCTCGCGGCCCCGAGGGACCCACAGGTGGTCCGTGGGCCTGCGCGTCTGGGACAAAGTCGCCACGTCCAGCCGCAGTTCCCGCGCCCCGAGCCGAAGCGTGCGCAGTCGCGACAGCGACGCGGCGAACTCCACGCGCCCGAATGTCCGGAAGTGCTCGCGCCGCGGGTCGCGAAAGAAGCGCTCGTCCTGGCGCAGAAACGCGACCTCCGCCATCAAGGCGGTGATGGGTACACGCTCCCCGTCCGGGCAGGCGAACCGGGCCAGGCACACACGATACGCGCGCTCGAGGTCCGCGAGGAATGCGCCCTCGTCGAAATCCGAACGGAACAAGTCCGCGTGCAACCCCGCGACCTTCTGGACCAGGGCGTCCGGGTCCAGGGGCAGGACCGCGAGCCGCTCCTTCTTGGGGCCGAACCAGACAATGACACGGGCCTTTCGACCAAAGTCGAACTCGAGGGTGAAGGCCCCGGTGCGCAGTTGCGGGAGGTTCCCCTCGACCAACAGCCCGGCCTCCTGAAGCCCGGCAGCGACCCTGCCCGCGAGGAGGGCGCGCTCGCGCTCCAGAGCGGCCTTTGCCTCCGCCTGTGCGACCTCGAGCACCTTGCGCACCTCCGCTGTGACCGCCTCCATCCCGGCCGTCGCATCGAGGGCTCGCAGCGCCGCTTCCGCGCCCTCGACCACCGCGCTCGGGTCCCTCGGGGTTTTCAAGAGCGCCCGCTCCGCCATCTCCACAGCCTTGAGGGCTGTGGCCACGGCCCTCGCCTTCCTTCGAAACGCCTGAAGCGGCTCGTCCATCCTTGGCTCCCCGCGAACGCCACCGGGATTATAGGCGATACATGCGGCACGAAACGTGCCGTTCCAGCGATTTTGTGCCCACTACTTCCCGTGTAAGCGTCAGCCCGCTAGACTCCCCCGCATGGGGTCTCGCGATGCCATCGCGGTGTTTTTGGTGGTGGGCGCGGCGAGCGTGCTCACCACCTCGGGGTCCCTGCGCTCTGCCGACTACGTCGTGGCCTTCTCGGTGGCCGCGAACCTTGTCGACCACGGGTCGCTTCGGGCCACGCCCATCCCTGGATTCGAGGCGTGGGCTGTCTCGTCCGGCACCGATGGAGAGCCTTACTGCCGCTACGGCCTCGGTCACAGTTTGCTCGGGGTCCCGGCCCGGGTGCTGGGCTGGGTCGTGGCCTTGACCGGGCTCGACCCCGCGCCGGCCCTGGACCTGGCCCTGGTTCGCTTCGACCTCCCGGATGACCCCCTGGAGGCATGGAGCGGCTTCTTCGCGGTCCAGATGAATGCGCTGGTCCTCGGGGCTCTCGCGGTGGTGCTCTTGCATCTCTCGAGGCTCCTCGGGGGCTCCAGGCGCGCCTCCCTGCTCGCGGCTTTACTCGGCACCCTCGGTTCCCCCTTGTTTTTCCAGGCATCGGACTTCACGGCGGAGCCTGCCTCGGCGCTGGCCTTGTCCCTGTGCGCCGTGGGACTCGCCCGGATCGAGCGGGAGGGCGCCACCATCTTCCGGGCCTTGGCCGTGGGCCTTGCCGCCGGCTCAACGGTCTTTTTGAAGGTCGCGCACGGGGTCCTCCTCCTGCCAGGCTCGGTTGCCTTGGCCCTCGCGGCACAAGACGGCCGCGGTGCCCGCAGGTCCGCGTTCCTTGGATTTACGGTCGGAGCCGCCCTCCCCCTCGCGCTCGTGGCCTCGTATAACCAGGCCCGTTTCGGGGACCCCTTGGAGACCGGCTACGGCGCCTACGCGCTCGAGTTCACTAACCCCTTCTTCGAGGGGCTCGTCGGGCAGATGCTAAGCCCTGGTCGCGGGCTTCTGCTCCACTTTCCCGCCGCAATCCTGGGCGCGGTGGGAATTCGGTCATTGTGGGGACGCTCCCGCGCGACCGCCTGCCTCGCCGTTGGCTCCCTTCTGGTCCTGTGGCTCCTGTACGCCCCGTGGTTCGCGTGGGACGGCGGCTGGACGTACGGCCCGAGACTTCTGTCCCCTGCCACGGCGCTCCTTTCTGTTTCCGCGGTCCTGGTCCTAGGAGAAGCGAGAAGGATTTCCCTTCTGGCCTGGGGCCTCGTGGCGTGGTCCTTCGTGGCCTCGGCTTTGGGGTTCGCGGTGGATTACGTGGACTACCACTTCTATTTGTGGAGCCAGTACCGAGACGCGAGCGCCTCGGTCATCCGCTGGTCGGTCTGGGACGCCCCACTCGTGGCGTGGTGGGGGTTTCCCTTGCGCCGGGGGCTCGCCCTGGTCGGGGCCATGCGCGCAGGCGGCCCCTGGCCGATGCTCGCGTGGTTCGGCACAGCGATGACCTGCCTGCTCTTGGGCGTCTGTCTTTTGCTACGGGCAGGAAGCACCCGTCTAGGAAGATGAGTGGCCGGCCCCCGCCCGTCGCGGACGAGGGCCGGCCGGCTCCCGGGGGTACGGGAGTCTACAAGGAGGAAGAGGGGGATCTGGGCCGGTCGCGACCACCCCGGCCCTGGGGAAGGCCCGGCTCGGGGGACGCGAAGCCAGGCCCTCTCGATGCCGGCCTTCGCGGTCGCGGTCAGTCAGGAACCATCTGGGTGACGCACCTCCTTCGCAATGGCCTCCACCACCGCCGGCATCGCGACACGCTCGTTCAAAGAGCCTCCCGGGTCACGATCCCTTGGGACAAATCTCGATGTGGGATATCGGCAGGCTGGACCTTGGAGTTTAGCGCCGTCGAGTCACGATCCGCCCTGAAGGAGGCGGACCAACGCCTCGGCGAAGGACCGGGCACTCTGCGGGCCGTCCGCGGTGACGAGGCGCTCGTCCACGACCACGGGGTCGTCCACGACCAGGGCGCCCGCGCGCGCGACCTCGTCGCGCACCCCGGGCCAGGCCGTCACTCGCCGCTCGCGAAGAAGGCCAGCCCGCGCCAGGATCAGGGGGGCCATGCAGATCGCCCCGAGGACCTTCCCTTGACCCACAGCCTCCCGGGCCAGGCGCCAGGCCGTCCGGGAGTCCACGAACTCGCGCGCCCCTTCCCCGCCCACGAACACCACCGCGTCGTAGTCCGCGGCCCGCACCGCGGCGAGGAACCGGTCCGCCCGCGCCCACCCCCCCAAGGCCCCTCGCACTGGCCCCTCGCGGGACGACGCGGTCACGACCTCGATCCGGGCCGCCTCGAAGACGCGGCGGGGCTCGAAGTACTCCTCGTCCCGGAACCCCCGCGACCCCACGACCATCAGGATGCGAGCCATGTCGTCCAGTCCCCTTCGGGCCTCCCGGGTTCCGGGCGTGCGTCAGTTGCTGCGCGGGCGGTCACGGGTTGAAATCCGACAAGACGCGGCGGGCTTGCTCGGAGAACAAGGTCCCCTCCGCGACCTGTCCACACAATCAATAAATGAGTTTATTAGAAGTGTCAAGCGATGAACTTGTGCTGTCATTTCGGAATGTTACCCGCTGACAATCCGCCGATGGTATCCCAGGATCGGACGGGCTTCCGGGCCCCGGCCGGATCGGGTACGCTTGTCCCGTCCCGAGCGGGGGGTGGCGATGCGATGGATGGCCGGGATGGCGGGAGTTGCGGCGGTTTCTTGCGCCTGGGCGGCCTTGGCCGAGCCGATCCTCCCTCCCGGGCGCTACCCAGCCCTGGATGACCTTGTCCGGCGGCACGAGCGGCAGTTCTACCACTTCAACGCCTACCCCTTTGGCCTGTCCCTGAACGTGCACGTGAAGGACTTTGCGGCGCGAGGGCTGATCCAGGCCTTCCTGGACCAGGAGGACCAGGACGATTTCCAGACCTTTGCCGGGGTCCACCATCACGAGCTGATGACCGCTTACGGGGAGCATGGGGACCTTGGGTTTTTCGGGGGGGTGGCCCTGGCCGGGACCGCGTTCCGCTACCTGGCCCTGAAACGGGAAGGAGCGCCGGCCGAGGTCCTCGCCAGGGCCAGGGCCGCGGTGGTGCGTGCCGCGGAGTCCTGGCACGTCTTCTACGTGGTGACGGGCGGCCAGAACGGTGGCGACTCCACCATCCCGCAGGGGGTCGTCGCGCGCGGGGTCGTGCGACTCGTACCCGAGGACCCGGACGACCCGCCGATCCCAGGACTGGAGTCCTTCAAGCCGGTCCCCCTGCACGACGCCCAGGGCAATCCCCTGCCCATGCCCAAGGACAATGGCTCCGCCCGCGAGGACCTGAGCGCCGGGCTCCTGCCGCCCAACACATGGGGATGGATTGACTCGGCCTCGAAGGACCAGTTGACAGGGCAGGTCTTGGGCCTCGTGGCCCTCTACGACGCAATGAAGGACGACCCGGACGTGGACCAGGCCCTGGTCGAGCGCCTGGCGGAGGACGCGCGCGGGCTCGGCAGGATGCTCTTGCGCAAGCACGAGATCTCCGGGATGGAAGGGCTGGTCGGAGAGGGCGAATACGACTTGATCATCATGGATTCAGATGGCAGGGCGACGAAGCACCACGACCTGAACCCCCTGTCCTTCGAGAAGTTCTATCAGCCCCACGATTCCCCGATGTTCAACGTCTTGAACCTCGTGCTGGCAACCGGGATCCTGCGCGGGATTCACCACGTCTCGGGCGACCCCGACATCGAACGTTTTTTGTACGAAGAGTTTCTGGGTCGACGCGGGTATCTGGACAAGATGCGGCACTTCGACGGGCCGGATGCGTTCAACTATATTTATTTGGGCCTCGCGACCAACACCGACAACCCGGACCTGACCTCGGTCGCCCTGTTTGTCACCCTCTACACCGAGACTGACCCGGAGGTCCTGTCGGTGTTCCGGCGCTTCCTGCACGATGGGTGGTGGGCCCCTGCGAGCGAGCCCCGCTTCTGCGCGTCCAAGGCCAAGCAACCCCTCTGGCACGCGATCTTTTTGGCCATGACCGACCTCGGGGCCGAGGCGGTCCAGGGGGTCCGCGAGGAACTCGCACGCCTGTTGCAAGGGTTTCCGCTCGCCGGCTACTGGCAGGACCCGCGCATCAACTGCGACGAGGCCGAGATCGCGCAGGGCGAGTGCCTGGCCGTGGACGGCAAGACCGTGATCCGCCTCGCGGGGAAGTCCCCGGACGGCGACTGGCTTGCCGAGGAGGCCCTGGACCCAGCGATCCGACCCCTGTCGGACTTCAATGCCCGCTCCAACCCCTTCCGGGTCAATGGAGGCGGCGACGGACTGCGCCTGAATCCGGGCGGGGACCTCCTGGCCGCGTACTGGATCGGGCGGGCCCTCGATGCCATGCCCGCGGGTCAGGCAAATCGCTCGCGCTTCGCGAGGGCCCACATCCCGGTCGGCGGTGCGAGCGCGGCGGAAGAAGGGCCAGAGCCCGCGCCGGACGCGCCGGAGCCGGACCAGGCGCCTGCCGCGGACACCGGGTCGGTCGCGCTGGACCCTGGGGGCGCGGCCGGGGAGGACGTGGCCTCGGGCCTTGACCTTCCGGATGCGTTTGCCTCGGACGCAAGCGAACCGGCCCGGGACGCATCGGCCGCCTCCGGGGGCGGGGGAGGGTGCCACGCGGGGGCCCCAGGCGGTGCGGGCATCGTCCTCCTCTCCCTGCTGCTCGAGCTGGGTCGTCGTCTCTCGCGCGCCTGGAGATCGCCGTGATGCCCCGCGGGGTCGTGTCCCGGGTCCTCGTGGTCCTGGCCATCGCGGCCCGGCCCGCGTTGGCCAACCCCCTCGATTTCTTGGGCGTGGGCTCGATGAACGCGGCCCTGGCCGGAAGCGGCTCCGCCTCCATCGGAGGCGGCGCCGCGGCCTTCCTGAACCCCGCAGCCCTGACCCTTCGCCCCGACTGCGACCTGGACCTCGCCTACTCCGCGTTTGTCCCCTCCTTCCGCGCGGACCTGGTGGACCCTGGAAGCCTCGGAAACATCCGGGCCTTCCAGAGATTCGATGCCTCCGGGGCTTTCGATTCCGCTGCCACGCGCGCGGCCCTCGGCTCCGCCTTCTCACGGGCCACGGACTCGGGCCGCCTGGACGGGTTCTCCCTGATGGGGACCCTGCCGTTCCGGCGCGTCATCCCCGCGCTCGGACGCGAGGTCACCTTCGGCGCGCTGTTGTTTTTGCCGGGCACCGGCACCGAGGTCGTGCGCGTGGAAGGAGTGACCCCGGACGAGCCCGTCTGGCCGTGGCTCGGGTCGCGCCTGCATCGCCTGATGGCGGCCGTGTCCGCCGGGGTCGAGGTCTGGCCGGGCCGTATCTCCGTCGGGGCAGGTGCGCTCATCCTCGCGGACATCGCGGGGAGCGTGGAGTCGGTCGCGCCCATCGCGGTCTTCAACCCCTCCGACCCCGAGGACCCGCCGCCCCCCTCACCGTCCGTGGCCACCTTTCGGCAGCGCCTCGCGACCGACGTGGCCCCGGTGGTCGGGGTCCTGGTCCGGCCCGCGGATTTCCTTTCCTTCGGGGTGTCGTACCGGGGCCAGATGGACCTGGGACTCGATTTCGACGTGAAGGCCGGGGTCTTCTTCGACCTGGGCGGCGTCCCGATCCAGGCAGACCTCCCGTACCACCTCCGGGCGCATTTCTTCTATCTGCCTGCGGAGTTGACGCTCTCGTCTTCGGTGCAGCCCTGGCCCTGGCTGCGCCTCGATGCGGACCTGACCGTGTCCTTCACGCGCTCGCTCGCTTCGCACCTCCCCATCACGGAGTTCACCCTCGACGCGGCCGCTGTAGGCCCCAACGGGGAACTCCTGGCCCTGTCGTCCCTCGGGTCCTTCCGGGCCAGTGTGGCCCCACCCCCGCGCGTGCGCACTCGCCACATCGTCGTCCCCAAGGTCGGCGTCGAGGTCCGACCCCGACCCTGGCTTGGTATTCTCGCGGGCTACGCCTACCACCCCTCGCCGTTTTTGCCGGACCAGGGGTACGCGAACATGACGTTGGACTCAGGCTTCCACCGCGTGGGCTTTGGGCTCGCCGCGGACCTCTCCGACCCCACCGGCACATTGAAGCGCCCACTCCATCTCGCGGCGCATTTCGGGGCTGTGGTCCTAAACAGGCGCTTCAACCGGGTGGGTCGCCTGGACGCCTCTGGCGGGCGCCTCGCCGCAGGCGTGGTCCGCACCTCGGGCTATGGACTCGGGGGTGGTGCGGCCTTGGGTGTCCGTTTCTAGCAAAAACGTAGGGAAATTTTTTGGGTGCGTCGTGGCCTTGATCCTTGAAATCCGCGACGGGTTTCGATTCAATGTCTGCCAACGCCCTTGACTTGGGAGGAGAAGAATGGGTGCCCACGGCAGAGGTCGCACGGTCGGGTTTGTCATCACGGGGCTCCTGTGGGCCTGGCCCGCGCTCGGACAGGTCGTGATCTCGGAGTTTCGGTTTCGCGGACCCCAGGGCGGCAACGACGAGTTCATCGAGATCTACAACGCGGGCAATCAGCCTGTGGACATCAGCGGGTACAAGGTCTGGGGCAGCAACTCCACGGGCACGACCTCGGTGCGGGCCACGGTGCCCTCGGGGAGGGTGATGCAGCCCAAGACGTTCTACCTGTTCGTGAACACGGGGAGCAACGGGTACTCGGGGCCGGTCCCTGGCGACCAGACGTACTCGACGGGGATTGCAGACAACGGGGGCATCGCGCTCACGACACCGGATGATGTCGTCCTGGATGCGGTGGGGCTCTCGACGGGGAGCGCCTACAAGGAAGGGAACGTGCTTCCAGCGTTTACCTCGGTCAACAAGAACCAGTCCTACGAGCGCAAGAGCGCCTCGTGCGGACCGGACCAGGACACGAACGACAACAGGGCCGACTTCGAGTACCGCGACGGGTACTCGAGCCCCCAGAACTCTGCCTCGTGCCGGTTTGTGTGCGCGGGGGAGCGCTGCATCAGTCCTCCCGAGCCGTCCTGCAAGGACGCGGGGACCTCGGTGCAGTATGGGGCCGGGGTTTGCGTGGCCGAGCGGTGCGAGTACACCCCCGAGGAGGTCCCCTGCGAGTTCGGCTGCGACGGGGCAACCGGCTTGTGCGCGCCCGACCCCTGCGAGGGCGTGGTCTGCGACCAGCCGCCCAACGACCAGTGCTACGAGGCGCAAGGGACGTGCGTGGACGGCGCGTGCGAGTATGCGCCGCTCGCCGAGGAGACGCCTTGCGACGACGGGGACCTGTGCACGGACCTGGACGAGTGCGACGGGCAAGGCCATTGCCTCGGAAGCCCCGTCTTTTGCCACCTCCCCGACCCCGAGTGCGCGGCCCCGCAGACCTCTCGCGTGTACACGGGCGGCGCGTGCGACCCCGCCACGGGCGCTTGCGCGTTCACCTACCAGGACCAGACCTGCCAGTTCGGGTGCGACGAGGAGACGGGCCTTTGCGCGAACGACCCCTGCGCGGGGGTGGTCTGCAACACACCGCCCAATGCCCAGTGCTACGAGGCGAGCGGGACGTGCGTCGCCGGAGAATGCGCGTACGCACCGCTCGATGAAGGCACGCCTTGCGAGGACGGAAACCCCTGCACCGTGGAGGACCAGTGCGGCGCGGACGGGGAGTGCAAGGGGGCGGCGATGGTCTGCGATGCGCCGCCGAACCACCAGTGCTACGAGCCACAGGGTACATGCGTGGCCGGCGCGTGCGAGTACGAGCCGCTTGCGGACGGCACGCCCTGTGACGATGACAACCCCTGCACCGAGGGGGATGCCTGCAACGCGGCCCACGACTGCGCAGGCGTCACCCGCACCTGTCCCCCCGTGGCCCCGGTCTGCGAGGGGACGGTGTCGGTGATGGTCCTGGACCCCGCCTGCGACCCTGCGGACGGCGAGTGCCGGGGGACCGAGTTGCGGCTCGATTGCGCGGGCTTCGGGTGCGACCTCACCTTCGGCACCTGCGGGTTTTCGCCACGCATCTCGCAGTTCAGGACCCGCGGACCCCAGGGTGGCAACGACGAGTTCGTCGAGCTCTTCAACCCGAGCGACAGCCTGACGTGGGACATCGGAGGCTGGACCTTGCGGGCGAGCAACAACACCGGGACGACCGGAATCCGGGCCACGGTGCCCGAGGGGACCGTGATGCCTCCGAGGACGTTCTATCTGTTCGTCAACACGGGGAGCAGCGGCTACTCGGGCCTGGTGCCTGGGGACCTGGCCTACTCGACCGGGATCGCGGACGACGGCGGGGTCGCACTCGTGGACATCCTGGGCCACGTGGTGGACGCGGTGGGGATGTCGGCCGGGAGCGCCTACAAGGAGGGCGCGACGCTTGCTCCGACCTCCTCGAACGTGGACCAGGCCTACGAGCGCAAGACCCTCGTGTGCGGGCCGGACCGGGACCTGAACGACAATGCCTCGGACTTCGCGTATCTCTCGGGGGCCCACCCCCGCAACAGCAAGTCCTGCCGGCTTGCCTGCACCGGGGAGCCGTGCATCAGCACGCCCCAGGCGTTCTGCAAGGACGAGACGACCGCGGTGACCTATCCCGCCGGGGAGTGCTCGGCGGATGGCACGTGTGTGTATCCGGCCGTGGAGGTCCCCTGCGAGTTCGGGTGCGCGGACGGCACCTGCAACCCCGACCCCTGCGAGGGCGTGGTCTGCGAGGAGCCGCCCAACGACCAGTGCTTTGGGCCCGATGGGACCTGCGTGGATGGGGAGTGCGTGTACGAGCAGTACCCCACCGGGACAGAGTGCGACGACGGGGACGCGTGCACGGCCACGGATTCCTGCGACAACGATGGGCGCTGCGCCGGGGCCCCGGTGGTCTGCCCCGAGAAGGGGCCGGAGTGCGTGGACGAGGCGACCTCGCGCACGTACTCGGCGGGGACGTGCGATCCGGAGACCGGGGACTGCCTGTACGAGCCCTCGGACACCCCGTGCGAGTTCGGCTGCGACGAGGCCTCCGGGCTGTGCCTGGGCGACCCCTGCGCGGGCGTCGTGTGCGATCAACCCCCTGGGGTGTGCTTCCTGGCCGCGGGCTTCTGCGAAAACGGGGCGTGCATCTATCCGCCCCTTGCCCAGGGAAGCCCGTGCGACGACGGGGACCCGTGCACCCTGGACGACGAATGCGACGGAGAGGGACAGTGCGTGGGAACGCCGGACCCGGCCTGCCTGCCCGCGGACGAGGTGGGCCCGGACCCCGGAGCCGGAGACGAGGCCCCAGCCCCGGACGATGGGGGCCTGACGGACCTTGGGCCCCAGGCCGATGCAGTGGCCGAGTTGGCCCCAGAGCCGCTTTCCGATGCGGTGACAGGGCCGGACATGGGCCAGGACGCGGCCATCGTGGTGACGGACGCCCTGGATGCCGGTGTGGACCCAGGTCCGACTCCCGCCAAGGGAGGCGGGGGCGGGTGCGCCTCGGCAGGCGGGGATGGTGCCACGATGGCGGGCTGGCTAGCCGTCATGGCCTTCGCCGCGTGGGGGCTCCTGAACCGGCGACGCCCCTGGTGACGAAAGACAGACAATCGGCGCCCGCGAAATCCTGACTGTTTTCGCAACTCACCGCAAAGGAAGGTGTACCGCCTGCGGTGCCGGAGAGCGCAGGTGCGCGAGGATGGCGTCCCTCAGGGCCATGGCGATGCGCTCCTGGTAGGGGGCCAGCAAGAGGTCCAGTCCCTCGTCCGGGTGCGTGATGAACCCCACTTCCACGACCACCGCGGGGACGCGCGCGCGTTCGAGGACCGTGAACGCCCCCTGGCGCACGTCCCGGCTCGGGGTCGTCGGAAAGGCCTGGCGCAGGGCAACAAGCACCCTGTCAGCCAGGGCCGCGGACTCGGCAAGGGAGCCGTTGCGAGCGAGGTCCGAGAGGATCCCGGCCAGGGCCCGGTCGTGTCCCAAGGGGGGACCGCCCTCGTTTTCGCGCCGGGCCACCTCGTCGGCCGCGGGGTCCTTGCCGCCCCCGCCTAGGTAGAAGACCTCGAACCCCCGCGCCTGTCCTGCCGCGTCCGCGTTGCAATGGATGCTGACAAAGGCATCGGCCTCGACCGAGTTCGCGAGGGCGGCCCTCTCCGCGAGCCCCACGAACACATCGTCCTTGCGCGTGTAAAAGACCGCGATGTCCGGTTCCGCCTCGAGCAACTGCCCCAGGCGCAGGCCGATTGCGAGGGTAAGATATTTCTCATATATACCATATGGGCCGACGGCGCCCATGTTCTGGCCGCCGTGGCCCGGGTCAATCACGACCCGGTGGCGCGGGGGCTCGGCCAGGGCCTCGCCGCCCACCCACGCCGCGACCACCACGATGAGCGCGCGCCACACGTCCCACCTCCCGGCCCCTCGATCCTAGTCGGCCCGTTCGTCCGGCGCCAAATAGACGGCACTCTGGCCCCGAGCCCCCGCACCGAGCACGGCGTCAATGGCGTCCAAAAGTGGCGCGAGCGACTGCGGGTCCCGGCCGCACACAGGGATGCCCCCGGTGGCCAAGGCCAGGTCCGCGAGGGCCGCGCGGTCTCGCACCAGGTCCGTCTTGTTGAGGGCCAGGACCGTGGGACGGTCCCCAAGGCCCAGGTCCCCGAGGATGCCGCGCACGGCCCGGACCTGCTCTTCGAGGTGCGGGTCGGAGGCGTCCGCCACCAGGACCAGCGCGTCACTTGTCTCGACTTCCTCGAGCGTGGCCCGGAAGGCCCCGACGAGTTCCTTGGGGAGGTCGCGAATGAACCCCACTGTGTCGGACAATAAAAACTCGCGGCGATTGGGGTAGCGCACCCGCCGCGTCGTGGGGTCGAGCGTGGCGAAGAGACGGTCCTCGGCGCGGACCGAGGCCCCGGTCATCGCGTTGAAGATCGTGGATTTCCCGGCATTCGTGTAGCCGACGAGGGTGACCACAGGGACCCCGCGCTCCGTGCGCAGGCGGCGGCGCCCTGCGCGCTCGGCAGAGACGGCCCGCAGTCTCTGTTCGAGCGTGTGGATGCGGTCTCGCGCGCGGCGGCGCTCCATCTCGAGCTTGGTCTCGCCAGGCCCGAGCGCACCGATCCCTCCGGTGAGGCGCGACATCGAGTCATCCTTCTCGCTCAGCCGCGGGAGGTTGTATCGCAACTGCGCCAGTTCCACCTGGAGCCGGCCCTCGATGGTGCGTGCATGGCGGGCAAAGATGTCGAGGATCAATTGGTTGCGGTCAATCACTCGCACCCCGGTCTCGCGCGCCAGGTTTCGCTGCTGCGAGGGGGTCAGGGTGGTCCCGAACACCAAGAGGTCCACCCCCTTCTGGAGGCCGACCATCGTCACCTCGCGGACCTTCCCGGGTCCTATCACGGTGCGCGGGTCCACGCGGGCGAGGCGCTGGAGCACGACCCCGGCCACGGCCAGGTCCGCGGTGCGGCACAGGGCGTTCAGCTCCTCGACCTCCCACTGCACGTCTTGTCGTCCGAGCACAGGGACCACGAGGAGTGCCGCATCCTTGGCGGCCCCGAAACCCTCTCGCAGGCGGTCGGCGTCCCGCCTCATCTGGGCCTCGACGTCGCGGACCACCACATCGAATCGCTCGGTCAAGGCCGAGGCGTGGCACCGGGGTAGGACTTCCCAAAGACGTCCGTCCGCGTTGGCCGGTAGCAACCAGGCCACCTCGACCAGCGGCATCCTGCCTGGCGCGACCGGGATGACGGCCACGCTTGCGTCGAGGGACAACAGGCGCATGAGGGCCAAGTCATCCCCTGTTAGCCCGGTGCCGTCGGGCCTGGCATGGATGAGACGCACCCCCCCGAGCCGCCCGGGACCCACGCGACGGCGCAGCCCCTCCGGGAGGTCCAAAGTCGTCGCGTTCGCCCCGACCAAGACATCGCGCACCACCCCTCGACGGTCCGCCAGAACCCCGACTCGGCGTCCCGATTCCAGCACCACATCTTGCAGAGCCACGGCAAAGGCTGGCGCCACGAACTCCCGGTCTCCGGCACGGCGCTCCGCGAGGCGTTCGATCTGACGAATCACGCGAGGACCGAGCCCAAACCGGTTCCCCCTGGCCCTCACTCGTCGCTCCCTAGACCGTACTCCTTGATCTTGTAGAGGAGGGCCCGGTGACTGATCTCCAAAAGCCGCGCCGCCTGCGTGCGATTGCCGCCGGTCGTCTCGAGTGCCTTCTCGATGAGCGTCCTCTCGATCGCCCGGCGATTGCGCTTGATGGACAGGCCCTGGAGAATGACCGCACCCCCTGGGGGTCCGGATTCCCGGTGGTCCCGGACCGTCTCCGGCAGGACCTCGGGGCTGATCTCCGCGCCTTCGGACAGCACCACCGCGCGCTCGATGACGTTTTCCAGTTCGCGGACATTGCCTGGCCACGGGTAGGCCATCAGTAGGCGCATGGCCTCCGCCCCGATCCCCTGGACCCTGCCGATGCCCAGACGCTCGCGCGTGCGCTTGAGGAAGTGGTTCGCGAGGACCGGGATGTCCTCGGGCCTGGCCCGAAGCGGCGGGATGCGAATCGGGACCACCGCGAGCCGGTAGTACAGGTCCTCCCGAAATCGTCCGGCCTGCACCTCGGCCAGGAGGTCCCTGGAGGTCGCGGCCACCACGCGGACGTCCACGCGGACGGAACGGGTGTCCCCGACGCGGCGGACCTCGCCGTCCTGGAGGAAACGCAACAACTTGACCTGGAGCGGGACAGGCAGTTCGCCGACCTCGTCCAAAAAGAGGGTCCCGCCCTGGGCGCTCTCGATCAGGCCCCGCTTGTGCCCGTGGGCGTCCGTGAACGCCCCCTTCACGTGCCCGAAGAACTCGGACTCCATGAGGCCCTCGGGGATCGCGCCGCAATTCACGGGGACAAAGGGCTGCCCCGCGCGAGGCGATGCCTGGTGGATCATGCGCGCCACGAGTTCCTTGCCGGTCCCCGACTCCCCCTGGATCAGGACCGTTGTCCGGTACGAGGCGATGCGGTTCACGGTCTGCACGATGCGCTGCATCGCGTCGGACTTGAAGACGAGCGGCGTGGGGTGGGCCATGCGGGACTTCAGTTCGAGGTTCTCGCGCCGCAACTGCTCGCGCTCCTCGGCCTTGCGCAGAGTCAAGAGGATCTCGTCTGGCTGGAACGGCTTGCTGATGTAGTC